>WNGK01001922.1_pt1 | contig 27603 bp, 22 predicted proteins | sample 5400601 | NCBI WGS metagenome assembly WNGK01 (sample SAMN13153376, study PRJNA577476) | soil metagenome | isolation source: 60 cm soil or saprolite under Garry oak tree replicate 1 | place: USA:California | collected 2016-06-15
CTTTCTTTGCGGCCTTTCGGACTGAAGCTCAGATGTTTTTTATTGCGGATATGCACAACTGCGGATTGCCAATCGATGTCCGAAAACTCCAGGAATAGCATTTCTTGGCAACGCAAGCCCGTGTTGACATCCAGAACGATGAACTCAGGCCAGTCGTGAAAATGATTCCGGCGTTGATTTCTGTCGTTCTCGGCGCGCCCAACAAGCAATCGGATTTGTTCGGCGGTGAAATAGTCTGTACGGACCGTGCTGTCATCTTTGAGAAGGTCTACGCGACGGCCAGGTGAAACTTCGACAGAACCCCATCTCTCTGCTTTGTGGAGCATGTGCTTCAACGCGGAAAGATCCCGATTGACCGTGGCGTTTGAGATCTGAGTTTTCTTGGTCCGACATGTGTTCTTCTTTCTTTGAGCCGCATACTTCTCGATTGTGTGCACTGTAATCGCAGTGGTCAGGGTATTGGCGCCGAAAAATGCGAGCCATTGTCGAGTGAAACTTCTCACCAGTTTTACGTAGCGAGGAGATCTCTTCGATTCCATATACTCGAGGAAATCCGTGACCAACTTGCTCAACGGAACCGGTTGCACGCGAAATTGTCCAAGCAGTTCGGTCTTCTGGCAGTCTTTCAGGAAATCGCCATAGCGCTGGTCTGCGACGGCCTTCTTCGATGTCTTTAACGACGTATGGGTCCAGCTGCGTCGCTGCTCATCAAATACCGGACGAATAGAACTTGCCACGTTTAACTAACGTTGATTTCACTACGCCACCTTATTGCCATGCATCCATTCTAAGATTTCATCCTCACGAAATAACAGCGTTTGTCCGATCTTGTGGTGCGGAATCTTTCCGATGTGCGTCAGGTAGTATATCCGCGATTTTTTCAAGGGTAGGATCTGCATCAGTTGTTCTATATTTAGCCACTTCGGTTTCGGAAGAGGCTCTTCGGTTGCATGAGTACTCATAAGCACGGTCTCCTGCCCGGGGCGACGTGATCGGTACGTCCCCTAAAAGGATGCCCGAAAACGGATCATGAATGGTGACCTTTCCAGCCCCGCTTTTTTCTGTCCTCCTCGAATGGCCCCTCCCGCTTGCGCCCGCGATTATTCGTCAAAAAATAGGGACTGCCCACAACCCGCGCCAGCGATCTAGGGAATGCAAAAAACACCCTAAATAGAATGAGGCCCCCGGTATATTCATAGGCCGCAAGATGATGATTTGGCCTGACCCCGACTAGTGCTGTCGATATGGATTCATTACACTCACTCCGGGTCTCTTTGTAGTACGCCATGAAGCCATTTCTCGGAATCGATTTAATCTCTATACATGAGTCCAAATACACCTCCTCCACCTCGCTAAAGACAGTAGACGTTCGAGCGAGCCTACGAAGTAATGCGTCAAACTTGTCCAAGTCCGGTGCTTTCGAAAGTATTTGAAAGACGGGAGCTAGAGGACTTCATGGTCATCAATCCTTCCAAGGAACAAGGATCCCTCACGGATGTATGCCATTTGCTCAGGAATCACACCGAGAGCCCGGGCGCAAGTCGCATCAGCAGCCACAGGATCGTTCGAAAGTACCAATGTGTTCAGTCTGCGGGCGGTGCCGTTCAACGGACCGTCGCCCTCCATCGCGACAATCGCGTCAGCGATGACGAAGTGAGGTCGAACGGTGGCGCAAATGTCGAGAACGCTTTCGTGAATACCGGCCCAATGAAGGACGTTCTTGGGCCAGCCATAGCGGCATCCGGGGACAATGCCAAACATGTTTTTCATGCTCAGGGTGACCCCGGTCCAGTGATGAGTTTTCACCTTCGGCATGGACACAACGAAATCCGAACACAGAACGGTTCGAGGGAGCCATAGGTGGCCCAGGCCGGAGTAGTTTGCCTGGAGTTTCGTCTTGATGAGTTCGTCGCGATTGAGATCGACGAACCGGATATGGCGATGCGCGAGATGATCCCCAAGACCCGTCTGATGCAGGAGCAACTCCGTGTCGCGATGATGCCCGGGCCCTCAGCAACGGTAACGGAAGCGGCTCCCAAGCGCAGGAACGTTTCGGCCGCGGCGCCGATCAACTGAGTGTCAGTATTGACTGGTCTCCCAGGGATGTACTCCACGAGGTTGGGCTTGAGCAGGACGGATTTCCCGCGGACGTTCAAATTGAAAAGCCGGATCCCCTCATAAACCAGTTGGTCGAGCTTGTTGGAGTATTGGTCCGCCGGAAGAACTACGATTCGTGAACTCGGCGGACGGAAATCTCGGGTGTATTTTCGTCGCTGGAGCCGCGCGGTTAGCACAGCGCCGGTAACTGCGGCGGACGCGACTAGCAAATCTCGTCTGTTCATCTCAAATCACCTGAAAAGGATTCGTCCCGCCTCTAACGGCATTGATTGCGATTGCCGCGAGACTCAACGTTTCCGTACTGAAAATAGAGTGGTCTGACGACAGGCTTTTGTGGAGACGTGCGATGCACGGATCTGCAGCTCGATCCTTATGCATCAAGAAAGTCAGCGCGGACCAAGCAAGGCTGTAAGCGGATGCGCAATCGCCGAAGGCCTCGCGTAACCAGTCCAGAGCCTGATGAACCGCAGGTGTGTCGTCCGCTAGGGCCAGCAGAGCTATCGCTGTCGTATCGATGTGTGCATCCAGGGCGGCGCCGAAGACCATGCCGTTGCCGGCATTCCATCCACCGCCCGGACAGGCACGGTCGACGAGCATCTCCGTCCCTAATCGAATTCGCTTGGCGACGTGCTCCGTTCTGCAACAAGGAAACGCCTGCTTCAGCGTGACAAGGGAAAAGGCCGTCGGAACGACCCAACTGACGGTGCCCGGAAACCACGGCCATCCATATTTGTCAGGATCAAATCGCACTCGGCGATCCACTGTTCGAAATTTCCAATTCCAAAACCAATGGCCTTCGCGCCCTTGATTGGAGAGCAGCCAGCGCAACGCCTTTTCGATCGGCGCCGGCGGCGATTGCATGAAGCGAAGCGTTATCGCGGCAAGCGAAGTCGTCCAGCAGCCTTCAGGATCATCGCCTTCGAATGCTGGCCAGCTTCCGTCTCGATTCTGCGAGCGTAAGAGGGCATCAATCGCCTTGGGGACCCGATCGCCACGCAGTGTCATCAATGCGTAGCAAGTCGTTTCGATTCCAGCGGTACGACCGTTTCCGCTTGCCCAGCCGCCGCCGGGAAGTGTGCGCACTTCAATCTCCGACTGAAGTTCTTCCAGAAGCCCCATAAAAGAAACTGAGGCTTTTCGGACAGAAAATCTGTCGATCAACACTCATATATAGTGAGGGGCGTTCCGGCGTTCCGATTCTCCGTGGAGCGTAGATCATGTTCTCTTCGCCGAAAGATCTTTCCGAAAAGTTGCTCGCCGCCAAGTACGTCATCGACCAGAGTGTCCTATCTGTCATCTACCTCGCTGCTGAAATGCGTCGGCCGCTTCTTATTGAGGGGCCTCCCGGATGCGGAAAGACTGAATTGGCATATGCCGTGGCAAGGGCTGCGGAAACAGTTGTCGAACGGCTGCAGTGTTATGTCGGGATTAACGAAGACAAGGCCATCGGAAAATTCGACGAGGCATTGCAGAAGCTATTCCTCGAAGTGGGGACAGACGGTAATCGTGATTGGGAGGCGTTGCGTCAGGGTGTGTGCTCCTGGTGGATGAAATCGACAAGGTCGATCAGGAGTTCGAGGCTCTGCTTCTCGAGGTTCTCAGCGATTGGCAGCTCAGCATCCCAAAGCTCGGAACGGTGCAGGCCAAGACGGTTCCGTTCGTCGTCCTTACATCCAATGAGGAACGGCGCATTGGCGATCCGCTCCGGAGACGTAGCTTTTACATCAGATTTGATCATCCTTCCATCAATCGGGAGCTGCAGATTCTGGCGCTACAAACGGAAAGCGATGCCAGGACCGTCCATGCACAGATTGCGGGACTAGCGCGGGCGCTCCGAGGCTGGAGTCTCGAAAAGCCGCCGTCGATTGCCGAAATGCTGGACGTTGCTGAAGCCCTGGAGATTCTCGGCATCGAAGAGATCTTGCCGGAACACCGAGATTTACTGCTCCCCCTCATCGCGAAGACCGAAGCCGATCGGCAACGTCTGCTCTTGCGTGATGGCTTTGCGACTCCCGTAGCGGACTCGCTTCAGTACAGATTGGAGTTGGGAAAGCACGTGCCGGAACTAGCAGACACGAGGAAATAAAGATGCGAAAAACCTTTTGTTTGTCACTACTCATCGTTCTGTCTGGATCAATGTCAGCTCAAACGAAGAACACTCGAATTCGGAATACAGCTAAAACAGTGTTCGAAGGACAACCCGCCACGCTGCGGCTTGCAGCTCACTTGACGACTACTATTCGCCTTCCCGAACCCGTCAATTCCGTCATCGTTGGCGACTCCAATCTCTTTCAGGCCGAGTATTCACCTAATGAGCCACTGTTGGTGTTTGCGAGGCCGATCACGTCGAGTGTCGCCCAGAGCAACCTGTTGATTTCGACAGCACAAGGGCGACAGTTCGTTCTGATTCTCAGAAGCCTTGGACCGTTGTCCGATGAAATCGATGCCGGGGTGGACTTGCTTGTAACCTGCAGGGCCCCCGGTGTGCTTTTTATTGACGAGACATTTCCTGCCTCCATGATTCCCGAAACAGTTCAATCTCGGGAGCACTGCACGGTCTGAGTCCCGACCTGATGGAAGTGAAACGATTTTTCCAGGCGAAGATGGATTGGCGCTTGGTGAGATTGTGAGCCGACAGCGTAACCAAGCGATCGACAGCCTATATGGGGATGGCATCCGCGTCGGTATCGGTCAAGTCACGGAGCAGGGCTCGCGATTGATCGTTTCCTTCTCGGTGATCAGTTCGAAGTCCGAAACGATCGAACTGGTTCCACCGCAGGTTCAGCTGGTGTCGTCGTTTTCGAACGCCCAACGATCAAACAATCAACCGAAGGTCTGATGCTGCAGATTGCGGACTCCGCTGCAGTCGATCAACCTACTTTGGCCCCTATTAACTTTAGGCACGACAAAACCTCCGGAGAAAGACCATGAATGAACCCGAAAACACTCAGAAAACCGAAATGAAACAAAATGACCACGATCCAACGATCGACTCGGTTGACGAAGCCGGAAGCGAATCACCGTCCATTGGGGCGGGGCTCCGCGAGCGAGTCAGGTGGTTGCTTAACAGCACACGACAACGCGGGCCGGGAACAAAGCAGGAATCGGCCAAAGGCCGCACTGTGTTTTCGACGCCGACCACCCTGCCCAACCAGGAAACGAGCGGTCGTGCTTCAGCAAACCTGGGTAGACCGATCGCACCTAATCAGGCCACAGCGACTCAAGGCTCTACGGTCCCACTTTTGAATGCGGATGTCGGATCGAATCAGAATAGGTCAGATCAACTTAGTCCCGCGGATATACGCGGGACGTCCCCGCGAGCGTCTGGATCCGACGAAGTCGGTTCTCCTTCAGGTACGATGCAGAACGCCGTCCCGCCCCATCGTGTACCGCCCCCGCAGCCCAGGAGCGCTGGAATAACCCCTCTATCAGCCGGCGCTGATGCTGACCCATTGGCGGCGTATCGCGTGAACAACAACATGCGGACGCCGACGTATAGCTACGGAGGACCGCCGGCATTGACACCCGTTTCCGAATTGCCTGCTAACGACGGCTTCAGCCGGATTGGAATGGCAACAAATCAAACCGGCTGGATGCTTCAGGTTCAAAGTCATCAATAGTGTTCGTTCGAACGCCCAACTCGATCGAATCTGCCCTGAGAACGCCGCCAACAACCCCACTTGCAGACACCTCTTTGCTTTCACCAGGCACGCGGCTAATGGCGCGTCTTGAGGCAGCCGCAACAACCGCGGTGAAAGTGCCTGTTGTCGCTTCAATCGAGTACAACTATGAACGCGACGGGATGATCGTGGTGCCCGCTGGCACAAGGGCAATCGGTGATGTTCAGCAGGCGTCGTCAGAAGGCTACCTCAACGTTCGCTTCCACACGTTGCAGACGCCAGATGGCAGAGAAGAAAAGATCGAAGGAGTTGGGGTCGCTCTCGATCACCGACCTCTGAAGGGCGAGGTTTCGGGAAAAAACACGGGCAAGAAGATTCTGAGTCGAACATTGTCGGGGGTCGGAACAATCGCGGCCTACGTTGTGGGCGCCGGCGGTGCCGGACTTAATAGAACAATCACTGGGGAAACGTTATTGCGCGATCGCTTGGCAAGCAATGTCGCGCTCGCAGGGGAGCGGGAGCTGATGAATGTTGCGTATTCACAGAAACTACTGTTCGGAAAAGTCGACGTAATCTTGACCGAGGGGCTTTTGCCTTACATACGCCGCCCGAGCTTGAATTCTCCGCGCCGGCTTGACTTGAATTCTCATTGTCGGCCGCAATCCTACGATCAGGAGTTGGCTAAATTTCCCTCGGGACTGGAACGAAATATTGAACTCCGCCTCCCACATCAAAACAGTATCCTTTGGAAATGACGACGATGCCACTGTCGGAAACGGTGAAGCGTTCCTCATCGCGCGCCCGATCAAAACCGATCCTCTCGCCCGCGGGAATCATGACGTGCTTATCGACAATGCAGCGCTGCAGCTGTGCTCCCTCCCCGACCGTGACACCATGGAAGAGGAGCGAATTCTCTACCACGGCGCCCTCTTCTAACCGAACGTTCGGGAATAGGATGGCGTGTCGCAACGTTCCCCCGACGATCAGCGTGCCCGAAGCGAGCATGCAGTTGACGATTTCCGCTTCCCGCCCAGACCTCCCGTGCACGCTGCGAGCCGGAGGATGTTGCCCCTCGTAGGTTCGGATCGGCCAGTCCCCCTGGTACAGGTCAATCGCAGGCAAGGGCTGCAGCAGATCCATGTTCGCTTCGTAATACGCATCGATCGTCCCAACAAGAAACACGCCAGCAAGCACGCGCCCGCGAGTAAACATCCGGTCATCGCATCGGCCGAACCCGGTGAGCGTTGGCTACTCCTATACTGACGATGCCTTTGCGGAATATGCGTTCAATGCGGTTCCCTCTTCACTGGCCCGAGCGGTGTGATCACCCACAAGTCCAGCTTATCCACGCTGGCGGGGCCTGGCTGGATCGCCTTCATGGCTTCGTCAAAATCCTTTGTATTGGCAGTCACAATGAACACACGACCGTCACCATCTTTGATGTATGAGTATCGCTCCCGGTGAATGAACTCCGGAGCGCGCACTTCTACTTTCCGTGCGCATGATGTCGTCATTAAGAAAGCTAGCAGAACAACGTAACGTTTCATGCCCGGCGTCGTAGCAATGCGGATGCCAGAGGCTAACTGCGCGGAAACACGGAACCGCACAGGATTGTTGTAGCTACATTCTCGTCGCATTTATCGAAGGCTCGCTCGACTCCAGCCACCGCAACAGACAATCTGATCTCCGACTCCGCGACAAAATTCGGCCATCGAGAATGAATTTGTGTGCGGACGGACAGCGTGATGAGCGCATGCAGAACAGATTCATCCTCGAAGTTAATTGCCGTCGCTGATAACGCATTGAAATCAGAATTACACATTTGTCGGACTATGAGATCGCTCGCGACGTTTCTGTAGATTGCCTCCGGGCGTCCGGTGTTGGATTTCCAATCGCATGAGGCCGCGCTGCGTTTCTTCGGTAAAAGGTGCTTCTCTTGCATGGTAGATTTCTGCATGACCATAACTAATTCCAACCCTACCGAAATAAATCCAACCAATAATAATTCTCCTTCCATGCGGCCGCTGTGTTCCCAACACACCGGTCGCGCGGCCTTATTCTTTTTCCTTTTTACAGCGGCGGCGTGCTTGAATGCGGCGGATCTCGAACCGGGCACGCTACCGAAGCAGTGGCGAACAGGCGGTCCGAACTGTCTGGAAATGCCGCGATGGCAGGTTCACGAATACAACGAGGATTTTTTAATCATCCGCGAGTCGGGCTGCACTCATTATGAAAAGCCCTTCCTCTATTTGATATTCGGCCGCGACCGGGCGCTGCTTGAAGATACCGGTGCGGGCGAGGTGGATACCGGTAGGTTTGTGCTGGATTTAGTTGCGCAATGGTCGAAGCGCAAGGGCAGAGATCCAATTCCGTTGCTGGTTGTGCATTCCCATGCTCATGGGGACCACACGGCGGGTGATCCGCAATTCAAGAACGTACCGAACGTGGAGTTCGTCGCATCCACGCCGGCAGATAACCAAAAGGCATTCGGGATTTCGAAGTGGCCCGAAGGTCTCGGCCTGGTCAATCTGGGTGACCGCACACTGGACGTCATACCCATCCCCGGCCACAACGATGCCGGCGTCGCGATATACGATCGCAAGACTGGAATCCTCCTGGCCGGCGACAGCGTTTATCCGGGCCGGCTTTACGTAACGGATTTCCCGGCCTTCGTTCAAAGCAACCAGAGGCTCGTCGACTTCACTCGCGATCTGCCAATAGCGCATATCCTGGGAACACACATCGAACAAACACGCACTCCATTTGTGGACTATCCGCGCGGTATGACGTATCAACCCGACGAGCACTCCCTCGAGCTTTCTCGGGGCACCCTGCTCGAACTGAATGAAGCTCTCATTCGCCTCAATGGCAAGCTGCAGACAGTCGCGTTGCGCGATATCACCATCGTTCCGAGAACGCCCACGCCCGCACCACCGCCGCAGTAGTTGGCACTTTAGCGGCGGTCATAGACCGGACCTACGGTGTCCAGGACCGACACTCTTGGAGCGCCAGTTACATCTTTGTTACTTGCGCCTTCCTTATCTTCCCGCCTTCCCGCGCAGTCTTCCTTGTGGTGCATCAAGATAACGAGAATTCGCGATTTGGTACTTGCATTGCCAGTTGTGGGGCACAGGCTGCGCGCGTTTTTGCGAGCGGCCGCTTCCTAACTCCATGACTGAGCTCTGTGACCCTGCCGTCACCTCTTGATTAATTTTTTTCCTAGGCGCGGAGGAACTTCACATGACTTGTTATCGGATTCTTTGTGTACTGACTTCAATCCTTCTTATAACAGCCACGGCTTTCGGCCAGGCATCGACTTCGATCCGTGGTACGGTCAGCGATCCGCAGGGCGGCGTCATTGGCGGCGCAGTCCTGGAGCTGGTGGGCGAGCAAACGGGGTTCAAGCGAAGCATCGTTACGGATGAACGCGGAGCCTATCAATTCTCCCAGGTCCCGCCCGGAACTTATGTTCTCGTGGCCCAGATGACGGGCTTTGCAGTGGTAACCCATACAGGGGTCGACCTTCTCGTCGATACGCCAACACGCCTCGACGTCAAGATGGAAGTGGCGACCGTTGCCGAGACCGTGAACGTGGAAGCGGAAGCTGCCACGATCAACGCGGTGGACGCCACGATTGGCAATGCGTTCAGCCAAACTCAAGTGCGCCAGTTGCCGTTGCAGACACGCAACGTCGTCGAACTGCTCAGCCTCCAGCCGGGTGTCACGCCGAGCGGCGAGGTTGCAGGCGCGCGTCGCGATCAAAACAACGTGACGCTGGACGGCGTTGATGTGAACGACAACCAGACGGCGGGTCTCGAGACCAGTGGAGGCAATGCCGCAACCGGCGGCTACAATTTCAATTCATCGAACAATTTTCGTGAGAACGGATTTAATGCCGCTTTGCCCGTGCCGCTCGACTCCGTTCAGGAGTTCCGCGTCACCGTGGGCGGTCAGAATGCAAACCAAGGCCGCAGTTCCGGCGGCCAGGTCACTCTCGTTACAAAGAGCGGCACCAATACCTTTCACGGTTCCGCGTACGAGTACAACCGCAACACGGCAACGTCAGCGAACAACTGGTTCAGCAACCGCGCCAGCATTCCCCGCGAGCAGCTCATCCGGAATCAATTCGGTGGATCGTTGGGAGGACATGTCGTCCGCGACCGCATTTTCTTTTTCGCAAACTACGAGCAGCGGATCGACTCGAGCGCGTCGAACCAGCTTCGCAAGGTCGCGTCCGACACGTTAAGGCAGGGAATCATCACGTTGAAGACCAACGATGGCGCAACCCAATCGTTGACTCCGGACAAGCTTAAAGAGATCGATCCTCTTCATGTCGGAGTGAGTCCCGCGATGCTGGCAATGTTCAACAAAATGCCCATCGCGAACGATCCGGCCTCCGGAATCGACCGCGGCCTGAACTTTTCCGTATTCCGGTTCAACGCGCCGTTGAAGCTCGACAGCAAAGCTTATGTCGGCAAGATGGACTTCAAGCTCGACAAAGCGGGTCTCCACACATTGTCGGTTCGCGGCACGCTCGCCGACGGCAAGAAGGACGAAATTCTCGCCCAGTATCCCGGTGATGTCCCCACGTCGCGGCTCCTCAATAACAGCAAGGGCGGCGCGGCCGTCTACACCGCTGTTCTGAATTCTGGTCTTGTGAATGTTGTGACGTTCGGGCTGACACGAATCGGTCTCGAACGGACAGGGTCGCAGGCAACCGCGTTCACCTTCGATAGCATCGACTCCCTTCAGGACTACACGCGCGGTTACCAGCGCGTCGCGCCGACATACAACATTGCCGACGACATGACGTGGACTCACCAGAAGCACACGCTGACGTTTGGCGCGAACTTCAGGCTCGTTCGCAACAATCGGACGAATTTCCAGAACGCCTTTCCCCGTTATTCCTACGGCCGCGGCAGTCTGTCTGGCCTCGGCGCCGACATCGTCAACGCGACCGAAAGTTATCTGGCGTCGACTACCGGCAATCCCGGCATTCGCTTGAGCGATAGTTCATCCGCATCACGGGCATTCGGCGACGTGTTCGGTGTCATCACCAGCGGATCGATGACGTACAACTACCTGCATGACGGCAGCGCTCTTCCGATCGGTGTGGCTCCGATTCGGCAGTTCGCGTCGAACGAATTTGAACTCTACTTCGGCGACAACTGGCGTGCGTCGCCGAGTCTGACACTCACGTACGGCGTGCGCTATACGAACTTCGGAGTTCCCTACGAAAGGAACGGCCTGCAGGTCGCTCCTGTTTTTCCTCTTCAGGACTTCTTTGCCGAACGCCTCGGAGGTATGCAGGCGGGGATTCCCAGCAACGCTCTGCCCCACGCTCTGATGTCGTATGACTTCAACGGTCCTGCCAACGGAAAAGACAGTTGGTACAAGCCGGACAAGAATAATTTCGGGCCTCGCCTTTCGTTTGCCTACAACCCGAACCAGAGCGACGGCTTCCTCGGCAAGCTCCTGGGCAAGGGCGGCGTCATTCGCGGCGGCGGCGGGCTGATGTACGACCGGTTCGGAAGCGATCTCGTTACACAGTTTGATACAGCCGCGTCGTTCGGTCTTACGGATATCAAGAACCTCGGACCTTCCGTGAACTTCACTACCGGTCCGCGTTACCTAGGGACTCTCCCGACCATTCCGTCGGCCTCCCCGCACACGTTCCCGTACACCCCTCCGGAAGTCAATTTCATCGGCGGCAACTACATGGGAATCTCGACCGACCTCCATACGCCATATTCGATGGTCTTCAACATGTCGCTCGCCCGTGAACTGCCCGGCGGGCTTACAGTGGAGGCGAGTTACGCGGGCCGTTTGTCCCGCAGCCTTCTGATGCAGATCGACGCGGGCGGATGGGCCATCCTGTTCAAGGATCAGATGTCTGGCATAACGTGGAAGCAGATGGCCCAGACGATGCGCGGCTATCACGACGCCGGGATTGATCCCAAAGCGGTCGCGACGAACCCCGGCCTGATACCTCTGAATCCGTTCGTGGAAGATATGTTCCCCGGCTTGAAGGACAACTACTTTCCGGGCAGCGCGTCGGCAAACTACTACAACCTGCTCTGGGGTCAGCAGGCGGGCAGTGAGGCCGACACCACTCACCAGTTGGATCGTCTCCGTTCGGCGAAATTCCCGAACTGCATCACCGTCACCGGCTGCTACACGTTGTATCCGATTCAAAGCAGCGGCATGTCGATGTGGACCAACACGGGATTCGCCAGCTACAACGGCGGCACCCTTTCGATCCGCAAGCCCTACAGCAAAGGGTTCTCGTTCGACTTCAACTACACGCTCTCCCATTCCATCGACAACGGCGGAGCTCCAGAATCCGGCGGCGGTTCAGCCGGCGGCATCATGCTGAACCCCTACAACTACCGGGCATTCCGCGGCTCGTCCGACTTCGATATCCGACACAACATCAACGGCAACGTTCTGTATGACCTTCCTTTTGGCAAGGGCAAACCCTTCATGTCCGATGCGCCGGGCTGGCTGGATCAACTTGCCGGCGGTTGGCAGTTGTCCGCAATCACGCGGTATCGCTCGGGCCTTCCCACCGCAGTTGCGTACACGGGGCTCTGGCCGACCAACTTCTCGTTCAACACGATCGCTTATGCGGTCGGTCCTTACAAATCGGAGGTCGGCTTCAATCAATTCGGAAACCCAAGCATCTTTGCATCAACGACCGAAGCCGCCAACTGGAGACCCATGCTGCCCGGTGAGGTCGGAACTCGCGCTGCCGTGCGCCTGGACGACTTCGTGAACGCCGACCTAGCGGTAACCAAAGTCTTCCGGATGCCGATTGAAGGCCACCGGCTCCAGTTCCGCGCGGAAGCTTTCAATGCATTCAACAACGTGAATTTTACCAATCTCACTCTGGACGCCAATTCGCCGTCCAGCTTCGGTCAGTTCACACAAGCCGCCCCGGCGCGCGTGATGCAGTTCGCTTTGCGTTACGAGTTCTAAACGGAGGGAATAGCCACAAAAAAGGCACAAAGAACACAAAAGAGAAAAAGCTGGTGTTTGCGTCTTCTGTGCTTTTTTGTGGTTTTTCCGAAAACAAGTTGGAGGGAATCTAAATGACCGGTTTACTCCTGATGCTCTTCCTGCAAACCTCGGCACAGCAGGAATTCTTCGAAACCCGAGTCCGCCCGGTTCTGGCTCAGCAATGTTACGCATGCCATACCGACGAGAAGATGGGAGGGCTGCGTCTGGACTCGAAAGAGGGACTCGCGAAAGTCGTCGTTCCCGGCGACCCGGAGAAAAGCCTCCTCGTCACTGCGATTCGTCAGACGACCGATCTGAAGATGCCTAAGGGCGGCACTCCGCTCACGGCTATGCAGGTCGCCGACTTCAGTACGTGGATCAAGGATGGCGCGTACTGGCCCGATGCCACAGAGGCCGCGGCGGTAAACAAAAGCGATCCCGCGTACCAAAAAGATTTCTTCGAATCACGCATCCGTCCGGTTCTGGCTCAGCAATGTTTTGTTTGCCACACGAATTCGAAAATGGGCGGCCTTCGACTTGATTCAAGAGACGACATCGTCAAAGGCGGAAAGTCCGGGCCTGCAATTGTTGCCGGCGAACCCGAAAAGAGCCTGATGATCTCCGCGATCAAGCACAATGGCGAATTGAAGATGCCGAAAGGCGCGGCAAAACTCACCGATGGGCAAATCAGCGATTTCACCAACTGGGTGAAGGACGGCGCGCTCTGGCCGGTGGAGGCGACGGCCGCGAAAAAGTTCACTGACGAGCAGATGCACATCTGGTCAATTCAACCGCTCGCCAAGCCGGAAGTTCCTAAGGTCAAGGATGCAGCGTGGCCGTTGAATGACGTTGATAAGTTCGTTCTAGCCCGTCTGGAAAAGGAAGGCCTGAAACCCGCGCCGGTGGCCGATCGCCGGACACTCCTGCGCCGCGTGACCTACGATCTCACGGGCCTCGCGCCCACCTATGAAGAAGTGAAAGCCTTCGAAGCGGACAAGTCGCCGAATGCGTACGAGAAGGTCATCGATCGTCTGCTCGCTTCTCCGCGCTACGGTGAAAAATGGGCACGGCATTGGATGGACGTCGTCCGCTACGGCGAAGACGACTATCGCGTCGCCAAGCAGCCCGATCGCGCAGAAAAGTATCCGTTCGCCTACATCTATCGAGATTGGTTGATCCGCTCTCTCAACGACGATCTCTCTTACGATCAGTTCATCAAAGCGCAGCTTGCCGCTGACCTCCTCGATGAGAAGGTTCGCCCCGGCATGATTCCCGCGCTCGGCATGCATGGAACCGGCGTATGGAGTTACCAAGACAATCCGGCTCCCATCGAACGCGCCGACGAATGGCATGACAAAGTGGATGTGACGACAAAAGCGTTTCTCGGATTGACCGTGGGATGCGCACGCTGTCACGACCACAAGTACGATGCGATTCCGCAGCGGGACTACTACAGCCTCGTCAGCGTCTTCGCCAGTTCGCACTACAAGGCGTATCCACAGGTACCCAAGTCCGTTGTCGATGAGTACGAAAAACAAAGTAAGCAACTCGAAGCGAAAGAAAAAGACCTGAAGAAGTTCCTAGACCAGGCTTCCGACCTTTATGCCCAGATGCTGTTTGCGCAGACCGAAGACTATATGGTTGCCGCGTGGAAGGTTGGTAGTCAGAAGCGTGCAACCGCGCAGGGCGTCGCGGACGACTCCAAGCTCGATGCGGAGCTGCTCGATCGCTGGGTGAAGTTCCTCAAGAAAAAGCCCAACAACTACTCATTCCTGAAGCCGTGGCAAGGGATGGTGAGCCGGACGGGAACTACACCGGAGGAAGCAAAGAAGGCCGCCCACGAGTTCTATCTCAAGATCGCGGAGGTTAACGAGAAATACCTGAAGCTCAAGCAGGACAACGAAGTCGTCCTTGCTCAATTCAAGACCGAGCAGGAGCAGTTCGATCCGTTGCCCAACGGTTTGAAGCGCGTGTTGAACAAGCATCAGATCGACCTCAAGGGCCTCAACCGTGAAGAGACCTACCTGTGGCGCGATGTCTTCGACCAGGACATTCCGGAGCTGGGAATGATCAACCCGAACGCGGACGACAAGAAGAAGCCCGGTCTGTTGAAACTCACCGATTGGGCTCTCGAGAAACGCCTGACTGCAGACCTCTCGGCCCACGTCACGCGGGCCAAAACCGATATCGAGGCATTCAAGAAATCGATGCCGCCGGCGTATCCGTTCGTGTACGGACTCGAGGAAGAGAAAGAGCCGTCGGATATCAAGGTGTTCGTGCGCGGCAACCCGTACTCGTTCGGTGATGATGCACCGCGGGCCTATCCATCGATATTCAACGACGGCGTGGCCAAGCGCTTTGAAAAAGGGAGTGGCCGGCTGGACCTCGCCGAAACCATCGCGAAGGAGCCCATCACGGCGCGTGTTATCGCGAACCGCATCTGGCGGTGGCATATGGGCCGCGGTATTACCGACACGCCGAACAATTTCGGCATGGCCGGTGAGCGCCCGACCAATCCGGAGCTGCTCGAGTATCTCGCTGCGAAGTTCAGTGCCGATGGTATGTCGTGGAAGAAGCTTCACAAAGAGATTCTGATGTCGCGAACGTACCAGCTCAGTTCGGCAACTGTCGAAGCGAACCTCGCGAAAGATGCCGACAATCGATTCTTCTGGCGCGCCAACCGCCAGCGCCTCGAAGCCGAAGGCGTTTGGGATTCACTCCTCTATGCATCGGGCAAACTCGATCTGAACCAGATTGGCGGGCCTTCCGGAGACCTCGACGAGAAAATGGTCCGCCGCGCCGTCTACGCGAAGATCAGCCGGATGTATCCGAATGACTTTCAAATGACGTTCGACTTTCCAACTCCGACGATTTCGGCCGAGCGGCGCTACACCACGAATGTCCCGCAGCAGCGCCTGTTCTTTCTAAACAACAACTTTGTTCACAAGCAGGCGGAAGCGCTGGCAGAGCGTGTCCAGTCCGCAGGAAGCGAAGAAGCGCAGGTGACCAAGGCATTCGAGATTGCCTATCAGCGAGTTCCGACACCCGAGGAACTCAAGTCCTCCATTTCATTCTTGCACGACGCCGCGCAGACGGTTCCCTCCACGCCGGCTCCCGTGGTGGTCAAAGGAGACGCGAAGCCAGAGAGTACGGGCTCGTCGTTAATGACGGCGATGATCTCGACAGCTGACGAAGAGGACTCCAAGGACAAGCCCAAGGATTCGCCGCTGAGGTCTTTCTGCTGGGCGCTGCTCAGCTCGAACGAGTTTTTGTTCATTGATTAAGGAACATCCCATTACAAGGAGACGAATCTAATGTCCTGCAACCATCCAAAACCGGTAACTCGACGCCAGGCTCTCGCCCTGATGGGCGGAGGGTTTGGCATGGTCGCGCTGTCCAACATGCTCAATGCCTCGCTGGCCGAGGCCGCCACCAACGGAACGGGAGGAGTCCTCAAGGAACTGCACTTCAAGCCGACAGCGAAGCGGGTGATCTTCCTTTTCATGAACGGCGGCGTGTCCCATGTCGATACGTTCGATCCGAAGCCAATGCTCGAAAAGTATGACGGCAAGCCCATGCCGGGGCCGCAGGTTCTGACCCAGCGTAAGACGGGGAATTTGATGAAGTCGCCGTTCAAGTTCCAGAAGTACGGCCAATGCGGAACCGAACTGAGCGAACTGTGGCCGAACGTCGGAGGTGTGGCGGACGACATTTGCGTCGTTCGTTCCATGTGGTCGGAGATCCCAAACCACGAGCCATGCATCACGATGATGAATACGGGAGCGAACATCATCGGCCGCCCGTCAATGGGTTCCTGGATTACATATGGCCTGGGTACGGAGAACGAAAACCTTCCCGGCTATGTCGTGCTCACGCCGACCGAACCGCTCACGATAGGAAGTCCGCTTTGGAGTTCCGCATTCCTGCCTGCCATGTACCAGGGGAGCGTGGTTCACAACACGTACGTCGAGGACGAGGCGTTCCAGGCATCCAAGATGATTCCGAACGTCACCAATCCCAATGCCGACCGTGAGCTGCAAAGCCGTGACGTCGGATTTTTGCGACATCTGAATGAAATGCATCTCTCACGCCTCCACGACAAGGACGCGGAGCTCGAAGCGTCGATCAAGGCGATGGAGACCGCATTCCGCATGCAAACGGAAGCTCCCGCGGTGTTCGACGTGAGCAAAGAAAGCAAGGCGGTCCTCGATCTTTACGGCCCCGGCAGCACGGCACTCGGATGTTTGATGGCCGTGCGGCTTGCCGAAAAAGGCGTACGGATGGTGCAGACCTACTACGGTAAAGGCGATCCGTGGGACGCGCATAACGACATCATGAGCTACCAGAAGCTCGCGCTGGATTCGGACCGGGCGTACGCCGCGGTCATCAAGGATTTAAAGCAGCGCGGTCTTTTCGAAGACACGCTTGTCGTGTGCGGCACCGAGTTCGGCCGCACACCTGCGATCCAAACAGCGAACGAAGCGGCAGCCGGCGTCGTCAACGGCCGCGATCACAATCCGGGCGGCTTTTCCATATGGCTTGCCGGCGGTGGGATCAAGGGCGGCATGACTTACGGCAATACGGATGAATTTGGATACAAGGCCGTCGAGAAGAAGACTCACGTGCACGATCTGCACGCGACCATGCTCTATCTCCTGGGCATCGACCACACGAAACTGACTTATCGATACGGGGGGCGCAACTTCCGTTTAACCGACACCGCGGGCGAAGTCATGCACGACATCATCGTCTGACGGGCGTGGGAGCCCAAGCCCTCTCCCTCGGGGAGAGGGCGGAGCGCCGAAGGCGCTCGGGTGAGGGCAGGCTCAAGTACGGTTTATCGCATTCGAGCCCTCACCCTGGCGCTTCGCGCAGTCCCTCTCCCGGACGGAGAGGGCATGGAGGGAAAACATGAAGAGAATCCTGTTCGTTTTGCTCGTGAAGTTCGTCTCGATCGTTCCGCTCTTCGCGCAACAAGCCCAACAGTCGCAGCAAAAGCCGGGAGTCCCGGGCGTGCAGCATCCGATGTCGAACATCATTCCGGATGCCGAGTACGCCATCAACGGAAACCCGGACTGGCTGGCGATCGGCGAAGACCAGGTTTGGGTCAACAGCAAGCCAACGGACTTCGTCTTTCGAATGGATCCGAACTCCAACGAGGTCGTTGCCACTGTGCGGGTGAAGAAGCCGTGCTCGGGTCTGATCATTGCCGCCGGAACGCTGTGGTCGCCGAGTTGTGAAGAGAACGTCATTTATCGCATCGACGTGAAAACGAATCAGGTTGTCGCCAAGGTTCCCGTTGGACCTGCGAACACCGAAGGCGGGATTGCCTTCGGTGCGGGATCCGCGTGGATGCCGAGCGACCCGAAGGGAGTTGTCTCCCGAATCGATCCCATAACAAACAAGGTCACCGCCGAAATCAAAGTCGCTCCCGGCTCATTTACCGCAATCTTCGGCTACGGGTTGGTGTGGGTTTCGAGCACCGAGAAGAATCTGGTGTCCGTGATTAATCCGGTCTCGACCGAGGTCATCGCGGAAATTCCTGTGGATCCAGCGCCGCGGTTTATGGCCGCTGGCGAAGGAGGCGTGTGGACGCTGAACCAGACCAACGGAACGGTCACGAAGATCGATCCGTTCACCCTGAAGGTCGTGGCGACGATCGAGGTCGGTGTTCCCGGCACCGGCGGAGATATTGCTGCCGGTGAAGGCGGAGTCTGGGTGACCGAAAGAACGATCCCCGTGACTCGCATCGATCCAGCGACGCTGCAGGTGACAGCGCAATTCGCGGGGCCGGGCGGCGATGCGATGCGGGTGGGCAGCGGCTCTGTGTGGCTGTCGAATGGACGTTGGTCGAACGTATGGCGTTTTACACCGAGCAAACTTGTGGATCTGGTCCCGGCTTCATGGCTGAGCAAGGCGCAGAACGCAGACATCGACGGGGATGGCAAGATCGACATACTCGTCGAAGACCTCCCATTATGGCTTCCAGGATTGCAGACGAAATTTCACGCGAAAGTGTCCAACCCTGCCGTCGGGGAACTTGTCCTGAAGGCAACATTGAACGGCAAGACATCGGAAGTGCCGTTCGTAAAATCCGGCGATCAACTGGAGGCAACATTTGTAGGAGACGCGCCAAGGTGGATTCATTATTCCGTCTGCGCGAAGGCAATGGCGAAGTGCTCCGAGGATCTTGTGGTTGCCTCGCCCTCGACTCCGCTTCCTTACGCCATGAAAAAAGCTCTGTTCGTATCCGACACGTTTCTTGCTCCCGGTCCGCCGCAGATCGGTTCCTACGTCTGGAACCATCTTCACACGATGATTCTCAAGCAGGACTACCAGGCACTGGTCGATCGGGCCGGCCGCACGGGTCCGATGAACTCGACCTTGGCTGAGGATTATGGCGAACTGAAACGCCACGAGTGGGAGTTTCAAAACAACACCGCCTTTGCATACGGCATCCTCACACCCGACAAGAAACTTGAAGTGGCTTGCGTCTACATCAATCCAAGTCCCAAGGAAGGCTACGACGCAACCGTCCGATTCTGGGTTACGAAACAGAGTGTCGAGGCGGGACTGGAGCCGAAACTCGAAACGGCCGTTCGAGAATGGGTGAAGGCGAAATGGCCATTCAAGAAGGTGGCTTATCCCGGACGTGACATCACCATGAACGACTGGAACGCGCTGCCAGATGCTCAAGCCGCAGCCAGTGGGCAATAGGGAGCGTTCGAGAATCGGCCACAAGAGGCACCAGTATCTTGTGCCTCTTGCGTTCTGTCTTGTGCTTTTTGTGGTCCGGTTGCCGATTTGCTTCGCCGAGGAGGGGAAAGCCATTGACTACGCTGCCGCGCATCTTGACCGCCGGCTCGCTATGGTCAAGATTCACGACAAGATCACGATCGACGGTGTGCTCGACGAAAAAATCTGGGAAGCGGCTCCGGTCGCGCAGGACTTTATTCAGCAGGAACCCAGGGAGGGGGTTCCGATGAGCTACGCGACCGAGGTAAAGGTTCTCTATAACGACGAGAACCTTTACCTCGCCGTGATAGCCCACGATCCGGATGCGCACCGGGCGGTGGTCAATGATCTGACTAAAGACTTTCACGTGTTCGACAACGACGTCGTCGGCATAATGCTGGATACGTTTCGCGATCGTAAGAACGGCTACGAATTCATCGTCAATCCCGCGGGCGCCCGCTACGACTCGCAGATGTTCAACGAAAGCGACTACAACTCGAACTGGGACGGCGTCTGGTATTTGCGTACGAAGATTCTCGAGGACCGATGGATCGCAGAGATAGCGATACCGTTCACGGCCATCCGTTTTTCAAATCTGCCGGACCAAACGTGGGGCATCAACTTCTGGCGGATCATTCGACGGCTGAACGAGCAGGGATATTGGTCGCCGATACCGCGCCCTTTCAGTTATGCGCGCGTTTCCATTGCCGGCACCGCCGAAGGCATCGAAGGTATAAAACCGGGTTCGAACATTCGAGTGAAACCGTACGTGCTCGGCAGTTTCAGCCAGAGCGGAACGCCTGGATTGCCTTCGACGCAGAAGGTCGATGCCGGCGTCGATGTGAAATATGGTTTTGGTGCGGGAATCACACTCGACGCAACGCTCAACACGGATTTCTCCCACCGGTTCAATATCATTCATCGGCCGCTCAGCGATTTCTTCATCGTGTACAACGAGCGTCGCGACACGATTTCCTACTCGCTGCTGGATCGCGCGCTCATTGTGAAATTCACTCAAATGATTGGACATTAACGTTATGCGCCTTATAGAAAAGCTGCTTGGATTGTGTCTCGTTCTGTCTCTCTCGATTTCCGTGTACTCGCTGGAGGATTCACCTAAACGGCAGGTTCGGCCGGGAGTGAAGACGCCGGGAGTCCAGCGCCAGATCACGGCAGTGACGCCTGTCGCCGTCTTTCCCGTAGAGGGAACACCGGATTGGCAGGTCGTCACACCAGATGCCGTCTGGGTCACGAATGCCGCGAAAAACACGGTTCACCGGTTGGACGCGAAGACAAACAAAGTGGCCGCGACGATCGAGGTGGGAAAGAAGCCGTGTTCCGGGCTCGCTGCCGGTTTTGGCAGCATCTGGGTACCCAACTGTGGCGACAAGACCGTGTCGCGAATTGATGTGAAAACGAATGAAATCGTCGCGACGGTTTTGGCCGGTCCGGCGAACAGCGAAGGCGGAATCGCCGCGAGCGACGACAGTGTGTGGATGTTGTCGGATGCGAAAGGCATCATCTCGAGAATCGATCCGGACACCAATAAGGTTATCGCCGAAATACAGGTGCCTGCGGGTTCATTCGCGTGCGTTGTCGGGGAGGACGGCGCCGTATGGGTGAGCAGCACCGACAACAGCCTGCTTGCGCGGCTCGATCCGAAAACGAATCTTGTGACGGACAAGATCGAGGTCGGGCCGAAGCCGAGATTTCTCGCAGCCGGCGGCGGTTCGATCTGGACGCTGAATCAAGGTGACGGCACGGTTTCGCGCGTGGATGTGAAAACGAAGAAGCTGGTGCAGCACATTGAGGTCGGCGTGCCTGGCAACGGCGGCGAGATCGCTTACGGTGAAGGCGTCGTGTGGGTCACCGTATTTGATATCCCCCTTTCGCAGATCGATCCGGCGACAAATAAAGTCGTGAAGCAATGGCTTGGCGCGGGCGGCGATTCGGTGCGTGCAGATCTGGGCTCTGTCTGGATTTCCAACCTGCGGCAGGGCAACGTCTGGCGCATCGACGCAAAACAAAATTAGCCTGGGAGTTCTGCATCATGAGAGACCATCGCCTCTTACGCGGCTTTTGTATTTGCATCGTTCTGCTGACAAATTCCTTCGCGGCTCACGGACAATCGACGATGTCATTGCGCAGAGGCGCGGTAGGCACCAGGCCCGCGGGAGATGCAGTTCGTACGCGACTTTTTGTGCAAGGCCGGTTCGTCGAGGGCGTCATCGCACAGACGTCGTAAATAAAGGCACAGTGCAGAAACACGCATCCGCAAAAAATTGGAGTAGCTACGATCTCGTCGGATTTATCGACCGTTCCGACGTTTTTAGTTTCTGAAAGCGTTCTTGACTAGGGAGCGGGTGAAAACGATAATTCCATCCAGCACTGTGTATCCGAGTGCTTCCCTCCGCAATGCCGCGGTGCTACCCGTGTTGGTTTTCTCCGAGCCTGTCTCTCGGTAATCTCTGAATCAATCTAGGAGTCCTGCATGATGAGAGACCATCGCCTCTTACGCGGCTTTTGTATTTGCGTCCTTCTGCTGACAAGTGTTTTCGCGGCTCACGGACAATCGACGACGTCGTTGCGCGGAGTGATTACCGACCAGACCGGAGCGATTATTCCCGGAGCGGTCGTGTCGCTAACGAATGATGGAACGGGTTTCAAGCGCCAGGCGCTGACCGGTGAAGCCGGCGTCTATCAATTTCTTCAGGCCCCTCCAGGCACTTATCACGTGGCAGCCGAAAAAGCGGGATTCGCCATCGTGACGCGCGACAGCGTCCAACTGCAGGTGAACACGCCGGCGACTCTCGATCTGCGCATGGAGGTTGGCAGCACGTCCGACGTGGTGAATGTGGCGGCGGACGCGACAACGATCAATACGGTCGATGCTTCGATCGGAAATCCGTTCTCCGAACAGCAGGTGCGGCAGTTACCGTTGGGCACGCGCAATGTCGTTGAGCTGTTGAGCTTGCAAGTGGGCGTCACGCCGACCGGGGAGGTTCTGGGCGCGAGGCGCGATCAAAACAACATTACGCTCGATGGAGCCGACGTGAACAACAACCAAAACTCCGGATTGACCGCTCAGGCCACCGGCACGAGTACGGGTGGATACCAGGGGTCGAACGCGAATGGCTCGCAAATCAATGCGGGGTTCAATGCGGTACTTCCCATTCCACTCGATTCGGTTCAGGAATTTCGCGTTACCGTGGGGGGAGCGGGCGCGAATGAAGGACGGTCTTCGGGCGGGCAGGTTTCTCTGGTTACCAAGAGCGGAACGAATCAATTGCATGGTTCGGCCTACGAATACAATCGGAACACGGCGACGGCGGCAAATACATGGTTCAACAATAAAGCAGGCGTTCCGGTTCAACCCCTGATACGCAACCAATTTGGTGCTTCGGCCGGCGGCAAGATTGTTCGCGATCGCGCGTTCTATTTCATCAATTACGAGCAGCGGATAGACGCGAGCGGCGTCTCACAGGCCCGCGTCATTCCGTCCGATTCGCTCCGCGCAGGATTCCTCAAATTCCAGTTGGCCGATGGTTCGACTCAAACGCTGACGCCGGCTGAAGTGAAGCTCGTCGATCGTTGAATGTCGGCGTGAATCCCAGCATGGCTAGAGTCATGAATGAGTATCCTTCCGGCAACGATCCTGCTTACGGCCAGGACGGCGGCCTGAATTTTAGCGGGTTCCGTTTCAATGCTCCGAGCCATCGTAACGATCGGGCCATCGTCGGAAAACTCGACTTTCATCTCGATCCCGCGGGCAAGCACACTGTGACTTTCCGAGGTACGCTAGCGCACAACACGGACGATTTGATTCTTGCGCAATTTCCAGGCCAAGGTCCAGGCTCGACGCTGCGGGACAAGAGCAGTGGATTCGCGGCGCAATACACGGCGATTCCCAAAGACAATCTCGTGAACGTATTTAGCTTGGGATTCACCCGTTTCGCACAGAGCACGTCCGGTGTAACCGGCCCGGTCCTATTCATGAATCCACTCGACTCGCTGCAGAACTTCAACGCACGCGCGTCGAGCCAGCGCCTGCCGACATTGAATCCCGCAGACGATCTCACCTGGACTAAAGGCAGACATACGGTCACAACCGGATTCAACTTCCGATTCATGCATAACAACGCGTCGCTGCTCACCTCGTCCTTTCCACGTTATGGATTTGGCGCCACGGAGTTGATCGGACTCGGCGCGGACATCCAGAATGCGCTGACCGATTACATCCAGGCCCGAACAGGAAATCCAAACGCCCAGTTGGCTGACCCAACCTCTGCAGCTTTCGGAATGGCCGTCCTTCTTGGTCTCGTGAACGACGACTTCCATACCGATCAGTTCGACAAGAAGGGGAATCCTCTGCCGCAAGGGACGCCGCAGGCCCGGTCGTTCACCGAGCGCAACTATGGCGCCTACGCGGGCGACAGTTATCGCGCAACACGCGAACTCACGCTGAACTTGGGCGTCCGGTATGAGAACTTCCGTCCTCTATATGAGGCGAACGGAACGCAGGTCGCGCCCACGGTTCCTTTGAACCAGTACTTCGCAACCCGCAACTATCTTCAAAGCCAGGGCGTACCACAGAACGCAATGCCCAACGCGATTCTAGACTGGGATCTGAACGGACCCGCCAACGGCAAACCAACGTGGTGGAAACCCAACAATCTGAATTTTGCGCCGCGCGTCGGTCTCGCGTATGGCCCGCAGGGACGCGGTGGCATTGTCGGAAAGTTGTTCGGAAAGTCGGGCGCGTTCCGCGCGGGCGCCGGTATGGTCTATGACCGGTTCGGCAGTGATCTTGTTGCGCAGTACGATCAATACGGCTCCATTGGCCTGGCCACGGCGACGAACTTCTCGGATTCATACAGTTTCAGTACGAGTCCGAGGTTCAACGGCCTTTCGCCCGAACTGCCGGCGAATCCTCTGCAGCCTTTCCCGTACACACCACCTCCGATCGCCGCGATTGTTGGCGATTTCCTGGGCATTTCCTCAGACCTGAAGCCTCCCTACTCTTACGTTCTGAACGCGAGCTTCGAGCGGGAGCTTCCGGGAAGCCTGACGCTGGAGATCGGTTACACGGGCCGGCTTTCTCATCGGCTTTTGCTGGAAGGCGATGTATACACTCCGCTGGAGTATTTCAAAGACCCGAAATCGGGCGTCACATGGGAACAAAACAACGCTAAGATTCGAGCGCTGTACGATGGGGGTGTCACAGCGGCTGCGGTCCAGAAGAACCCGCAGCTCGTTCCCACTCTCCCATTTGTGGAGAACCTGTTCCCCGGTCTTAGAGATGTCACGTTTCCGGGCAGCGCGTCGGCGAATTACTTCCAGTGCGTGTACGGCGACTACAATGGCAGCTATCTCGATTGCCTCCACGCCCTCGATCGCAACACCACGAGCTCTTACGTTCCGGGCCAATGCCTGACTGTCACGGGATGCTATACTTTCTTCCCGATTCAAGGCAGCTCCATGCCAACGTGGATGAATGCGGGCCAAGCGGCATTTCACGGTATGACCCTGTCGTTGCGCCGCGCGTTTCGCAATGGAGTCGGCTTTGACTTTAACTACACCTTGTCGCATTCCATCGACAATGGTTCATCCGCAGAATCAGGTGCCGGCAAGCAAGGGGCTGCGATACAAAATATCTTCAGCGCGAAGGAGTTTCGGGGCTCCTCGGACTTCGACATTCGTCACAACATCAGCGCGAACTATCTTTTTGAAATCCCGATTGGAAAGAACAAGGCGCTGCTTCGCAATGCCAGCGGATGGCTGGATGGCGTTATTGGAGGCTGGCAGATCTCCAGCGTGATGCGTTATCGAACGGGCTTGCCCACGACTGTCGCCGGTAATCTCGCTTACAACGCGAACTATTGGCTGAGTTCGCTGGCCATCGTCACGAACCCGATCAAAACGGGGGTTACCTTCGACCAGAACGGAAATCCGAGCATCTTCGGCAACACGAGCGCGACGGATTCATTCGCGGATGAGTTGCCTGGGCACAGCGGCACGCGGGCGGCCGTGCGCCTGGCGCCGTTTTTCAACACGGATCTCACGCTGCAAAAAACATTCAAGCTTCCGAAAGAAGGGCAAAGGATCCGCTTTCGAGCTGAAGCATTCAATGCATTCAACACGGTGAACTTCACCAATCCCAGCCTGGCGCTCACCGCGCCGCTGACGTTCGGTGAATTTCAACAGACCACTCCGTCGCGAGAAATGCAGTTTGCTTTGCGTTATGAATTCTGAGATGTAGGAGCGAACAACCTGTCGCCCACAACTCAGACTGAATGTGGCTTTCAGCTGAACTACAAGAATGATACCCATGTTTTCGCGAGACCCTCTCCCTCCGGGAGAGGGCCGCCGAAGGCGGGGTGAGGGCTCGAATGCCAAAACTTTTACGCGTACCTGTCCTCATCCGGCGCTTCGCGCCACCTTCTCCCCGAGGGAGAAGGACTCGCCCGCCGGTTTCTGGCTTTAATTTGGACAGGTGTGATTCGCACTGATCTGTTGTCACACGCTCAGATGCGCGCGCACGAACTCGTCTGTGAGTTCGCCGATCGCGCCGGCAGCGACTTGGCGGCCCTTGTCAAGAATGGAAAACTCACTTGCGACGCGGCGTGCGAACGGCAGCTTCTGCTCCACCAACAGCATCGTAAGCCCTTCTTCCTTGTTCAGCTTCAAAAGGATGTCGCCGATTTCGTGCACAATATTGGGTTGAATCCCTTCAGTGGGCTCGTCGAGAATCAGCAGCTTCGGTTCGAGCACGAGTGCGCGGCCAATCGCGAGCTGCTGTTGCTGTCCGCCGGAAAGGTCGCCGCCTCGGCGGCTCATCATCTGCTTTAGCGCCGGAAACAGGTCGAAGATGCGTGACGGAATTGTGCGTGGGCCGTTCTTCCGCACGCCAAGCCCCACACGCAGATTCTCCTCCACGGTCAGATGCGAAAAAATCTCGCGACCTTGCGGCACATATCCGATGCCAAGTCTGGCCCGCTCTTCGGCTGGGCACTTCAGCAAATCGGTCCCGTCGAAAGTGATGCTACCGGAGGTCGTCGCCTGCAGTCCCATGATGCATTTGAGAAGCGTGGTCTTGCCCATGCCGTTGCGGCCCATCAGGCACATGCGCGAGCCGAGGGACACGGAAAGATCCACCTCCCACAACGTGTGGCTCCCACCGTAAAACTGGTTTAGGGCTTTCACTGCCAGCACGCTCACACTCCAAGGTAGACGTCGATGACGCGGGGATCGTTCTGCACTTGGTCCATGTCGCCCTCCGCGAGTACGCGCCCTTCGTGCAGCACCGTGACGCGCCGAGCGATAGAACGAACGAAGTCCATGTCGTGCTCGACCACGACGACAGTGTGTTCTCCAGCGAGGGACCGCAGGAGCCGCGCAGTACGCTCGATCTCAGGCGGTGTCATGCCGGCAACCGGCTCGTCAACCAGGAGCAGCTCCGGCTCCTGCATCAGCAGCATGCCAATCTCGAGCCACTGCTTCTGGCCGTGGGACAGTATTCTTCCCCGCGCCCCCCGGAGTCCGCCGAGGCCGGTAATGTCGAGGACCTCGTCGACTCTCTTCTGTTGCGCGGCCGTAGTCCGAGCAAGCAGCGTTTTCAAGAATGACCTGTCGCCCGCCGACGCCAGCTCCAAATTCTCGAACACGGTCAGGTGCTCGAACACTGTCGGCTTCTGAAATTTTCTTCCGATTCCGGCCTTCGCGATTTCCGGTTCGGACAATTTGAGCAGATCTAAGCCTTGCCAAAAATCCGCACCATCGCCCGGCCCGGACAATTCAAGCAGATCTACACGGCGGCCAAACCGCGCGGTTCCTGAATCCGGCCGGGTCTTACCGGTGATCACATCCATCATGGTGGTCTTACCGGCGCCGTTGGGGCCTATGATGCAGCGCATCTCCCCGGGTTCGACGCACAGCGTGAGATCGTTGAGCGCCTTGAAGCCGTCGAAGCTGACTGTCAGCTTATCGAGATAGAGCACCTTGTCACGAATGCTCATTTGTCATTACCTCGCGCCGGTACAAGGCCAATGATCCCGCGCGGCAGAAACAGCGTTACCAATACGAACAACGCACCCAGCGCGTAGAGCCATACTTCGGGAAACGCGCCGGTGAG
>WNGK01001216.1_pt1 | contig 27595 bp, 24 predicted proteins | sample 5400601 | NCBI WGS metagenome assembly WNGK01 (sample SAMN13153376, study PRJNA577476) | soil metagenome | isolation source: 60 cm soil or saprolite under Garry oak tree replicate 1 | place: USA:California | collected 2016-06-15
TCTGTTGACCAAGGCAACTTGGTCGGCAACCAGACCCGAAAAAACCGACTGACTCTGCGAGGAGCAGTTGGGGTTTGGAACTGCAAAAGCAGTGATCGCATCAAGGGCTGTGACGGTGCATGCATCCACGCTGTTAGCTTCCTCGCAGGAGCTGGCGGCTAGAGCATAACCAATGTCACAGCCTTTACTATTTCTGAGGTACACCGTCGCACTCTCACATTTGACGCTCTTCCGCGACGAGCTGCGTCAATTCCCCAGTTTTCAGCAGGCATTTATCGATGAGCGTCTCGAAGCCTCTGCTCGGCCCTTAGTTGATCTGGTTGCACTAGAGGTCGGCAGCACCCATTTATGTAAAATCGCAGCTATGGGAGTGACCATCGAGCTACAGAATCTCGGTGATGCTGAGTTGTGTCGGGAAATTGCCGTCGGCATCGAGCACGCACTAAGCGAGAAGGCAGGAGAGTGGCGGGTGTCAGTCGCCGGATCTCGAGAAACTGAGAACTGGGATCTGAGAGTTGAGGGACCAAACGGGTTCGAACGGACGTATACTTTGTCGGGCGCGGCAGGTCAGCACGGACCAGAGGCAATTCGTAAAATGATTCTCCAACTGGTCTCAAGTTGATCGTCGCCATCTTCTGTTCTTTGCTTGCGACTAGGCCAAATTATTGAATGAGCAGCTCTGGACAGGTTCATGTTCAAACCCAAGAACCGGAAATGCGTCAGGTTCCAAACGCGAACCGCCGCCTCGATGACCATGTGCTTCGAGCGTTGAACAAGATTAGGAAGCCAAGTACGGCTGAAGAAATTACGGAGTTGCTCAATCGCGACCTTGGTCCAGGAGACCAGCCTTTTCGGACCAGAGAAATTGCGACGTGGTTGGAGAGCGCCGGTGACAAGGTACTGAGATTGTATTGGCTTGACGCTCGCCCTCGTAGGTAACCGCTTCGGCCAAATGACGAGCGGAACGTCCTCAAAGACTAGCGTAAATACTGCTTAGGTCCGATCTTTCTAGTGCACGAAGAAGAGCCCATGCGGCACGTAGGAACGGAACACGTAGGCATAGAGCAGCACGATTCCTCCGACAATGGAACATAGGGCTACTGAGTGCCAGGCCACGAAACGGAAGATGATGCCTTCATTGCCCACCTGTTCGGTGGCGGCGGTGGCGATCGTGATGGACTGAGCGTCCACCATTTTCCCCATAACGCCTCCGGCGCTGTTGGCTGCGCACATCAGAATCGGGTCGATGCCGAGTTGTTGAGAGGTGATTTTCTGCAGACTGCCAAAAAGCGCATTGGCGGAAGTGTCGCTGCCGGTGAGCGCAACCCCCAGCCAGCCCAAGAATGTCCCGAAGAATGGATACAACCATCCAGTACGGGTGAATGCCAGACCCAACACCGCGTCCAGGCCCGAGTAGCGCGTCACACAGCCCAGCCCCAACATGAAAGAGATTGCAATCATGGCGAGCCGCATTCGCACTAGTGTTTTCCAAAAAATCTTCATCAGTTGGAAAGGCCCCAGACCAAGCAGTAAACCGGAGACGATTGCAGCAAAGAAACAGCCGGTCCCTGTGGCTGAGAACCAGTTGAAATCGTAGCGGGCGGCTTCGGGAGTCGGCTTCGCGACCACCGGCACGGCGCGCGAGATCGCATTGTGCAGGTAAGGCACATTCCATTCCGGCGGGCCGGGTCGAACCTTGCCATCCGCAAGGATTACGCGAAATGCCGGTGTCGTGCCTAGATTCATGGCCAGTTTTACCGATGGCACTCCCCATAGCAGCACAAATATTGAGAGAACCGCAAAGGGCATCCAGGCCTTCAAGACCCGGGCGGTTGTGTACCTGCGCACATTAACCGAGTCATCGAACTGTCCGGCCGTCCATTCCCCGCCAACCTGGTGCACGATCTCCACTGATGCTGGGGTGCGAACCGGTGCCTTGTCGTCATAATGGAAGCGCCACGTCTTCTTTGGCTTCCAGAATTGCAGAAAGATTAGGACAGCGATAATCGACACCACGCCTGCCATGATGTCCACAAGATTACTGTCCACATAGTTCGACCAAAAAAATTGGGTAAGTGCGAATGAGATACCTACGACCAGGATGGCGGGAAATACTTCGAAGGTCTCCTTCCAACTGACCATGGTTCTCACCAGCCAAAAAGGGACAATGATCGCGGTGAAAGGGAGAATTCGACCAATCATCGCGTTCAAATCGGATTCCGGCAAAGAGTTGCTGCCGCAAGCGTGTGAACCGGCGTACCGATTGCTCCCCATGCCACAGGTGCGGTGTTCGCGATCAAATTCAACGCAGCGGCATGGAATGGTTTGAAACCGAGTCCAATCATGAAAGCGCCGGCGATTGCCACCGGCGCCCCAAATCCGGCTGCTCCCTCGATGAAGGCTCCAAAACAGAAAGCAACCAGCAGAACTTGCAGCCGGCGGTCCGGAGTGATTCTTGCGACCGACTCTTTCATGATTTCGAATTGCCCGGTCGCGACAGAAATGTCGTAGAGATACACCGCAGCCAGAACGATCCAAGCGATCTTCAATACCCCGAACGCCACACCATACGCAAAGCTGATTGCTGCGAGCCCTGGAGGCATCTTGAAGAAGACGATAGCAACCGCGACAGCTGCCGATGCACCGGAGATGGCGCACCAGTGTGGTTTCACCTTGAGACCAGCCAGCAGCGTAAAAAGGATGATTATGGGTAGAGCCGCAACCAGCGTAGAGAGCCACCAATGACCAAGTGGGTCGTAGACCTGGGTCCATTGCATAACCATCTCCTTGCGAATGGAAACTGTCCGGGTGACCGAGCCGAAGTGAGCCGCTATCGTATCACTGAGCAATGCCTTCATAAGAACTGAGACTGCATTACGCCAGAGGAAGAACAGAGATCGCGAAAACAAAAACGCCGCGTAGCTGTTTTTTGGATTGAGCAGCCCGTCAGCTATCGCGGCATCGAACTTTTCCGATTAGGCTGAACTGCATGCTAAAAGCGCGAAAGAAAGACGCACGGGAGCTGAAAGGCTGGGAAGAGATCGCGGCTTTTCTCGGGCAACCAGTATCTGTAGCCGAGCGGTGGGCAGGATCAGGAATGCCGGTCGAAAAGCGAGGGCGGTTCGTTTACTCCTCGCGCGAGCAACTGAACCGCAGGTTCGGACGCGAGTCTGCCGGTGAGCCCCTCCATATTGCAAATGAGCACCCAGTTCCTTCACCGACGACGCTGGCCTTCACGGACTGGGCGGCTGACTTTCAGTTCGATCGCACCTTGCCCAGCCTGAAGAACGACGTGTTGTCGTTCCGTGGAACCTAGATCCGCGAAAACTCTTCGCTGGTAGCCAGCTCCCTGATCAACACCGCCTCCCAGGTGAGTCACCACCTCAACACGGTGCAGGGCGAAGCGGAATACCACTTCGGCAACCGTGTTTCAGTGACCGGCGGGCTCTTCGACATAACCGGGACCGCCGACCCCCTGTTGTTTGGACAGGGAACGCCGCTTTCTGGCAGCACCAATGGCAGCCCGGGCAGCGATGGTTACCTGCTCAACGTGGGCTGGTGGCCGCAGCAGAACATCGGGCTGACCTTCCAGTACACCGGCTACCTGAAATTCAACGGCGCCGGCACCAACTACGACGGCGCAGGCCGCAACGCCAGCTCCAATAACTCGACCTATCTGATGGCACGCTTCGTCTTCTGATAAAGAGGCGACGTGACATCGGACCGCGGTGAACTGCCGACGTAGAAAGAGCGGTGACCTGCAGCAGATAGATTGCCGCGTTTCGACGATAGACTCCATCACCAGGTTTCCACTGCCATTCGGGACGGCGATCACAATCGCTTCCTTGTGCACGTCCATGCCGATATACTTGATGTCGCGACTCTCTTCCCGGGAAAGTTGCCAAGAACCTTTTTTCGGCAGTCGCGACAATTGCCTCCGAATAGCCCGTCATGCAATCCACAGGCTCTAATTAACGTGGAGGTGCAATGAAGGAGTCGGTAGACTGGCTGATCACGCGCTTTTGATCCGCAGGATAATAGCTCGTAGTTCGGCACCTTTGCCGGTTATAATTCCGGTGCGCCATGTCCTTCGCGCCGGATACGCAGTTAGGTCCTTACAAGATCATTTCTCTCATCGGCTCCGGTGGTATGGGGGAGGTGTATCGCGCGCGCGACACGCGGCTACTGCGCGATGTTGCGCTGAAGGTCCTTCCGGCGTCGTTCACCAACGATCCTGATCGCCTCCGCCGCTTCGAGCAGGAGGCGCGAGCGGTTGCTGCACTGAATCATCCCAACATTGTTTCGGTCTATGACGTCGGAAACTCCGGCGGCGTGCACTACATCGTCTCAGAGCTGCTCGAAGGAGAAACGCTGCGACAACGAATTACGCCAACCGGAATGCCTTCGCGCAAGGCGATCGAGTTGGCAGTGCAGTTGGCGAATGGACTGGCCGCGGCACACGAGCAGGGCATTGTACATCGCGACCTGAAGCCGGAGAACCTTTTCATCACGCGCGCGGGGAGACTGAAGATTCTGGATTTTGGTCTGGCTAAGCTTCGGCGCGAGCGAGCCATAGACGAAACCGTCGGTTCGAAGACTGCGGCCCAGACGGAAGCAGGCCAGGTGCTGGGTACAGCTGGCTACATGTCTCCGGAGCAGGTGAAGGGCGAGGCCGCCGATCATCGGTCGGATATTTTCAGCTTTGGCAGCATTTTTTACGAGATGCTGAACGGCCAGCGAGCATTCAAGCGCAATACCAGCGCCGAGACGATGACCGCAATTTTGAACGAAGATCCTCCGGAGTTTTCCCTCAAGAGTGGCGCCATTCCTCCTGCCCTCGAGCGCATCGTACGCCACTGCATGGAGAAGCAGCCAGGCCAGCGCTTCCAGTCCGCCCATGATATCGCGTTTGATCTGGAATCGCTTTCGAGCATCTCAGCAACTGCGGCTGTACCAGCTGCGACGGCGAGCCGCAAATGGATCCGACCTGCACTTGCCGCGCTGCTGTTGCTCGTCGCAGGTCTTGCCTTAGGCGCGTGGTTAAAGCCGAACACGCCGGAGCTTCATCCCAAGCTGCACCGCATAACGTTTCGCAGAGGGACCATCTGGAGCGCGCGCTTCACGCCTGACGGCAACATCGTTTATGGAGCGGCCTGGGAAGGGAACCCGATCGAATTGTTCGCGGCACAAAACGGGAGCATGGAGTCACGCTCACTCGCAATGCCGCGGACCAATGTCCTGGCAATTGCCCGCTCAGGAGAATTGGCGCTGGCCACGAAAGTTCGTTTCGTAGAAGGATTCGAGTCCGAGGGCATGCTAGCGCGATCGGAACCTGGCGGAGGTGCCCCGCGTGAGATCGCCGATCGCATCGAGTATGCAGATTGGTCGCCGGACGGTGCCTCGCTGCTGGTGGTTCGGAAGGTCGGCGGGCGTGAGACGCTGGAATATCCGATAGGCAAGGTTCTGTATGAGACCGCTGCCTGGGTCAGTCATCCGCGAATCTCTCCTGATGGGAAGCTGGTCGCATTTATCGATCACCCCTTTCAGCGCGATGATTCCGGTTCGGTCGCGATCGTGGACCAGACGGGCAAGAAGAAAAACTTGAGCCAGCCATTCATCAGCGCGCAAGGCTTGGCTTGGTGGCCGACGGGAAATGAAATCTGGTTTACAGCCACGACGTCAGGATCGAGTCGCGAACTACGTGGCGTTAGTCTCTCGGGCAAAGAGCGGTTGATTTATCTGGGGACCGGCACTATGACGCTGCACGATATTTCGAAGGACGGCAGAGTGTTGATCACCCGAGACGATTGGCGAGCCGGCATGCTCGGCGTCGCTCCCGGTGATACGAAAGAGCGCGACCTGAGCTGGCACGACTGGACAGTTCCCCGCGACATTACTGATGACGGCAAGTTGGTGTCGTTCGATGAAACCGGCGAAGCCGGCGGCGAAACTGGCGAAATTTACGTGCGCGGAACAGATGGTTCACCGGCCGTCCGACTCGGCGACGGAGCAGGGGCTACCTTGTCGCCAGACGGCAAATGGGTCCTTGGACGCAGTGTCACGCTGAAACATGCGATCCTCGAACTTCCGACTGGCGCAGGCGAGTCGCGGACCATCGGAACCGGCGACGTCCAAGTGCACGAGGCCTATTTCTTTCCCGACGCCCGGCACATCCTGGAAGTCGGCAACGAGGAGGGGCACGGCCTGAGGCTTTGGGTGCAAAACATTCAAAGTGGCAACCCCAGGCCGATCAGTCCCGAAGGCACCACCATGCCGTACTACCGCACCTGCATTTCTACGGACGGCAAGCGTGTGGCGGCCCTCGATGCCGAGCGGAGAATCACCATTTATCCCGTGGACGGAGGTACACCCACGCTCGTGCCCTCTGCTCAGCAGGGTGAAGTGCCCGCGTTTTGGAGCGCAGATGGAAAGTCGCTGTTAATTGGCTCCACTGACGTTCCTACGCGCGTGTTCACGGTGGACCTGGCGAGTGGGCAGCGCAGACTTTATCGCACCTTTGCCCCGGCTGATGCTACGGGCCTGTTCGATCTCGCCCCACCCAATTTCTCGCGCGATCTCAAGAGCTATGTATATTCCTACACGCGCATTCTGTCGGATTTGTACATTGTGGATGGGCTGAAGTAGAAACCAATACTCGCCGCAAATTGCTTACGAGTTCGAGATGCTGCCGATGGACGACTCAGCTAATCCGGATGTGCTACGAGCGGCTGGCAGAAGAAATAGAACAACAATGGAAGTTTGCAATTGAAAACACGGGTATCGTCTTTTCCTTATGCTAACTCCTCCGAGATGTGCCGGGATGTCAGAGATCGCCTGCATTTGTTTTTCTATCAGGGCGGTGATCGGCATCCACTTCTCGGAGAGACCAACAAGTGGCTCCAGCACGAATGACAAATTCCGCGCTATTCACGATCTGTTCGGCCAGAAGTACCTGAGCCTGGCAGGACTTACACGCAATAACTTGCGCAATGCCCGCTGCGACCACCCGTCAGAAACTCTTGCGCTCATGCCCAGCGCTCCCAGGCGGAAGCGGACAGCACGAACAGATCGATTGAGGCACTGCGCGATCTTATTGACCGGCTCGTATCCGGCCCAGTCCAACAGTCGTGCATCCTCTTCCGCGGTCCAGGGACGAAAGGCCGGCCGCGAACTGCGGCTCGGGGATTCGCAGGGCGGCGGACTGCTTGGAGGAGATCCTCTCTCACTGATACCAGTGATACCGTTTTACGCGGAAATCCAGGGAATGAGAGAAACCATAGAAACTCCAGCCAGAGATCGAATCTCCTTGTAACCCGCTCAAACACAGGGTATTATGGCATAAGTATAGGATTCACCGGCACTTGCAGGTAACGGCGGTAATAGAATCCCTCCCTCTCCGCCAGATTTGTTCTAACCCCGCTCAAATGACTCCCTGCCGCGCAAGCCCATAACATGATTGTCCCCCTGTGGCAAAAGAGTTGGGGTTGCTTACAAAGATAACGTAACTCTGGTCACGTTGCTGTAAAAGGTATGGTGTCACATACTTCCCTAGGACACTTCCGCCAACAGCTCTTGCAGGTTGCATTAAGGATTTCTGGATGTTGGATGGCAAACAACTTAAGACTCTGGGGCTGCGTTTTGCCCGTGCCCTGCACATGACCATCAAGACTGCGGTGATGTTTACCGTGGAGCATAAGAGCGTTGAGCGTCCCATCCAACAAAGCTTTCAACTTCTGAACCATCTGCTCAAGGAAGCCGGGCAATTTACCTTCGGCTTCGTCGACAACCAGATCATGCTCAATAATCTGCTGACGACCGATGCTTCCCTTCGGCACCTGGAAACAGAATTTCTCAAGCGCGGAGTTGCGGCTGTGACCTTCGAGCCGGGACTCACGCTCGGCCGATATAAGAAGGTCGTCGGCTTACTCTCGGTCCCCAGCAAGGTCATCGATGATGCGGGTGGGATTTTGGTGTTTCTCGATCAAAATGAAATCGAGGGAGCGCGTATTCTCCCTGCCGCCAAGAATCAGAAGAAGGACGAGCACGGAGATACGATCATCGAGACCGATTCCGAAGCCTACATCCTCTCCAAGCAGATGGCCGAGGAACAAGCTCCCCGGGACCTGATGGACTCTATCGATGCCTTATTGGAGTCGGCCTGGCTCGATCCCTCGACGCGGGCCGAGGTTCTCTCCGATTTTGCGGCCCGAGGAGTGGACGGATCTGGATACGGGGTTCCCGTTGAAACGCCCAATCTGGTGATTCTGAAACCAGGCGAGGTGGTCACATCGGCGCCCGCTGGAGCGGACGGCGCTCTAGTTGACACACAGCCAGCAACGGGTGGGTCCACTATATCTGGGCAAGGCAACGAAACGGCGGGGACAGGGGCTGCTGGCGGAGTATTCGGGGGAAATGCTGGAGGCAGTGGCGGCCCGTTTGGAACAACGTGGATCGGCCCGGGCGTTCCGACAAACCTTGGTTCTGCCGCTGGAGGAGACGGCCCATTGGGTTCGGGCGAAGCCAGCACGGGAAGCGGCGGAATGCCTGGACTTGGCAATGCTGCTGGACGCAGCCAAGGAGGCCCTTGGACCTCGGGCTCAGGCAGCTTCATGGATTTGGTGGAAGCATCCGTGCAGCGATCTCTTCTGGAAGAAAAGGGCAATCCACAAAAATCGTACACATCGCTGGCGCGCATCTTGCGAACTACGGGAGTGGACAAGATTCTCCAGTATTTTCCGGCCGATCGCCGCGAAGAACTTGCCAGCCTGCCGCCTGAGCAGTTGGCTGCTGAATACATCGAAGACACGGCCCTCCAACTAGCAGGCGCGAAACTCAAGACCTCCACCGACAAATCGGAAAAGCTCTTGATCGAGGCAGATGTTGTCCGCGTCCTGGCGCGTAGCTTGCAAGCCACCCACATGGCGGACCGTTTGGCGCAAAAACTCGTCAAGTTTATTCACGATTTCGCTGTCCCGCCTCACGTTCAGGAGAAGATCCGCGAGGAACTACATTGGAGCTCTCTGAATAGCAGCAAGAAATTTGCCCGGCTGATGAACATTAAGAACTATTCGTCCACCGAGTTTCGGTGGCTGATGGATCTTTCGAAAGAGCTCGTGATGTTGCGGGACATGGATCGCACCTCTGCGCTAACCAGTCACTACTTCGACTTCCTCGATGAGGAGGGCGTGCAAATCGTCACTACGGAGTTGAGCCGGGCGCCCGAGTTAATTCGCACTGTTTCGCTCGCCTACGCGGGATTTGCCTCCAAAACAGCAGAACGGCTGGGTCGAGTTTTGCTGCGCGAAGATATCTCCGATTATGTTCACTTCCTGGCGGCAAGCGCATTGAGCGTCTTATCTCAAGCGATCGTTGCGTTCGAAGATTTCCAGGATGTCCTCGCAATCGGCGTTTCACTAGAGACTTCGCGGTACCGGGACCCTGAAAAACATGCGAAGTGTTGTGGTACGGGGCTTAATCGATTGCTCCCGGCCGCGGCCATCGAACGCATCGTTGAGTTATTTCTGCTGCAGAAAGGCGATCCTGCTTGGGGAAAGACTGCCGCAACCCTGCTTCGCCTGGCCACTCCCGCCAGTACTGAGATCGTTTTCAATCATCTGATCCGAGAGGCGGACACCAAGAACCGTCTGTCCCTTCTACGTCTCGTCGGAAAGCTCGACAAGGGAAGCGTCGACGTTGCGTATAAATACCTGGCAGACGAGCGATGGTACGTCGTGAGAAACATGTGTGGCGTGTTGGCGGAACTGAAGGACCCGGAGCTGGCCGACCATATCACACCCGCGCTGGAACATCCGGACGCTCGAGTCCAACAAGCTGCCCTCAAGGCGTTGGTCAATAGCCGGACAGTGCGTGCAGCACCGGTGTTGGCTGGCTCTCTCTCCAAGCTTGCGCCCAATGTACTCGATGAAGCGCTTAATGAGCTGACTTTCATGAGGCACCCGAAAACCACAGCGGGGCTGGAGGAATTCGTTGCCGCTGGCAGCGGCAGCCTGGCTGCCTCGAAAAAAGCGATTCAAGTGCTGGCTTGCATCGATGATGATGAGGCCCTGCAAGCCCTGGACAGACTATTCCGTAACGAAGAGTTGGATAGCAGAATTCAGCGAACCGTCTTAACCGCGATCTGCAAAAACGCGTCGCCAGTGGCGGTGCAGCTATTGCAGGAACTTGCTGCGACTCACAGCCCCTTCACTGAGGAAATACGCGCCGAACTCAACTTGCGCAGGTCCAGTTAAACCATTCGCCTGGTGCAAAATTACGCTTGAGTTCCTGCGGCTTGCATACCCTGCTTGCATTCGAAGTCCCGCAGCGACAGCTCAATCCCACCAAACTCGGGATGTTCATTGCGATCGAGAGTGAACGCGATATCGAGAAGATCGCCTGGCAGAAGCTTCTCCAGCGCTAACCGTTCCGCCAACCGCCACCCCACGGCGTTGTAGGTGAGCGACCGGCGCCAGTCTGACTGGCCATCGGCCGCTCCCGGCGCCAGCTTCAGGCGAACATGCTTCTCTTTCAGAATTCTTGCGGGAGCAACAAGCCGCGCAGCACTCGCGCAGAACACCGGCTCGGGATTTCCCGCTCCAAATGGCTCCAGCTTTCGCAAGGCCTCGAACAGTTCCGGAGTGACTGAATCCAACGGGAGTTCGGCGTCAACGTTCATCACCGGCTCGAAATCAGCAAGGCAAAGGCGCGATCGCGAATAGGCGTCCAGCTGCGCTCGCAATTCCGCCACGCGCGCAGACGGCAACGACAATCCCACCGCGTGAGCATGTCCTCCATAACGCGTAAACAGAGCTCCGCAGGATTCGAGCGCATTCAGCAGGTGAAACGCCGGAATTGATCTGCCCGATCCATGCGCTTCCTCGCCATCGCGTGATACAACAAGCGCGGGGCGACCGTAGCGTTCTACTACGCGTGTGGCAGTGATGCCGATGACCCCGCGGTGCCATCCATCGCCGTCAATCACCATGCAATAGGAGTCACGCAGGGCCGCGTCTTCGGTCAGGCGCAGCTCGATGGCGTCGACGATGCGCCGCTCTTCCTCCTGGCGCTCGCTGTTTAGCTTGTCGAGGCGAACGGCGATGTCGCGGGCGCGGGCCGCATCTTTCACGCTGAACAACTCAATGACATCCTTCGCGATATCCATGCGTCCGGCAGCGTTGATTCTCGGCGCAATCCGAAACGCTACCTCGCCTGAGCTCAAAGGCTTGCCGCCAAGCTGCGCCACTTCCAGCAACGCCTTCAGCCCGGGATTTACCGCCGAGCGTAAAGCATTCAGCCCCAAGCTGGCGATCACGCGGTTTTCTCCAATGAGTGGGACTGAATCCGCAATGGTCGCAATGCCAGCGACCCTCAAAAACGAGAGCAGTAGTTGCGACTGGTCGCGATGCGCAAGCCTCTTCTGCATGAGAGCTTGGGCGACCTTGAATGCGATGCCTGCCCCACATAGAGACTTGCAGGGATAATCACAGCCCGGCTGATTAGGATTAACCACCGCCAACGCATGCGGCAATCCGTCTGGCCCGGGCAGGTGATGGTCGGTAATGATGAGATCCACGCCTGCGCGCCGCGCACTCTCGGCCGCGGCAAACGCGCGAGTGCCCGAATCCACGCTGATCACCAGCCGGATGCCGGCGGCTGCGGCGCGCTCAATCACATCTCCGCGGAGGTCGTAACCCTCGCGCATGCGGTGCGGAACGTGGAAGTCCGCCGCACCCCCGCAGAGTTCGATGGCAGTCTTCAGAATCACGACGGCAGTCGTACCATCCACGTCGTAATCGCCGTAGACCAGAATGCCCTCGCGGCGCTCAATGGCGGAGTCAAGCCGGTCGATCGCAGCTCTCATCCCAGTCATCAAGTAAGGGGAATGCAGATGATCGAGTGACGGCGAGAGAAAAGGCCCGGCGGACGCAGGAGAATCAATTCCGCGCAAGAGCAGGAGCTTCGCCAGAATGGAACCAACAGCAGGACTCTTCTGGAAGAAGCCCAGCGACGAGATCTGCTCGGCCAATGCCTGGACGCGGTCGGGATGAGTTTGCTTGAGATTCCAGCGCACGGCTAGGGTTCGTCGTCCGCTCCGGACTCGTCAATGGCAAGACCGCCAAAGTCCTCGGCGACCTCGACCAGCCGCTGATAATGGTCGTACCATTCGGTCGAGCCTTCGTAGAGCATCATGACACCCTGAAAAGCAAAGCCAAGTTGCACGAAGCCAGTCTTGCCAAGATAGGTTCGCAGCCAACGAGCGTCCTCAAGGTCTTCGTCGCTGGTGAATTCGGCGCTGCTCAGGCGCTGGATCATCCCTTCCAGCTCTTCCTTCTCAAGCTGCCAGGAATCCATAGTCAGAAAGGGAGAACCGGAGGCTTTCGCGAGTTCCACAAAATCTTTCCAACCCTCGCTGTCCTCGCCGGGCTTCCACATGACCGTTTGGACCTCTTCATGGTCGACATATCCAGGGAAACGGCGCATGCCATGGCCTTCGATGAAGGCCACCATGTCATCTTTCATGGTTGCGAGATCGTCGGGGAGGGAGGGCATCGCTCAAAGCATTGTATGCCAGTTGGCTCTCAGCCGTCAGCCATCAGCTATCAGGAATCTCGATTAGCTTTCGCACGGGTGCCTGAATTTTGGCGAGGCCGGTTTTCCTGATGGCTGATGGCTAACGGCTGAGAGCTGTTTTCGTGTGCTAAACTATTTTTTCACTCCAACTCCCAATCGACATGCTGCTTTCGAAAGAATATGTGGGCTATCTGGCCCGCGAAACCGTCAAAAGACTGGCTGCCTCTGAATTCATCGAAACTAAGTCCCTGCCAGTAGTTACAGAGAAGGTGCACGTGGCCATGCTGGAGGAACTCCAGCTTGAAGACCGCATTAATGATGAGGTGCGCGTGATCCTCGAAGCTTACTCTGACGAGATGCGCAATACCGGCGCGGACTACCAGGAAATGTTTCGCAAAGTAAAAAACGAGCTCGTCCGGAAATATAAGGCGGTACTGTGAGACTCAGCCGTGACAAAGTGAACAAGGTTGCGCACGTAGTTACGGATACTCTGGCTTCTATCGATGAACTGGACTTTGTCGAAGACCGCAACACCATCCGCCTGGAAGTTCGTAAGGTTCTCGAAGATCTGCTGAACCAGGAAGCAAGAATCGATCAATCTGCCCGCCAGAAGATCGAAAGCCAGAAACGCACCATTCTTGAAGGCAGCCAGGAGTGGGATATCCTCTACCGGAAGTACTACAACGAGGAAGTAAAGAAACTCGGCGTGTAGGCTGCTACGATCTACCTGAAAACTCCGCACTTAGCATTTTGGCAGTTAGTCCTTTTGGCCTTTTCTGCTCAGATGGCCAAGTGCTAAATGCAAAGTGCCAAGTGCTGAATCTCCGCGAGATAATAAAGACTTGCACGAAGCGACTCGCATCTCGGAATTCATCAAGCAGTCCGCCGTAGAAGCCGGATTCGATTTAGCGGCTATTGCGCCCGTGCTCGACTTTCCCGAACTCTCGTACTTTCCCGATTGGATTGCCGCCGGTCATGCCGGAGAAATGAAATACCTCGAATCCCGCGACGATGCCGGCAACCTTCGGAGGGCTTCTCTCAAGACTGCATTCCCCTGGGCGCGCAGCGTGATCGTGTGCGCAATGAATTACAACACCGCGCACCCTTACTCAACGGACGTCAGCAATCCTGGCCAAGGATGGATTTCCCGCTACGCTTGGAGCCGCGAAGATTATCACGACTCCGTGTTCCGTCGATTGCGCGAAGTGGAAGTGAATCTCAAAGAAATCTGCGCCGGCACTCCGCTCGAAACCCGCTCCTACGTGGACACCGGGCCGATCGTCGAGCGTGTTTACGCAAAATACGCTGGAATCGGATGGCTCGGCAAAAACACTTGCCTTATCAACCACAACATCGGGTCATGGCTGTTTCTTGGCGTGATTGTTACGTCGCTTGAATTGTCTCCCGATCTGCCAGCCCCCGACCGCTGCGGAACTTGCACGCGATGTATCGATGCTTGCCCCACAAACGCGCTCATCGCGCCATATGAAATGGATTCCAACAAATGCATTGCGTATTTGACCATCGAAAAGCGCGGGGCCATCCCGGACGAGATGCGAGAGGGCATTGGGCATCAGGTTTTCGGTTGCGACATTTGCCAGGACGTGTGTCCTTGGAACCGAAAGGCCCCAGCCACCGACAAGCCAGAATTCCAGCCGCGCGAAGGGCTGGTAAATCCCGCGCTGGCATGGCTTGCGGAAATCAAGGAAGAAGAATTTCGCGAGAAGTTTCGCGGCTCCCCGATGAAGCGCGCCAAACGCTCCGGCCTGCGCAGAAATGCACTGATCGCAATCGGCAACAGCGGAGATGGAGCTCTTCTGCCGGTTGTTGAACGGGCGGCAAGTGATCCGGATCCCGCCGTGTCAGAAGCAGCGGAGTGGGCAAAGCGACAGCTGGAACAGATAACTCAGGAGAAAACCGGATAGTACTTCATGATTTCAGAAGCAGCTACCTCTCCATTTCAGACGCCCAGTTCAGAATGATCGATAATGGTGCCCCGTTGGGCTCGTCCACCTTGGTATTGATCAGAAATTTCTGGCCATCGGCGGTGACGTCATACGAAACCCGGTCAAGCACCGAAATTGGCTGTCGCAAATGTGCCTGAAACAGTGTCATCGGCGAACCAGCTTCGAAGTTGTCGCCTGTCCTGACTGACACGGCCATCATCTTTCCTTCCGTCGATAAGTAGAATAGCTCCTTCCCGTCTCGCCTCCATCGCGGCTCCTGTCCACCTCCCCTGGACACCTGCCATTTGCTGTCGCCATTTGGAAACGGTGAAACGTAGATTTCCGAGTTCCCAGTTTGGTTCGAAGAGTATGCCATCCATTTTCCGTCCGGCGAAAACTGCGCGTTCCGAACGGCCCAGTTTCCCTGCAGCAGCGGCTTCGGCTGCCGATCCGATATCGACAAATACCAAAGCTCCCCGGTCTTAAAGCTGAGCAGGTACTTACCGTCACGCGACCAGTCGCAAGGACCTTGTACGGAGGGGATCGGATCGCCAATCACCCGCTCTGAGCCAGATCCATCCGCTTTTTTATCAAGTAAGCCCCACGAGGACTTTCGCAGGCCTCCAAACACGACTTGTTTGCCATCGGGACTCCAGACGGGAAGTTCATTCAGCCCCGGACCGAAGGTGAGCCGTGCCACTCCATCGCTTGCCAACTCGTGGATCCAGATGTCCACGTGTCGCCCATCCCTGTCCGTTTGTTCAAAAGCCACACGCCGACCGTCTGGCGAGACCGCTGGATTCGCAAATAATCCCGGTGGTCCGACGGCAGCTACTTGTTTTCCGCTCCGGTCAAACCAAAGGAATTGGGACTTGTCCGCGCCTTTCCCAGTTTGCACGATCAGGGTCTGATTAGCGGCCGCACCGAAAAGAGCCAGTCAGTCTGCGGGAAGTATTGCACCTCGTCGCTGATAGTGCGCGGTTCGCCACTCAGCGTGTAGCTACGAGGGTCGAAGCGTTGTGCGACTAAAGCGTTGTCACGCACATACAGGAGGTAGCCGGGATCGGCATAAGCCGCATTCGAACTTGCGCTCACGACAAACCGCGTCTCCTGAGAATCCAAAGAGCCGACAAATACCGCATTTTTTTCGAATTCTCCTCCAAAGTTAGCAGCGAGATAGAGGAAGTGTCGTCCGTCCGGCAGGAAGCTGGGCCAGCGGTGGCTAGATACGGATGCGTCCGGCTTGGTTACCACCGTCGGCAAGCCGCCGGCCGAGGAAATACGGTAAACTCCTCCGTCCACGTGCGGTGAAAAGAGAATCACTCCGTCCTTATTCCAAGTGCCGCCACGACCGTTTGGGGCATCGCATAACACTTGTGGTGATCTTCCCGAAGAAACTGCTACCTTCTTGAGCTTTCCGTCTGCAAAAAATCCGATGGACCGGCCATCAGGTGACCAGAAGGGGTGCGATGCGCCTTCTGTTCCTTGCACAGTGTGCATCCCACGGCCACCGACTTCGTACGTCCAGAGAACGTACGTATTGGCCTGGTCCCAATAGCCGACAAGCGCCACAGTTCGTCCGTCTGGTGACAGTGCGATATCGTTCGCCGCAAAGGGCACGGGGCTGTTGAAGTACGTCGCTGGCGCCGTCTGGTGAGCACGAATCCACCAGCCAGCAACAGTCGCGACCAACGCAACTACGCCGGCGAGCAACCAGGCCAACCGCTCCCGGCCTAGGTGTCTCGCGGACATGTGGATCGGCACGCTAGTTTGGGAACCCGCCTGCGCAATCCACTGAAGCTGCACTTTGACGTCGTGCGCGCTCTGCAGGCGTTCATCCGGATCTTTCGCGAGACACTCTTTCACCACAGCTTCCAACGCGGGAGATGACATCGGTTTAATCGTCGAGATCGGTTGCGGCTCGCCGGCCAGGATCGCCGCGATGGTACTCGCCGTTGTTTTCCCCTCAAACGCACGCTTTCCGGTGATCATCTCGTAGAGCACGGCGCCCAGCGCGAAGATATCCGAGCGAACATCAGCTTCCTTTCCCTCCACCTGCTCCGGCGACATGTACTGGAAGGTCCCCACGATGGTGCCCTCCGTCGTCAGCGGACGCGACATGGTCGCCAGCGAAGCGGAACTCTCTCCAATCGGCACCATCGTTTTCGCCAGACCAAAGTCCATGAGCTTGGCGCCGGTCTTGGTCAGCATGATGTTGCTGGGCTTCAGGTCGCGATGAACCACCCCGCTGCGATGCGCTTTCTCCAAACCTTCGCAGATCTCTGCCCCTACCTTTAATACCTGCTCAAGCGGCAGCGGTACTTTGCGCAATCGATCAGCCAGCGTCTCCCCTTCCAGGTACTCCATGACCAGATAGCTGGCTCCGTCTTGCTGGCCGATGTCGTAGAGATGGCAAATGTTGGGATGACTTAACGAAGAGATGGCGTGAGCCTCGCGCTCGAAGCGTTCCTTGGCTTCAGGTTTTTGCGAGAGATGTTCGGGTAGGACCTTAATTGCGACATCCCGCTCGAGACGGGTGTCCCGCGCGCGATACACCTCGCCCATGCCGCCAGCCCCTAACGGCGACTGAATCTCGTAAGCCCCGAGTCTGCTGCCTGAGGTCAGTGCCATCCGTGCGCGACATTATAGCCCCAATGAGGCGACTGGGGCGTCGCTAGACCAGGGAGACCGGGCCGACGCCCTGTCCTTGCGTTTGGTAGTGCCGACAGCAAACCGACCTCTTTAATCTGACCTCTTTGTATTGACAACCGAGGTATAATGATGCCGCTCCCCAGATAATCCATCGCGGTGGGTAACGAGGTATGTCTGAGGCAGTTGTGCGCCTGGGGTCGTTGGCAGCCGCTCGCATTACTGTGTTCCGCTCATTTGTGAGCGGACATCACTGAATCCCGTAATGGCAATCCAGCGAAATTCCATCGACGCGCTTGCTGTGATCGCGGAGAAGTCATGGAAGTTGTGAAGGAGATGCATATGGTCAGCTCTGAGTTCGACGAGGAGAAGGGGTTGGCGCGCTGTTGCCGCTCCGCCGCGCGATTTGTTCTCTTTGCTGGGATCTGCTTGGCGGCGGTGAGTTGTTTTGCCGTGGATGGCGCTCTGCCCGGCATTTCCGTCAACGATAACCGAGTGCCTGCCGGTCACTTGGACTCTGGGGTCCTCACTTTGCATCTGGAACTGCGCGAAGGGCTTTGGCATCCCGAAGCCGATGACGGTCGCGCTATTGATGTCTATTCGTTCGCCGAAGAGGGGCACCCGCTGCAAACGCCGGGGCCAGTGATCCGCGCTCCGCAAGGCACTGAGCTTCGCGTTTCAGTTCACAATCTTCTGACCAAGGCGGCCTTTGTTCACGGCCTACATCAGCATCCAGGCAAGGCCGATGACGTCCTGCAGCTTGCGCCGGGAGAGACCAAGGAGGTGAAATTCGCTGCTGGCGAGCCCGGCACCTACTCCTACTGGGCATGCGCTTCCGCGGGGAGCATCGAAATGCGTCCGCTAGAGAAGGAAGGCCTGATGTCGGGTGCCTTTATCGTGGACCCTCCTGGAGACAAGGCCGATGACCGCATCTTTGTGATTCAAATCCAGGCGGAACACTTGTTCGATCCCCGATTCGACGGCGTGCTCTCCATCAACGGCAAGTCGTGGCCTTATACCGAGCGACTGCATGCGCGTTTGGGAAATCCCGAGCACTGGCGCATTGTGAACGCTACCCCGCTCGAGCACCCCATGCACCTTCACGGTTTCTACTTTCATGTGGATGCCACTGGGGATGGCGAAACCGCACATAACTTTACCGCGGCGGAACGGCGCATGGCTGTGACGGAGTTGGTTCCCCCGGGGCATACGTTCGATATGACATGGATGCCGGAACGGGCCGGGAACTGGGTCTTCCACTGCCACATCTTGGACCACATGATGAGTGACTACAAATCGCCAGTACTCTACGGGCCAGATGGCCCCCCGCCGATGGCGGCACAGCCAATGATGGCGCATGCCCATGGAGAGTACGAGAATGCAAACATGGGAATGGGCGAACTGGTGATGGGCATAACCGTGACTGACGACAACCCACGGTTAATCCCCGCTAAGGCGACCATCCCGCTGCCCGCCGTCGAGAAGCACCTGTTTGTTCGTGAACGTCCAGCCAGCGCATATGTGCCAGCAGGCCCCGGATTCTACCTGGAAGGAGTAAGCAAGGAGGTCGGCGCGGTTGGCCCGCCGCTAGTGGTCACGCGTGGCGAACGCACCGCTATCACGGTGCACAACGAATTGAGCGAAGCTACTGCGATTCATTGGCACGGGCTGGAGATCGAAAGCTACTACGATGGCGTACCCTTCTGGGACGGCACAACGCAACACTCAACTCCATTCATCGCGCCCGGCAGTTCATTTGTCGCGTATATGACCCCGCCGCGTGCCGGAACGTTCATCTACCACACGCACTGGAATGACGTAAGGCAATTGACGGGTGGAATGTATGGTGCGCTGCTGGTGTTGGAACCGGGACAGAAATACGATCCCGCAAGCGACAAGGTCTTCGTGCTCGGCCGAAGCGGCACCAATGAGATGCACGATCCTCTGGTGGTCAACGGCAGCCCCCAACCAGGATTAATGGTGCTGCTACCCGGCCAAACCTATCGCTTCAGGTTTGTCAACATCACCCCGAACGATGCGCTGGTGGCCACTTCGCTGACTACAGAGGGTCATCCAGCCACTTGGCGCGCTATTGCGAAAGATGGCGCAGCTCTGCCGTCACAACAAGCAACCGTGCGGGACGCGGTGCAGACCATCAGCGTAGGCGAAACCTACGATTTTGAGTTTGCCCCCAAAGAGCCTGGCGATTACGAGCTGCGGTTTTCTTCAGTGCTCGGGAGTGCGTTAACACAAGTGATCGCAGTTGTCCCACCTGATGCACCGTTCAGCGCTTACGCCGCAAAGCGCTGAGGCCACACTGTAGATAGGACGCCCCAACGCCATCCCGGCGTGGGGCGTTCCTGCGGTGATTTCCCTCAAAGCTGAATGTAGAAGAATGCAAGTTCCGTGACTCTGCTTGTCACTTTCTTGTCATCTTCTCTCTCATCCAGGCACCGGTGCTCCGCCAAGTTATAATCGAAGTGACCCTGTAATTCTCATGCTCGAAGCAAAGAAAGAAAATGTAGGCTGACGAGGAGCATCCATGGCCCTGCAAAAAACTGACAAGATCTGGCACAACGGCAAACTCATCCGGTGGGAAGACGCGACCATCCATGTGATGGCGCATGTGGTTCACTACGGCTCTTCCGTATTTGAGGGAGTCCGCTGCTACGCTCCGCCCTCAGGGCCGGCGATTTTTCGCGCCGACGAGCATATGCAGCGTCTGCTCGATTCGGCGAAGGTATACCGGATGGATATTGCGTTCACCAAGCAGGAACTGGTCGCTGCCATGGTCGAAGTGGTGCGAACCAATGGGGTGTGGCCGTGCTACGTGCGTCCCATTGCATTTCGCGGTTATGGCGATGCAGGTGTGTCTCCCAACAAGTGCCCGGTCGAGGTTTACATTGTGAATTACCCCTGGGGCAAGTACTTGACGCAGGATGATTCGGGCGTAGATGTGTGCGTCTCCTCGTGGACTCGCATTGCCCCCAACACTCTGCCCGCATTGGCCAAGTCCGGCGCGAATTATATGAACTCGCAGTTGATCCGCATGGAAGCGACGATTAACGGTTACGTCGAAGGCATCGCGCTCGATGTTAACGGTTACGTGAGCGAAGGGTCAGGCGAAAATATATTCATCGTACGCAGTGGGGTGCTGCAGACTGCGCCGCTTGGGAACTCGGTGCTGCCCGGCATAACGCGCGACTCAATTCTGAAGCTGGCGCGTGAACTTGGGATTCCGGTCGTCGAGGCCGGTATTCCGCGCGAAATGCTATACATCGCCGATGAAGCATTCTTCACCGGGACCGCTGCCGAGGTTACGCCGATCCGCAGTGTGGACCGAATTTCCGTGGGTGACGGAAGTGTGGGCCCCATCACCAGGGCCCTGCAGCGAGAATTCTTCGGCATCGTGCGAGGCGAAAAAGCGGACCGCTTTAATTGGCTGACGCCGGTGCCGGTTCCGAGCACGCAGCCGGTGGGAGTGTAAAGTCTCGTTTCCTTTCGTCTTTCAAGGGCTTACTACTCCCCCGCCCAGGGGCTAACGCCCGGGGCTGCAATCTTATGCAGCTCCACGGCTCAAATTTGCATGCGCGGCCTGCCTCCTGCTGCTATACTCCCCTGCGCAAGTTCAACTCTGGAGGAACGCATGCGTATTACAGCTTGTTGTTGTCTGCTACTCGCAGTTCTGGTGCTGGGATCTACAGTCCAGCCCGCACGTGCTGACGATTCCAGCAAAATGGTATACGCAGCCAGTGCCACGGCTAAGTTCACAAATATGCCCGGCCTTCCCACTTGCAGCACGTTGTCTGTGCTGAATGGCGATCCGTCGAAGGGAGGCTCGGTAATACTGGTGAAGGCAGCCACAGGTTGCGTTGTCCCCTGGCACTGGCACACGCCGACCGAGCAACTAATGATGCTTTCAGGCCGAGGTAAGGGAGAGATGAAGAACGGCGCCCCGGTTGCTCTGCACGCGGGAGACTACTTGAGCCTGCCGAGCAAGGGAGTTCATCAGTTCACTTGCCTTTCGGCATGCACGTTTTTCCTCTCGAGCGATGGGGTATTTGACATTCATTATGTGGACGCCAGTGGCAAAGAAATTTCTCCGGATGAGGCTTTGAAGAGCAAAGCCAAGGCAAAAAAGGCCCCGGCAAAAAAAGAGATGAAAGACATGAAAATGTAACTGGTGTCCAACGTGGGGCCCGCGCTGTCGGGTCCCTGTTTCATTGCGTCTTCCAAGGAGGCTTATATGGAAGAGCGAATCCGTTTCATCACTCACGGAGGCAGGCAGATACTGCTGGTGGATGTTTCCAACTGCACATCTGCCGAAATGATCAAGCTTTCGCAGCTGCTCCCTACTCATCTTGCCGCCGAGCCGCGCGGCTCGGTCCTGCTGCTGGCCGATTTCAGCGGTTCGAAGTTCGATAAAGCAGCATTCGAGAGTCTGAAACAGGCGACGGTCTATGACCGCCCGCACCTGAAGCGCTCAGCCTGGGTGGGCACCGAGGCGCTGCCAAAGGTTTTCCACGACAACCTCAAGGCATTTTCGCAGCGCGACCTGCCGACCTTCAAGACGCGCGAAGAGGCGCTGGAGTGGCTGGTGGCTGAAGAGAAGATTGCCAGCGGGCAGTGAGCGGTTGTCGTTGCGCATCGTCGGCACACACTGACTAGGACCAGCTATCTGTAGAAATGGGCCGACGTTCGTTCGGGATTGGGTAAGTGGTTAATCGCCATCACAACATCTCACGCGCCGCTCGGGGTCAATCCCCAGAAAATAGTGGCCATGGTGCGCGATCTCAAGCGACTTGTCCCCGGAGAACGTCTATCGCTCTATCTGGGACGAAAATTGCCTTCCGTAGAGATCGTCAAAGGTACAATGTCTTTGGTATGCGCATGATCCTGGACATCTTCGCGCAAATCTTCCGCACTCTGTGGGCCCACAAGCTGCGCTCGTTCCTCACCATGTTCGGCGTTGCCTGGGGTGTGGGATCGCTACTGCTACTCGTCGGTCTGGGCGAAGGGTTCCGTTCGGGAAACAAGCGTGAGCTGTCCCAATTCGGGGAAGACATCATGTTTATCTTCCCCGGTCGCGCCCCTGTGGTCGCAGGCAGTATGAACTCCGCGCGCAAGTATCTGCTCACCTACCAGGACTATGAGAATATCCGCAGGGAAGCCCCCCACGTCCGCAATGCTTCGCCTGTCCTTTCCCGCGATGACGTACGTGCCGTTAGCGAATTCGCTAGCGCCAACGGCCAGATTGTCGGCGTGGAGCCTCAGTACAATGAGATCCGGTATCTTCCTCTCAAGCAGGGACGATGGTTCAATGACTTGGACGAAGGTGAGAAGCGGAGCCTGATCGTCCTCGGCGACGAACTGACCAGGAACCTCTTTCCCGGACGGCCCGCGGTTGGCGCTACCGTTCTCCTCAATGGCGTCAGGTTTGAGGTCATCGGCACCGTGAAGCGCATAGGCCGTGGTGACGAAAACCTCACCAACATGCGCGGCTACGTACCTTTCCAGGTGATGGCCACCCACTTCCGGCTCAAGGGCGAGAACCACCAAAACTCAATCTCCCTGATCAACTATCAGCCTCGTGTGCCCGCTGAGCACTTGCTGGCGAAGGAAGATGTCCACAAGATCATTGCCCGAAATCATGGTTTCGACTACCGCAATGAAGACGCATTCGAAAACCTGGATACGGTTGAGCAGGCCGAGATGGTAGGCAAGATTTTCGATGCGATGAACATGTTCTTGGGCACTGTGGGAATAGTGACCCTGACCCTGGGCGCCATTGGTGTCATCAACATCATGCTGGTGGCCGTCAGTGAGCGCACCCGTGAGATCGGATTGCGCAAAGCTCTGGGTGCCACCAACCGCAGCATTCTGGTCCAGTTTTTTTTGGAAGGTCTTCTTCTTACCTTGTTTAGTGGACTCATCGGTATGGGGCTAGCCGGCGCCTTGATGGCGCTGCTCGGCACGCAACAAGGACCCGCAGGATTTGATCCTCCCAAGCTTGTGCCCGCCACAGCAATTCTGGCAATTGGTAGTTTGACGCTGGCGGGGGTGGTCGCCGGACTATATCCCGCGCGCAAAGCCGCCATGCTGCAGCCGGTGGAAGCACTGCGACAGGAGTAGAACCAGGACTAAGACGATGCTCCGTGATTTGCTCCACGAAGCCTACGGCGCTATGCAATACAACCGTCGCCGCACCGCCCTCACCATGCTCGGCATGGCTTGGGGTATAGCCACGGTGGTCTTGCTGCTTGCTTACGGCAATGGCTTCGGCCGGGCTTGTGCCAATATCTTCGCCAACTTCGGCACCAGGCTGATGATCATGGTTCCTGGCCGCACCTCAATGCAGGCTGGCGGCCAGAAGGCAGGTGTGCCCTTACGCTTTACCCTCGACGACGTGGACACGCTCACCACCAATATTCCTCAAATCACTCAGATCACCCCCGAAGCATCCAAGCAGGCGAACATCCAGTACGAGACGCGGACGTTCAACTTCAACGTTACCGGCAATTATCCCAACGTCATTTCCATCCGCGCGCTCAAACTGGCAGAGGGCCGCTTCTACAACGAGGAAGATGAAATGCAGCATGCCCGCGTCGCCGTGATTGGTTCCGAGGCCAAAGAGAAGCTTTTCTCCGGACGTAACGCGTTGGGCGAAAGAATCCACATCGATGGTCTTAGCGTTGAAGTCATCGGAATCGTAAGCCCCAAAATGCAGGCGGGTGATGACAATACTAACCGCGTGATCTACATCCCCTTTACGACCATGAGCGACCTTAAGGATACGCATTACCTCGACTCCATCTGGTTCAACTATGAGACCCCTGCGTACGAAGGGTTGGAACACTCCGTGCGCGCGGTGATGGCCATAGACCACAAGTTCAACCCGACCGACCGCCGTGCCATGTTCGTTTTTAACCTCATGGAACAGGTCCACCAGTTCGAACTCATTACGCTCGGCCTAACGATTCTGTTGGGGTTCATCGGGACGCTGACGTTGGGCATCGGCGGGGTCGGCCTGATGAACATCATGCTGGTCTCGGTAACGCAGCGAACCCGCGAGATTGGTGTGGGAAAGGCGCTGGGTGCGCGCAGGAGGCATATCCTCTTGCAGTTCCTAGCCGAATCTCTCACCATTACTTTCATCGGTGGCGCGTTGGGAATCATTTTGGCCTATGGGGTCTCGCTTTCCGTCGGAAGGCTTACCCTATACAGCGCTATGGCGAAGAACGCGGAATCGGGCGACGTCCGCCTGATTATTGCTCCGAGTACTCTGATCGTGGCCACCCTCATCCTCAGCGCCGTCGGGCTGATCAGCGGCATGGTACCCGCCGTCCGTGCCTCCCGTCTCGATCCCATCGAGGCTCTGCGGTACGAATAGTTCGCCGGCCAACGCCAGAGTCAAGCCTATCGGCGTGGGTCGCTGTTGAAATATCGTCGTTACACCAGCAACCGTTGCACAGGCCACTGGTGACTGTCCCACTAATCACTAGCCGAAGTTCGTCGCGGAAGTGCCAAATTCTGCGATTTGTGATGTCGGAAGTGAGACAAGTCTCGTCTTTGCAGTCGCGGGTTCAGAAAAAGCGATGTAGTGCAGACCTACCCTCTTGAAGCCAAGCGCGGCTGATGACAAACTCGCGGGCAGATGTTTTTGCGAGCGCATCAACGCAGCAAGGACGGTAAGGATCACACCTACTGGTCGTTAGTAGAGACGGTGCGAACGGCGAGCGGTCCTCGCCAGAGGACGCTGTGCTACTTGGGAGAGTTGAACGGATCCGCACAGGCCCGGTGGCTGAAAAGCGTGGAGGTGTTCAACGAGCAAGGCGAAGCTCAGCAACTGAAACTGTTTCCTTCCCATGTTGAGGTTCCGGACGATGATCCGCAGGTGGCGCGAGTCCTCGTGAATCGCGTCCGCCTGGAGAGAACCCGTCAGTTGGGTGGTTGTTTCCTGGGCTGGGAGTTGTGGAAGCGTCTCGGACTGAATCGCTTTTTTGAACTGGCGATGGACGAGGAAGCGGCCGAGGTGCCGTGGTCGCGGGTGGCCGCGGTGCTGGCCATCAACCGCCTGTGCGCACCGGGGAGCGAGTTGGCGATCGAGGAGCGCTGGTACCCAACGACGGCGCTGGACGATTTACTGGAGATCGAGGAAGGCAAGATCAACGATACCCGTCTGTATCGCTGTCTAGACCGTATGCTGCCGCACAAGAGCAAGCTGGAACAGCATCTCAAGCAGCGTTATGGAGAGTTATTCGGAACCGAGTTTGATGTGCTGCTGTATGACCTGACCAGCACCTACGTGGAAGGAGCGGCAGAAAAGAACCCGATGATGAGCCGAGGATACTCACGCGATCATAGGCCGGACTGCGAACAGATGGTGATCGCACTGATCGTTAATCAGGAGGGATTTCCATTCAGTTATGAGACGTTCGATGGCAATCGTGCCGATGTGTCGACCATGGAAAGCATACTGCGCATGGTGGAACGCAAGTACGGTAAGGCCCGACGGATTTGGGTGATGGATCGAGGGATCGTGAGTGAAGAAAATCTGGCGGCGATTCGCAAACGGGGTGGACAGTATCTGGTGGGGATGCCGCGCCGGCAGAGGAAGCGGTTTGAAGCCGAGTTACTGAAGGAGGACTGGACTCAGGTGCGCCCCGACGTGGAGGTTAAACGGATCGCGATCCCGCAGGGAGAAGAGACCTACATCTCGTGTCGCACGGCCGGTCGCAAGGAGAAGGAAAAGGCGATCCGAGAGCGGTTTTCCACGCGCATGGAGGCGGCGCTGGAGGCTCTGAAGAAAAGTATTGCCAGCGGCCGACTGAAGGACCGCTACAAGATGGAGCGGAGACTGGGGCGGATTCAGGCGCGACATCCGCAAGTCAATGACCTGTTCGAAGTCACTCTGCGGGACACACCCGCGGGCGTGCGTCTGCTATGGGAAATGAAAAAAGATCGGGAGGCCTGGCGGGACTTGCGGGAAGGCGCCTACATGCTGCGTACCAATCTACAGGCGGATTCGGCCGAGCAGATGTGGTCCATGTACATGCAACTCACCGAAGCGGAGGCCTCGTTTCGCGCGCTCAAGCAGACTTCGCAACAGCCTGAACTGATTCTGAAAGACTTAGGTCGTTTCACGTTCATTCCGTGACGAACTTCGGCTAGCTCAACTCCTCCACTTCAGCGTCACCGGCCCGCTCATGGGATGTTTCATATCACCGCCGGTGCGCTTCGCCTCGAGGTGAGCGTCCTTCAATCCGAAATACCACTTCGCGGGACGGTCGGCATCGTCGATCAGCATCAGATGCGGATTGCCCCTCACTCCTTCGCTCTGCCGCTCCATAGTGCGGCGGTCTTGTTCCACGAATTTCGCGAAGACAAATTTGAGCAATGACGGCCCGAACGGAATCAGGCGGAAGATATTCCAGCATGCAACCACGTCAATCCGGCAATGGTCGCGAGTAATCGGAGTCACCGTGGTCAACGAAGAAAACCAATACTTCCCTGCTCGGATGGTTTCAAATCGCAGGTTCGGCAGCACAAAATCGATGGTCGTGGTAATGGAGTCAGCGTCAGCGTACAGCCGCAGCAATTTGTACGGGGCACTGTTGGAGCTGGGTGTGTGCGCGCTCATGCGGAAGCCGTTGGGAATCGGCTCAAACTGTTTCTGCTTTTCATGAATGCTGTGGCGGCTGCGCCACCACCATGCTTGATGAACAAACGGCCCATGCGCCGGATCCATCAGTCCGATGATTCCGTGGTCCACGTTGCAAGGCAAATCGGCGCTTAGGTATGCGGTCTTGTACTTGCTGCTGAAAGTAGGGACACGCGGAGCTGTGGAGCCCGGATCGTCGCGACGGGTGAATCCTGCTCCCGGCGCACCAGGATCGGGCATGAATACCCAGACAAAACTGTCTTGCTCTTCGCAGGCGTAGTTGCCAGCGTAGATGCGATCTACTTTTAGGTTCTGGTCTGCGGTGAGCGACGGAATGAGTTGGCACTGTCCGCTGTGAGCGTCGAATCTCCAACCGTGATAACTGCATTCCACTTGTGCGCCGTCGAACCCTCCGTAGGAGAGCGGCATGCCGCGGTGAGGGCAAGCGTCCCGTAGCGCGAATGGACGGCCGCTCTTGTGCCGTCCATGCTTTTCTCGGCCAATGACAAGAGGAGTTTCCAGCAGCATGCTCTTGTGCAACTGGCTGCGCCTTACTCGATCCAAGGGCAGGGCGCGGTACCAGAATCCGGTGAGCATCAGGGAATCCGGCGCTTCGCGCTTGAGCGAGTCGACAGTGGACATGGATGAAGGTCAGCGTAACACAGCAGCTGACCCATATTATTTGCGGCTCGGGGTGGAGCAGACCTGGGTGGAGCCACCGGAGTGGAGCAGGCCTTCAAGGCCCGCATGGGAACGCAGAAAACATGCG
>WNGK01003057.1_pt1 | contig 27592 bp, 31 predicted proteins | sample 5400601 | NCBI WGS metagenome assembly WNGK01 (sample SAMN13153376, study PRJNA577476) | soil metagenome | isolation source: 60 cm soil or saprolite under Garry oak tree replicate 1 | place: USA:California | collected 2016-06-15
CAAGTCACCAGGGAGAACGGCATCGCAGCCGAATTCGACCTGGGCGATTGCCATCTTATTGCGGGTATCAATGATCTTTACGCGAGCAATCTCGTCATAGGGCTGTCCGGCGGCCTTCAGCGCTGCCCATTGTCCCTTGAACAGTTCATACCGGTTCGGGTCCGTTAACTCGCGAACTACTGTATATTCCTGGCCAGCCTCGTAGCCCTTGCCATTTAAGTAGATAGCCTCGTTGTTGGCAAATCGCGTGGTATGCGGCGACTCCATTCCTCCGGCAACATACTTGTCCTTCGAGGAAAGTGGTTTGCTAACGAAGCCGGCGCAATAGAGATCAGCGGTTGTGGGCGTCTGAACTCTCTCGATCGGGAAGTTCACCGTGGTCGGAACCGTGCCAGCTGGGGTGGCATCGCCAGTGCCCTGTTGGGCCAGAACCGCTGCTGGCGTTAATAGCGACAATAACAGCACTGCTTTCTTCATGGTTCCTCCCGGGCAATCTGCGCCCGAATCACGCTAAATTGCTAAAAATAAAGAATCTTCCACATGCGAAGGTAACAAGCCAGCTGAGGGGGGTCAAGGTTACGCAGGTCTAATTGGGGAGTTGCTAAAAAGTTTACTGCCCAGAAAAAGTGCAATCGCTTATTGCATCCGGAGTTACGTCCCTGTAATATCGCGCGGTCAATGACAGCGGAAAACAACCATTACTTGTCTAGAATCTCGCACTTGCGCCTGCCAAAAGTATGCGTAGCGGTGACCGGAGCAGACGCCAATGATCTATTAGATAAAGCTGAAGCCGTGGTTCGCGATAACCCATTTATTGAGTTGAGGTTAGATCACTTGGCCCGCCCCGGACTGGCGCTTCCCAGGATTAAGGAATTCACCGAAACCCACCCACACGTGGCCGTCATAGCCACCTGTCGCCGCACCGCCAGCGGAGGAAAGTTCCGCGGCTCAATTCCGTCTCAGCTGGAAGTGCTGGGAAAAGCCGCCGAGGCCGGGTGTCAGCTGGTGGACATCGAGATTCAGGCGGCAGTTCGCCTCAAGCCGGCGCAGGTTCAGAAGCTGCGCGCTAAGGCCGCCGTCGTGCTCTCTTTCCATGATTTTCGGGCGACACAGAAACTGGAAGAAACCCTGAAGAAAATGGCAGCTTATCCCGCCGACTTTTACAAGATTGTCGGCACCGCAGCCAGCCTGTACGACAACGTGACCATGATGAAGTTCCTGGAGAAACACCAGGACGCGCATTCTCTCGTCGGGTTGTGCATGGGCGAACAAGGCATTATCAGCCGTGTGCTCGGGGTCCGTGCGGGCAGCGCTTTCACCTTCGGCGCGCTCACGTCAGACGAGAAAACGGCGCCCGGTCAAGTAAACGCCCAGGAGCTAAGGAGTACCTACCGCATTGATCAGGTGGACGCGGCAACCAAGGTTTACGGAGTAGCTGGCGATCCGATCGAGCATTCGCTTTCGCCGGCAATCATGAATGCAGCCCTGCGTCGCGAGAACGTGAATGGAGTTTTTCTTGCGCTACATGCCAAGTCGCTGAAAGACCTGCTCTCATGTGTCAGGGACATTCCGATTCATGGACTCGCCATCACCATGCCTCACAAGCAGGCGATTCTTCAGCACCTCGATAACACCGATCCGTTCACGGAGAAGATTGGTGCCTGCAATACGGTCGTGAGGTCTGCGGATGGAAAGCTCTATGGCTTCAACACAGACACCTCTGGCGTGGTGCGGCCGCTGGAACAGCGCATTACCCTGACCGGTGCAAAGGTCCTGGTACTCGGAGCGGGTGGGGCGGCGCGGGCTGCAGTTTTTGGACTGAAAGACCGCGGAGCTCAAGTCTTTGTTCTGAACCGGAATTTAGCGGCGGCGCAGAAATTGGCCCGGCAGGCGAGAGCGCGTACGGTGAAACGGCCAGATCTCAAGCGCCTGGAATTCGATGTCATCATTAACGCGACTCCGGTGGGTATGGGGAACCCGCGCGAGTCGCCGCTAAACGCGGAGGAAATTAAAGCCAAGTATGTCTTCGACATGGTCTATGATCCGGCTGAGACCAAGCTGCTAACGCTGGCCAAGGAACGCGGGGCCGAAGTTATCCCCGGTAGTGAAATGTTTGTGCATCAGGCGGCCCGGCAGTTCGAGATTTGGACTGGCAAACCCGCGCCGAGAGAAGACATGCTGCGAATTGTTACGCAGGCGCTGGAACAGCGGGCCGCGGCAAGGAACGCAGGGAACGAGAAGTGATCTGGACGTCGAATGCGGAGCTTTGCTCCGCACGGCGGGCGTGGACGCCCGCCGCTACATTTTCAGGAAGTTCCCAATCAACTTCTTTCCTTCGCCAGTTAAAACGCTCTCCGGATGGAATTGAACGCCTTCCACCTGATACCTCCGGTGGCGGAGGCCCATAATCGTTTTCGATCCATCGGACTCTGTGGTCCACGCGCTCACTTCTAGTTCTGGGGGCAATCCTTTTTCTTCGACTATTAGCGAGTGATACCGGGTAGCTCTGAAAGGCGTCTCTAGATCTTTGAATACGGTCCTACCGTCGTGGGTCACCTGGCTGGTCTTGCCGTGCATCAGGTGGGGAGCGCGTATGACCTTGCCGCCGAAGGCTGCTCCGAGCGCCTGATGGCCGAGGCAGACGCCAAGGATCGGCAGCTTTCCTGTGAAATGCTGGAAAAGGGCGATGCTGATACCTGCTTCCTGGGGAGTGCATGGACCTGGGGAAATTAAAATCCGCTCCGGCCGCAGCGCCTGGACTTCCCTGATCGTGACCTGGTCGTTGCGGCGTACTACGACTTCTGCCCCCATTTCACCCAGATATTGCACCAGGTTGTAGGTGAATGAGTCGTAATTGTCCAAGACGAAGACCATTGTTCTCATTAAATCACAGGAAAGCGGGCCACGGATCTACGCGGATTCTCACGGATTAAGAACAATTAGGCTGCAGAACCAGGGTGGTCCGAATCCGTGTCGATCCGTGCCAATCCGCGGCCCACTTTTCGGGCAGTGGCGGGCATTGTCCTAAGTTCCGCTTGACAGGTGGCCGGTGAAGTTTCATGCTTACAGTGGCTTAGGAGTCTCCCCCATGGTCGTTGAAGTTCAGCAGGCGGAAAAACGTGCTACCCGGCGCTTCGCGCTCCGGTTGCCGGTTTCGGTAAGTGACAGCGGCAACTCCGGCGCGGCGCTTGCGGCGCAGACCCGCGACGTCAGCGCCCGCGGCATTTGTTTCTACATGGACGCGCCTCTGGCCACCGGCGCCGATATCGAGTTCACCCTCACCCTCCCGCCTGAAATCACTCTTACCGAAAGCATCCGGGTGCGCTGCAAAGGCAAAGTAGTGCGCGTAGAAGGCGGCATGGCGGATGCTAAGGTGCCGGTTGCGGCGGTGATTGACGAGTATGAGTTTTTGTCGGAAGCGTGACAGATTCTGAAAATACCCGGATCCGGAACGACCCAGACTTCCAAAGCCTGATGCCCAGAGCCCCAAGCCGCGTCAAGCCGCGTTTCCCCCCTTTATTAATCAGTCCACTAGTGCTACTCTCATCGCAAGTTCTCCAGCTAATCAGGAAAAGCTTTGTTCTGCGCCCGAGCCCAATGCTGTGCTCTCGTTCTGGCTGCCTTGACGGTAGTGTCAGCGACCGCCCGTAAGGAGCCGCCTGCGGATGTGGAATCCGTCACAATAGTTCCCGGAGCTGACGGGCCGGTTCTGGCGGTTGTTTCTTCTCGTCCGCTGACGCCCAAGCTGGAAACAGTTGAGGGTCCGTTGCGGCTTGTGATTGATCTTCCTGGATCAATGTTGAGCACGGCCCGAAAACGCATTCCCTTTCGCAACGAACAAATCAAGGGCATTCGGATTAACCAATATTCAAGCGATCCTGCAGTTACAAGGATCGTGATCGATCTGGCCGCGCCCGTGCGCTACAACTGGGACGCGCTCGAGAACCGGCTGAACATCCGTATTCGCCCGGACGAGGCAGCCACTGCCAAGCCAGCATCGGTCCCGGCGCTGACGGCTGGAGTGCAGCCGATCGCGGTCCCGTATGCGGCAGGCGTCTCCGGCACGTTGGTCGAAGCGGGCAGCCGGGTGGGATCGGGATCGTCGATCACTGCCAAAGAAGAGACCGCGGTCCTGCGGCTGACCCGTGGGGGCGAAGTTCGGGTGTGTCCGGGAACGACGGTTTCGGTAGCCACTTCTCGTAGCGGGCAGGACCTGATGCTCGGCATGAGCACCGGCGCTATCGAAACTCATTACCACCTCGAAGAATCGTCCGATTCGGTACTGACCCCAGACTTCCGGATTGTGCTTCCCGGTCCGGGTGAATTCAATCTTGGGATCAAGAGCGATGCGCGCGGCAATACTTGCGTGAGCTCGATGCCGGGCAGCACCTCGTCAATAGTCGTTGCTGAGTTGCTGGGCACCGGAACCTACGAGATCAAGCCCCTGCAACAGGCTTTGTTTCGGCAGGGGAGAATGGAAACCGTTGAAAGCCCCCTGGCAACTTGCGGATGTCCGCCGCCGGAAGAGCCGGTGCTGCGGGCTTCGGTTGATTCGAGCTCAGTAATTCCGGAGGAAAAAGCCGGCTCGAAGTTGCAGTTGGAGAATTCGAGCGATCCGCAACCGAGCGGGGGAGCGCCGAGTCCAACTCCTGATGCGAGCGGCCCGACTGCGGGGTCGGAGACGACGCCAGTACCACACACCAAGGCCGGCGAAATGAAGGTGGAACTCGAGGAGCCCCTGATATTCAGCGGAACGGCGCGGGCCAAGGCGCAGGCCAGTGACATGTGAAGGGTTTCTTCGCGTCGATCTTTCATTGATGTGCGTCTAGCTTTCGGCGGGCCGTGGACGCCCGCCGCTACACAGGCTGTTTTCACTCTTAACTCTTATTGGTCGCCTGCTCGGGAAATCGCTAAGAAATTTATTCTGCTTCGTATACTCGTCACGGAGCTGCCTTGGCAAACGCCTACCCATCGGCACGTGAGACCCCCCGCAGTTTTTCTTCGGTGGTGATCTTTGTCCTGATGGCCCTGGCCGTAGTTGAGTTCGGAGTTCGCGGACCGTGGCGGGCGCTGCGCTCGGTTGGCGAGTTCAACGACTTCATCTCTCCCTACGTCCAGACAGGCGTGTGGCTGGCCGGGCAAGATCCTTACGACCTGACAGTGCTCGCGCGAGCATGGCCATACCAGCGTGAGGCACTCGACCGCTCTCTCATTGCGCGCGGGGTGCCGTCGCCCTATCCGATCACGGGTTTTCCGCTGCTTGGGCTGCTCGCTTCCGTTTCTTGGGAAAGCGCCAAGGTGCTTTGGCTAATCGCAGAATGTTTATTTTTCGCGTTGTTCCTCGCGAGCTTATCGAGTATTGCAACCACCACCGGAGCGGTGCCATATAAAAAGCACTTTATCTTTGGCGCATTGGTACTTGCACCCTTTCAAACGCATGCGAGCTTCGGCAGCGAAATGTCCTGGCTGGCATCTTGCTCGCCTGCGGGATCGCCATGAAACCGACTATTGTCGTTGGCATGCTGATCTACTTCATCGTAAGAAGGCGCTGGCAGGCATTTTTGACGACGGTAGCGGCATGCGCCGCCCTGCTCCTTGTCGCCGAAATAAGGATGATGTGGGCGGGCACTCACTGGCTCCCAAGCTTTCTGCTGAATCAGCGACAGTTGTTCGCAGCGGGTACGGTCTACGATTTCACCAGCGCCAATCCGCTTCGCTTCGACCTGGTGAACTTTCAACTTGTATTATCACAACTTCCGGTCAGCCTGCAGGTGGCACAGTATCTGGCGTCTGGAATCGCTATAGCCGTTCTGCTGCTTTGGCTTTACGTCCGTAGCAACGTGGCGAACCAATCAGCAATGCTTGACTTGGCGATCGTGTCCAGCGTGACCCTGTTACCTATTTATCACCGTTTTTACGATGCGGCGCTGTTAATTTTTCCGCTGGCCTGGGCGATTACGCAGTTGAGCGGGCCCGTTGCTCGCCATGCGCGGGTTTGCCTCTTTGTGGTGGGCCCGTTCCTGGTTCCTGGAGCCGCGATACTTAGAGTGCTGGCGAACTCGAGTGCCGCAGTAGCATCGATGTTTCGAACCTGGTGGTGGAATCTTTTTGTTTCACCTCATCAAGCTTGGCTGATTCTGGCGATCTTGTTAATTCTCATATCTGCACAACGTGCGCTTGCATCATCGGAGATCGAGATACCTTCGACTCTGGCGGCCGCCGAGGCTGCGTAATGCACCAATCAGAAATTCCCGAGCAATGAATTTTCTCCTGCGGGTTCATTTCTTCATCATTGCCCCGCTAATGTTTCCGGCGTGGCTTGCGCCTAGATTCGGCGACCACTGGTTTACGCGAATCGAGCGGCTTGGGGCCCGGTTGGCGTGCAAGAAACGTTTGATGGTCATGGCGGTTGCCGTTGGAGCCATTCTGATCCGTGTCGCACTCCTCCCCATGATGCCAGTTCCTGTGCCTGGTGTTCATGACGAGTTCAGTTATCTGCTTGCCGGAGATACGTTTGCGCATGGGCGTTTAGCCAATCCGCCTCATGCGATGTGGGTGTTCTTCGAGACGTTCCATGTGCTGCAGCATCCCACGTACTCATCCATCTATCCTCCAGCCCAGGGAGCGGCTTTGGCGTTGGGACAATTGCTTGGGCATCCGTGGCTTGGAGCGCTGCTAAGCGCAGGCGTGATGTGCGGAGCAATTCTATGGGCGCTGCAAGGATGGCTCCCCCCAGGCTGGGCATTGTTGGGAGGCATACTGGCCATGCTTCGCGTGGGCTTGGTCAGCGATTGGGTGAACAGTTACTGGGGCGGCGCGATGGCTGCCATTGGCGGCGCATTGGTGATCGGGGCATTTCCTCGCGTCATACACCAGCAACGGGTACGACATGCGCTGCTAATGGGGCTGGGCGCAGCTATCCTCGCAAATAGCCGCCCGCTGGAAGGACTTATATTCTGCGCGCCAGTTGTTGTCTCTCTGCTGATGTGGCCGTTCTCCGGTCGTCATGTCAATCTGAAGCGTGTCAGCCTACGCGTCTTCCTGCCACTCGTACTCGTTTCCACGTGCCTGCTTGTCTTCGTCGGATATTACAATTGGCGGGTCACGCGTGATCCTCTGCTACTTCCGGAAGCGCTCGACTCGCGGCTGTACACCAACTATCCAGTTTTTCTTTGGCAACACCCTAAGCCGCCGTTGCAGTATCTGAATCCGCAGTTCGACCAGTTCTATAACCATGTACAGGCCAGCGTGACACCACGGACTCTGCGCTGGTCGATTCTCGCGAAATCGCACAAGATATGGTTCTTCTTTCTGGGAACCACGTTCTCGTTATCGCTGATTACGATGCCAAACCTGTTGCGCGATCGGAGGATGCGCCTGGTGGTTATTCAGTTCGTGGTCAGTTTCCTTGGCGCTCTCGGCGTGGCATGGTCATTTCCCCACTACTTCGCTCCTCTCACGGCGACGATTTACATTCTGGTGGTGCAGATGTTGCGGCACTTGCGGCGGTTGAAGTTTGGCTGGAAGCCGGCAGGGCTTTATCTGACGCGACTGATCGTTATGCTCGCTTTTGCACGACCATTTGTCGTCGTTGGATACGCCATGCAGAATCGGGGTGCCGACTGGCGACACTCTCGCGCAGAGATCGTTAATCGCTTAAACGGGACGCCGGGTAAACACCTTGTGCTCGTTTGTTATCAGCCCAATCACTACGTTGACCACGAATGGGTTTACAACGCTGCAGATATAGACAATTCGAAGATCGTGTGGGCGCGAATGATCCCTGGACGAGACCTGAAACCGCTGCTCGAATATTTTAAGGAGAGGCGCGCATGGCAACTCAATGCCGACGTAGCGGGAGGCGAACTGCAATCCTACTCAGCGTCGGACCCTCCATGTGTCTTCGAACGCGCGCCTGCTCATTAATGAGCTTTGCACAATATCGTGACACGCACCGCGCTCTGTCATTTCGAGCGCAGCGGGATGGCCCGCGAAGCGGGCCATTCTGCGAAGTCGAGAAACCTGGTGTTTCGCCGGGGAAACGGCAGAGCCTGCGCTGAGCGAAGTCGAAGGGTCCCTCAACTGCGTTCCGTCCTCCACAAAACGGAGGCCGGAACTCCGCTCGGGATGCCAGAACCGCTAAGGTGTCACAGTATTTTGCAAAGCTCAGTAGGCAACACCCGGCAGCCCGACCAACTGTCCGGTGGCACCAACCTCCTGTGCTAGGGCACAGGAGGTCTGAATCTTTTCGTCGAGAATTGCGGCGGTTCTGGTTCGTCTAGCCGCGCCGGATGGCTTTGCTCAATGGCGTAACACGTTCCCGCAAATCGTCTGCCAGGTCTGAACCGCGCTCTACTACGTCTTCGGCGAAGTCGCGGGCGGTGTCTTTCCAGTCGTCGAAGGTTTCGCGGGCGTTGTCGTAACCGCGGCGAAGATCACGGCGCATCTGGCGGCCGGCCTTGGGTGCGAAGAGCATGCCTACGACGGCTCCGGCGCCTAAACCGATTAACAGGAAAGTGATGGCTGTCCCGACATTGCTGCCCGACTCGTATTTGCCTTCTCGCATGACTACACCTCGTTGGAAGATTTAGAGCTTGGATTCGTACCCGGCCATTTTAGCTGTCTGTTGGCGGGAACGCGGCAAGATTTTGCAAGCAGCAGCTCTGCTGAATCCAATCGAGGGCCGATTCCCAAATTCGAACAAGCCATATAAAATACACAGGTTAGCCCACACCGGCAATTGTGGCTGCCGCGTCCCTTCGGCCAGCCGTAAATAACGTAAGGAGAGCAATTTAGCAATGGCCATTCCAGCCACACAGCTTCGTCCCGGCATGATCATCAAACATAACAACGACCTGCACTCGGTTTTCAGCGTCGAGCACCGCACGCCGGGAAATCTGCGCGCGTTCATCCAAGCCAAGCTGCGCAATCTGCGCACCGGAGCCATGTTCGAACACCGCTTCCGCTCCCCTGATCCCATCGAGAAGATCAATGTCGATGAAGTTGAGATGGAGTTCCTCTACAGCGATGGCGACAGCTATTACTTCATGGACACGAAGAACTACGAGCAGACCCACCTGACGCGGGAAATTCTCGGCGACGCGGTGGATTATTTGACCGCGAACCTGCCGATCAGAGTTGAGTTCTTCGACGGCAAAGCTGTGGGGATCGAGCTGCCGCAAACCGTGGAGTTGAAGGTCATCGAGACTGAGCCGGGGCTGAAGAGCGCGACCGCATCCAGCGTCACCAAACCCGCGAAGACGGAGACGGGCTTGGTGGTGCAGGTGCCGCCCTTCATTAACGAAGGCGAAACTATCAAGGTGGACACGGCTGAAGGCGTCTATCTTTCCCGCGCCTAGATCTCAAGAGTCGCTCGAAATGCAAGCCAGCAAGGAAAGAGAAGCTCGGCGGTTCGTAGTTCGCGGGCGGGTGCAAGGCGTTGGTTTCCGCTGGTTCGTGGAACGCGAAGCGCACATGCTCGGAATCGCCGGATGGGTCCGCAATAATGCCGACGGCAGCGTGGAAGTGCTCGCCGTGGGGACCCGCGATCAGCTTCTAGGGCTACGATCGCGCTTGCGGCGGGGGCCCAGGGCGGCGCGAGTCGACGATGTGCAGGAGTTGGAAGCGAAGGCTGTCCCGGAGCTGAATACATTTCGCATTGAAGGAGCGTGGTGAATGCCGGACACAGTGTCAGTGAAAGTAGGGGTCGATTGCGAGCATTTGAAAAAGCTCATCCGCGAAGTGCCCGATTTCCCGAAGAAGGGCATTCTGTTTTATGACATCACCACGCTGCTCAAAGATAAGGTCGGATTCGCCACGCTGATCGACGCATTGTCCGAACACTACCTCGAAAAAGACATTGATTTGATCCTGGGCATGGAAGCGCGCGGATTCATTTTCGGTCCAGCGCTCGCGTATCGTCTGAATGCCGGATTCGTCCCGGTGCGCAAGCCGGGAAAACTGCCTGCGGCTACGGCCAAATACGACTACGCGCTGGAATACGGAACGAATACTCTTGAAATCCATCGGGATGCGATCCAAAAAGGCCAACGAGTGCTGATCGTCGATGACTTGCTCGCCACCGGTGGCACCGCCGAAGCGACCGCAAAACTGGCGGAATCGCTGGGAGGAGAGATTGCGGGACTTGGCTTTGTGCTGGAGTTGGATTTCCTTAATCCTCGGGAAAAGCTGCGGCCGTACGACGTGTTTTCGCTGCTGCACTACGACAAGTAAAAGACAAAGCGGCCACGGATTTTCACGGATCAAACGGATCTAAATCTCGATCTAAGTCGACTGTCTCCTCGCTACGAGCCGGTCTCTTTTCAATTGTTCTAATCCGTGAAGATCCGTGTAATTCCGTGGCCGCTCTTTCCGCCCTAAAGTCTTCCACGCATTTTCCGATGTACAGCTGTAGCGCGTGCCGGCTCCGGCGCGCGAAGGTGAAAATCCATGAAGAGTGTGCGTGCGCTCATCGTCGATGACTCGTCTGACCTCACTAAGTTTGTCGAACAGAGACCGGACACGGTCATAACCCTGCTGAATGGCGAAAAGATTCTGGTCCAGGAGCCAGTGAACGAGATCGTGGCTCGTGTCGTTGAATTCCGGCGCCGGATCCTCTCCGGCATGACGGCGTGGAACCTCCCTCCCGGCTCGGCGCTCCCCGCCGCATCCCCGCCTGATGAAAGCAAAGGATAATGGCCGTGGACAAGGCCAGCGTTGGCGGAGTGCTGCTGGGGCTGTGCGGGATCGTCGGAGGCCTGCTGCTCGAAGGCGGCAATCTTTCGCAAATCCTGTAGCCGACGGCTGCGATGATCGTCTTCGGGGGACTGCGGGCGCGGTGCTGATTCAGTTCCCGCTTCCCGTTGTCATGCAATCGCTGCGGCGGCTGGCCGGCGTCTTCTTTGAGAATGAAGCCAAGCTGGAAGCGTCGTTGGAACTGCCGGTTTCGTTGTCGAACATTGCCCGGCAGCACGGGATTGTGTCGCTCGAGACCGAACTGGATACAATCAGCGACCCTTTTCTCAAAAGAGTGCTGATGCTGGCAGTTGATGGCACCGAACCGCAGGAGTTACGCAAGATCGTTGAACTTGAACTCGACAACCAGTGCGAGCGCGAAGAGTATCTGCCTCAAGTCTTCGAATCGGCCGCGGGATTCTCGCCGACCGTGGGAATTATCGGGGCAGTCCTGGGCCTGATTCAGGTGATGCAGCAACTGGACAAGATTGACATGGTTGCCCGTGGGATCGCCGTCGCGTTTGTCGCGACAATTTACGGCGTTGGCGCGGCCACCTGTTGTTTTTGCCCGCAGCCGGCAAGTTGAGAATCCGTTTGGCGGGAGGAGCAGGTTCAAAGGGAGATGGTGTTGGAAGGCGTGATCTCGATTCTTGAAGGTATGAATCCGCGAATGCTGCAGACTTTGCTGCGCAGTTTTCTGGCCGATTCCGGAGTCGAATACGATCGCGTGAATGCCAAGGCAAAGGTGGCACAGGCGTGAGCCAGGGACGTCAGCCATGAGAAAAATGAGGACCTTTGAGCGCCGTCACAGCCGTGATCGGTGGCTGGTCTCCTATGCCGACTTCATCACCTTGCAGTTCGCGTTTTTTGTTGTGCTGTATTCGGCGGCGCAGTTGGACAAACGTCGCGCGGGAAGGCTGGCGACCGCAATCCAGACAGCATTCGAACAGCGAGAGTCGCTGCCGCCAAAGCCTGCGGACGTGGGGCGGGCTCTCTGCTGTGGGGCGCCATTCAACCTGCCAATCGGGAATTCGTCTTTGCGTACTTTGCGGTTAAAGCTTTAAACCCTAAACCGCAAAAAACGCTAAGAACTTCGCAAAGGTCGCAAAGAAAAACTAAGCTCGGATAGAATACCTTCGTGTCTGGATCCAGCCGACTTAACCGCACGCACCGACGAAGGCTTGTGCGCGGGGCTTCCGTGGCGCACAGAAAACTAGAGACGACCGACGTGATTCTGGTTGCCCTTCTCATTCTTGCGATTACGCTTACGCGCTATTGGCACAACATTCACTGGAGCGCGCGCTGATTGTCTCGCGATTCGCTGCTGGTTGTAGTCCTCGGGCCAACAGGCAGCGGGAAGACTGCACTCTCGCTGGAAGTTGCAAGCCGATTCAACGGCGAGATCGTGAACTGCGACTCAGTGGCGCTCTATCGCGCGTTTCTCATCGGCACGGCCAAACCCACTCCTGAAGAACAGGCCAGCGTTCCGCATCATCTGTTTGACGTTGTGGATCCGACTGGCTACACGACCGCCGGGGAATACGCGCGCATGGGCAGAAAAGTGATTCAGGAAATCCATGGCCGCGGTGCTCTGCCGATTGTGGTGGGTGGCACGGGTCTTTACTTGCGCGCTTTGCTGGAAGGACTGTTCGCCGGACCTGAGCGTTCGGAGGAACTGAGGGAGAAGTTGCGTGCCCGCGCAAACGGGAGCGGCCCCGAACGCCTCCACCGGATCCTGCGGCGCCTGGACGGCAGCGCGGCGGAGAAGATACATGCAAATGACGTACCCAAACTCATTCGCTCAATAGAAGTCTGCATCAGGGCGAGAAGACCGATAACAGAGCAGTGGGAGGCCGGCAGTGATCCGCTGCGCGGATTTAGGATTCTGCGAATCGGGCTCGATCCAGATCGGTCGCAGCTCTACGAACGCATCAACGAGCGGGTGCAAAAAATGTTCTCAGCAGGACTGGTTGAAGAAACGAGCGAGCTTCGGGAAAAATACGGGGAAAGGGCGCGGCCGCTGACTTCGATCGGCTACAAGCAAGTAGTTCAACTCCTAAACGGCGAACTTGATCATAAAGGCGCGATCCACGCAGTGCAGCAAGCCCATCGCAATTACGCCAAGCGGCAGATGACCTGGTTTCGCCGGGAACCTCATGTAGTCTGGCTTACCGGCTTCGGAAACAGTCCCGTGATCGTTCAAAAGGCCATTGCCACGGTCCAAGAGCAGCAATAGCCTCGCCATGTTATGTTCCTTCCAATGACCTTCCGGAAATCACTACTGCTGGCATTCTTGCTCCTCAATTTCACTGCGTTCGCTAAAACCAAGTACCAGCCTTTGCCAGTTCATCTCGACCGCGATGGTGAGAAGTGGGCGGCGAAGACCTTGCGCAAGATGTCGGTGGAAGAGAAGATCGGGCAGCTGTTCATGATCTGGACGCGGGCTGAATTTCTGAACGTCAACAGTCCCGAGTATCTGCGGCTGAGCGACACCATCAACAAATATCACGTTGGCTCGTTTGCCATGACAGTGCGTTATGAACCGCCGTTCCTGTACAAGAACCAGCCGTACGAGGCGGCCGATCTGCTGAACCGTTTGCAGCAAGATTCCAGGCTGCCGCTGCTGATCGCGGCAGATTTCGAATTGGGAGTTAGCAACCGCCTGAACGGGACCACGGGATTTCCCAATGCAATGGCGATCGGCGCCACGGAAAAAATGGAGTATGCCGAAGCTTTTGGGCGGATCACCGGCCAGGAGGCGCGGGCTATTGGAGTGCACTGGAATTTCTTCCCCGTCGCTGATGTGAATTCGAATCCTGACAATCCGATCATCAACACTCGGTCGTTTGGTGAAGATCCTCAGCAGGTCGGAGAACTGGTCGCTGCCTACATTCGCGGCGCTCATTCAGCGGGTTTGCTGACCACGGCAAAACATTTTCCCGGACATGGAGACACTGCAACCGATTCGCACCTGGGAACGGCGCAGGTCACCGGCGATCGTGCGCGCCTTGACTCAGTAGAATTGCCGCCTTTTCGCAAAGCAATTGAAGCTGGCATCGATTCGGTCATGGTCGCGCATGTGACCGTGCCCGCTTTGGATTCAAATCCGAACGCGGTGGCGACGGTCTCATCCCCGATTGTTACGGGTTTGCTAAAGAACGACTTGCGCTTCCCGGGAATAGTCGTCACTGATGCGCTTGATATGGGCGCTTTGACGCGGCTTTATTCGGCCGATATTGGGCGCGAGGCCGTGGACGCGTTCAAAGCCGGAAACGATGTGCTGTTGATCCCGCCGGATCTGGACGCCGCTTATCGGGCAATGCTTGCCGCCGTGCGCAGCGGAGAAATTTCCGAAAGCCGGCTGGATGCGTCGGTCTCGAAAATTCTTAAGACCAAGGCATCTCTCGGACTGCATAAGGCGCGGCTGGTCGATTTGTCGGGGCTAAATGCTGCGATTGGCCGTCCTGAGAACGTCGCGGCAGGTCAGAAGATGGCTGATGATGCGGTGACGATGGTCCGCCGCACCGGGGCGCTCTTACCGCTCAAGAAAGCGGGAACAATTTCCGGAGGGCTTCCGTATCAAACTCAGGTGGAGGTACGCAACCGCCTGGTAGTAATTGTTTTCACCGACGACGTGCGCCTGGATGCGGGCCGCGTGCTGGAGCGTGAAGTGAAAGTCAGAGCTCCGGACGCCAACATGATTTACACGGATCCACGGTTGGCATCGGCGATGTCACCAGCAATCGTGAGTGCAGTACAGGCGGCCGAGAAAGTTGTGGTCGCGGTGTACGCGTCGCCGAGTGCAGGCAAAATGGTCAGGACAAACGGTGGTGTGAAGAATTCAGTGTCATTGGCGGACGACAGCGCTGCTCTCTTGCAAAAGATTCTGCAACTCGGGGTCGCGAAAACTGTGGTGCTGGCGATAGGGAATCCATATCTGGCGAAATACTTCCCAGAGGTGCAGAATTATCTCTGTACTTTTTCTGCGGCGCAGGTTTCTGAAATGAGCGCGGTGAAGGCGCTGTTTGGCGAGATGGAGATTCGCGGACATCTACCTGTTACAATCCCCGGCGTTGCACCCCGAGGTGCAGGAATTACAGTGCCAATTCAGTAGGGCTAGACGGAGGTCAATCATGCGAACCCGGCCCCAGCTTTCAAGCATTCTCATTCTCGTAGCTGCTTTCCTGTTGTTTGAGGCATGCAGTGTCAACGTGAAAAAAGATACCGAGGGTCACGACAAAAATGTGGACATCAATACGCCCTTCGGCGGAATCCACGTCAACGAAAATGCCGACGTGCGCGACACCGGGCTTTCGGTGTATCCCGGCGCTCGTCCGAAGGAAAAGAGCGATTCTGGGGAAGAAAAGAGCGCGAATGTAGACATCTCCACATCGGCATTTGGACTGAAGGTGGTCGCCGTCGAGTATGAGAGTGACGCCGCGCCCGAAAAACTAATCTCTTATTACCAGGATCAATTGAAGAAGTATGGCAAAGTGCTGCAATGCCACACCTCTCACAGTCCCAGTTACACCGGCCCGCACGATCACAATCGCGGATCCGACGAATTGAAGTGTGAAGGCGACAACAATGGCAAGACCATCGAACTGAAAGCCGGCACGGAAAGCAATCAGCACATCGTTTCCATTGAGCCGCAGAGCAAGGGATCGGATTTCGCCCTCGTATACGTGCGCACCCGCGGAAAAGAAGGCACGATTTAGTCTTTGTGTGGCGCGGACGCCCTCGTCCGCGTCTGTCTGGGACTCCGGGTGGCGCTTTCTGAGCTCTGTACCGAAGGCATTCCAATGTCTGCTTGTGCGGTTGCTCGTCACAGCCCGCCTGAGATACTTTGAAAACCAGTGGAACACCCCTGCGCACAATGCCATTCCCCAGTTAAGGATGACGACGTCTTCTGTCCAAATTGCGGCGGGCCGCAAATTCGTTTCGCAGGCCGGGAACCTTCTTCAGATGCAATAATTGTGCAGGACCGTAGCGTCCCTCAGGCGCCGGTTCTGGCTGATGAAATTTATCCCGCTCCGCAACGAGCCATCCGGCTCGACTGGAATGCAGTCATACGATCTGCACTGAACGCGGGCGCAATTGCCGCGATCCTCAGTTCAATTCCCATTGGCGCCGCCTTCATTTTTGCGCTGCCCTTCGCAGGATTCCTGTCTATCCTGTTTTATCGCAGGCGCACTCTGGTGGCAGCACCCTCTCCGCGCATGGGATTCCGGATAGGTTCACTCACCGGCTTGTTTGGCTTTCTCATTTTTGTGGTGCTGACCGCGGTAGAAACGGTGGCCTTCCACGCTCAGAACGAGCTCCGCGACGCCATGATGCAAGCGATACGGCAGGCCCAAGCCCGCAGCGCCGATCTCCAGGCCCGGCAAATGCTCGATTACTTCCTGACCCCACAAGGCCTGGCGATCATGATGATCTTTGGCTTTATCTTTATATGCATTCTGTTTGCTCTGCTTTCGGGGATTGGGGGAGCGCTCTCGGCAGCTCTGCTGAGGCGCAAAGACCCTCCCTCGTAAGGCATTCGTCGCGGCGTCTTGCTCAAGCACGCCTTCCCCGCGTATTATGCAGCGTTCATGACTTCTAAAGGCTCTCCCCGGCAGCTCAATACGCGGCTGAAAGCTCAGTTGATGTCGGCGTCGGAAATTGAGCGGACGCTGGTCCGGCTGGTGCACGAAATTATTGAAAAAAACGACGGCGCCAGCGACCTGGGACTAGTCGGGATACGCCGCCGGGGCGTATTTCTTGCCCAGCGCATCGGAAAAATGATTGAACGGATTGAGAAGACTCCGGTTCCGGTAGGGACGCTTGACATCACTTTATATCGCGATGACCTTTCTCCGCTGGCGAAGCCTGTGGTGCAGAAGGCGGACATTGGGTTCCCGATCACAGGCAAGAAAATTGTGCTGGTGGATGACGTTCTCTACACCGGACGCACCACTCGCGCCGCCTTGGACGCCCTCTTTCGCCACGGCCGGCCGAAACGCGTGCAGCTCTGTGTCCTGATTGATCGAGGACACCGGGAGCTTCCGATCGACGCTACTTTCGTCGGCCGCAGGGTGCAGACCACTCACCAGGAAATGATCGAACTACGACTGCGCGAAGTGGACGAGGAAGAAAAAGTGCTTCTGGTCGAAAAGCAGGACTGAACTTACCCATGCCAGCAACCGTAGATCAAGCCGTCAAGAAAACCGCGACTCGCGGATCATTGCTAGGTATTGAAGGAATGCCAGCGTCTGAGATTCAGAAGCTGCTGCAACTCGCCCGTAAAATGAATCCATTTAAAGCTCGTCTTTTGCTCCGGGGCAAACGCGTGCTGTTGTTGTTTTACGAAGCATCTACTCGGACTCGCACTTCTTTCGAAATCGCGGCCAAGTCGTTGGGGGCCACCACTGTTTTGGTTCAATCCAGCGGATCAAGCATTGAGAAAGGGGAGTCGCTGCTCGATACCGCGTACACCCTGCGTGCGGTAGGAGCGGACGTCATTGTTGTGCGTCATCCTCATGCGGGCGCGCCGCATCTGATGGCCAGCTATCTCGATATTCCCGTCATCAATGCCGGGGATGGCATGCACGAACATCCCACACAGGCTTTGCTCGATGCGTTTACGATCCTGCGTCACAAAAAGAAACTAGACGGCTTGCAGTTGACGATTGTGGGTGATGTTTACCACAGCCGGGTAGCGCGCTCGGCGATTCACCTTCTCAGCAAGTCGGGCGCGAAAATTACATTGTGCGGCCCTCCCGAGCTTCTGCCGGACATAGCCACGACGCTGGTCGAGGGACTAACTATCACCCGCAGCTGTGAAGAGGGGCTTCGTGGGGCCGACGTCGTCATGGTTCTGCGTGTGCAAAAAGAGCGCCTGGCCGGACTACAAGTCAGCCTGCAGGACTATATCAACCGATATCAGATAACCCTTTCGCGATTACGATTGGTGAAAAATGACGCGTTGCTCATGCATCCAGGGCCCATAATCCGCGGGCTCGAGCTGACGTGGGACGTGGCGGAGTGTCCCCAGTCGGTTATCGTCGAGGAAGTAAAAAATGGTGTGCCGGTCCGGATGGCTGTGTTGGCGCGGGCGCTAGGCAAGGCGAGTTGATTATGGCGAGAGAAGGAAGACCAACTTCGCTCCTGATCCACGGCGGACGGGTGATTGATCCTGTCGCAAAAGTTGACGCGGTCATGGATATCCTGCTGCGCGACGGGCAAGTGGCGGAGGTTGGCCTGCCCAACAAGATTCGCGGCGGCGCGGATGAGAAATTTGACGCGCGAGGGCTGATCGTTGCCCCTGGGTTCATCGATCTGCACGTTCATCTGCGCGAACCCGGCCAGAGCTACAAGGAAACCATCGCTTCCGGAACCGCGGCTGCCGCAGCAGGAGGTTTCACGTCTGTTTGTTGCATGCCCAACACCACACCGGTGCTGGACTCTCCAGAATGGGTGACCTGGGTGCGGCAGCCACAACGAGGGGCGCTGGTCAACGTTTTTCCAATTGCCTCCGCAACCCAAGCTAGTAAGGGTGCGGTGCTTACGGATTTCCGCGCTCTGCAGCGTGCTGGGGCGGTCGCGGTTACCGACGACGGAAAACCGATTCTCAGCGAAACCACCATGCGCGATGCATTGCGCGCCTCTGCCGAAATCAATTTTCCGGTGGTGCAGCATGCGGAGGACACCCGGCTCACGCAAAACTGTTCGATGAATGAAGGCGCAACTTCATTCCGCATGGGCCTTCGCGGCATGACTGACATGGCGGAAGCCGGAATCGTTGATCGCGATGTGCAGTTAGCACAGCAGTTCACTGGAGCGCGCCTGCACGTAGCGCATCTGTCAACTGCTGAGGCGCTGAAGTCAATACGCCGGGGAAAGCGAAACCGCGTCCGCGTGACGTGCGAAGTCACTCCGCATCACTTTGCGCTGTCGGATTCCGATGTCCGCGACTACGACACTAATTTCAAGATGAATCCCCCATTGCGTTCGACGAATGACCGCGAGGCCCTGCTGGCCGCCCTCGCCGATGGCACCATTGACGCAATCGCCACCGATCACGCGCCCCATGCCCCACACGAAAAGATCATCGAATTCGAGCGCGCTGCCTTCGGAATTACTGGTCTTGAGACCGCGCTGGGCCTGGCAGTCACGGTCCTGCACTCCCGCCAAAAGATTTCGCTCGCGCGCATCGTCGAATTGTTCAGCTCAGGTCCGGCCCGAGTCGTGGACTTGCGCGGCCGCGGAACGCTGCTTCGAGGAAGTCATGCGGACGTGACGATCTTCGATCCCAAGAAGCGCTGGACATTTGACGCGAACAAATCGCGCTCAAAATCCCACAACACACCGTTTGATGGATGGCAGCTGACGGGGAAGGCTGTGGCGACAATAGTGGGTGGAAAGTTCGTGCACCGCGCAGGGTAAATTGGGCGGGTAGTCTTTGGTTTTCATCGGAACCACAATGACCAGACCACGTCCACGGCGGTATGTGTCAGCACCGAGGCCAATATCTGCCGGTTGGCTCGCCACGCACGTCCGTAAAACACGCCCGCGATGCTGGCGAGGAGTACATATCTCCAATTGAAACTTGCGCCATGATTGAAGTGGGACAGCCCAAATAAAAGTGCTGCGGTCACCAGCGCCGGTCTCTTACCCAGCCTGGTTTCGAGCAGGTTCTGAAGAATCCCGCGAAAGAACAGTTCTTCGGGAAGTGCGATCAGCAGAAACGTAACGAGAGCATCGCCGAACACCTCGCTGTAGGCAAGCCAAGCCGCATGAAAATGAATAAATCCTGTCGCTTCTCCGAAAACGAGGGCAATTGGAAAATAAAACAGCCACTCGCGAGAACTTACGAGCACCGCTGAACGAGTCGGCACCAGCGAGTAACCTGTGCCTTCCAGCCTCCGAATCACCAGATAGCAGTACAAGGCAATGTCTGCCAGGAAGAGCTTGGGGAGGAGAACTAAGTTCGGCAAGGGCCAAGCGCCCTCGAAAGTTTTCAGGTAATAGACCGCTACGATGATGGCGAGCACCGCAGCATCGCGCCAGTGCATCCGCGGCGGAAGGCTTGGTAGTCCGAGGAAAGCGGCGAGCAAAAGAGGGAATGCAATTATCTCTATCGCAATCGGCCACTGAAAATACCCAGTTCCTGTTGCGAAAACCAAATAGGGGATCGCCAACAATCCTGCGCTGGCGATCCTAATCCAACCCGATATAGGCTTCAGCAGCTCGGCGGCACCGAATCCGAGAAACCAGAGCGGGGCGAACAGCAGCGCAAAGGTCGCAAACGCACGCGGAAAGATTGTTCCCAGCGAGACAGCGGCCGTCGAATGCCGCAGACTAAACCAGAAGCACGCGATCAGGGCTGCATAAAGCAGACTCGCGGCGATAGCATGTGAACGTTTCAGGCTGCCTCCCTGGCGGGTGACTCAGGCTCACTTTTGTCACGTGTAAACTAACATCGCCATGAGCTTCCATCCAAAATTCCAGGCTGCGAGATGACGCGATGACTCCCGACCTCCGAGTCAGCCTTGCCGGCATCGAACTGAAAAATCCGGTGATCGCCGCGAGCGGGACTTTCGGTTATGGCATTGAGTTCGAGGATGTAGTTCATCTCGACCGGCTTGGTGGGTTTGTTGTTAAGGGGCTCTCTCGCGAGCCAATCATCGGCAACCCTCCGCCCCGGCTATATGAAACCGCTGCCGGGATGCTGAACGCGATTGGACTGCAAAATATTGGCGCGCGGGCGTTCATCGACGAGAAATTGCCTAAACTCTGCAAGATCAAGAACACTGCCGTGATTGCCAATGTGTTTGGGTACACCCGAGAAGACTACGAGCACACCATTCAGATTCTCAACGAAGGCGAAGGCATCGCCGCATTCGAACTGAATGTTTCCTGTCCAAACACGCAGCACGGCGGCATTCAGTTTGGCAGCGATCCGCGATCGCTGGACGAAGTGGTCACCACCGCAAAGCGCTTCTCGCGGCGGCCGTTGATTGTGAAACTTTCGCCAAACGTCACCAGCATTGGCCAGATGGCGCACATCGCGCAGGAGGCGGGAGCCGATGCGATTTCGCTGGTGAATACTTTCGTGGCTATGTCGATCGATGTCGAGACCCGCAAACCTCGGATTGCCAATGTCACCGCGGGACTCTCCGGCCCTGCACTCAAGCCAATTGCTGTGCGCATGGTGTATGAGGCGTCGAAATCAGTGCAGATTCCGGTGATTGGAATGGGCGGTATCTCGACCGCCGCCGACGTGATTGAATTCATGCTAGCGGGCGCCACCGCAGTGCAGGTTGGGACGGCGAACTATTGGGATCCCCGCGCTACGGAGAAAATTGTCGCCGAACTACAACGGTGGTGTGGTGAGCGTGAAGTCAGCCGGATCGCAGAGCTGACAGGTGCGCTGGTTCTGTAGTGTTCAGGCCCATGCCACTTTTGCGTACTCAGGGCATCCAATACAGGCAGCAGGGGAGTTGAGGGTATATGGCTAAGGCTACATTTGCCGCAGGATGTTTTTGGGGTGTGGAGGCGACTTTTCGCCAAATTCCTGGCGTGACATCTACTCGCGTCGGGTACACGGGCGGGGATCTCGAAGACCCGACTTACAAAGATGTTTGCTCCGACCGTACCGGACACGCGGAAGCGGTGGAGGTCGAATATGACCTAAGGAAAGTTACGTTTGATGACCTTCTGAATGTTTTCTGGGAGAACCACGATCCGACACAACTCAACCGGCAGGGGCCGGATTTTGGCAGTCAGTACCGTTCCGCGATTTTCTTCCATTCGCCGGAGCAGGAGCAGGCGGCACAGGTTTCCAAGTCAAAGCTGGAGAAATCCAGCCAATACAGCCGTCCGATTGTGACCCAGATCGTTCCGGCAGTAACTTTTTACGAAGCTGAGGACTATCACCAGCAATATTTGGAAAAACGCGGAATGGCAACCTGCCACATTAGGTGACCCGCGAGCCATTGAGCTTACGAACCCGTGAGCTTCATGCGCAGCTCTTCCGGCAGCCGTTCGCGAATTTCAGCTGGTAACCGGTCGTGAACATGACGCGCGCCAATTCTTGCTACATCAACCATAGCCGCCGGGGCTGGGGTTGCAACCGCCACAATCAGCCAGATCAGCGCAGATAATGCGAAGCCTGCCAGCGCGGCAAATTCCAGAATCAGAGAATGCTTGGGCGCGAAGTGATGAATGACACCGAAAGCAAGCAGGAAAACTCCGGCGGAAACCGAAGCCAGAACAATCAGGCCCACATCAATTGTGCGGTGCAGGCGCTGTCGAGAGGCGCAGCGTTCGCAGGCGGCAAAATGGTCTTCATAATCGCCACGCATCTCCGGCGCCAGGCTGGATATGTCGTAGCGCCAGCCAGCTAGGATCTTTCCTACCACGGGATCAATGCACTGACTCATAAACTGCTTGTTTTAAAGACCGCCTGTTCTAAAGATGGATACTTTCAGTCGGCGTATTTTGTTCGGCCAGCATCACCCGGTTGCTAATCAATGTCATCTGCGCGCCTAGAGCACTCTCAGCTGCGCGAAGAGCTATCTCCGGATGATTGTTCTGTTCCGACAGATGCGCCAGCACTATGTATGATGCACCTCCATCGTAGTTCTGCGCAAAAAATTGCGCGAGAGACTCGTTCGATAAATGGCCCACGCGGCTCATTACTCGTTGCTTGACTGACCACGGATACGAGCCTGCCCGCAGCATTTCCAGATCGTGGTTTGATTCGATGATCAACACGTCGCAGCCGCGCAAGTGATCGCAAACGCTCGCTGGCATGTATCCAAGATCGGTGGCAATGGCGAGCTTCGTCCCTTGAGCGCGGAAGGTGAAACCGACCGGGTCGGCGGCGTCGTGAGGAATAGTAAACGGCGTGACCGTGATGTCGGCGATCTGGAATGATCGTCCCGCGGAAAATATTTCCAGCTTCGCGACCTCTGGCATTTCTCCCGATTCGTCGCGCAACGAACGCGCCCAGGCTTGATGCGTGGCACCGGTCATGAAGACGGGCACCTTCAATTTCTTCGCAAGCGTCGCCAGTCCATAAACGTGGTCTGAGTGCTCATGGGTAATAAGGATGGCGGAGATTTCACGCGGCTCGCGGCCAAGAGATTTGAGCCTCTTGAAAGTTTCGCGACAGGAGATGCCGGCATCCACTAAAATGCGCGCGTTCGAGCTTTCGACGAGCGCGGTATTTCCCCGGCTGCCGCTGGCCAGCACCGAGACCGAAACTCCCATGTCTCGCAGCATACATTTGTCTACTGTGGAATAGGGAGTAACTCTCTGGTTAAGCCACACCCTTGGGCAAGCCCTCGACGGCCTCAGTGGGAACGGAACAATTCGTCGACGCCCTTGCGGGCCAGCGCGCCGCAATACGCACCTGCGGTTCCGGTGACGAATCCAAGTCCTGATTCCCAGATTTGTGCCCGGTAAGGGTTTTGCGAGAGCACCAGGTAAACGCCCAGGCGCACGAGAGGCACGAAGATGCCGACGACCAGAATCCACCGCCACGGCCGCCGCGGTCGAACGAAGCCCAGTACCAGAGTTGAGATCAGCACGAAAAGCGCGGTGGCCAGCAGATCGCCAACGGTCACTTCGAGGATCCCAGCGCAGAGTCCAAGAAGCGCGGCTAGAAAATAAATAAGAATGTCGGATTTCGGCATCGCTAGTATTGGTAGAATCCGCGTCCGGATTTCCTGCCGAGCCATCCGGCATCGACCATCTTGATGAGAAGTGGGCATGGCCGGTATTTGAGATCACCCAGTCCGCGCTGCAGTACGCGCATGATGTCGAGGCAAACGCCCCATCGGATGCGCCATGCCCAACTTGAAAACTTCGTCAACGGCTTCGGGAGTTGCGACGCCTTCCATGACGGCGTACATGGCCTCGTTGAGCAGCGGCATGAGCACGCGATTCGACACGAAGCCTGGTGAATCGTTCACTTCGACGGGCGTCTTATCGAGCTTCGTGGCGAGATCTCGAACCGTCTGGAAAGTTTCACTGGAGGTTGCAAGGCCGCGAACAACTTCAACGAGTTGCATCACTGGCACTGGATTGAAGAAATGCATGCCTATAACATTCGCCGGTCGCCCGGTAGCTGCGGCCAGCTTGGTAATCGAAATCGATGACGTATTCGACGCCAGAATTACCTCGGGGCGGCAGAGACGGTCGAGATCGCGAAATAGTTCTAGCTTGATTTCCAGCTTTTCTGAAGCCGCCTCGACAACGAAATCGCAGTTTGCGAGCTGCGATCGATCAATCACCGGCTCAACGCGCTTGAGAGTATCCGACTTCTGGCTCTCGGTGATTTTGTTCTTTGCAACCTCGCGGTCGAGATTCTTGCTGATGGTGGAAAGCGCACGGTCCAGGAATCTTTGTTCGATGTCGCACAGAACAACTGCATATCCGCTGCGGGCGAATACATGGGCGATTCCGTCGCCCATAGTGCCCGCGCCGATTACCCCTATCCGCTGCATTGCCATTGCGATTTCCTGAGAATCAAGCCAGCAAGTCTAACACCGCTGGAGAAAGGCGGCTGTAGGCTTCAGGCGATAGGCTTTGGGCTCCGGGCCGTCGGCTATGCAGTCGCGTTCAACTAACGAGATTTGAACTTCAGACACTTTTAAACGTCGGAATTGCAACTGAGTTCTCAAATTATCAGTTCAAGTGTGGAACCAAAGCGCCAGAAGCCCGAAGCCAGAGCTAAAACTAAAGCCCAAAGCCCAAAGCCGCCTTTTCTTCTTGCAAAACTTCTTTCACCAACGCGGGTTTGCAATGGTGAAGGCGATCAGGAGCGACGAAAGCGAAGAAGATCTGGCCCGCCGCCCCGCAGGAGGATGTTATGACGAACACAATTAGAAAGGCAGCACTGTTGGTTTCGGTGTTGGCGGGCACCATCGGATTTGCGGCTGCTCAGGATTCCCGTTATTACGACCGCGATGATTATCGTTACGGCGATAATCGTTACGAAAACCGCTATGACCGCGATGACTACCGCGACAATTTCCGGCGCGGCATGCATGTTGCGCGCAAAATCGGTTTTCGTGATGGGGCTCAAGTCGCGCGCGAAGACATGTGGCGTGGCAAGCGTTTCAACCCGAATCCACGTGGGCGCTATGACGATGCCGACCATGGCTACAACCGTGCGTTCGGCGACCGTCATGAATACCGCGAGCACTATAGCGAGGCTTATCGCGAAGGCTATATGAGCACATTTCGAGGTAATGGCTCTTACTACAGATGAAGGATAGGGGTGAGGGGGCGAAAAGCCGCTGGCGATGCCGGCGGCTTTTAATTTTTCCGAAACTACTCTGGAGTGAGCGTCACTTCCATCGCCACTTTCTCGCGCTGCTCGACGTTAATCACACGATGCACGTTGCGATATCCGGACATGGTGATGTCGACAACATAGGTCCCAGGATTCAGATAAAAATCAAACGGTGAAGTCTTGTCGAGTACGCGATTGTTGAGCATGATCTGCGCGCCTTTGGGCTGGGTCTTAATGCTCACGATGCCCATGCTCGAAGCATCACCACCGCCAAACACTTTCTTAAATTTCCCGCCCGCGCTGCGGATATCATCGGTGCTTCCCAGTTGCTTGAGGATCAGATTCACGGTTGCGGTTTGCCCGGCTTCGGTGTTGACCGAACTGGTCTCGTCCAGATATCCATACCTGCGCAATACCACCGAGTGGGCGCCGGCAGTTTCGAGCGTGAATTGAGAAGGGGTCAATTTGCCGGTGTCCTTTCCGTCGACGAGGATGACCGCCCCTGCTGGAGTACTGGCGACGGATAATTTCGCTTGAAGCGGATTGAGTTGGATCGCCAGAGATGAATTTGATCCTGAGGACATGGCGAGCGTGCGACTCTCCGAGCCATAACCCGGCTTGCTGGCCACTAGCACGTGCTGTCCCGGTGCAATTCCGGTCAGCGTGCAGGGACTTTCGCACAGAGGGCTGCCGTCAAATGTGATCTGCGCACCTGCAGGAGTTGACGATACTGAGAGCTGGGCTTGGACGACAGCTGGCGCAGCCACGCGCGATTTGCCCTTCTTTCCTCGGCTCCGGCGATCCACTGACTCCTGAGGAGCGGCGTTTTGCTGCTCGGCATCGGGTTGCACTGGCTCGATCTGAGTCACATCCGGTTGCGACGCGGCCGGCGCTGGAGCAGGTTCAGGCTTTTTCTGCGGTGCGGCGGTCGCAACGGGCGCCACGTTTGCGGGGCTGGACGTACCCGTGTCCCGATCCTGCATGTAATTTGAAATCGTCATGCCCACAACGATCAGGCCGATTACCAGCGCCGCCGCGGCCAATGCGTGCAGGTAAAGCTTCGGCGGAGTTTTGCGGATTTCGCTGACTGCTTTCTGAGCGGCTTCGCGGACCTGAACTTTTGGTTTTTTCGGAGCAGACTTCCTCAACTCCACCTGCGGTAATTCTTCTGCGACTTCGGGTTCGTTGCTGGGCGGAGGTGGCGCTGCAACCTGAACTTCTTTCAGAGGCGGAAGTTCGCTCATTTCTGAGAAACTCTTTCGCACTTTGGTGGCAGGGCTCGCGTCGTCTTCCTCGGCCATCATGGGATCGACCGCAAAGCCCGGTTTGGGCTTCTCCGCGATCGCTGCCGAGGCACTTATCTTCGGCAATGGAGAGGGCTGCACAGGAGGCGGCGCTAACGGAGACGACACGGAATTGACCTTCGCAACCGGACTGGAACCTAGGCCCGCTCCGGCTGCCGCGGCTTGTACCTTGAGCTTCGTGCCTGTAGTTCCTCCCAAGCTATTCGCGTTTTTGCATTGCTCAAGGTCTCGAACCAGTTCCTGGCCAGACTGGTAGCGTTCGTCGGGCGATTTCGAAATTGCCTTCATGATCAGCTGGCTAAGACCGGGATTCACATTTGGCTTCAGACGGACTGGCAGTGGAGGCGTGCCCTCGAGAATGGCCGCACGAACCTGTTCGACTGTTTCTCCGGAGAATGCTTTCTGCTCGGTAGCCATCTCGTAGAGAATGGCCCCCAGACTGAACAAGGGCGAGCGGTGGTCGCAAGTTCCGCCGCGCAATTGTTCCGGAGCAGCGTAGTGCAGCACATCAGGCACGCCGGAGGACTCCCGGGCGCAACTGTTCATCGCGGAAATCCCAAAGCCGAGCACTTTCACCATGCCGTCCCACTGCACCATCACCTTCGCTGGCTCCAGCGATTGATGAACTACTTTGTGGACATGCGCATGGTCAAGAGCCTGGCAGACTTGACGCGTAATGTCCTGCAGGTCCCAGATCGAGAAGCCATCTTTACGCGCGAGGGTGGTTGCGACGGAGTTGCCTTGAACGTACTCGGTGGCAGCGAGCAGTTGACCATCCTCATCGCCCACTCCATAGAGCGCGGCAATGTTATGGCTGCTAAGCGCCTTGGCCTGGTCGGCCTCTTCAAACACGCGTTGCAGCGGAGCTTCGCGGTCTTTCTCCTGGACCTGTTCCAGGCGAATAACTTTGAGAGCGACGGTCTGCTGGCTTTCGGTGTCCAGCGCCTTGTAGACGGTCGCCGAAGACTGCGCGATTTGACTGATGATTTCGAAACGCCCGATTGTGTTGGACATTTTCTTTCTGCCCCGCCGCAAGCCTGATCAGAGCCGAGGCCGCGAGGAACTACGACCCAATAGAATGATAAGTTCTGAAAGGGACAAGACGGGAATTACCGAAGTACCCAAGGGCAGCTGCTAGTGTAGTGTCTGCGAAATAACTAAGCAGTCATCGCTTCCGCTTCTTGGACTTGGGGCTGGTGCAGCCGGGCCGGATCTGTTCCAAAGTCCGCCGACAGCGAGTGAGCTTTTCCTGAATGGATTCGACGGTCGC
>WNGK01003319.1_pt1 | contig 27585 bp, 29 predicted proteins | sample 5400601 | NCBI WGS metagenome assembly WNGK01 (sample SAMN13153376, study PRJNA577476) | soil metagenome | isolation source: 60 cm soil or saprolite under Garry oak tree replicate 1 | place: USA:California | collected 2016-06-15
AGTCGCCGCGTTGACACAGTCAGTCAAGGCGATGGACATTGCTTTTCAAATTCAGTCCGGATGACTTTTTAGCCGGGAACGAATTGCCTTTCAAAACGTTTAAGTTGTGAAGCATCCTGGCGTTTGCCGGTCGCATCACTCAAAATAGCAAGGAGGTTCGTGATGTCGAAGTATCTATTTCGCCGATTAGCTTTGATCGCTCTGGGTCTTATTGTGATCGCGGGACTCTTCATGGTTGATTCGAGCGCTCAGCGGCGGCGACGCCGACGTAGCCGGCCGGCTGCCCCCCGCATTACGAATCCTGCTATTTATCAGCCTTCGGCAAACGATAACGCCAACAATACGGCCGATACAGGTACCGGGACTGGCGATACAAATCCAAACCAGAATACACAGCCTACTCCTGCTGCATCGGATCCGGAATCTATGCGACGAACGATTCGCGATCTTTCCACTCAGGTTGACAAGCTCAACAATAAGCTCAGTCAGATGGAAGAATCGCAGCGTTCGCTGGTGGATCTCGAGCGGTTGTCGCGCGCAGAGCAACGTACCACCTCGCTCCGCGCGGAACTAGGGGAGGTGCAGACCAAAGAAGCGGACCTGGAAGCGCGCGCAGAAGACATCGAGTATGCCCTGAAGCCTGAGAACATCGAAAGATCCGTGGCTGGATATGGAACGACGCACCCGGAAGAATTGCGTGAGCAAAGAAGACGTCAACTGGAAAGCGAAAAGGCGCGAGTGAGAAAACAGCTCGATCAATTAGCTGCCAGTCACGCTCACCTTGATCAGGCCATCGCGGCTGCGGATATTGAGGTCGAACGTTTGCGAAAACGTCTGGATGTCGGGGATCAGGCTGATTTGGAAAATGCCAAGACAAAATCTCAGGCATCGGAAGGAACCTCGCAGCCTGGAGCCACTCCGCGTCCGTCGCCGAGTCCTTATCGACCGCAGTGACAATCGCGACTTTTCCGGCAGGCCGCAATAGCAGGTGGTTGCTGCCTTCTGCTTACTGCCTACTGCTTACTGACCGATGGGTACCATTGCTCAAAGCGATCTTTACCATTTGATCTCAGAAGCGAACTCTCGAGGTGAGCGCGTCGTCGTGGCAACAGTGGCGCAGACGCGCGGCTCGACGCCGCAACGCCGCGGCGCAAGGATGCTTTTCTTTGAGAACGGCGAGACGGCGGGCACCGTCGGCGGCGGTTGCGTCGAAGCGGACGTTTGGGCTGAGGCCCGCGAGGCGATGCGCAACGGTGAGCCGGCTCTCCATCACTTTGCGCTCACGGCCGACGAAGCCAGCGAAGAAGGAATGGTTTGCGGCGGGACGATGGATATCTTTCTTGATGTGTGGGAAAGCTCGAATCGTGAATTGTAAAATCGGGGAACCCATCGCAATGATTGTATTCGTAAACACTTTATGGAGACATCCTTAGTCGACAATTACAAAGCTAAGCACCGGCACCCGCTGAACAAACTCTGCCATACGATCGGCATTCCTATGATAACCATCGCTTGGCCGCTGTTCTTCTTCCGTTGGCGCTGGGCGCTTGTACTCTTCATCTTCGGCTGGATCTTTCAATTCGTCGGCCATGCGATTGAAGGCAATCAGCCAGCATTCTTCCGGAATCCTGTTTATCTGCTCGTCGGTCCGTGGTGGCTGGTTCGCCGCGCGGCGAAAGCTGTCGGGCTTCTGAAATCCTCCACCGTAAGCTAATCCGCATCGCTTTACCTTTAGAAATCGTTTCGCTACCCTTCGACGCGGCTTATCTAAATGAGCGTCGATAAGACAGAAGCGCAACTCATCAGCAGGACCATTATCCGGGTGCTCAATCAAGGTCTGGCGGCTGTGCTGGTGACCCTCATGAAGCTGCCGCCAAAGCCTTCCGCAGATTCTCGGGTTGGCTCGAAGATACTCGTCATTGAGTCGGGCGAAACATTGGGTACATTGGGCATGTCGGAACTTGACGAGGCGATTGCTCGACAAACACACAAATTTCTTTCTTCGCGCGATGAAGCAAAGACATTCAGAGTTGAAGAATTGGCGCCGGACTTGAAAGATTTACAAGATGTCCTTTTGTTATTTGAACGAATTGAAGCTGAACCGCGTTTAGTTGTCGCCGGCGCCGGTCATGTGGGCGCATCGCTGGCGCGGCTGGGCGCATTAGTTGGTTATCGCGTCACGCTGATTGATGACCGCGGCGAGTTCGTTAAGCGCGAACTCTTTAGTTCGGAAAAGGACCTAAGCATCCAATTGATTCTTGCCGAGGGTTGGTCCGACGCCATGAGAGAAGCAATCGGTAATGGCCGCGGTGTTTCCGTGGCTATAGTCACGCGCGGGCATAAACAGGACGAAGATTGCCTGCGTGCTGCGATCGCTACGAATCCGAATTACATCGGCATGATCGGAAGCAAGCGGCGTACGAACATTGTGCTCGCCAAATTGCGTGAAGAAGGCGCGGATGAAGATAAGTTACGTAAAGTGCGCGCGCCGATTGGCCTGGATATCGGTGCAATTTCCCCTGAGGAAGTCGCGCTTGCGGTTCTGGCCGAGATCGTTGCTGAACGTCGCGGAGGTTCCGGCACACCACTTTCCGAATGGCGTCGCAGTTAATTTCTACTTCGCAAGTACTCTGGCGGCAAGGGATTTTTTTCGTCTTCGCCTTGCCAGAAAATCGTTACAATCCACCAACGCTTCCCATCGTTCATCAATTGAATGCTATTAATGCCGCGCTGAAAAGGCTTTGCATCCTCTTTTGCATGTCGTGATTCGTACGTGCTGAAAACGTGCGCGATGTTGCCGAACCGTTCCAGGCGACGTGAGACTTCGCGCTCGAAAAACCCTTCTGTCTCCAGGCGAGGGCCCGCACGCTGAACGTAGTCTTCGACAGTTAAAACTCGCGAGCTGACTTCACCGGTTGGGTGGGAGCCGGTGGGGATCAAGCGCGCGCCGGAAATAAAGAGCGGGCGAAACCGATTCCAGTCCCGCTTTCCCGCTGGGCCGGAAATCACGTCGTAAAGCGCCGCAACGATCGAATTTATTGTAGCGACGTCGGCAGGAATAGCTACGGGCGCCGCCGGCGCGGCTTGTGCAGGCATCTGTGAAGATCGCGGAGGAGCCCAGGTTGTTAAGAAAGCGGTCAGCCGTTCCAGATTGTAGGATTTTCCGCTCTCAAGGACATTCGTGTTCTGAGACTGCAAGAGCTTGGCATCAGACTGGAGTACGAAAAGGTGGGGGTAGCCTGGAATTGAAGGATATTGAGAAAGCAGTTCCTCGTTTTGGTTTTCTTCACTGAAGTTAATTTTCAAGGTGACAAAGTTCTCATCGCGAAGACGGATAAGGTTCGGATTTGCTTCAAAGAATCGATCCAGCGTGTGGCACCAACTGCACCATTCTCCACCCACTTCCAGAAGAATACGTCGATTGCTTCGTTGCGCCTCCCTGATTGCATCCTGAATGTCTTGAGCGACACTCCTTTTGGGATCATAGGCGGAAACTGGAACGTACTTCTCAACCGAAGGCGCAGCTTGACCCAGCGCCGTCATGGTCAGACCGATTGTAATTAGTATGAGTGAAAGCAAATGGTGCTTTGTCTTAACAAAAGAGCATACGATCTTCATTGTGCAATCTCCCGGTCGGGCTATTTGTGAGCCGAACTACTGCGATTAAAGCATGAGCATTTTGAGTGGCAAAGTTGTCGTCCGTCTGGCTTCGGGCTCTACCTGTCTGTTTGGAACAGAAGCACGCGCAATGGTATTAACATTATTCATGTCCACGGAAGTACAAGTCCAAGCCGAACGCGGTCGCAGTGTGGGTGAAATGTTTCGAGCCCTGCGGCACCGCAATTTTCTGCTGTTCTGGTCTGGCGCTTTTCTTTCAAACACCGGCACGTGGATGCAGGCTGTCGCCCAGGGTTGGCTGGTGCTGCAGCTGTCGAACTCGCCTTTCTGGTTAGGCCTCGATGCATTTATGGCAACAGCGCCTGGATTGGTTTTCACGCTGGCCGGCGGCGTCTTTGCCGATCTCGTGGATCGGCGAAAGCTTTTGATCTATTCGCAGATCATTGCCGGTTTCGCTGCGTTGACCTTAGGCACTCTGGTTGTAACCGGTGTAGTAAAGGTTTGGATGATTCTGGCGCTTTCGTTTGTTACCGGCTCTTGCATGTCAATAGCGGGACCGTCTTACCTGGCGCTCGTATTTGATCTAGTGGGAAGGGACGATCTCGCGAATGCGATAGCACTAAATTCGACACAGTTCCAGTTGGCGCGAGCCTTGGGACCGGTTTGCGCCGGAATAGGATTCAAGGTCTTTGGTCTGGCGGGTTGCTTCTTTGCCAACGGACTATCATTCGCCGCAGTCGTAACCGGGCTGGCGATGGTTCGATACGATGAACACAACAAGCCGAATCTCGCTTCCGACCGCTCGATCAAAGACAGGCGCGCGTTTGTCCAGGATTTGGTCGAAGGCTTTCGTTATGTGGGCCGTCGTCCGCGTGTGTCGATGCTCTTGACGATTTCAGCAGTTACCAGTCTGTTCGGCGCGCCCTATATTTCCATGACGCCGGTCTTCGCGCGCGACATTTTTCATCTGGGCGAAACCGGTCTCGCCTTGTTGATGGGTATGGCCGGGGCCGGTGCGCTGTTTGGCGCATTATTTTTGGCTTACCTTGGAGACTTTCGACGCAAGGGTTGGTTCGTTTTGGGCGGCGACTTTGCCTTTGCAATTTGCCTGGTCGTTTTTTCGCTTTCTACTAACATCAAAGTCTCGCTGATTTTTCTGTTCGCGCTCGGTTTCGCAATTGTCGGTTCGGTCGCCGTCACGAACACGCTCTTGCAAAAGCTGGTCACTGACGAGATGCGTGGCCGCGTGATGAGTATGTTCATGCTTTCGTTTATCGGAGCCATGCCGATCGGCAATCTGGTTGCAGGTACCGCATCTTATCGTTTTGGCGCGCCGCACACTCTGGCGGCTGGCGGCACGATCATTGCCGTTTTCGTCGCCGTAATCATGCTGCGCAGCCCAAAGTTACGTGAACTCTGAGATTGGCTGCACGCTTTAGCGCTTTTTGTTAAATTAGGATTGGTGTGCAAAACTTCTCGGTGGAAACGATGAAATCGAAAACGAGGTATTCAGCATTCCTGACAGTCGCGGTCATGTTTTCAACCACCGCCGTCATTTGCCTTGCGCAAACCGGTTGGATTAGTAAGCGGATTGGCACCGGCGGCAAAGATCTGAACGCGGTCTATTTTGTCGACTCGAAACGAGGCTGGGTGGGCGGCGACAACGGGTTTTTCAGCCACACCGAAGACGGCGGCACCACGTGGGACCAGCGCTCAATCGGCACCGATCGTGCGATTAATGATATCTACTTCACGAGCAAAGAATCGGGATTTGTTCTGGCGGGCGGCAGTATCTTTGAAACCAGCGATGGCGGGTATAGGTGGCGTGAAGCCCACAGATTTTCACCCACGGAATTCGAAGGAGCCACGCCTGAGCTCTACAGTCTGCGCTTCAACGGCAAGAAGCGAGGATGGGTAGTTGGCTCGGTAAGCCGCGGCGATACCATCATCAACAGCATTCTCGCTATCACCCGAGACGCCGGCGCGAGTTGGCAGATATTGCACGCCGAGACTCAGAAAGAATTGATTCATATCGATTTTGTAGATGAAAAGCATGGATGGACCGTAGGAGCCGCGGGCACGATTCTGCACACGGACGACGGGGGCGAAACGTGGGCGAAACAGAATTCCGGAACCACAGTGGCGCTTTATCATGTCGATTTCCGCAATGAGCGCCAGGGTTGGACAGTGGGCGAGCGGGGCACAATTCTCAGGACAGATGATGGAGGCCAAACCTGGATCCGCATGAGTTCTCCAGTCAGTTCCACTCTATTAAGCGTTCAGTTTGTTAGCGAAGACGACGGTTGGATTGTTGGTCGCAGCGGCGTCATTCTTCGTTCAGGCAATGGCGGCCGAACCTGGTTGGATCAAGAGAGCACTACGAAGCAGAACCTGTACGCTCTATTCATAAATAAGAAGAACGGTTGGGCCGTGGGAAGTGACGGATTGATACTTCGATACGAGAAATGATATCGAAATAGCTCGGCGGTAACTTTCACGATTTAAAATGGGTCTTATTAGACGATTGCTAATGAAATTGCGGCTGAGGAGCAGCGCTTCTGATCGCCATCCGATCAGAGTTTTTCTGCTGGAAGACGATGAGCGTCGTTGCGATTGGTTCGCCCGGCGATTCAAGGGCGACGAGCTGGACATTGCCTGTGATGTGTCGCAGGCGAAAGAGTTGTTGGAGAGTCGAACTTATGATTCGATTTTTCTTGATCACGATCTCATGCCTGAGCACTACGGCTCCAGCACGGCTGATGACGAACGCACCGGCTACGCGATTGCGTCATTTCTGGCGTCACGACCCGATTTGCAACGCGCCGCAACGATCATGGTCCACAGCTTTAATGCGGATGGGGCTATGCGCATGGTGGAAGAACTTCGGCGTGCCGGCAGACAAGCGGAGTACATTCCATTTCATTTTTTAGAGGAGCGGATAAAGAATTACTGGCCACGATAAAGCCGAAAACCGTCAACCGTACCAGGCAATCGCGGTTCTGTTTACTCCCCCGCAGGTCCCTGCGTGAGCACCCGTTCTCCGCGGCTCTGAGTCGTCACTCTTTTCTCCTGCCCCGATGCCAGACCGGCAGAGGTCAACAACATCGCACAACCACACAATGCTGCAAGGGATTTTCTTGATTTCCCCATGTCTTCCGTCCTTAAGTTAATGGGCCAAGACGTAAACAAAAGATGCTGTTCGGAAGCAAATCAAAACCGAACCTCACGCAGGCGAGGTGCGGCTTCGATTAGGATTGATCCTGCGTTACGGTTTTAATTGAATGTTACCCGATTCGATTGGTTGCATCGGGAAATCACCCAACTGGTTACCTTGACAAAGTGCCGGATCGCCCTGCGTGTTGGGATCATCATCAAAGAAGAACACCAAACTGATTTGATCGTTATCCCTTCCGGGCTCTCCATTATCCTGAACAGAGAAATAAACCGCATCGACGAGGCTTGGATCATTTGTTCGGCGCGTCAGGCCGCCGAAAAATGCAACATTGCCGATCACTTTCATGCACCGGATATCTATCTGAAGCTGGTATCTCTGCCCCTTGGCGTTTTCGAAAGCCGGATTGTCGAGAATGGCATTGCCCTTGGCTGTGCCGTCTGAAAGTTGTCGCGCGCTGAACGCGAATTGACGTCGCACCAGATCGCCGTTTTCGTCTTCCACTAGAAGTATTCCTTCGCCGTTGGCCGCGGCGCCGCTCTGAGCTGTCGACTTCGGCGCGAACATGAATCCTGTAACTACCAACGCAAGAATTGCCACCAACACCCAAACGAGTTTAGGTCTGATCGCTCCCATAGTTGATACTCCTTTCTCTCCCTCTCTCTTTTTCTTACAGTTTGAGTGCAGATATTAGGGGGTTACTAAACGCGTGCAAGGGACTCTGTAGGCATATTGGGACACCAAAGACCTGAGATGTCAAGGCGCGGGTTCAACAAAGTTTGATATCGTTGGCCAGAGGTAAATGCAGTAGCAACTTTCCTTTCCTTGTCATGGCCCGCACACCAGGTCTGGCGCCTTACAGTCCGGTGCAGGGTGTCCAGCACCCTTGGGATGGACGGACGCCGTTAGCCAAGACAAGCCTCTGCACGCAGTTAGGTTTTTGGAACGTATCGGAACGTATTCGGGTGATGACCGACATGTAAGTGCTTGAAAAGATGGTGGCATAAGTAATTTAGGATGGTTTAGGATGCTCGGGGCCGTTTTAGGGTCTTCGATGTTCGCGTATTGTTCGCGCCCGCTGAGTCTCACTATCGCACGCCTTCGTCGATCAATTGGCCTTGAATGAGTCTTCCTGTGCGTAAGGTAGTACCGCTGATCAGACAGGTATCGGTATCGAGTGGGTGACAAGTATCCGCGAAAAGCCGATTTCGTGAGACATGTGACTAGTACTTCTGACCTTGCCTCCCATAAAGCAACGCCTGATTAAGGGTCGACGGATTTTGCGCCCGTTCTTATGGCACCTGCCTCATTCGACTACGCAGTACCAAGTAGTATCTACTGACGTTCAGCAGTCAAAGCAAGTTACGTATGGCCTGGTAGGAACGCGTATCCCCTCATCTTCCCCTCATTTTAATAGGTCAATCTCGCAGGAAGTAGGAGCCTTTAGACTCTGCCGTTGTTATCCTAAGAACTTGAAGAGCATTCTCGACGAGAGCGAGCCGCTGCATCAGACTCGCTTGGCAGCATCACTCTTGGGTTTGAGAAGATCGGTTCGTATTGCGCCGCCCACCAATAACACTTGCACTGGAATCGGTTCCAACGTTTATGATGGCGGCTTGCTGGATAATTTGATTCGAGACTTTGCTCGTTCATGGGAGTCAATGATGGCTATTCTTGTAACAGGCGGCGCAGGCTACATTGGCAGTGTAATGGTCGAGAAATTGTTGGAACGCGGCGCCTCAGTAGTCGTACTCGACGATCTCCGTCGTGGACATCGGGCAGCCGTTAGCGCCAGCGTTCCTTTTTATCAGGGTCGAGTTGGGGACCGGCAACTGGTGCAATCTATTTGTGATGAACATGAAATCGAGTCATGCATTCACTTTGCCGCGCTGGCTTACGTCGGTGAATCCGTAACCCATCCAAAACTATATTTCGAGAATAACGTCGAGCAGGGCTTCGCGCTGCTTGATACTCTGGTTGCTGCCGGTGTTCGTCGCTTCGTATTCTCATCGACTTGTGCCACGTACGGAGAACCGAAAAGGATTCCGATCGATGAGCAACACTCACAGCGCCCCACCAATCCCTACGGATGGTCCAAGCTCATCATGGAAAAACTTCTACAAGCGTACGACGACGCATTCGGACTCAAGTTTGTTGCGCTCAGATATTTTAATGCGGCCGGCGCCACGACAACCGTTGGCGAGCACCACGAACCCGAGACCCATCTAATTCCTAATGTCTTGTCGGTCGCGCTTGGAAAGAACAGCTACGTTTCTGTCTTCGGCAAACAGTATTCGACGCCTGACGGCACTGCAATTCGTGATTACATTCACATCGCCGATCTTTGTGACGCGCATCTTTTGGCGCTGGAATACTTGCAGAATGGCGGCGCGTCTGAATGGCTCAATTTGGGAAATGGGCGTGGCTACTCAGTGAATGAAGTAATCAACACGGCGCGGCGAGTAACTAATTGCGAGATCGAACTGAGGATTGAGCCGCCGCGGCCTGGTGATCCCTCGCGTTTGGTTGCTGATGCTCGGAAAGCGCGACAAGTTCTGGGTTGGAACCCGAAATACACTGAACTCGAAGCAATCATCCGAACGGCTTGGGATTGGCACCGAGCGCATCCGGAAGGTTACGAGAAATGATTACCAATAATGATGGACCAACCTTCGAATCTGACGATCGTAAATCTCGCTGACCACACGCATAGTCTCATCAGTTAAGAGGGGAAAGTCTGCGGCGTGGGCGTTGTCTTCAACTTGCGCAGGACGCTTGGCGCCCGGGATCGCGCAGGTCACCGCGTCGAACATCAGAATCCAGCGCAAGGCGAACTGAGCCATGGTCATTCCCTCCGGCACAAGGGAACGTAAGTCTTCAACGGCCTGCAAACCCGTTTCATAATCAACGCCGGAAAATGTCTCGCCGCGATCGAACGACTCGCCATGGCGATTGAAGGCGCGATGATCGTCCGCTGCAAACTGCGACTGCGCCATAAGTTTCCCCGTCAACATCCCTGAAGCCAGCGGCACGCGCGCCAGGATTCCTACCTTTCTTCTTTTTGCCTCGCTGAAGAATAGTTCCGCAGGACGTTGGCGAAAGATATTGAAGATGATCTGAACTGTCTGCACGCCAGGATACTCAATCGCCTTCAGCGCCTCTTCAACTTTCTCGACGCTCACGCCGTAGTAGCGGATCTTGCCCTCCTTGACGAAGTCATCCAACGCTTCGAACAACTGCGGATTGTAATAAACCTCGGTCGGGGGACAATGCAGTTGCAGCAGGTCAGGCGTGTCGGTTTCAAGATTCTGCAAACTGCGATCGATGAAAGCACTCAGGTTCTCGCGCGTATAGCCGGACGCAACGTGCGGCTCCAGCCGTCGCCCGGCTTTGGTCGCGACGATAATCTCTTCGCTCCGTTCACGCTTGAGCCGTGCCAGCAAACGCTCGCTGCGCCCGTCGCCATAAACATCGGCAGTGTCGAAAAAGTTCACGCCCAAATCCACGGCCCGGTGCAACGCCGCCAGTGATTCGCGATCGTCGACATCTCCCCACGCGCCGCCGATAGCCCAGGATACTTCATAGCTGCCGCCTTTGCGTGAAATTGGTTATTCAATTCGGAACCAGTCGTAATCGGTGTGACCCATTTCGGATGCCGGCGTCTTGCCAACTGCGAAGATGCCGACTTTCGCTCCTATCCATCGGCCCTGACGCGCCTTGAATGATTGTCCGAGTGGAACAAACGTCTTTCCGTCTGTACTAAAGCTGAAACTGCAAACGGCCTTTTCCTCGACTCTCACACGCAGCCAGAAAGTGCTGCCTTCCAGTTTGACTGCGGCTGTCTCCTTTTCGGTTGAGCCCTTATCCGCGTCCTGACAAATCGTCTGCGAGATATAAAGGCCATCCGATTTCTTCTGTGCCGACAGATACGCGTAATCCAAACCCATAATGATGAGTCCGGTGCGCTCGCCATCATTGCGCGCAGTGAATGTGACCTTCGTAGTGGCGGTGAAAGCCTGTGCGGGAAATTTCTGGAGTACCAGATTTGGGACGTCCCAAAAATTTCTGGCGTCGCTCGGCAACGGCACAGTCAACAACCTCAAAAAGCCGTATGCCGCGGAAGGGAAGGCCCAGCTCAACTGGGGATTGGCCTGCCATTGCCACTGAAAGCCGAGCCTTTGCTCATTGAATTCATCCGAATCCGCCGGAGTAGCGATCGGATATGACCTCGCGACATTTGGTTTTCGATTGTTAAGAACTGGTTCACCAGTTCCGTCACTGTTTGGACTGACGCCGATAATCGGCCAATCATTCACCCATTTCATCGGCTGTAGATGGACCACTCGACCATAGGCGCCTTTATCTTGAAAATGAATGAACCATGATTCGCCGGTTTGCGTTTCGACCCACGCGCCTTGATGCGGTCCGTTGATGTTGGTTTTACCTTGGGCCAGAACCACTCTGCGTTCGTATGGGCCATAGATATTCTTTGAGCGAAGCGCTAACTGCCAGCCCGATTCGACGCCTCCTGCCGGAGCGAAAATGTAGTAGTAGCCATTCCGCTTATACAGTTTCGGGCCTTCGACCGTTGGATCCTGCTCGTGGCCGTCGAAAACCATCGCGCTATCGTCGAGTAGCTTCGTGCCGTCTTCGCTCATGCGACTCAACACCAGAATGCTTTTGATTCCCGCGCGGCTGCGGGCGAACGCACTGATCAAATATGCCTTACCATCGTCATCCCAAAACGGACACGGATCGATCCAGCCTTTTGCTGCCTTAATCAACAGCGGTTCAGACCAGGGGCCGGCGGGATCTTTCGCCTTTATCAGATAGATTCCGTAGTCGGGATCCGGATAGAAGATGTAAAACTCGGAATTGTGATAGCGGATCGCGGGCGCCCACACGCCGTTTCCGTGCTGTGGTTTGCTAAACACATCGAGTGGCGGCTGGCGCGGCAATGCATGGCCGATGATGGTCCAGTTCACCAGATCGCGTGAATGAAGAATGGGCAAGCCCGGCACAGCATTGAAGCTGGACCCGACCAGATAGAAATCATCGCCAACTCGGACGACATCGGGGTCCGAATAATCGGCATGAAGAATCGGGTTTCGATATGTGCCATCGCCGTTATCCGCAATCCAGACCTTTGAAGCGGATGTTTGCGCAGTTGCGCGTGCGGAAAGAAAGATCAGCAATAAGAGCAGATGAACAACAGCAGGCTTCCTGGTTAGATCAGATTGCATACGGGCAAATAAGCCGCGAGATTAGGTCGCGGCGCTTTTTGAGTCAAGATCATCTCAGAAAGAGTACTCGTTCAGCTTGAATACGAATGTCATGCGTCACTATAAGCCATCTTTAGATGGCTTTCCCGCAGGGTTCCTAGGCCAGCGCTTTGAGCGCTGGGCCAGGGGGCCAGACAACGACACTCTTTATGAGCGCGCTTTAGCGCGCTTCAGGTGTGGGGTGCTTTAGCAATCATTACTAAGGCCGTTGAAACGGCCTTTTGGGTTCGTCCGTACCTGGCCCCAGCCGTAAACGGCTGGTCTAAGAACCCTGCGGGCAAGCCACCTGAAGGCAGCTAAAGAACCGCGTCTTCTGCACCGCGCGTTAACATTGCATTGAGTCAAACTGAACCAGTATCTCAGAAAGCTATGTTTTCCGGGCAGATGCACGGCGCAGTTCTGCTCGACAAGCATGATGAAGTTCTACGTCCTTCGATCATCTGGTGCGATAAGCGCGCCAGCGCCCAATGCGTCGCGATTACCGCAAAAATCGGCGCTACGCGACTAATCGAACTGACTTACAATCCCGCGCTGACCGGATTCACTTTGCCGAAGATGCTTTGGGTGCGTGAACTTGAGCCTGAGCTTTGGCGGCAGGCTCGCTCGGTCTTATTGCCTAAAGACTATGTTCGCCTGCGGCTCACGGGAGATAAAGCGACAGATGTTGCCTATGCGTCGGGCACTTTGCTGTTTGATGTGGGCGGCCGCAAATGGTCGCATGCGATGTTGGCCGCGACGGAGATCGACGAAGCGCTGCTGCCGCGAGTGTACGAGTCTCCTGAAGTAGCCGGCGTTGTGTCATCAGCGGGTGCGGCGGCAACCGGCCTACGGGCAGGTACGCCCGTGGTTGCCGGCGGCGGTGATCAAGCAGCGGGGGCTGTCGGCATGGGCATAGTTCGACCAGGTACAGTCAGTGCGACGATCGGAACTTCCGGAGTTGTCTTCGGCCAGTGACAAACCGGCGCTCGATCCGAAAGGGCGCGTCCATACTTTCTGCCACGCCGTACCCGGCCGCTGGCACGTGATGGGAGTAACTCAAGGCGCGGGGCTTTCGCTCCGCTGGTTCCGGGATCAATTCGGCGGCGGGGCTGACGATGCTCGCGATCCGTACGAACGATTGACGGAAGAGGCCGCCCGCATTCCACCGGCGGCGAATGGTCTGATATGGACGCCTTATTTAATGGGCGAGCGCACTCCGCATCTGGATCCCCACGCGCGCGCGGCGCTGGTGGGATTGACCGCGAATCACACTCGTGCGCACGTCGTGCGAGCAATTCTCGAAGGCGTGGCGTTCAGCCTTCGCGATACATTTGAGATTTTTAAGAAGATGAACGTTCCGGTCGGAGAAATCCGGCTCGGCGGAGGTGGCGCGCGTTCGGAACTCTGGCGCCAAATTCAAGCCGATGTTTACGGCCGCGATCTCCGGCACTCCTACCTATGCGCAACTCGCAATGCTGGGAATGATCAAACAAGACGCGCTCCCGCAGAAGAAAAGATAGCCTCGGTGCGTGTCGTCTTTCATATCATCTCGACCGGCGGAGGCAGCGGCACCAGTCGCACGACGCGCTATATCGCGGAACGATGGTCGGCTGGGTCGAGAATCATTCACCCGGAGAAGCCAGGAGGAAGAGGACCCGAGCCCATGAATCGCGGTTAACGTATCTAAATTTTTTTTGGCGTTAGGTTGACGCGACTTTAGGGAATTGAATGGCAAGGTATAGGAACCTATGGAATGCAAATGACCTCTCGGACGGCTGCTTTGTTGAATTTAGCGTAACGTATGGGAACGAGTAATAGTCAGTAGAACCGACTAAATCGCGTTCGCAATGCGGAGGTCAGTCCGGCGCAAGCTGATAGCCTTCGACTGGCCTGCTCATGCATCTAGTTATGCTGAAACGAGAGAGATCGTGCTCACAGAAACAAGACAAGCCTCTGCACGCAGTTAGGTTTTTGGAACGTATTGGAACGTATTCGGGTGATGACCGACATGTAAGTGCTTGAAAATAATGGTGGCCAGGGACGGAATCGAACCGCCGACGCCGGCCTTTTCAGGGCCGCGCTCTACCAACTGAGCTACCTGGCCAGGACGAGTAAGGACTTTGCAGTATAGGAATCGACGCCAAGCAGTGTCAAATCACGCTCTTGCGTTCAGTTTGTTGTTTTCAAGAAGCGGAGCGGATACTGTGTTGACCGGGCGCGGCGATTAGCAACAACCCACAGTTCCATCAATCAAGTTAAGGAGTTGGCCTGGCTAAAAGCACGGGTGGTTGGAATGATTATCTGGTACAGCCGGGGCAGGCCGATGAACTCTATACGCGGATCCTAAATGACATCAATACGCGCTACGTCATCGGGTACTATCCGACCAACCGTTCGCGAGATGGCAAGCGCCGGAAGATCAGTATCGAAGTTCGGGGTCATCCGGAATACATTGTTTGGGGACGCAAGACTTATTTTGCGCCGCAGTCTTAAGGGAACGGCTAGCGGTCTGAAAGAGCGAGATTATTCGCAAAGCATTTCTGATGGCCCTGAGGTGAGGGTGCCAGGACGAGTATGAAACAGCGGCACAATCTCTTTGCTGCGGATACAGTGTGACCAAGTGACCCCGTTTCTGTTGAAAGCACACCAGCCCATTGCGGCATTTCCCTCGGAAAGACGCCAACAAACATGGTTTCGAACAAACCCGTTGACTGTTCTTTTCGGAGGTGTATAATTTCCGGCGTCGGATGAGGCTGGCCCCAAAGTCAGCCGGTTGAAAGAGCTGTCCGACGCTTGAACATCGATAGTGCCCGCCAGTGCCAGCTCGGCCGCCGAATCGCGTCCCCCGTGAATCGCTACCTTCGAGCTGGCACACGTTTTTTGGGTAAAGAATCTGAGCAAGATAAGAGCGGCTCCGGCATGTCTGTCGAAGCCGCTCTTACTGCGTTTACTGATTCGGTTTTTCAACTCACATTCCCATACCGCTCATCCCGCCCATGCCTCCCGGCATTGGCGCCTTGTTATCCTCGTCAGGAATTTCGGAGACCATTGCTTCGGTCGTTAGCATGAGTCCGGCGATCGACGCGGCGTTTTGCAGCGCGGTCCGCGTAACCTTTGCAGGATCGATAACTCCGGCTTTCACAAGATCTTCGAAGTTTTCAGTCTGAGCATTAAAACCAAAGTTGTCGTTCTTGTCGCCGCGTACGCGTTCAACTACGACGGCGCCTTCTTTGCCGGCGTTCTGAACAATTTGACGCAAAGGCTCTTCAAGTGCGCGCTTCACGATGCTGACACCGATTTGCTCATCAGAGTCGCCATCTTTAGCGACGTCGAACTTATCGAGGGTCTTGGCGGCGCGAACCAGCGCTACACCGCCGCCGGGAACAATGCCTTCTTCAACAGCCGCGCGGGTTGCGTGCATCGCGTCCTCGACACGAGCCTTTTTCTCTTTCATCTCGGTCTCAGTCGCAGCGCCCACCTTGATAACCGCCACCCCGCCCACGAGTTTGGCCAGCCGCTCCTGGAGTTTTTCGCGATCATAATCAGAGGATGTCTCTTCAATCTGCGTGCGAATCGTCTTGACACGTCCTTCGATATCGGCCTGCTTGCCTGCGCCTTCGACGATCGTAGTGTTGTCTTTGTCGATCGTAATCTTCTTGACACGGCCCAGATCGGAAAGTTGAACGCTTTCCAGCTTAATGCCGAGATCTTCGCTGATGACTTTGCCGCCGGTAAGAATCGCGATGTCCTCAAGCATCGCCTTGCGACGATCGCCGAACCCAGGCGCCTTGACGGCCGCGATGTTTAGCGTGCCCCGGAGCTTATTTACCACGAGGGTTGCCAGCGCTTCGCCTTCGACGTCTTCGGCAATAATCAGCATCGGTTTGCCCAGCTTCGCGACCTGTTCGAGCAGTGGAAGTAGATCCTTCATCGAGCTGATCTTCTTTTCATGAATCAGGATCAGCGCGTTCTCTAGCGTCGACTCCATTCGTTCGGGATCCGTAACAAAATACGGGCTCAGATAGCCCCGATCGAATTGCATTCCCTCAACGACTTCCAGCGAAGTTTCCATCGTTTTCGACTCTTCGACAGTGATCACGCCATCTTTGCCAACCTGCCCCATCGCTTCGGCGATGATAGTGCCGATGGTTGCGTCGCCGTTCGCTGAAACCGTTCCAACCTGGGCGATCGCATCACCCTTCACGGGTTTGGACAGTCGCTGAATCTCCGCTACAGCCTTCTCAACTGCTTTGTCGATGCCCCGCTTGAGCGCCATGGGATTCGCTCCAGCGGCTACGGTCTTAACACCTTCGCGAAAGATTGCTTGCGCCAGAACGGTGGCCGTTGTCGTACCGTCGCCCGCGACGTCCGAAGTCTTGGAGGCAACTTCGCGTACCATTTGCGCTCCCATATTCTCGAGCGAGTCTTTCAATTCAATTTCTTTCGCCACAGTAACGCCGTCTTTCGTGATTGTGGGCGAGCCGAACTTCTTGTCGATCACGACATTGCGACCCTTCGGTCCAAGTGTGATCTTAACTGCGTCGGCGAGCTGATTGATACCGCGCAGAATTGCCGACCGCGATTCCTCGCCATGAACTACTTGCTTTGCCATTTTGCTTTCTTCTCCTGAATAGTGTGGTTAACTAGAAACAAAAAAAGCGGCGAAGTAACCTTGCGGACTACTTGCCGGCTTTCTTCCCTGCGGCGGCGCGCTGGATGATTCCCAGAATCTCGTCTTCGCGCATGATCAGCAGTTCTTCATCGTCAATCTTGACTTCCGAGCCGCTGTACTTGCCGAACAGCACGCGATCGCCGGCGCGAACATCGAGGGTTTGTCGCGTGCCGTCATCGCGATACTTGCCGTCGCCTACGGCTACGACCTCGCCCTCCTGCGGTTTTTCTTTTGCAGTATCCGGAATAATGATACCGCCGCGGACTTGCTCGCCTTCGTCGATGCGCCGCACGATTACGCGGTCATGAAGTGGCTTGATATTCACTGCCATAGCTGAAAAGTTCTCCTTTCCTCTCTTGTTTATAGGCGTAGGTGTACTCAATATTGCGTATCTCTTAGGTTACCGTTCTTGGCAATCTAGAAAGATGAGTGCCAAGAAATATAAGGAATGATCAGGGTGTTGTCAAACTGGGTAGTGTCCTAAAGTTGTGTTGCTAAACACTACGCGGGGGCCCTAGCCCGACCGTAAGGGAGGGCTCCCACCCGAATCGCAATTGAGCCCTCCCTTACGGTCGGGCTAGGCCACCAGCAACACAACCTTAGGACACTACCTCAAACTACGGAGGATTGAGGAATTGCCGCCGAGGACGACAGCGGGAAGTAGCTTTCGCCGGCGTTGACGAACGAGACTAATGAGCTTTGTTTCTGGTCCTCGGAGAGTTGCCGCGGGCTCGACGTTCCTGAGAGCGATACAAGTTTACTCGTTTCGAAATCGTGTTGCGATGGATGCCAAGGGCATGGGCCGTGTGAGTGATGCGCTTCTTGTTTCGGGTGAATGCTTTTTCGATATAAAGCTTTTCAAATTCTTCCAGGGCTTCGCTCAACATGATGTGGCCATCAAGCATTTCCTCGATTACAGCTTCCAATCGGGGTCGTATTTGCATTTAAGTCTCGAATCAGCTCCTAAAGCTTCTTGATGACAAGTAATTCATAGGCTTCGACATAACGGTCAGTCGTTGCTTGCGCAACGTCCGGCGGCAACTCCGGCGCCGGCGGCTGTTTGTTCCACTTGAGGCGCTCTAGATAGTCGCGCACGAACTGTTTATCAAAAGAAGGCTGTGACTTGCCGACCTCATAGTTTTCCGCTGGCCAGAAACGGGATGAATCCGGTGTTAGAGCTTCGTCAATGAGAATGATCCGGCCTGCCGCGTCGCGGCCAAACTCAAACTTGGTATCGGCAATGATGATGCCGCGACCTCGGGCATATTCGCTGGCCTCCCGATATAACCGCAGCGATACGTCTCGCAGAAATTGGGTGACTTCATTACCAATTATCGAGGCCATCTGCTGCTCGCTGATATTTTCGTCGTGGCCGGTTTCGGCCTTGGTCGCTGGTGTGAAAATCGGCTTGTCCAGTCGCTCGGATTCACGCAACCCTTTTGGTAGTTGATGACCGCAAACCTGTTCCGTTCGCTGATAGTCCTTCCAGCCCGAGCCGGCCAGGTACCCGCGAACCACGCATTCCACTGGAAACACCCTGGCTCGCCGCACCAACATTGAGCGACCACGAAGTTCGTCAGCGTGCGCAGCAATAGCTGCCGGCATTTCTTCAATTTCCGTGGTCAGCAAATGATTTGGAACAATGTGTTCGAGCTTGCGGAACCAGAAGCGGGAAAGCGCGGTAAGAACTTCGCCTTTGTGTTCAATAGGCGTCGGCAAGACGCAATCGAATGCTGAAATGCGATCGGTAGCGATGATCAATAAGCGATCTTCGCTCACCGCGTAAACATCGCGAACCTTCCCACGACGTTCGAGTTTGAGATCGGCGAGCGTTGTTTCGACAACGGGGACAACTGAAGTCATTACGGTTTTTCAATCTTTCAGATCGGAAACGCGGTGAGCGCGATTTTGCTCATTCGCATCTGTCGTGTCAAGAAAATGAGCAAGATAAAACTCGACCGATTCGAGTCAAGTCGAAAATGAGCGCGTGGGCTGCGCGTGAACGATTGGGATCCGGATCGCCAGCAAACTTCTTATGCTGTAGCAGCGTTCTGATTAACTATTGCGTCGCGCAATCGGCGAATCTGTGCGGCGTGATTGTGAGCGTGCACCGCATAGATCTTGAGCCAGTCTTCCGGGGAATACGAGCCGCTTTCAGAATGCGTGCCTTCGCGTTGCCAGTCTTTTTCGGTCATGAGATCCAACAATTGCGCAGTGGTAGCGCGCGCGCAGCGAAAGGCTTCCAATGCCGGAGCGATGTCGCGTTCGTTGTAATGCAGCCGCGCCGCGAATGCCTCCTGATCGTAGCCTTGAATCAGCGGACGATCCTCGACCAGCAACCGGCGCAATCGAATGCCGCTGGTCGTCTCGCTATCCGCCAGGTGATGAACAATCTCGGCGGCACTCCATTTTCCGGAGATAGGATGCGCAGTTAAGGCATTCGCAGGAAATCCATCGAGGCTTCTCGAAACTTCCTCGTATCCATCTTTGTATCGGGCTATTAGTTCTCGTCTTTCATCAGAAGTCATTGCTATTGGCTCCCTATCTAAATATCGATAATTGTCTCGAGCTTAAAAGACTGGTTAGTGCGTGAACTTTAGCGCCCTAAAATCAGCAAAGTGAAGCTTCCAGGCACCATCGGCGGACGCGGCCGCGGTTGTTGCGCGGTGGGCGCCGGCGCTGTTCCGAACTCAGCGGTGACGGTATAAACCTGGTGGGTCTTCATGTCGAGAGCCATCGTGCGGGCGCGGCTCATGGTAGGCACATTCTCAATCACACGAAACTTATCGAGCGAATCCTCGTGAATCACGGTCAAGGTACCCTCTCCATTTGAACTGAAGGCAAAACCGGTTTCGGGATCGAAACCAGCGGCATCGGTTGCTGCGCCGGTAGCGAGCGTGGTGACGATCTTGCCGTTATCAGCGTTGACCACGACCATCATTTTGTTTGAACAAACGGAGAAGAGCCTGCGATGCTTTCGATCCATGGCCAGTCCGCTTGGCCCTGACCCGGGAGCAATTGACCAGCGGGTTTCAACCGCGAGTTTAGTAGAATCGAGCTGGACAATCTCGCTCTTATCTTCGATGTTGACGAAGACGTGCCCTTTCTCATCCGCCACTCCGAACTCCGGTTTGCCACCAAGCGGAATGGTGCCGGCCACCGTACCGGTCCTGGCATCGATGGCAGTCGTGTCCTTGCTGGTGCCATTGAACGCAAAAACGCGTTTCGAAGCAGGATCGTAAATAATCGCGTCGGGATTCTTTCCGGCAGGCACTGTTCCCAATGCCTTCAGCGTCTCAAGATCGAAGATCGTGACCGCGCCATCGCGACCGTCGCTTATGAAGCCTTTATCCATATCCGGTACGATTGCGATCCCGTGCACTCCGTTGGTGTTGGGAATGTCGCCAACAACTGCATCGCTATCGGCATCGACGACCATCACATGAGTTGAACGAGAGATGTAAACGCGCCGACCTTTACTATCCACCGTGAGATAGTCCCAGCCTCCTTCGCCACCGAGCTTGACCGTCTTTGCGACGTGATATCCCGAGGGGCCGGCACTCACCGCAGTAATTAACAGCAGTCCAAACACGCCAGTCGGCAGCATTAGCCTTCGCATTTAATGCCTCCGGAAAAAATAGTGAAGCGAACGAAAAAACTACTCTGGCGAACGAATAACGTCAAGCTTAAACGCAAAAACCAGCGGTCTGTCCTGATGCAACGAGATTGATAGGCCAGAATCGAAAGCATACGCTGAACAATATCCCTTAGACTTTTGTCAGTTTCCAAAGCCAGTGTTAACTCACCGCTATTCTTGGCGCTTTGTTGCTTCATAGTTGCAAAAGCAAGGATACGCCCTGCGGGGAATAATTCTTGCTGTGTAGACGGTCGTGCGCGATTGATCCTTTCTGATCTTTTCCGCAACAGCAGAATCGTTTGATTCATGGTGAGAAGAGGAGAAATACAATGGCTGAGCAACAGGCAGAACGAAGACGGGTAGTGGTAGATACGCCAAATACAAGGCGTGAGGTCGAGCAATCTGAGGCGGTTCGCTATCCCGAGAGAAGCGGTGTCTCGGGTGGAGTGTTGGCCGCTGTTGCTGCAGGGGTGGTGGCGCTTGCGGCGATCGCAGTACTGTTTCTAATGAATCGTCAGCAAGACAATACGAATCTGGCGTCACAGCCACCGCAGACTACGGTGGTAGAGCAGCCGGCTCAGCAACCGCCGAACGTGGTAGTGCAGCAACCGGCTCCAGCTGCGCCGGTAATCGTCAACAATCCGGTAGCGCCGACGTCCGGCGGCACTATAACCAAGAGCGGCTCTGACGACGCGACAATCCAGGCTGCGGTTGATAAGACGCTGAGCGATGATCCGAAACTTTCGTCTTTGGCGATTACAACTATGGTGATGGATGGCAAGGTTACGCTGATGGGTTCTGTTCATTCTCAAGCCCTGAAAGCCCAGGTGGAACGAGCGGTGAAAAACGTGAAAGGGGTCAAATCGGTCGACAATCAAATCAGTGTCATGTGACTTGTCGCGAAATTGAAAGTCGCATGCGCAGGATCGCGTTAAGAGGTTTATCTCATCGTGTCCCGGGCCTGACGAATTGATAGTTAGTGCCCGCACCCCAGCGGAAAAGCGCCGGAGCCAAGGCTTCGGCGCTTGTTTTTGCGCGAGCATCTCATTAACACCTCGCTTTAGTTAGCAAGGTGTTACGGCAGGCTCGAAGAAAGGAGCCGTTTTAACGGCTTGCCATAAATCGTTGAAAAGGTTACCGGTTCCGTGCAAACCTTGAGTTACACCTTTGTTGAAGCGAGAAAGTGCGAATCAGAACTAAAAGGACTCCCCTGCTACCGTGGCAGCTTGTTCACGGTGACGCTGCTAATCTATTCTCACAAAAATATCGAACACTACGAGGACGCATGGATAACTTTCCCCAAACTGCACGCACAACACTAAAGCGATTGCCCCAGCGAGGCAGCTACGATCGCGAACTAATTAATGAGATTCTCGATGAAGGCTTCATCTGTCACGTCGGTTTCACTGTTGATGGCCGCCCGTTCGTCATTCCTACCGGTTATGCGCGAGATGGCGACAAACTTTTCATCCATGGATCGCAAGCTAGTCGGATGCTGCGCACGCTGGGGGAGGGAATTGAAGTTTGTGTGACGGTTACTTTCGTCGACGGCCTGGTGCTGGCGCGCTCAGCCTTTCATCATTCGATGAACTATCGCTCGGTAGTTATCTTCGGTCGTGCGACAGTCGTTGATAATCGAGAAGAAAAGCTGGCGGCGTTGCTGGCGCTGTCTGAGCACATGATTCCCGGTCGCTGGGCCGATGTGCGTGAACCTAATGAGCGCGAGCTTCAGTTGACGACCGTGCTTTCGCTTCCATTAACGGAAGCATCGGCGAAAGTCCGCACCGGACCGCCGCTCGATGATGAAGAAGATTACAAATTGCCCGTCTGGGCGGGAGTAATTCCGGTAAAGCTGATCTCAGAACCGCCCGTCAAAGATCCTCGTCTGAAAGATGGCATCGATGCGCCTGGCTATACCGGTCACTTTGCGCGCCGGTGAAAGCTCAGGCACTGATGATTGCTTTCTAGAACTGGGCGTGCCAACGAACATGGCCGCCTTCTTTGTCCAGGAACTTCTGCAAACCGGGCAGTAAGCGGATATCGTTCTCGATCGCCGCAGCATTCTGCGTAACCGGCCGAATGTCGAAAGCTCTTCCTGTCAAGTGCCTGCTGATCCTTAGAAGCTCAGTCTCCGGCATCGGATTCATCGCCGCCAGCAGGCCAACGGTAATCTGGTCAATCGTTACAGCATTCGGATGATCACTCGTAAACTCAATGTTGGGATGCTTCTGCTGCAGCAGCCTGGCTGCATGCTCTGCGACCGGCTCAAGTTGTAACTCTTCGATGGTCACGGTTCACCTTCACGAAATGTACGTCGATTTGACAAACCGAATAATAAGCTACCGAAGGCTGGATCTTGCCGAGGATGCAGGTATGTAGCAGGCTCGTGAGAATTCAGCCATACGGAAAACGGCGAGAGAATATTCGCCTCGCGAATAGGAAGTCAATAGTCTCGCGGTGACTTTTGGCAAGCAACATTGACCAGCAAAGGTTCTGGCTTGCTCGCCGCATTATTCGACATTCGGTCCATCAAAACTGCCATAGCACCTCTTCCTGCCTTGCAACTTCACCATGATATAGGGCATCATAGCTTCGGTTTAATCCTTCTCTCGCGCATCGACGGTGATGCGCCCCGCGCACAAATCGGTTAGCGCTGGCGTTTGGATAGTTCGAGAGCAGGCTGATGTCAACTACGAAGCCGCTCATTTAAGAGCATCCGAACCCGGTCCTTCGACTGCTACCGTTCACCGAAGCCAATCCGATTCGTAGCTTCTTTTCATTCCCAAAAAGGGGAAAGGTATATCTGTATGTCAACGAAACTTTATGTTGGAAATCTCGCTTTCCAAACCACCAGCCAAGAGTTGCAAGAACTGTTTGCAACGGCCGGCACGGTTGAATCAGCGAGCGTCGTGGAAGATCGCGACACCGGACGGTCACGGGGCTTCGCCTTCGTCGAAATGTCCACCAAGGAAGAGGCAACTGCAGCCATTGATCAATTCAATGGCAAAGAGCTGGGCGGCCGCGCCCTTAAGGTCAACGAAGCCAAGCCGCGTGAGAATCGCAGCGTCGGCGGTCGTGGCTTTGGCGGCAATCGCGGCGGCTACGGCGGTAATCGCGGTGGTGGCGGAGGCGGCTATGGCGCCAAACGCGAACCAAGATGGTAAGTGAGTTTGAAGGATGCAACAGAAAATTGTTCGTGGAAGACAAAACCACTAGCGCCAAAGGCGCGGAAACTGGTAGCCAGGTGCAAGCGCGAAGCGCGCCGCGCCTGGAAATCGAATCAATTGATTATTCGCGCGCCGAAAATGCGCGAGGACAATCGGTCATTCGTAATGCCATGGCAAATCTCTGTAGCTCTTTCAGGGCTCGGTTACCAACTATGCCGGGACCAGGGGCTGCGCCCTTCGCGCTTGCCCCTGGCTCCTTCCTTTATCTGCTTCGCGCAGGTTAATGAATGGTTTCGACTAACTTGAATGTTGGTCGTGCATCTTTACAAACAATCGCGACGATCTGCAAAGCATGATTGTCGCCCTAAAAGGAGTTTATGAATTTTTCTCAACTGGGCCTTGCATCGGCGCAACTGCGCGCATGCGAGTCGCTCGGATACAAAGAACCAACACCGATTCAGGGACAGGCAATTCCTGTCATCCTCAGCGGCCGAGACCTGATCGGCTGTGCCGAAACAGGCACAGGTAAGACAGCCGCTTTCTTACTTCCCATCATTCAGAAGATCAGTGAGAGTCCGCGACCAGGCATTCGCGTGCTCGTCTTAGCGCCGACGCGCGAGCTGGCGCTTCAGATTCAAAAGAACTATGGCGAGCTGAACAGCGTTAAGGCCAACCGCAGCGTGATAGTGATCGGCGGCGCGAACATACGAACTCAGATCGCAAACTTGCGGCGAGGCGCGGCAGTCTTAATTGCTACCCCCGGGCGCTTGCTTGATCTAACGGAGCGTGGCGCAGTCAATTTGTCCGGGGTCGAAGTCCTGGTACTGGACGAAGCCGACCGCATGCTGGACATGGGATTCTTGCCGGCAATTCGCCGAGTGCTCTCGATGCTGCCGATAAAGCGGCAAACGCTTTTGTTCTCAGCCACGATGTCTTCGGACATCGAGCAATTGGCGCGTTCGACAATGAAGGCGCCGAAGCTTATCGAAGTAACTCCCCGCGGTCGCGCGGCTACGATGGTCGAGCAGACCGCTTATCCAGTGGCGCAGGAATCGAAGACAGCCCTGTTGCTGGAGCTGCTGGAAAAAGAGCGTGAACCCTTTGAACGGGTGCTGGTTTTTACTCGCACCCGTCGCGGAGCCGAGCGGCTCTCGCACATTCTGCGAGCGCGCGAACACAGCGTGAATCGAATTCACGCCGATCGCTCGCAACCGCAGCGCGAAGAGGCGTTGCGCGAATTTCGTGATGGGCGGGCACGCGTGCTCGTGGCCACTGATATTGCGGCGCGCGGTCTGGACGTCGATGCTGTTTCGCACGTGATCAACTATGACGTGCCGGCAGCACCGGAAGACTACGTGCATCGCGTTGGTCGTACCGGCAGAGCCGGAAATCAAGGCCAGGCAATTACCATCGTCGCGCCGGTTGATGAATTATCGATGCGAGCGATTGAGCGCTTGACCGGCCAAGCGGTCAAGCGAGTCGTGCTGCCGGCATTTGGTGGGGCGCAATCGGTTGTCGCCAGCGCCGGCAAATCGTTTGCTCGATTTAGCCGCGGGCGCACCAACACAGTGCGTTCCTTTCGACCGCGTCGCGCCAGATAAATAACCATCGACAAACCAGGAACAAAAATCAAAACACCCCAACCAACGAAGGAGCAAAATGGTCGAGAAACAAATTTTCGGAATCGGAGATCGAGTCGAGCAGATGTGCCTCACCTGTCGCGAGGAGCGCGGGCATATTGTGGCGTCCCTGAGCAAGACAGGAAGGATTACGCGCGTCAGTTGCCCTATCTGCAACTCGCGCGTCCCCTATAAGAGCGGCACAACGCGCCACACATCTGCCAAGCCGGGCGCGCCTTATGATCGCGCGCGCACCTATCGCCGGGGACAAACAATGCTGCACCCGACGTTTGGCGAAGGAGAGGTAACGGCGATTATCGAACCGCGCAAGATCGATGTTCTTTTCGCGGATCGAATGCGACGTCTGATCCATGCCAATACTTAAGGGCAAGCTCAGGTATCGGCGTCACGTCAGAAAGAAACCATCAGCCGTTCGAAGTCCAACGGCGGGAATGCGACTGACGTTCCGCGCGGAGCTAATGCCCGGTCGCGAGACGAATGAACGCACCTTTGAAGTTGAACGAGTACTGGCTAGCGGGCGCATAGAATTGGCGAATCTGCAGGGACAGCATGCGATAGCCGAGTTCGAGCCCTTGCCGATTTAGGGAAAGCAGCAAGTCAATAGTGACAGGAGAGAATTCAATGTCGAGTCATCAAAGTGAAACAATGGATGTCAGGAAAAAGCAGGTAATCAATTGGGGGAACTATATCTTTGTGGTTCTTTTTCACCTTGGTGCGGTGACGGCACTGTTTTTCTGGAGTTGGCAAGCGATCGTAATAGCAGGGCTACTCTATTGGATCGCAGGAAGCCTCGGCATCGGCATGGGCTTTCACCGGCTGCTGACGCACAGGGGTTATAAGGTCCCGAAAGTGGTTGAGTACTTCCTGGCGATTTGTGGCACCCTAGCTGTCGAGGGTGGACCAATCCAGTGGGTCACGACTCATCGAATTCATCACGCGCATGCTGACAGCGAAGGCGACCCGCATACTCCGCGCGACGGCCGCTGGTGGGCGCATGTCGGTTGGGTCCTAAGGGGCCGCGCACAGCGGCATGAAGAAGCCGTGCTTCAGCATTACTCACCAGATTTAATGAAGGACAGGTTCTATGTCTGGCTCAACCGCCTCTTTTTTGTGCCTCTGGTTCTTGTCGGAATAGCGCTGTTGGTGTTTGGCGGCTGGGGACTAATGATGTGGGGAGTTTTCCTGCGCGTAACGTTGGGTCTTCACGCTACCTGGCTGGTCAATTCCGCGACGCATTTGTGGGGCAGAAAACGATTCGATACCGGCGAGGATTCACGCAACAGTTGGTGGGTCGCGTTACTGACTTTCGGAGAAGGCTGGCATAACAACCATCATGCACATCCGACCTCGGCCCGTCACGGCCTAAGGTGGTACGAGATCGACTTCAACTGGTGGGGCATTCGCGTATTACAACTTCTGGGATTGGCGCGAGCAATCAAACGGGTTCGCTACAACGCCGCTGTCACCGCGTGGCAACCTGTCAGTGCGGACTCAAAAACGAGAGGCACCTATGACAGAGCCTGAGTCATACTCGCGATTCATTGCCCAACCCTGGAGTAACGCATGACCAGGATAATTTGGTCGTGCCACAGATGCGGTACGGTGCTGCCGCTATGGAAGATGAAATGCTCGAATTGCCATCGAGCGGCTTTTAGTTGGCTGCACCTAATTGGAGGCGTCGTGTTACTTGTGCCGACATTCTTCTTACTGCTTAAACTCTTTTAGAAAATATGAGGATGGCAGAAGCACCCAACTCTATCTTGAATCTTGATGACCGTGAAGGACGGCCGGCAATAGATTCGCAGTTTCGATTGATCGTCGTGGCCGCTTTGCGAAGCAAACAGCTTGTGCGGGGCGCGTCAGCCAGAATCGAACCCAGTTCGCTCAGACGTAGAAGCACGAGCATTGCCGTCGAGGAAGTCAAACGGGGACTGGTACTTTTCACGATTTCTAAACCGGATTAAGAGACGATCCGTGGTAGGCCGCCGAAGATTTTTAATCGGAAGAGATTGATGAAATCTGCGAAGACCTCTCATGGTTCACCAGAAAGGACCGAAGGTCATAGCATGAATGGGCTACGTGTTTACATAAATCCTGAAGTTACCGAAAAGTCCGGTGGCTACGGCGTTTTTTATAGCCGGCGTGAGAGCGGCCCATATTATCGCTGGCGCTATGAGGAAAAAGTTAGCTCCTGGCGCGGGGCTCGGGTGCAGTCCTCCGACTTTTCGCCCCGGCTGCTTTCCACGACGAATTGGAAAGTTGTTCCGGCGGCGTTGCAAAAAAGCATGATCGAGCATTACCAGGAATGAAGACTCAATCTTAAGGAGAAATCTATTGGCTAGAGATGATTTGATTCCCGCCGAGGGCACCATAATCGACAAGCAGCCCAACGCATTTTTTAAAGTCCAGCTCGACAAC
>WNGK01002223.1_pt1 | contig 27580 bp, 36 predicted proteins | sample 5400601 | NCBI WGS metagenome assembly WNGK01 (sample SAMN13153376, study PRJNA577476) | soil metagenome | isolation source: 60 cm soil or saprolite under Garry oak tree replicate 1 | place: USA:California | collected 2016-06-15
TCAGCTTCTCGAAATCTTCAAGCGAGAATTGCTCAATGGGCGCGAAGATACCGGTGCCCGCGTTGTTCACGAGAATATCAATGGCCCCGAATGTCCCGATGGTTTTGGCAACCGCCAGCCGGACGGCTTCGGTGTCGGCGGCGTCGGCCTTGATCGCCAGCGCCTTTCCACCCGCCGCTTCAATCGAGCGCACGACTTCCTTGGCCTTGCCGCGTGATGCGCTCTACGTGAGGGCGACTGCCGCGCCATCCGTCGCGAGTCGTCTGGCGATCGCCGCGCCAATGCTGCGTGAACCACCGGTGACGAGTGCCACTTTGCCTGCCAGTTTTTTCGTAATGTTCGTGCTCACAATTTTTTCTTTCTCTTCAGCTTCTGTTTGCTGTCAGCTCGGACGTGTTGTTCATCTGCTTAATCATTTACCTCTTCCCTTCGAGCTGGCCCAATACCGTATTCCTTGCGCAGCCATGCTTTTTCGGCATAATGGAGCTCAGCCTGAATACCTGAACAACACTTCCGGGCTTGGTTGTGGCCGGGATTCGGACTAATCTTACCAGCATGGAAACAGCAACTGTCATCCTCGACGGAGATTACCAAACCGTTCGCCTGCCCAAGAGCGTTCACCTGCCAAGGAACGTCTTCGTCCGTCAAGACGGCGAGTCGGTTGTGTTAGAGCCGGCGAAGCCGAAAACCTGGCCGGATGGTTTCTTCAATTCAATCCACGTTACCGACCCCGCGTTTGAGCGCCCAGAGCAAGGTCAACTGCCGCCGGTGAAAAATCTGTAGGCGGCCATGACCCACCTGCTCGACACGGACATCTGCATCGGGGTGCTGCGGCAGCGATCCGGCATGGTGCAACGGTTGAGCCAGATCGCGCCGACGGATTGCGCCGTTTCAATGGTCACGGTCTACGAATTGTTCTGCGGTGTCGAAAAAGCCCAGGACCCGGCCAAGGAGCGGCAGAAAGTTGGGCGATTCGTTTCCGCCATCATTGAACTCCCGTTGGATCGCGCGGCGGCGGAAGCGGCGGCGCGAATTCGCGCTGACTTGGAGCGGCAGGGCCAACCCATTGGCCCTTACGATTTGCTCATCGCGGGACAGGCGCTCGCCAGCAGCCTCACGCTCGTGACGAACAACCGTCAAGAGTTCCAGCGCGTCGCGGGATTGAAGCTGGAGAGTTGGCCGTAAGTGTCTGAGGTGAGAAAGAAACTCACCGCGTGCGATCAAGCCCGTCTCCGATCACTTCTTCATGGAGGATGAAGTGATGGCGCACTGCCGCAAAGAACTTCGCAACGCGCGCCAACCAATGCTTGCAAAACGGCGAACGAAATAGAACTATGTTGGTGTGAAAGCCAAGTTGAAAACCCGCCGCGTCCGCACCCTTGAAGAACTCTGGGCGATTGAGGACGAGTTTCCGCTCGCCTTTGCGCCTGACCCGGTTCATCTCGCCCTCAAATGGGGGTTGCCGCTCTCCAGGAATTACCTCAAGCATCGCCAGCAACGCGAAGCCAACGGCAACAGCAAGCCCGCTTCCACTCATTCCCGTCGCAAAGCCGTGGCTCACTGATTTCCCTCCAAAGGGTAGCGCAGTGCGCCGTCCATGAAATGGATATACTTCTGACATGGAATTGGCGGCACATTGCCAACGTCGCCATCCAACAACGGCTGCGGCGATTAGCCGAACAAAGCGGCTACACCCTTCCGTCGCTGGCCACGCCGGAAGAATTCATGAGTGACTTATGAAAACATTGAAGAACGACGATGCTGAAACGACCGAAGGCGATCTCGTTTTGCGGGAAATCTGGCGCATTAAAGACAAGTTGTCCGCCGCACGCGGTCACAGTATTGACCGCCTTTTTGCCGACGCCCGCAAACGCCAAAAACTTTCCGGGCATCCGATCGTGAATCTGCAAACCAAGCGCCGCAAGGCGTGAAAGGCCCCGCGGATTCGCACCCACTCCGGGAAGGGACATCCCGGGTGCGGCTCTTGCGTGACCCCCTGCCGCCGTGTAATCTTCCGCAAATGAACAGCGTGAACAGGACCTCCGCCATCGCCACCCAAGCTGTCACCGACAAAAACACCAGCCGCGCCAACGCCAACAAACACGCCCGCCCCGTGAGAGGGGCGCTCGGTGCTGGCCAGCTGGCTGGACATACATTCTCTCACGGGGCCCGCGCATTGGCCGCGCGCATCAAGGCGCACCCCGCCTACACCGTCGCGCTGGGCAGCCTGCTTGGCATCGAAGGCCCGCAGGACACCACCGACCTGACCACCTCCAAACCCACCCTCACCGGCATTGATCCCACAAGGCGCGCAAGGCGGGAAGGCGTGGTCGAACTGGACTTTGACAAGAGCATCAGCGACGGCGTGAACATGAACCCCGAACGCTTTCGGGGCTACGCCAACCCCGAAGGCTTTCGGGGCGATTTCGTCTTCCTGGCCCGCGACACTGCCTCGCCCTACATAGACAACCGCCCGTTGCTTGTGGCCACCAAACCCGAACTGCGCGAATACAAAGCCGTCTATGTCCAAAGCGACGCCGAGATTGGCTTGTTCAGCGATGAGGTTGCGGTGAACTGCGCGACGTAGATATAAAAGGAGGAACAGCGATGAAATACAGAAAGAAAAAAGACAGCGACACGTGGCACTTTTGTAAAAACTGTTCGAATTGGCCCACGGCTAACTTCGAAGAGAAGGCTGCGAAACCATCCCACGGAGAATTGTGCGACCAGTGCAAGGCCAAGAGGAAAGCAGGCGGGTGTAGAACCTAGGGACCAACGGCTTGGGAGGACGAATGATTCTTGCAGCGGCAGCAGAACCAGACCGTTGCCAGTGGCTCATGCCGGCAGCGGTGATTACTGCGAGCATCATCACCATCGTTGGGCAGTTTTTCATAAAGAGGTATGAACTCAGGGCGCAAGCGAAGCTGCCGGCCCCCCAGAAAAAGAAGCGGCTCGGGACCGTCCTATTCTGGTCGGAAATCATTTTTCCGTTGCTCCTACTGGGTATCAGCATTTGGCGCCTGGTGGCGTTGCTCTCTGGCGGGTCACCACCTTCACGAATGGACGCTTTTGCTATCTCCGCATTTACAGGAGTCAGTTTCCTTTCAGCGGTTTTCCTATTTATCAGGATTATATTATATGTAGCCGCTAGGAGAGTTTGGAGAGAGAATCCAGACCTTTCCAAATCGTGACTGCACAGCAATGCAACCGCTGCTCATCGTTGTCTTTGGTGCAATATTCTTCGCTTGCGCGGCTCTTTTCATCCGCTCGATTGCCATTTGGACGGGGCTCTGGCGCGAGGACGCGCAGATCAGGCGGACAGCTCGGGAACGGAAATGGCTGCTGGCCAATCAGACTAAGGAGGATATTGAGTCCTTAGGGATGCTGGCGTGTAAGCGTGCGGCTGAAGGGGGGACGTTCCAGCAGATCAAACAGGATTTACTCGGGAAGGGTTGGCCTAGCCGAATGGTAGTGCAAATCGCCGATGACGCCCCGGTGGCAGCAGCGAAGATGGCTGGAACGCTTGTGGCGACCGGACTCGCTGCCGAACATTGCATACGGGAACTCCAGCGCCTCCCTTATTTTACGCCGCCAGTTATTCGATTGGCCATGTTGTGCGCCGTTGCCGCGCACCCTGATAGCGTCGCGGCCGAGCAAGTAGATGGCGGCGCTGACTATAAGGGGAAATATCACGCGGCCTGTATCTCACTCGCTGAAGGAACTTCGAGTCCATAACGACCGCAAGCGCGCAAGCGTGCTTATTGCCCAGTGACCAGCACGATTCTGAAGCGGGCTTCGTTTCGCATCATCCGTCCGTAAGCTTCGGCAGCATTTGCCAGCGGAACGGTTTCGATCATCGGGCGGATTCCTTGCAGAGAGCTAAAGGAAAGCGTGTCCTCGGCATCTATCGAAGATCCGGTCATCGTTCCCGCAAGCGAACGCATACCGAATAGGAGCGGGACCGGATCGAGGCTAATCGGTTCATCTCCTCCGGCTCCGGCGACAATAAGCTGGCCGCGAGGAGCAAGTCCTCCGAGCAGCGGAGACATGGATTTGCTATTTGCCGCTGTCGCGAGGATCAGCCGGGCACCGCCCAGGGCTTGAAGCGCGGCAACCGGCTCTTGAACCTTGGCGTCAATGTAATGATGTGCCCCGAGTTTCTTGGCGAGACTTTCCTTTTCCGATCCGCGAGCAATGGCCGCGACTCGAAAACCCATGCGTCGCGCAAACTGAATTCCGAGGTGGCCAAGCCCACCAACTCCTTGAATAGCGACGAGCTCGCCGGGTCGGGCCTTTGAATTTCTTAACGCATTGAACGTCGTCAGTCCCGCGCAGAGGAGTGGCGCCGCTTCGGTTGACAGAAGATCGTCAGGAATGGCCGCGAGCCCGCTCGCTTGGGCGATCATCATTTCGGCGTAACCACCATCGCTGTGAACACCCGAAATGGGTTGATTCTGGCAATTGACGAAGTCGCCACGGCGACAGTTTTCGCAATGCCCGCAATGGCCGCCCATAAAACCCACGCCCGCCCGCTGGCCTTCTTTCCAGCCCTGCACACCGGGTCCTATGGCTTCGATCTTTCCGATTACTTCATGGCCGGGAACGCGCTGGTAAGCGAGTCCAGGAAAACCGCCTTCCACCGTAAGAGCATCAGAGTGGCAGACGCCACAGGCCTCGACACGGAATCTGACTTGCCCAGAGGCGGGCTCGATGATTGCTCTCTCAACGACTTCCAACTTGCCAGGTTGGATTGCCTGCACTGCTTTATAGGTCCGACTCATATGTTTTACTTTTGGTTTTGTTTCCGCTGTAACATGACCTGTGTAATCATTTACCTCCTCATTTGAAATCCGCCCAATACCGCATTGGTTGCGCTGTCATGCTTTTCCGGCATAATGAAACTCAACGATGGAACTCCGGCACCTGCGATATTTCCTGGCCGTAGGCGAAGCGTTGAACTTCACCAAGGCTGCTGCGCAGCTTCGGGTCGCGCAACCTGCTCTAAGTCGGCAGGTGCAGGACCTGGAAGCTGAGATCGGGGTGGACTTGATGAAGCGCAGCCCGCGCGGTGTCACACTCACAGCGGAGGGAAAGCTTTTCCTGGATGAAGTGCGCGAGTTGTTAAGGCGGGCGGACGAATCCGTGGAAAAAGTCCGCGCGCTGGCTCGCGGCGAATATGGCGAGTTGCACGTTGGCTACGCGCCGTCTCCCACAGTGGAGATCTTGCCGCCGGCGCTCGCAGCATTTCAAAAAGCCGTGCCGCGCGTGAAGGTATTGTTGCATGACCTCTCCAGCGATGAACTCATCGTCGGACTACAAAACGCCACGCTGGAACTCGCGGTCATGGTCTACCAGCCCAATGGCGGGCAGACCGCAGGTATCCAGTTTGAATTGCTGCGCACTTACCCGTTGTGCGTAGCGATGACGGCTACGCATCCCTTCGCCCGGCTGAAATCGATCACGTTGGAAAAGCTGGCTGCCGAACCACTCGTCGGTCTCCGCCGCAAAGACTACTCCGAGTATTACCGCATTATCGACCGCGTCTTCGCCTCCGTTCACGCCAAACCGCGCATCGCGGTGGAATGCGACAGCGCCAGTTCGCTGATCACCGAACTGGAGGCCGGACGCGGCGTCGCGCTATCCAGCACAGTTTTCAAACTCGTGGCCGGCAAACGCCTGCTCTACCGCCCACTCACGGGTACGACGGAAGTAGCGTCGGTGGGCATCGCCCGTGCCTCAAAGGGTGACGTGACACCGGCTGGAGAGAAATTCTGCGAAATCTTGCGAAAGATTTCAAACGTCGCGACTGCGCCCAAATCAAAAGCCATGAAATTTTCGTGACGCGAAGTTACACTGCGAAAGCCCCTCAACGCTTTGCGCATGTTTAAAATCCTGAATAATCACGAGGGTTCGATTCCCTTCACCCGCTCCAGTCGAAAAACGTTCGGTAAATCAATGGTTTTGTAGCCGGGCCACTAAAAAGTAAGACATGAAATAAGACAGCGCGCTACATTTCAGTCAACACTTTCAAACCGCTGTCGCGCGAGGAACGTTATCTGCCGATCAAGCGTCTGGCCTCGTCCATGAGTGGATTCTCGAACGCACTGGCATAGGCATCGTGCGTGGATGCATTGAGGTGGAGTTGTCGGCCAGTCTTGCGCCAGTCAGAAACAGCAGTGAAGACTTCACGGAGAATTTGCTTCGATTCAGCGGCCTTGAGACCGAAGCGTCCAGCGGCGGCCAGTGCACCGGCGATGCTGGGTTCCTCCTGATCCTCAGTGATGGAGGTTTTGCTCATGCGTGCGCGGTCCACTTCCGGCACGGGATTGATGTCGTAGGCCGGTGAGAGCGTCCAGCGCCCCGGTTCACGCATGAGGAAACCATGATTACGAAGGTGGTCATCGTAGTTGCTGGCAAGGAATGAGAAGACGAGGCGACGCCATAATTCGCGGAGGTCGCCGGGGACATCGTTGCCGAATTGTCGGATGCCGTCGGCAAGCAACGTGTAAGCGGCAGGATCGCCTTGAGGCAGGCCCAGCAAACTCAACCCGGAGATAAACGGGATACGATTCTTTGACGAGCGATCAAAGCGGGTGATGATGGCAGCACTCTGTTTGCCCACAGGCACGAGCCGATGTTCAACTACCTGGATGCCCGCTTGTGCGGCAAGGGTGAGCGCAAGGACTTCGCCCGCAGCAATGTCCCGGGTATCGTCGGGCTTGGGAAACTTCGCGATGGCGAGCCGTTCATCCGCCAGGCTGACCGCTGCTTTCGGTCGGGCACCGCCGAGTGGCGAACCAGCGCTGAGGAGAAAGCGAAGGTCCTGAGCGGTTTCCGTCTCACTATGAATTGCGTCGGTGGCGAGTAGTAGCGCGTTGAGGCGCACCAAAGGCGGGAGCTTGCCGCTGGTGGGAGCGAGAAATGGACTGTTGGCGTCGAACCGGAAGCGCAAGGCGCCGACGCGCGGCGCATCGTCAAGCGCAAGCACGTAATCAATGTCGCGATACGGCTTTTGGGCCAGCACCTTCTTACGAACGGCGCGTTCGATCAAAATGCGACCCCAGCGGTCAGGCCCGCAGTCCAGAATGGCTCCGAAGAGCCTCCTGCCATGATGCGCTCCGCGCTGCAGAGGAAGTGAGGTGGGATCGATGGCGAACGCGTCGGCGCGCTGAAGCCATTCGAGCGCATACTCAAACGAGACGGACGGTCCCCGTTCAGCCGCATGGAGCCGCCCCACGAGCTGAGTCTGCCCCTTCCAATCTATATGAACTTCAAGGCTCATGGGCGGGGACGGCGGATGCGCTGCGGCAGACGGCGCTCGTCCAGACTGAGAGCCAGTTCATCGCTCGCGGGCGCAGCAAGATTCGCCAATCGGTCGTGCAACTTGAGGATAAATGTTGCTGTCGCGAAAGTGCCGAGGGCGACCGTGGGCTCGCCCCGCTCAAGTCGCCAGAGCGTGTCGCGGCTGACAAAGAGACGAGCCGCCATATCGCTCGTGGAGATGGCGCGCTTGCGCCGTGCGAGCGCGAGATCGCGACCCAACTTGCGGAGCGCCTGCGCGGCGGGCAACGGAATCGAACCAGCTTTTGACATAGCATTACTGTCCGGTATTGCCGACCTTAAGTCAATTAGAGTCTGGTATGTCTGACGTTATCGAATTCTGGCCACTCCACTCAAATCAGACGGGAAATCGCACTGCGGGCACTTTGTGGAGCACCAATCCAGTCCGATTCTCCACGTCACCACGGCGAATCGTAAAACAAATCGCCTTTGGCCGATAGTCCCGGGCCAGCCGGTTTGCCCCCGTCATCGCTACCGTCGAGTCCGACGCTATAGAGCAGCCAGTTCTGACCTTGCAGGCGGTAAATGAGAGGCCGCCCGCTGAACGGGTCTTCCGGCACCTTTGAAAGGTAGCTCGGCACCAGTTCTCCCAGAGCGGCAGGCAGGCGCGATTTCTCGGACTGGTAGCAGCGCAGAGCCAGTTCGGTCATGAGCAAGCGCTCATGGACTACAACTCTTTTGTGCCTCGCTGCCGCTCGTTGCATGGGGCGCCAACGTTGCCACCGGGTCGTCGCCCAAATGATTGGATCGAACGCCTTGCCCGGTTGATGCCAGGAAAACCTGCTTTCGTTGCGCCGGACTTCATCCCAAGTGACGCGAGCACTATCAACCTTCTCCAACTCTTTTATTACTGAGCGGGCTTCATCGCTTTTAAGCTTTGGCACCAGTTTCGCCAGCGGGCTGCACGCAATCGCTTCACAGGCAATTCCCACAAGGCGATTGATGACGAACCCACCCCGGCTCGTCTCGTTTCCGAAGTGGATTATCTCCGCATAGATGAGAGCGGCTCCGGCAGGGTCATTATCCATCTCGCGCAACCGTCCCTCCGCTGCGAGCAATTGTGCCAACCGTTTGAAGCTTGTCAGGTCATTCAACCTCCGGCCTGCGTTGGTCATGACCGAATCCATCGGAATGGCGCACTGGCGGGTCAAGCCAAGGCGCAACAGGCGTAAGGCTTCCGCGTTGGTGTACACCGACTCACGAAGACGGTCGTGGTCGAGCGCCGGCCAATTGGCGACATCACCAACGATTGCGCCGCCCGCCTTGATAAAATCATCGTAACCATTTGGGTTCGGCAGAGGCAGGCGAGCCGAAGGCCGGCCAGTGGACAACGCAAGAAGCGCGAGGATGGCCAGCACAGCCAGCGCCACAAATGCCAGCGCGAGTCTCCGCTTTTTTTCCATGGTTGACGGCCAGTATCGCAGAACGACGCGGACCGTCAACGAACGCTCGCCCGTTTCGCAGACGACCGATGCGCGTGCAACCGCATTCTTAATTGCGTTTCCTTGGATCTTGTGCGAACCAAAAACATGACCGCGAATCAATTCCGTCGTATAGCCCTCAGCCTGCCGGAGACAACCGAGAGCGCGCACATGAGCCATCCTGACTTTCGAGTGGGCAACAAGATCTTCGCGACGCTCGCCTACCCTGGTGAAGATTGGGGCATGGTCAAGCTGACACCAGAACAGCAACAATCGTTCATCCGAGCCGAACCGGAAGTGTTTGATCCGTGCAGCGGCGCTTGGGGACGGCGCGGGGCCACCAACGTTCGTCTTCCGCTGGTCAAGGAAGACGCAGTCCGGCGAGCGTTGGTCACTGCCTGGCGTAACACAGCACCGAAGCGGCTGCACCGAGAACTCAAGTGAATTGACCGTTAATCGGCAACGAATAAAAACTAAAACGAAAGGCAATCAGATGAGTAAAGGAAAAACGCCAGAGCCGAAGGTTGCAGCCTTGGTAACCCAGGTTCTGGAAAAGGCATCGAAATCATCTAGCGAGAGCCACGAGTTTGAAACGTCACGCGGGCAACCAGCAGCCGTTGGCCAGCCGACCATGGCGACAGCTCGACTGATACTCAGACCCTATGCCTTGGAGGATGCCTCGGCTGTCGCGAAGCTGGCTGGACGGCGGGAAATCGCCGACACAACACTTTCCTTTCCGCATCCCTACTCAGAGCAGCACGCCAGGGATTGGATCACTCGGCACACCGAGGGCCGCAGCCAGGGCAAGGAAATCGTTTTTGCCGTCGTCACCAGGACAGACATGCAGTTGGTTGGCTCGGTCGGATTGAAGGACATTGATCAAGAGCACGGCCAAGCAGAAATGGGTTTTTGGATCGGGGTTGATTGGTGGGGACAAGGATACGCGACCGAGGCAACCAAAGCTGTCCTTCAGTTTGGATTCGAGACGTTGAGGCTCAACCGGATTCATGCCCACCACATGCTCCGAAACCCGGCGTCAGGCCGGGTGTTGGAAAAGATCGGTATGAAGCGGGAAGGAGTCCTTCGCGAGCGGGTGCGCAAATGGGGCGTCTTTGAAGACGTGGCGGTGCTGTCGGTCCTCAGGAAGGAATGGCCGGGGCATGACCATCCTGACTAATCGGTGCTTTGCGAAGCCCGTGCTGGACAGCATCATGAGCACGATCAACTGATGAGCAGGCCGCTCCCAATCGCGCCCCTGTTTTCCTCTTGGCCCTTGCTGCCGTGATTCTGTGGGAGGTGCTGTGGTTGAAGGAGCCAGTTTATCACGGCAATATGCCAATTGAAACGCAATGAAGCAGATTGGCCGTCTGTTTACTGCGGGCGTGACCCAATCGCAAATGCGCCCATCGCCTGGTCTGCGTGGCGGCAAAAGTTTGCGGAGCTGGGATACCTGCATGAGCGCGATCGTTTATGGTGGCGATGCGGCTCGCGCCCAAACGACCTTCGAGAATTGGTGCCAGGGGCCGCGAGAAGGCGCTGGCATCCAAACGGAAATCAAGAAGATCGTCGGCGCGGAGCTTATCGAGCAACTGCTCACCGAGTCCGGCAGCCAGCCGTTGGATTGGCCCGGGATTTCCCAGACATTCATGGAGTCGATGTCACCAATTGAAACGGAAGCCGAGGAGGAAACTACAACGACCTATTTCGAAGCAGGATATTGGGTGGACGTTCAACAGGCCGTTTCTCCGGAAAGCGCTGGCCTGGACATGGAATCGCTAAAGCGCGAATTGCCGGAGGATACCTGTTCGGCGTTGAATTGGTCCCCGGACAAGAAATTTCTTTTCCTCGTGAACAGTCTGAGCGCGCCATCGGTTGTAACTGAGCTAAACGAAGAGATTGAGGAACCAGATTCAGACCAGGCCGAGGAACAAGACCGGGCCGAGTCGCGACCGGTTTTGGACGAAGCGGTAGCCCACCTTCCGGAGATGAGGGAGAAGGAGGCCGCTGCGCTGGTTGAAGCGCGTAATTCCGTTGTGGCGGCCTGGCTCTGGCGCAAATTCGCAGCCAATACGCGGCTCGCCTCAAATGAAATCCTTGTGAATCCGTGTTGCGCAGTGATCCCCGAGAACTAACGCTCACGGTTCTTAACCGCGCGTTGCCGAACAGTTTCGATGGCTCGCAGCAGATGCAACACGGCACTAATGATCAACCTGGTTGCGCAGAAACCAGCCTCAATTTTCGCGTCGCAAATGCGCGATATGAACGCGCAGGACTTTGATTCACAGCCCTCGTCGAGCTGCTGACCCGCATCGCTGCGTTCATCAGCAGCGGTGAGATGGCCGTCGCCTACTTCTACGGCCACGCCATGAAGGCCACCAGCATCAACTTCTTCCTGCCGACGGTCAACAAACCGGCGGCAGTGTAAAGGGTTTGGGCGACCACCTTTGACCCCGTTTCAAGACGCAAATCTCCTTGGAATGGACGCTCTCCTCTCCCAAGCTTAAGCGAAACGAATGTTGATTAAATTGACAGTAGCTGAAATCCAACACCTTTCCGAGGTGGTAAACAAAAACCGGGGGAAAGGCGGATTTCAGAACCTTCTCCTGCACTGCTGGTACCACCTTGATGCGGCGACAGGGGAATTGGCGCTTAGCGACCTGCTGCTGGAGCGCATTAATCGGTACGCCTTCTCTTACCGCAACTTGCATTGGCGCAAAACACTCCGAAAGATTTTCAGGCGCACACTTGGCGCAAATCTGGACCGTGGATTCACGTTTAAGTGAGCCACTTCTCTCAGTGAACTGAAACCCGGCCAATATGAAAGCACAACGCACCGAGTTTATTCTCCAGACCAAAGATTGCATCAAAGGGATGCGGGAACTGGACGAAGAATCAATTGATTTGGTGGTGACATCGCCGCCCTATAATTTGGGAATAAAATACAAGAACTACGAAGACACGCGCACCCGAACGGACTACCTCGACTGGTCGAAAGAATGGGCTAAGGAGGTCAAAAGGGTCCTGAAACCTCAAGGATCGTTCTTCTTAAACCTTGGAGCATGCCCCTCAAACCCATTAATCCCGCATGAGATCGTCGTGGAGTTCAAAAAAAACCTCTTTGTGCTGCAAAACACATTTCACTGGGTTAAGTCGATTACTATAGTCACAAAGGAAGGAGAGCAGATTTCCGCTGGACACTTTAAACCCCTTCACTCGCAAAGGTACGTAAACGACTGCCACGAATATGTGTTTCACCTCACTAAGCGCGGGGCAACGCCGTTGGACCGTCTAGCCGTCGGCGTCCCCTACTCCGATAAGTCGAACATAAAACGATGGGCACACACGAAAGGTCGCGATCTTCGATGCCGTGGCAACAACTGGTTTATCCCTTACAAGACAATTGTGAGTAGATCAAAGCAAAGGCCGCACCCCGCAACCTTCCCGACGGAGTTGGTGGTAAACTGCATCAAAGTCCATGGCGTTAGGTCAGATCTGGTTATGATGGATCCATTTCTGGGAATCGGCCACGCCGCCATGGCAGCGAAGCAGTGCGGTATTGGAAGGTTCATCGGTTTCGACATTGATCCTGACTATGTCCAGGTGGCTAGGAACGCCATCGAGAGGGGCTTTACGGAAGCAACGGCAGAGCTATCGGAATACATGGCGCGCGTCCGCTACAAGAGTGCCCAAGGTCAGAATGACCTTCTTTGACCGCGGCACGACGGGATCAAGAACGGCCTAAATCTTGACCGAGAGTGCGTCCAAAGATTTTACCTAGGCGACCCTGCCAGCCCCCGCCTTTGTAATCGTGCGCGTACCGAGCGATACGCTCACGATCCGAGAGTCCGAGCTCCAAGGTATTTGTTGCGGGATTAACTCTCTCTTGGAGACGCACAAGAAAAGCCTGAAACCCGCCTCCGGATCTGCTTGCTGGATTTTGCTTGAACAGGGAAGCCTTCTCTCCATCCGTCAAGACGACTGGAACAACGCGCTCGACCTCAAACACTTCCTCCTCGAACACCGCTCTCTCTGAACCAAGTTCAACCCTTTCTGAGCGGGGCCGAAATCTCACGTTTTCCAACGGCTCACCAAGCTTCTTATACGTCTCCCCCGATATCAGAACCTGGTCAGCCTGAGCCCTGTTGGCTATCCGGGAAGCACCCTTCAGCAGAACCGTCATTCCGTTTCCGTTGCTGGCACCCTTGATGTGTATGGCGACACGTGCCCGAACCTGACCAAACGGCTCCTGCAGGATAGGCTTCTGAACTACCAAGGTTTCCTGCACGAACAACGCACACCTTACAGCATTGGCTACGGACGGAAAACCGATCAAGAAACTATAACCATCGGACATACCAATCACGCCACCTTCTCGGTCCAGAGAATCGGCCACAACTGACTGGTATCTCTCCAAAACCGTCTCCAAAAGCTTCGTGGAACTGGCGGACTGTTCCAGCAAGGACCGCAAGGTTCCCGAGCCGACAAGATCGATGAAAATTGCATGGTCAAAAGGCAATTCTCGCAACGCGGTCTTTGGTAGTCTGGACCGGATGCGAGCGAGCCGAACGAACTCCTCGCGATTCGAGAGCAACAAATCCGCATTCTGCAGCCGATTTGCCACCAAAGCTGCAACTGTTTCGTAAGCAAATCCCAAACTCGTCGGATCCGTCGTTCCCTGCTCCACAACAGGTAAGCCTTCCCCAAAACTGAAAAAGGGAGCATAGGGTATCTTGGTCACTTCAAGGAATGCTTTGCGGTTGATTTCCTTCGGAAGCCACGCGTCATAAATGGGTGACAAGGCAGTCCCAAAATCTTCGAGCCACTTCCTCGCGATTTTCTGTTCAGTCTGAGTATCGAATCTACCCGGAATCGGTAGCACTGGGACAACAGCCCGGTCAAACGGAAGTTTTTGCCGTTCGACCGAGGCCTTCATCGCGACCTCCACAGCACCGAACAGACTCTGTTCCGTGGCCGCAAAAACAAGCGCCAAAACATCGGGCAATTGAATCGTGCAAATTCCGCCCACGTCGGTAATGCCCGTACGACTATCAACCAGAACATAATCGAAATTTGCTTTCCACCCATGCCGCAAGTCCTCAATGATACGCCCCCCGTCTTTGTTTTCGTAAAAGTCCTTAACGTCCAACTGGCGAACACTTCGAAAATAGCCTTGAGAACGAGCACCCGACGTCAACAAATTAACTGGCACCTCGGATTTTCCGGGTCTCACCTCGATCAGCAACTTGGACCAAGCATCTTTCTGCGGTTCTTCCTGGCCGGAAGATAGATCGGTGAGCAGATCAATGAGGCCCTTGCGTTCACGGATTCTAAGTAGCTCAGGTCTCTTGAAAAAGAAGTGGTCAATTCCAGGCGCTTCCAAATCCCAATCCACGACCAAAACACGTTTGCCCCAAGTCGCCAAGACCGCGGCAATATTCGCCAGAGCCATTGTCCGCCCCACGCCGCCCTTGTAAGAATAAAATGTAATTAGCGTACCCATCAGGCGAGCAAAGGTTGCGATGCTTTAGGGGCGGCACCAGCGCTGATGCCTGCAAAGACATCGTCGAGCCACTCTTTGGTCGCCCATTCCTCGGACCACGCTGGCGCATTGTTGACGACCCGCGCGACCTCCGTTGCAAACTCGTTAACACGTTTCTGGAAATCGACATACAGAGGACTTTGCGTAAAGCCATTTCCATCATAGAAGAACTGCCGCATGTCACCGCTCTGGCTCTCTTTTGCATACGGGGGGAAATGATCGCCGTCATTCACACGCACCCCAACAATGAGTCCTTCTGTATTTTCCCTTGTGCCGAAGCCAAGTTTTTCTTCCCGGTGCCGCATAACAGCGCATTCGCATAAGCACCATTCGGACTGAAAGTAAAGGGGGCTCCAAATGCCCACCAAACAGCATGAGCGCGCCAGTGCCTGTTTGAGACGAGCGGGCCATTTCTGGCCAAGATGAATTCCTGTCCGATCGATAAACAATGCTGCGCGCCGCCCTAGTGCATTACCAAGTTGGTGCTGAAAGTACGGCAAAAAATGTTCCATCACCCACGTGCCGGACGGCTTTTCGTGGAGATAGCTAAGGAAAACGTCATAATCGTATCCCATGGCTGCTGGCCTTCGCACCGCCAGAATAACCAGCACCCCGGGGGCGTCCAGAAAAGTTTCCAGCAGTCAAATGCCGCTAGGGCTCGTGCGTCGGTCTGAGAACTTACTGAAAGTTAACAGGACAGGTGGTATTTTATACACTGATGCTGCCTGTAGAGATTTCCATCCTGCTCTCGGAAACCCTGAACCATCTGCGGCCGGAGCACGCGATCGAGCGAGACGAAGCCGTGAGAATTCAAGTTCAGGATGGTGAATAAAGGGTTGCAGCACTGAATTGAATCCGCTTAGAGCCATCCGGGGACCAAGCACTTTTCCTCCTCCAAACAAACCATTCGGGGATCATTGGCGCAAATGTAGTCCTCGATTTGGTCAAGGTCCTCCTCTGCGAGAGCGGTAAAGAGGACAGGAAGTCTTTTCATCGTCGCCGGCGGCGCATCAGTTTGGAGGCGGGAATTAGCGGACGCGTGTCGAGAAGCGCAGTTTGTATCACGCGGCTTAGATCTTCACGGCTTGCGCTCGCGGCCCGGGTCTCATGCTCTTCGAGGAGCCGCAGACCGGCGCGAATCACCTCCGACTTATTATTGAACCGGCCGCTCGCAACACACTTGTCAATCAGTTGCTCAAAGTGGGGCGTGATAACTTTACTCATGCTAGCACATTCCAATAGTTTCTAACTGTTGTCAATGACGTTTCAAGGATTTGGCCGCTGGCAACGGACCCTTTGGTTCACATTTTGCACTGTGCATTCCAAATGCCTCATTTAGATCATTTCCCCGGCAAATAAATCCCTTTCGTCAACGTCTTCCGTCGAAAGACCTTGTCGCTGGCGCAAGCATACAGCCACGACCGATCCGGCCCCGCAAAGGCGACACTGACGCATGCCTTGTCGCTGGGTTTCGCGATCACACCGCCCAATCGCCCGGTAGCGTCGAACATCTGAATCCCCACGTAGCTGGTGATAAATGGCCGCCCCTCCTGATCCACCGTCAGCCCGTCCCCGCCGCTGTCCGGCCGATTCGCCGGCGCGCGCAGCTCCAGGTAGCGTTCGCCCGCCCACAACGTCCCATCCGGATTCACCATAAAACTCCACGCATTGGTCCCGCCATATTCCGACACGATCAGACTTTTGCCGTCCGGGGAAAGGCCAATTCCGTTCGGCTTGTTGATGCCGCCCGCCGCCACTCGCGGCCGCGGCAATTTCTCCGTTTGCGTCGGGCACATAATCACCTGGCCCGCCCCAGTGTCCGTGAAATAAATCCAGCCCGCTTTTGAAACCACCAGATCATTCGGCGTGACCTCCGTGGCGATCACCGTCACCTTCTTCGACTCGGGCTCGATCGCCACAATCGTCTTCTTCTCGTCGCGCGGCCCGCCGACCGAGCCCTGGGACGCCGCGTATAAACGTCCATCCGGACCAAACTTCATCCCGCTGATCTTCGGATTACCTTCAAACCACACGGCTGCTTTACCATCCGCGCCCACCTTGTATAACTTCGCAGTTCCCAGGTCGCTGAAGTAAAAATTCCCCTCTGCGTCCGAGCAGGCAGCATCGGTAAACCCGAGCCCCTCGATCACCAATTCCCACCCGCCCTCCTGCGGCAGAATCTTCACCAGCGCATCGTCGCCCTGCAAATTGTCTTTGGTCAAAGGGGCAGGCAACGGCTCCGGCGCGCGCCACAACCAGCGCAAGGCATCCGGCAGAATCGCTCCTCCATGCCGTCCGTTGTGCGACCCGTCTCCCAGCACGAACCGATGATCGTAACCCATGAACCGCAGCGCCGAAGCCATCTCCTGGTTCGCCAACGGCCAGTCCCCATGCAAATTATTCAAGTCATTCGACCCATCCTGCAGGAACACGCGAATCGGTTTCCGCTCCGTCTTCCGGATCAAGGCCGGATAATTATGTCCTCCGCGAATATTGGTAAAACTCCCAATCGTCGAGAGCACCTTGCGAAACTGATCCGGCCGCTCCCAGGCCACTGTAAACGCGCAGATCCCTCCTGAGCTCGATCCGCAGGCCGCCCGCAGCTCCGGATCGTCCGTGATCGCCAGCGAAAACTTGTTCGTCACGAACGGAATCGCTTCGTTGATCAAAAACTTCGCATAAGCATCCCCCAACGAATCGTACTCAAAACTCCGATTGCTCTGGCCCGCGCGCGACCCGGGATTCAAAAAAATCGCGATCGTCACGGGCATCTCGTTGGCTGCGATCAAATTGTCGAACACCAACGGCACCCGCCAGTCGCCGTTCGTGCGCAGGTAACCCATGCCATCCTGGAAAACCATCAACGCTGCCGGCTTCGAGGGATCGAACTGTGCCGGGACATAAACTCCGCCGTCCCGGACCGTCCCTGGGAACACGGTGGAATTGGTAAATTGAAATCGCTCGACCCGCCCATGCGGCACGTCTGCTTTGAACTGCGAATCCGGTCCGAGCTTGTAATCATCCGCAGCCTGCGCTCCGAAGGCGGCCATGGCCAGCGCCAGCATCAAAACAGCAAAGTAATTGAGCATAAAGAGACAAATAAACGGTTACGGCTTGCCTCCTTCTACCCCGCTCATCCGAAAATCGCACCCCCAAAATGAGTCCGCCCATTGCCATTGGGTCGCATGGAAGGGTCGGTCCTGTATTATTCGCGGTTGTGCAAGCATGGGTTCTGATCTACGGTGGACCTTGCAATTCACTTCCAAGCCATGAAATTTCGAGCATTGCTTTATGTTGGCATAGCCACGTCGGTTTTAGCGATCCAGGGCGCGACACCTTCCTGGCCGGCGTTTCGCGGGCCTAACAGCTCAGGAGTCTCGAGCGAAGCCAAACCACCCGTCAGAATCGGTCCCACCAACTCGGTCCTGTGGAAGATACCAGTTCCCTGGTCGCCATCTTCGCCGTGCCTTTGGGAGGATCAAATTTTCTTGACCACGTTTGCCGACGGCGAGCTTCAAACCCGCTGTTATCGGCGCATGGATGGCAAACTGGCCTGGTCTCGGGGATTGAAGCCTGACGAGCTCGAGATGTACCATCGGACGGAGAGCAGCCCGGCAACGTCCACGCCGGCGACCGACGGCGAACGAGTGGTTAGTTATTTTGGCTCTTTTGGATTGATTTGCTATGACCGCAAAGGAAATGAACTCTGGCGCCATGAGCTGCCCGTTGCGTTGAGCCTTGGGGGGTACGGCACGGCAACCTCTCCACTCATCGCGGGCAACCTCGTTGTGGTCAGCCGTGATCGAGACGAGGGTTCGTCGCTCCTGGCGGTGGATCTGCTCACGGGCAAGAAGGCTTGGGAAACTGCCCGGCCGGACTCGTACGGCAGCTTTGGCACGCCAATCGCCTGGAAGAATAATGACGTGGAAGAAGTGGTCGTGCCGGGATCACTCCGCTTGAAGGGTTACGCACTCAAGACGGGGAAAGAAGATTGGATGGTCGAGGGTGTCACGGCGTTCGCTTGCACTACGCCGGTCGCCGGCGATGGGCTGCTGTTCTTTGCGGCCTGGTCGGACGGAAAAGCGGATGATCCCTGGCCGTCCTGGGAAAAGTTCCTCGAACAACACGATAAGAACAAAGACGGGGTGATTACGCTGGATGAATTCGACGACGCCAGCCGTGACTTCTACCGCGGCTTTGATGTCAACCGCGATGGGAAGGTAGACAAAACTGATTGGGACCAACTTGCGGCCTCGCTCGCCAAGGGCGAGAACTTGCTGGTGGCGGTGAAACCGGGAGGCCGGGGGAATATCACCCAGACACATGTGGCCTGGAAAGCCACCCGCGGCCTGCCCTACGTGGCCTCGCCGCTTCTTTACGACGGCCGGATCTATTGCATTAAGAATGGAGGGATGATTTCGTCGTTCGACGCCAGAAGCGGGAAACCCTATTACATGCAGGAACGCTTGAACGCCGAGGGGAGCTATTATTCATCACCCGTCGCCGCAGACGGGCGAATCTACGTCGCCTCCCTGCCCGGCAAACTCACCGTGGTTAAGGCTGGCGGCGAGAAGCCCGATATTCTCCACCAGACGGATTTCGGTGAGCGCATTTTCGCCACGCCCGCCCTGGCCGGAGACAACTTCTACCTGCGCACACAAACCAGTCTCTATGCATTCGGGCCCAAAACGGCTCAGTGAGCCGCAGCAATGCGCCGCGCCCTCCTCGCTTCTAGTTCGCCAGGGCTTTGGCGGCTGCCTGCTGGAAATTCTGGCGCACAACACTAGCGTCGCTGTTCGGAAAATTCGAGCGCTGCACCATCAGGACATAGGCAACACCTTTGACTGGATCCATCCATGCCTGTGTGCCCCATGCTCCGCCATGACCAAACGTGCCTGGCGAAAGCATTGCCGCTACGCCTCCGTGCGGTGAGCGCAGAATACACGTCGCGATACCCCAGCCGTAGTTCGTGCCGTGATTGCCAAAAGTGTTGTTTTGGAAGAATCCCGTGGGCAGATCGCCTGTCTGCGAGGTCGTGAGAAATTTCATCGCTGTGCCGCTCAGATAGCGGCGACCCTCCAGCGTACCACCATTGAGGAGCATCTGGCAGAAACGTCCGTAGTCTGTCGCGGTTGAGTAGAGTCCGCCGTTGCCCTGCGGTGGGCGGTCGCGTTGGCCGAAGTCGGCGCGCGGCGGCACTGGTTCGAGCAGGCCGCTGTCCTTGTTTTTGGCGTAGGCCGTGGCAAGTCGGGCGCGTTGTTCGGCGGTCGGGTAGAAGGTGGTGTTCTTCATGCCTAAAGGATCGAAAAGCCGCTTTTGCAGAAATGCGTCGAAGGTCATCCCGCTGACGATCTCGACGATACGAGCGGCGGCGTTGATGCCGCTCTGGGTGTATTTCCATTTTTCGCCAGGCTCGTATTGCATGGGAGCTGCGAGCCAGAGCGGGACAAGATCGGCGAGCGTTTTGGCCTTGTGCGCGTCCGCCCCGTCCGCCTCGCCGAGACCGGAAGTGTGCGTGAGGATTTGCGTGATGGTCAAGTCCGCCGCCTTGCCCGACGGCGTTTTTAGATTGGCACACTCAGGAATATATTTTGCGACCGGATCCGCGACGTTTAGTTTTCCTTCGTCCTGGAGCATGAGGATCGCCGTGCCGGTAATTGGTTTCGTCATCGAGGCAATCCAAAAAAGCGTATCCGCTGTCATCGGTTTTTTTGAAGCCACGTCGGCCAAACCGGTGGTTTCGAAGTGGAGGATTTTATCTCTGGCGACCACAACGGTGACGGCCCCGACAATTTCATTTTTTGCAATCATCTCCTGCATGGCATCGCCTATGCCCAAAAGCTTCGGCGAGTCGGCAAAGGCGAAGGGCACGATGAAAAGAGCAGCGAGAATCGCAAGGTTGGCCGCAAGACGGTGGCAGTAGTGCATACGCTTGAGAATGATTGATTGGGTGAAGGGAATCCAGCTCGATTCCCGTTTCTGCGCCACCCAGTCCTCGCCCACGCGCAATGCTCGCAAAACGCCTTCGCTTATGACAAACTTCCCATCATGCTTATCGACCTCAGCCATACCATCGAGCACGGCATGATTACGTATAAAGGTTTGCCGGCTCCTTTGATCTGCGACTTCCTTAGCCGCGAGGCTTCGCGCGCCCACTATGCTCCGGGTACCGAGTTTCACATCGGGCGCATTGACATGGTGGCAAACACCGGCACCTATCTCGACAGTCCGTTCCACCGTTTTGCCGACGGAAAGGACCTGGCCGACCTTCCGCTGGGTTCACTCGCCGGATTGGATGGCCTGCTCGTGCGCGCGCCGGCGGTCCGTCGCGCAATTTCGCGCGATGTGTTTGAGGGATTGTCGCTGAGTGGAAGAGCCGTGCTGGTGCACACGGGCTGGGACCTGCACTGGCGGACCGACGCCTATTTCGAGGGGCACCCTTTCCTCACCCTGGATGCCGCACAATTCCTGCGGGAATCCCGGGTTAAACTCGTTGGTATTGATTCCTATAATATCGACGACACGGCCGATCTGCATCGCCCCGTTCACACCATTCTCCTCCGCGATGAAATTCCCGTCGTCGAGCACATGACTGGCCTTGCAAACTTGCCCCCCGAGGGATTCAAATTCTACGCCGTGCCACCCAAAGTGCGCGCGTTCGGCACCTTCCCCGTGCGGGCCTTCGCTGCGACGCGTGATGATGCAACGATAGATACTCCGCCCAGCCGAGTGCGATGAATGGACGCCTGGCTACGAAGCGCTCGTCGTCCTGCGTGAACATCGCGATTCGCCGTCTTGGCAATTCCCATAGCCCCCAGCGCTAGGTTTGTCTTGAGAGATTCCTTGTTTCATTTTCCGTGTGATTTGGTTTAATGCGCTCGTGCCCCCGGGAAACACGGAACAACCCAAGCTCGCCGCTATCATTTTCACCGACGTAGCGGGCTACAGCGCGCTGAGTCCGCGCAACGACCACCTTGCGCTGGAATTCCTCGCCAAAACCCAAAAATTCAATTCCGGTAAATGATGGGCAGCTCGCTCAACCAATACCGAATCATCGCCACCATCGGCGCGGGCGGAATGGGGGAAGTATTTCGCGCGCGGGATACGCGGCTGAATCGCGATGTCGCGGTGAAGGTATTGCCGAAAGATTTCGTGGCGGACGCCAATCGTCTTCGCCGCTTCGAGCAAGAGGCCAAAACACTCGCGACGCTGAATCATCCGAACATCCTTACGATTTACGATGCAGGTTTGCATGAGGGCGCGCCGTATCTTGTGAGCGAATTGCTCGAAGGCAAAACGCTGCGCGACGAGACGAACGGCGGCGCGTTGCCGGTTCGCAAGGCCGTCGAGTATGCGCTCCAGATCGCAAACGGCTTGGCCGCGGCGCACGGCAAGGGAATCATTCATCGCGATCTGAAGCCAGAGAACATTTTCGTCACCAACGACGGACGGGTGAAGGTGCTGGATTTTGGCTTGGCGAAGTTGTGCAACCCCTCACCCGCCCTGCGGCCACCCTCTCCCCTCGGAGGGGAGAGGGACGGGGTGAGGGATGAATCGGACGTCCCTACCATTCGCATCGATGCTGCTGCTATCATCAACACAACCGAGCCGGGGATGGTGCTGGGCACGCCCGCTTACATGTCACCCGAGCAAGTGCGCGGCGAACCCGCCGACCATCGCGCAGACATCTTCGCCTTCGGCTGTGTGCTTTACGAAATGCTCAGCGGCACGCGCGCGTTTCGTCGCAACACCCCGATCGAGAGCATGAACGCGGTATTGAGCGACGAGCCGCCGGACCTCAGCGCGAGCAACGCCAATATTCCGCTCGTACTTGAACGCATCGTTCAGCGCTGTCTGCAGAAACAGCCGGACAACCGATTCCAATCGACCAAGGATCTGGCCTTCGCCATCGAGGTTGCACAAGACAGATCTCAGAAACAATTCCAGAGCACCACTGCTTCGCCGAGATCCGCGAGGAAGAAATCGCTGCTTGCAACAATCAGTGTGACGCTGCTCGCCATTGTGGGTGCCTTCATCGCGAACAAGTTTCGTTCCCCGGGGCGCACTATCACTGCGCCCAGCATTCGTTACCTCACCTACTCGGGCCGCGATTACTCGCCAGCCGCGGCGGCTGACGGAAAACGAATTTGCTTCAGCTCCGACCGCGATGGAATGAAGCGAATCTGGGTCAAGGAAATTGCGTCCGGCATGGAATCGCCTCTAACGAGCGGGCCGGATGATTTCCCGCGCTTCTCGCGCGACGGCAGCACAATCCTGTTTACCCGAGCACTTGGCAGCAAGCGCGCTCTCTTTCGCGTCCCTGCGATTGGCGGGGAACCGTCGAAGGTCGTTGATGATGCCCTGTCCGGTGATTGGTCTCCCGATGGCCGCCAGATCACATTTGTGCGGTGGTCAGAAGATGGCAGTTCTTCGATTCACGTCATCGGCATCGACGGCAGTGCGGAAACGCTGCTGCACCGTTCCGACGTGCGCGGCTCGTCGCCACGCTGGTCGCCGGATGGAAAAACCATCGCCGTGGCCATCAATGACGCTGGCCGTCCTCAGTCCGTCGCGCTGATCGATGTCGCAACGAGGGGCATGAAATCGTTCCCGGCACCGCACCGGTATAACACCCTCTCGACGCTCGCCTGGAGCAGCGCCAGCCGAAGCGTGTTTTACATGCAGGCCGAGTCGTCCTCTGCGTTGCGGGGAACCGGGGCGTTGTTCCGTCAAAGCACCGATTCCGGCACGTTTCAAAGACTGCTCCGGAGCCCGACGCATTGCGCCGTCATGGACCTCCTTCCGTCAGGCAATGTTCTTATCGGTGCGCAGTCCGCGCGCATAAACTTGAAAGAGTATTCCATCGCACTTGCGACCGGCAGCCCGACCCTGGTCACGCGCGGAAACAGCACCGACAGGCAACCTGTCTATTCCCCGGATGGTAACGAGATCGTTTTCTCCTCAAATCGCAGTGGCAATTTGGAAATCTGGTCGGTCTCGCGAAAAACCAGGATCGTTCGCCGCTTGACCGATGATCCCGCCGACGATTGGGACCCCGGTTTTTCGTCCGATGGCACCCGGCTCATCTGGAGCGCGAACCGCACAGGTAACCTTGAAATCTGGATTGCCCATGCCGACGGAACTGCACCGAAGCAAGTAACGCATGATGGTTTCGCCGCCGAGAACCCCACCATGACCCGTGATGGACGCTGGATTGTTTATTCCTCGGCTAATCCCGTGACCGTCGGGATTTGGAAAATTCATCCCGATGGAACCGGCGCCACTCAGTTGATTCAATCACCGACAACAGGGAATGCAGAGGTGTCCCCCGATGGCCGGTACGCGGCCTACGTCGATAACAGGCGCAGTTCACTGGTTGTGATCAAAGTTGTCGAAGTTGAATCAGGCGCCCCGGTTCCCTTTGAAATCCGGCTTGAAGCGATTAAAGAAACTGTCGCCATTCTCGGGCGCGTCCGCTGGATGCCCGACGGCAAATCGCTGGTCTTCCTCGGCCAGGACGAACACGGAGTGCATGGGATCTACATCCAGGATTTTGTTCCCGGCCAGGACACCACGAACACGCGGCGTCCGCTTGGCCCGTTTGATCCGGAAAACTCCGCCGAATCCTTCGGCATCTCGCCCGACGGCCAGTTCATCACCATCGCCACATGGGAACAGTTCTTCAGCATCATGGTGACGGAAGATCTGCCGTCCCTGTGAGGCCGCCTATGCCATTACCTGAACAAGTTTTTGCGCCCTACCAGATCACTGCCCCGCTGAGCGCGGGCGGGATGGGCGAATTCTTTCGCGCACGGGACACGCGGCTGAATCGCGATGTCGCGGTGAAGGTGTTGCCGAAAGATTTCGTGGCGGACGCCAATCGTCTTCGCCGCTTCGAGCAAGAGGCCAAAACACTCGCGACGCTGAATCATCCGAACATCCTTACGATTTACGATGCAGGTTTGCATGAGGGCGCGCCGTATGTTGTGAGCGAATTGCTCGAAGGCAAAACGCTGCGCGACGAGACGAACGGCGGCGCGTTGCCGAACCGTTTCGATGGCTCGCAGCAGATGCAACAAGGCTATCAGTCCAAAGATTCCGCCGGTAATAACGAGATAAGCTTTCACAACCGTTGTGTACGGTTTTGATCCGGAGGAAGGATGATCATTGGCGTGCAATATGTACCGACTGCCCGCTGCTCACGAGGGAGTTCATCAATTACAAGTGTGTCACCGGTCGCTCGTCCACTACAAGCTGGCGACCTCCGGCTTTATAGAGCAGCCTCGTCCAAAAGAAGGCTTCCACTCCCGAAAAGCAGCGACGAGATCTTGGCCGCTGGGTCAAAAGGCCGTTGCGCGCGCACAGCCGCAAAGCTATTCTGGGGGCTATGAACCGGCGAGATGCTCGAAGAGCCTTAGTCTCAAGCCACCTCCGCTGTGCTCGACGAGCCGTTCGGAGCGGCCGGCGGGAGGACTGGTTGGCTTCGGTTCCGTGAGCCATGTCTCGTTTCCGGCGTGCCATTCATGGTGTGGCGGCAGGGTACGTAAGTCTGGTTGGAGCCGCCCTTTACTGCAAGCGGCGGCGGCATGGTCGATCGGCACCCGCATGTTCAATCTGGCGTGCCAGGTGATCTGGCGCATCTCGGATGTCTCCACCCTGGCGTTCGCCGAAATGATCGTGCGCGGTGAGAAGTTGCTGCTGCTGGAACTTACAAGTCCATGGTCATTCTGACTGCCTCCTTAGGCGGGTTGGCCGCCATTGAACGACATCATTTTGGGGGCCTGGATGATCGTGCTGGCCCTGGTCCACGCGCACAACGGCTTCGCGCTGACGACCAAGAAAGTCGGCTTCATGCGCTACGTTTATTTTGTTGAAGGAACCGTGTTCGTGATCGGCGCATTGGGCGCAAGCAAGTGGGCAGGCACGCCTGCCGTGATCCTCTGTTCGGTGCTCTGCAGCACGGCATTCAGCGGCGCTTACGGAGTGTGGCGAATCAGCCAATACTTCAACCTCTCGATTCCGGAGGTCGGCGGACGCTGGCTGCTCCCGATGGGCAAGGTACTCATCTTCTTCGCGCCTTCGGCGCTGATCGTCTGGTCGCTCTCCAAGCCCGTCAACGATTTCTCGGTGCGCTTGGGCGTGCACGCGGCGTTCTGTGGCTTGTTCGGAACGTATTTTTTTCTACCCTGCGGCATATCGAACACATTCCAGCTTGAGCTAATCCAGCGCGCGCCAAAAGGCATAAACCCCATTCTCCGGCGTGTCTTCGCCGGTGCCTCACACTAATTGCGCCGGGCCGGGTCTCCGGGTTTGCCATGTGAAAATACTCTTTAACCACCATCTTCCGTTCAGTCTGACCCAAGGGGGCACGCAACGGCAAATTGAGCAAACCCAAGCTGCGCTGGAAGAAATTGGCGTGGTGGTCGAACCGCTGCGTTGGTGGGACGAGAGGCAAACCGGCGAGGTCCTGCAGCACTTCGGCAGGATTCCAACCCATATACTGCGCGGCGCCCAGCAGAAGGGAATGAAAGTCGTTCTCTCCGACCTGTTGACCGAGGCCGGCTCGCGTTCCGGCTCGCGTCTCAAAGTCGAAAAAATAGTACGGCGCGCGATGCGGCGCTTGCTGCCGTCCAGCATGCTCGTCGCCTACCACTGGGATTCTTACCGCCTGGCGGACGCATGTCTGGCGCTGACGCCTTGGGAGGCGCATTTGATGGCCGAATTGTTCGGCGCACCGGTCAACCGGATTCACGTCGTACCCAATGGTGTGGAGGGCGCCTTCTGGAACGGCCCACCGGCCAAGCGCGGCCCCTGGCTGGTTTGCACCGCGACGATCACGCAACGCAAGCGCGTCCTGGAACTGGCTCAGGCTGCGGTTCTGGGGCAAGCCCCGCTCTGGGTAATTGGCGAGCCCTACTCGGACTCAGAGCCTTACGCGAAGGGATTTCTGGAGCTGGCCCAACAAAACCCCAGGTTTCTTCGGCACGAGGGAGGGATTGTTGACCGGGCGAAGTTGGCGCGGGTCTATCGAGAGGCGCGCGGCTTTGTCTTGCTGAGCGCCACGGAGAGCCTGAGCCTTTCGGCATTGGAGGCAGCCGCTTGCGAATGCCCGCTGCTCCTGAGCGACTTGCCTTGGGCGCGAGCGGTGTTCGGGCAAACCGTCACCTACTGCCCGATTGCCTCCCCTCGGAAGACCGCGCAGTTGCTGCGCAAGTTTTACGACCAGGCGCCGGGTTTGAAGCCGCCGCCCAAGCCGCTGACGTGGCCGCAAGTGGCGGGGCAACTCAAGAGCATTTACGAGTCGTTGCTCAATCGTGCGCGCCTGGGAAGTCACAAGATACCATAGCCTCAGACTTGCTATGCGAGGTATTATCCGACTCGAGGAAAATGCCTGACCGCAAAATCGCAAAACGGAATACTGGGGTGACCAGCGTGCGAACCTGCAGGGCCTTTTCCCAACGACGCAGGCTGTAGAAGTCTTTCAAAGGCCCATTCTGCTCAGTTCGGTTTCCAAGAGCATCTGAAACTCTTGCAGGTCCTCCGCCGGTGGACGATAGCCGGCCTGCTTGGGGAGGAGGCCGAGCCGGCCAGCCTGGTCGAAATACCAATCGGCTTTGTTGCCGTCACTGAAAGTGACTTTGCCGCTCACCACTGCTCCTGGCCGCGCAAGTTGGTCAACGGAGATCGAGACTGCTTCGCCCGCGAGTCCTGGCGCAGCCGTTTTGCCTGCCACAGTGGCGCCTTGGGGCGCCGCAGGCTGCGCCCCGGCTGGAGACGGAGTTGGGCCTGATAAGAGGGACTGCGCCGGCTTGGGCCGCTCGATATCTATCGGCGTCAGCTTCAAATCATCCACCAAAAGCCGGACATCCATGTAGGTCATGCTAACACCGAGTTCGGAAGCCAAATGATTCTGAATATCGGAGAGCCTCAGTCCTCGCGCAATCCACTCGGCCACTTTTTCCCTTTGTCTCTCATCCAGGTCCATAAACGCCAAAGGATTTACCAGCCAAACGTCGCGAAGTAAACGGTGTAAAAGGCAATCCAACGCACAGCCAGAATTAAAAAGACAGTCGCCTCAGCCAGACCCCAACCGAAGGCAGCGGCCTGCGCGCCGGCACCGTGCGGGAAGCGGTCAAACCAGTGCGGCCGGGAGATCACGCCGGCTCCTGCAACTGGCGCACGGCGGTTTCGAGCGCCTCGGTGATTGCGCGACAGTTGCCTGGAACTTTCCGAGGCGGCCCGAGCCTGACTTCACAGAAGAACGGCACGGGAATCCATT
>WNGK01001218.1_pt1 | contig 27570 bp, 27 predicted proteins | sample 5400601 | NCBI WGS metagenome assembly WNGK01 (sample SAMN13153376, study PRJNA577476) | soil metagenome | isolation source: 60 cm soil or saprolite under Garry oak tree replicate 1 | place: USA:California | collected 2016-06-15
CTGAACAGGGCGCCGGCCTGGGCCGGCGAGGGCATCCCGGGGGTGTCCCCGGTGAACACCTGGGCCGGGGGGGACGCCGTCTGGAGCCCCTGGGCCCCCCCGTACAGGACGATCACGCCGCCGGGGTCGGTCTTGCCGTTCACGTCGAACCGGGGCACCCCGATGGCCAGGTCCGTGGAGCCGTCCGCGTTGTAGTCCCCCGAGGCCAGCGACCATCCGAACTGCTCGCCCGCCTGCGCGGCCGTGGGCATCCCCGGGCTGGCGGACGTCCACCACTGCGGGGCCGGGGACGTGGACTGGAGCCCGGCCGGCCCCCCGTAGATCACGTCCACCCCGCCCGCCTGCGCCGCGCCCGGCGCGCTGGCGTAGAGCGCCGACACGGCCACGTCCGCGAACCCGTCGCCGTTGAAGTCCGCCGTGACCCGACCGGCCCGGGTGCCGCCGGGTGAGACACCCCGGACGGCCCGCCTCGGGGCCGTCGCCCGGGCGCTCGAGCCCCCCAGCGAGAGCGAGACCACCGCGCTCAGGGCCACCGCCGTGAAGGCTGCTCGATGCCGAACCAACCGAACCTCCTACCTGGATCCCGGGAAGTCGTGCGGAATGCGGAGGGCGAATTGTCCAACTTCCGGTGCCGAACCGCCAGGCATTCCATAGAAACGTCACGCATCTGCCGGAGGAAATCTCACCCCGGGCTCCCGGCATCCCAGGCGCTCGCCGCCACGGTGAATCCGAAGGGGCCGACGTCATACGATTGGTGGCGAGCCCGTTCGGTTCGACTGACAGGAGGTTCGATCCATGGCGGACGACGGCCAGGCCGGGGAGGTTCAGGCGACCATCGACGCGCTGCTCTCGGAGGACCGGCTGTTCGAACCCACCGAGGAGTTCCGGAAGCGAGCGCTGTGGAGCAACCCGCGCGTGTACGAGCGGGCGGCCGATGATCCCGAACGGTTCTGGGCCGAGCAGGCCGGCCACCTCGACTGGTCCCGAACGTGGGACCGGGTCATGGAATGGAACCCCCCCTGGGTGAAGTGGTTCCTGGGCGGGAAGCTGAACGTCTCCCAGAACTGCCTCGACCGGCACGTCGATGGAGGAGGCGGGAGCAAGGTCGCCTACTACTGGGAGGGCGAACCCGGGGACGAACGCACGATCACCTACGAGGAGCTCCATCGCGAGGTGTGCCGGTTCGCCAACGGCCTGAAGTCACTGGGCGTGCGCAAGGGCGACCGGGTTGCCATCTACCTCGGGATGATCCCCGAGCTCCCCGTGGCCATGCTGGCGTGCGCCCGGCTGGGCGCCCCGCACTCGGTGGTGTTCGGTGGCTTCTCGGCGGAGGCCCTGAAGGACCGGATCAACGACGCCGAGGCGAAGGTCCTGATCACTGCGGACGGCGCGTACCGGCGAGGGCAGGAGGTCCCCCTCAAGAAGAACGCCGAGGACGCCATCAGGGACTGCCCCACCATCGAGCACGTGGTGACCGTTCGCCGGACCGGCACCGAGCACCCGTTCGTCGAGGGCCGCGACGTCTGGTACCACGACCTCGTGTCCGGACAGTCCGACGAATGCCCGGCGGAGCCGATGGACGCCGAGGACATCCTGTACATCCTGTACACCTCGGGGACCACGGGGAAGCCCAAGGGGATCGTCCACACCACGGGGGGCTACCTCGTGGGGTGCGCCACCACCCACCGGTACATCTTCGACATCCACGAGGACGACGTGTACTGGTGCGCGGCCGACATCGGCTGGGTGACCGGCCACAGCTACATCGTCTATGGGCCGCTGGCGAACCACACCACCGGCATCATCTACGAGGGGGCGCCCGACTGGCCCGACCGCGACCGCCTGTGGTCGATCGTGGAGAAGCGCAAGGCCACGATCCTGTACACCGCCCCCACGGCCATCAGGAGCTTCATGCGGTGGGGCCCCGAATACCCGCAGAAGCACGACCTGTCCTCGCTCCGACTGCTGGGGACGGTGGGCGAGCCGATCAACCCCGAGGCGTGGGTGTGGTACTGGAAATACATCGGGACCGAACGCTGCCCGATCGTGGACACGTGGTGGCAGACCGAGACCGGGAACATCCTGATCACGCCGCTCCCGGGGATCACCACGCTGAAGCCGGGTTCGGCCACCAGGCCCTTCCCGGGGATCGAGGCCGACGTCTACGACGAGCACGGCCACCCGGTGGGGCCCGGCCAGGGTGGATACCTGGTCATCACGCGGCCCTATCCCGCGCAGTTCCGAACGATCTACAAGGACCCCGACCGGTACGTCCAGACGTACTTCGCGAAATACGGCCCGGAGACCTACCTCGCGGGCGACGGGGCCAAGCGCGACGAGGACGGCTACTTCTGGCTGCTGGGCCGGATCGACGACGTGATGAACGTGGCTGGCCATCGCATCAGCACCTACGAGGTCGAGAGTGCCCTGGTGGACAACCCGAAGGTGGCCGAAGCCGCGGTGGTGGCCAAGTCCGACCCGGTGGTGGGGCAGGCCATCACGGCGTTCGTCACGCTGAAGGGCGACCAGCAGCCTTCCGACGAGGTGGCGCAGGAGCTCCGCGAGCACGTGGCCAAGGTGATCGGGAAGATCGCCCGGCCCCACCACATCATCTTCTCCGACGACCTCCCCAAGACCCGGAGCGGGAAGATCATGCGCCGCCTGCTGAGGGACGTGGCCGAGGGCCGTCAGCTCGGCGACGTCACCACGCTGGCCAACGCCGAGATCCTGCAGAAGATCAAGGAGACCGCCGCCAGCGGTGAGGAGGAGTAGCCGGAAGGGTCACGCCGCCTGCTCGGCGGGCATGGCCACGGCCCGGCCGAAGGCCTTCGCCGGCCACGTGCTCGTATGCCCGAACAGTGCGATCAACGCCGGAACGAGCAGGGATCGAACCAGGAACGAATCGATCAGCACCCCCGCTCCCAGGGCGAAGGCCAGCTCGGCGAACGGCGTGAGCGGGACGATCGCCAGCGCGCCGAAGCTGGCCGCCAGGGTGAGTCCGGCCACGGTGACTGCCCTGGTGGCCCGGCTGGTGCCGAGGGCGACGGCTTCCCGCAACGGCAGGGCCCGGGCCTCCTCCCAGATCCGGCCGACCACGAAGATGTTGTAGTCCGAACCCAGCGAGACCAGCAGCACGGCCGCCGCGATCGGCACGTAGTAGGTGATGTCCGGCCGGTGCAACACGCCCTGGAACAGCAGGACCGTGAGTCCGATCGACGACACCAGGGCGAGCACGCTCGTGGCCAGCAGATACAGGGGCGCCACCAGCGCTCTCAGGAGCAGGGCCAGCAGGAGGAAGTCGATCACCACGATCACCGCGGCGATGCGGACGAAGTCCCCCACCGTTCGCTGGATCGTCTCGCGCACCAGCGCGGTGTCACCGGCGAACGAGGCCCGAACCCCGCCCAGGCCCGCCTGGCGCAACAACGCCGGCATCCGGTCCTCCAGCCTGGCCACGTCCTGGACGCCGGGGCCGCTCAGCGGGTCGTGGCTCAGGATCACCACGTAGCGGGCGGCGTCGCCGTCCTTCGACACGGCCAGGCCGAGGTCCCGACCGGCCGGCTGCTGGGCCGGACCGAGCACCCCCGCCACCCCGGGCTGGCCTTCGATCAGCCCCTGCAACCGGATCAGTTGGCGGGTCCTCCGGCCGGTCGCCGGACCCTCCAGCAACACCTCGGTGGGGGACAGGACCCCGGGAGCGAACCCCCGGGAGGCCGCGTCGGCGGCCTGCCGAACCCGGTCGTCCGCCGGGAGGCCTCCGGTCAGCGAGAACCCCAGACGCATCTGCCGGACGCCCCCGGCCGCCACCACCAGCACCGCCGCCGAGGCCAGCACCACCACCCCGGCCACCGGCCGGGCCGTCCCCCACCGAGCCAGACGGATCCGCCACGACACCCTCCCCGAGGCCAGGGCCGCCTCGCTCCGGGGAAGCCGGGGCCGGCCGGGCCAGAACACCCACCGGCCGAACAGGGCCAGGGCCGCCGGGACGAACGTCACCGCCACCAGCAAGGAGACCACCACGCTGATCGCCAGGGCCGGTCCGAACGCCCGGAGGAACCCCAGACGGGCCACCAGCAGGGCCCCCGTCCCGGCGGTCACGGTGAGGCCCGCCGTCACCACGATCGGCAGGAATGCCGCGGTGGTCCACCGCGCCGCCCGGACCCTGGTTTCGCCGGCGGCCAGCCGGTTGCGCATGCCCGTGACGAAGAAGATCGAATAGTCGGTGATCACGCCGAGCAGCAGCACCACGATGACCGGTTCGAGCTCCTGGGGGACCGAGATGCCGGCCCGGCGGCCGGCCCAGGCCACCACCCGGATGGCGGTGAGGTAGGCGATGGCCGCCGCGGCGAGCACCAGGAGGGGTGCTCCGATCGACCGGTAGGTCAGGGCCAGGATCGCCGCCACCACCAGGATGGTGGCCAGCTCGACGTACGGCAGGGCCTGGACGATCAGCGTGCCCTGCTCCCACCGGGCCGGGACGGGGCCGGTGACGCCCACCAGGTGGTCGTCGGGCCCGTTCACCTCCAGCCGGGCGAACCGCTCCGCCAGCTCCTGCTGTGTGAACAACCCCTCGTCGGGCCGGAAGAACAGGTAGGTCAGCGCGGTGGTCCCGCTCTCCCTCGAGCCGGGCATCAGACGGAGGGTGTTCACCAGGGGGATGGCTCCGGCGATGCCGGCCAGCCGCGGGTCGGCGTGCCGGTCCAGCCGGACGGCCCGAACCACCGCCAGGGCCTGCACCGGCAGCGGCAGGCCGTTCGGGTCCCGCTGCACCACGACGGTTCGGGCCAGCAGGGTGTCGCCGAACAGCCCGAACGACCGCTGCTCGGTCTTCAGCGCGGCCGCGTCCTTGGGGATGAGGTCGCTGATGGTGTTCGACTGGGCCTGGCCGAACGAAGGCAGGGACAACGTGGCGGTGGCGGCTGCGGCGATCCAGGCGGGCACGATCAGCCACCGCAGCGCCACGATGACCCTGGCCAGCCCTCGGGAGAGCGGGCCGGTGGTCGGGGGAGCCTGCCCCGGCGGCGAGGAGGGAATGGCGGGGGGGTGAGCGGCCTCGGCGAGCTCGCCGCTCAAGCAGCCGACCTCGCGCCCGGCCGGAGGGGCGTGGCCGAGATTCCGAGGCGAGCCAGCTCGGCCTCCGCCAGGGCCTGGTGGCTCCCGCCCTCCAGGTCCCGCCAGGGGTTCGGCGCGATCTCGCGAAGGCGGTGATAGGGCAGGCGCTGCACGGCGCGGCGGGCCAGGAACTCCACGAAGGCGGGGTCGCCGTCCCACCGGGCCAGGGTTCGTCGCACGGCCCGCACGTCCCGGGTCCACGAGAGCCGGAGGGGCCCGTACACGGCCACCAGGGGCACCGTGGGCATGAGCATCACCGCCACCGACAGGAGCACGCTGAGGTCGTCGATGCTCTTCCGGCTGGCCTGTCCGCTCTGGCTGGCATCCCGGCCCGCGGCCTCGATCTGCCTCTCCACCTGGTCGACCCGGGATCCCACGAACGGCAGGCCGCGCAGGGGCTCCAGGGCCTGGCCGGTCCTCGTCACAGCGGTCCCGGCCCGGGTCACCGTGTCGGAGAGCTGCCGGAGGTTCCGGACCTCGATCCCGATGACGAGGCCCAGGACGATCCACGTGGCCACCCACAGCAGGGCGGCCAGGTCCATCAGGCGGATCGCCCGGCCTGATCCACCGAGGAACGCTCGCGGCGACGAGGTTCGAAAGCGACCCACCTCGGTGGCATCTACCCGCGGGGCGCCGAAGCCATGCGGGTGGGTCAGACCTTGAAGGTGGTGGCCTCCACGTCGAACGCGAGCACGGCCACGTCGCCCTCGATGGTCGCGCCCGTGTACCGGATCCCCTTCACGATCTGCGGCAGCGGCAACGAGTAGACCTGGCCGGCCACCCTGGACCGCAACACGAGCAGTCCGTTTCGAACCCGAACGTCCGCCCGAGCCGTCCGGCCGGGAAGGTCGGGCGAGGACACCATGGCCGTCCCGTGTTCGAACCGAACCGTCGCGTTCACGCTCTGGTCGTGAAGGGCCGCGGTGACGCCCTTCCCGGTGAGCGTGGCGGTTCCCTCACCGCCCCCCACCCGCACCGTGCCGCCTCTCCCACCGATGAGCTCGCTGGTGGACAGACGGACGTCGTTCAGGGTGATGTGGGCGCTCTCGATGGGGACCTTGTCCGCGTCGAACCTCCGCCCGTCGAGGGTGATCGAGGGGAAGCTCCCGGAGGCCAGGTGGGCCAGGAAGGGGAATCCGCCCAGCGACACCGACGGCTTGGTGGAGAGCCGGAGCGTGGACTGCAGGGCCTTCGCCGTCTGGGCCTCGGCCACGGCCTTCAGGCCGAAGTCGGCTGCGAGGAGCAGGGCAACCAGGATCAGCAGCAGGATCAGCAGCTTCCGCATCGGGCTCCTCGGGTGGTACGGGCCTCAGCGAACGTAGAGCCTGCCGCTGCGTTCGGCCACCTGGCCCCGCCGCAGGGGGAGAACCTGCGCGTAGGCCTTGACGGTCTGGCTGAGGCCCGGGACCTTGGCGAACGCGCCCTGGGGGCCGCGGACCATCTTTCCCGTGGAGACGTCGTACTTCGAACCGTGCCATGGACACACCAGGCACCCATCCTTGTCGATGCGGCCGTTGGCCAGGTCGGCGAACAGGTGCCGGCACCGCCGGCTCACCGCGAAGTACGTGCCGTTCGCGTTGCCCACGGCGTACGGTCCGGCCCCGACGACCTTGCCCGGGCCCAACTCGGAGGCCGGTCCCACGTCGATCTCGTCGCGCATGCTCGTCTCCACGTTCTGGGCGGGAAGACGCCCCGAGCGATTATGGGCCGAACGTCCGGAGGGCGCTCGCGCGGCTACACGGGCGGGAGGGGGCGGCGCCGGGCGAACCGCGCGTGCACCCCGGGAGAGTGGTGCACCAGGGGTTCGCCTCCCACCCGAGGGAGTCGCGAGGCGGCGAACAGGTTCTCCTGGAGGCCGGTCAGCCTGGCCCGGTGCAGGGTCCAGGGCTCGTGCTCGACCCGGGTCACCGCCACGCCCTCGGGCGTCGAGCTGTACAGGCGCCACCGGCAGGTGAGGAACCGCTCCAGCGGGGAATGGTCGGCGGGGCCCAGCCGTTCCCCCACGGTGAGCGTCATGGCGAGCCTGGGCCCGGCCGAGGGCCACCGCCGGTAGCTCTCGTAGCGCACCCGGTCGCCCTCGCGGCGAAGCTCCATCCGGGCCCACTTGTACGGCAGGTGGTACCAGCCTCGGGCCACCAGGACCAGCGAGAGGCGTTCGGCCTCCAGGGAGAAGAACCAGATGCCCCGCCGTCCGTCGGGGCCCCGGACGTAGGTGCGAACGTTGGCCTCGACGGATCGGATCGCCGGGGGGAGCAGGGACAGCCCGGGCAGCCGGGTGGCCAGGCGGAACGGGACCAGGCCGATCCAGGCGGTGCCGTCGAACGTGTCCACCTCGATGCCGGGAGGAAGGAGGCGCTGCACGTCCCGGGGCTCGCAGGGCCAGTGGACGAAGCTCACGCACTCCCACCGCTGGAGCATGACCGGATGAACGACGGTCTCGGGCGGGAAGGTGGAGAGGTCGGGATCGACCAGGGCGACCAACGAGAGCGGACGGGTGATGAGCGTCGTCACCGGGGATCACCTCGTTCGGGCGCACCGGGGAGGAGCGCGGACAGCACGGGTGCCAGGGTGGAGGCGCGTTGGAACAGCGCCTGGACGCCGGAGCGATCGCGGTCCAGGTGGGTGAGCAATTCCATCCCCAGGTAGAGCGCCACCACGGCGTGGGCCAGCTCGTCGGGGGGGAGCAGGGCGGCGAGCGGCGAGCCGGCCAGGGCCCGTTCGATGGTCTCCCGGGCGAACGTCTCCCAGGGTTCGACCAGCTCGGAGATGCGGGGCCCCATCTCGGGAAACGAGGAGGAGGCCGCGATGAGCTCCGCCAGGACCTTGATGTGGCCGGACTCGAGGTCCTCCCGGTAGATGCGGGCGGCCGCCTCGACCAGCTCGGGCAGGGTCCGGGCCTGTTCGACCTCGGCCCGGTAGCTCTCCATCCGCCGGGAGCTGGTCTCGCCCAGGGCGGCCAGGAGGAGATCGCTGATCGAACCGAAGTGGTAGAAGATCAGGGCCGGGTGGAACCCGCCGGTCCGGGCGATCTCCCGGGCGCTGGCCCCGGCGAAGCCGTGCGACTTGAGCGTCTCGATCGCCGCGTCCACGATCCGGTCCCGGGTGGGCGCAGCACCGGAGCGTCCGGGCGCCCGGCTCTTCCGTCCCGCCTTGACCATCGCCCCTTCTCCTGATCGAAAGCTTTGAGCAGTCGCTCAATAGCCTATACGGTCTCCTCTCCTGCAGTCAAACCGCTGGTCATCGGGGCCCGGTCCTGTGAGCGCTGAGCGAGGCAGGCGGATACGATCAGGTCCCCGTGCACCGCGTGACCCATAGGACCGTCGAGACGAACGGCATCTCCATGCATGTCGCGGAGGCGGGCGAGGGGCCGCCCGTCATCCTGTGCCACGGGTTCCCCGAGCTGTGGTACTCGTGGCGGCACCAGCTCCCGGTGCTGGCCGAGGCGGGCCATCACGCCGTGGCTCCCGACCAGCGGGGCTACGGCCGCACCACCGCCCCGTCCGCGATCACCGACTACGACATCGAACACCTGACGGGCGACCTGCTGGGCCTGCTCGATGCGCTCGGGGAGGAGCAGGCCGTGTTCGTCGGGCACGACTGGGGGGCCATCGTGGTGTGGGCGCTGGCGGTCATGTCGCCCGAGCGGGTCCGGGCCGTGGCCGGGCTGAGCGTCCCGTTCGTCCCCCGCGGGCCCCTGCCGCCCACGCAGCTGTTCCAGGCCCTCTCGGGCGAGAACTTCTTCTACATCCTGTACTTCCAGCAGGTCGGTCCCGCCGACGAGGAGCTGGCCCGCGATCCCCGGGCCGCGCTGGCGAAGGTCTTCTACTCGGTCTCGGCCTTCGCGCCCCCCGGGGCCGTCCGCCGGCTCCCCCGCGAGGGAACCGCCTACCTCGACATCCTGTCCGACCCGCCAGAGCTTCCCGGCTGGCTCTCGGAGGAGGACCTCGACCTCTACGCCTCCGAGTTCGCCCGGACCGGCTTCACCGGGCCGTTGAACTGGTACCGGAACTTCGACCGCAACTGGGAGTTGATGGAGCCCGTGGGGAGCCGAACGGTCACCATGCCGGCCCTGTACATCGCCGGCGAGGCCGACCCGGTGTCGCGGTTCGCCCCGCCCGAGCTCATGGACGGCTGGGCCGACGACCTCCGCGGGAAGATCCTCCTGCCCGACGCCGGCCACTGGGTCCAGCAGGAGCAGCCCGAACAGGTCAATCGCCACCTCCTGGAGTTCCTCTGGGGCCTGTAGGGCATTCGCCACCCTCGGCAGCGACACTCTCAGGGAGGGGACGTCAGGCGATCGGTCACCCTCGGCAGCGACTCTCTCAGGGAGGGGACGTCAGGCGATCGATCTCCCCGATCAGATCCTTTCCCCGGTGATAGCCGCGCTCCACCACCAGACGGGCGGCCTGGCGCGCGATTGTCACGTCCTCGGAACCGGCCCGATCGAGCAATGCCTGTAGATCCACGGCGTCCTGAGGCCGGTCCTCGGCTCGAGCCAGCACTTTGAGCACGATCAGGTGACCGATGCTCGCCACCTTTGCTGGGAGCCCCTCGAGGACCTCGAGCTCGTCGGCCCCGGCCACGACCTCGGGCTCGATCCCAGACGACGCGAAGAGCAGGTCTGCCACCCGACCCGCGGGGGGCTCCTCAGGCGGCCCTAATCTCACTGCGGCGAGCCTGCCGGCGGCTTCGTGCTCGATGGTGGCTGTGATCCGCCACCCTCGTTCGACCATGGCGGAGACGACGGCTTCCGCTTCGGGGTCGCCCGCGACCGCGATGGCGAGATCGACGTCTCGGGTAAACCGGGGCTCCGTTCGAACGGATACCGCGATGCCGCCGACGACCGCCATCGGCGCAGCGAGAGCATCGAGATCAGCGATGACCCGTCGGAGGAGCTCCTCGAGATCGATCACCTTCGAGGCCAGGCCACGGGTCTGCCCTGCGCGTCCCCGAACTCCGCTCCGGGCCGCTCCGAGAGCCAATCGCGGAGGCGGCGTTCGATCTCCTCGTCGTTCTCGTCAGGGTGTCGGCGGCGGAGGTTCTGCCGCATGAGGCGGACCCCGTCCTCGTGGAGAAGGAGGGTCGCCCTCAAACGTCGGGCGAGCACGTCAGGGTCTTCCGCCACCGATCCATTTTCCCACCCCACCCTCAGGGAATGGCATGCTCGACCTGGCGCCCCTCCGGAGCATCGAACTCCCACCGGAGCTGGCCGCAGGCGGCGTCGATCTCTCGGCCGCGCGTATCGCGCACGGTGACGTTGACGCCTTCATCGCGAAGCCGGTTGACGAATGCCCTCATGCGCGCCGGGGTGCTGGGCTGCGTGGGATAGCCCGGCGTGGGATTCAGCGGGATCAGGTTCACGTGGGCGTGAAGCCTGCGGGCGATCCGGGCCAGCAGTCGCGCCTGCCCGTCGCCGTCGTTGACCCCGTCGATCATGGCCCACTCGATGGACGGCCTGCGGTGCGTTCGATCCCGCCACTCCTGCACGGCGGCAGTCAGCTCGGCCAACGGCCACAGGCGGTTCACCGGGACCAGCTCGTTCCGAAGCTCGTCGTCCGCGGCGTGGAGGCTCACCGCCAGGCCGACCTGCGGGTGGTCGGCGCCGAGGCGCCGGATGCCGGGGACCACGCCCACCGTCGACACCGTGACGTGCCTTGCGCCGAGGCCGAACCCCATGGGGTCCAGCAGGCGGCTCACGGCTTCGCGGGTGGCCCGGTAGTTCGCCATGGGCTCGCCCATGCCCATGAACACCACGTTCGTCACTCGCTTCGGAGTCCATGACGGCAGCGCCCGCGCCGAACGCGACGCCCACACGGCCTGGGCGGCGATCTCGCCCGCGGAGAGGTTCGCCTTCAGGCCCATCTGTCCCGTGGCGCAGAAGCCGCACCCCATAGCGCACCCCGCCTGCGAGGACACACACGCGGTGACCCGGTCCGGATAGCCCATCACCACCGTCTCCACAAGGTGCCGCCCGCCGAACCGAAGCAGCCCTTTGCGGGTGGCCCCCCCGTCGGCCTCGCGTTCGGTGAGGACCTCGATGCCAGCGGGTAGCTCCTCGGCCAACCGGTCGCGCAATGCCCCTGGGAGGTCCGTCATAGCCTCGTAGGTCGCGGCCCGTCTCCACAGGCCGGCGTAGACCTGCCCAGCTCGGTAGGGCGGCTGGCCCCAGTCGGCCAGGCGGGCCTGCAGCGTCGGCAGGTCGAGGTCGTAGGCGTACACGGGTTCGACGGCGTTCATCGCGAACAGCCAGCGTAGCGAACGCCAAGGCCGGGCGATCAAGCCCGAATCCCGCCGGGCGGCGACCACCGGCATCATGATCCGGAACGAGCTCGAGCTCGAACGCATGCTCGGATTGGCGGGTTGCGCGGAACGGCCGGAAGTGGCTACCGTGAGTCGGGCCGACCCGAAACAGGGGGTGGTTGTGGTGGCAAGCGCGGAAGAGCTCGGCAGGAAGTGGTTCGAGGCGATGTCGAACCATGACTTCGAGGGAGCGCTGGAGACGCTGGCCGACGACGTCGACTTCTGGTCGCCCGCAGGGCCGATGCGCGGGCGTGAGGAGGTCCGTCCGTTCCTGTTGGGGTACGAGACGGCGTTCCCCGACGCGGTGTTCGACATCAAGGTGGCGGTCGGCTCGGAGAACATGACGGCCCTCGAGGGGACGTTCAGCGGGAAGAACACCGGCCCGATCACGAGCCCGGCGGGAGAGATGCCCGCGACGGGCCGGGATGTCTCCCTCCCGTTCGTCACGGTGATCGAGACCGACGGGGAGCACATCACGTCGCACCACGCCTACTGGGACCAGATGGGATTCATGGCCCAGCTCGGCCTGATGCCAGAGCAGGCCTCGGCGTGACGGCTCAACGCCGGCCCCGGTCCGTCGACCGCTCCGACCTCCGGGGTCGGCTGGTGGAGCTGTCGGACGCCCTGCACCCGGGAGTCAATCGCTCCCGGGCGTTGGGAGAGCTGGACCGGCTGTTCCGCTCCGGAAGCCCGCCCGATCCGCCGCCGGAGGGGTTCCTGCCGGGGAGGCTGCTGGCCACCGCGACGTGGGGGCCGTGGGACTCGATGGTGGCCCGCCTGGGCCGGGCATGGATGCCGTGGCAGGGCAAGTCGTTCGACGCCTCGGCGGCCACGGGGCTGAACCGGTTCGCGGTCCTGCCGGGGGTGCGGGTGGGGTTCCGGATCCTGTGGCCCGGGTACCGGCCGGTGTCCCGGTCGGCCGACCGGATCGAGGCGTTCGAGTTCCGCAACCGCCTGGGGGAGGGCGCGGTCGATCCCGGCCTGAAGGTCTACAAGATCGACTACGACTTCGAATCGAACCCCGGGTTCATCATCCGGAGGATCCTGGACGAGCTGGTCCAGGTCGAGGAGGGCGTGTATCTCGGCAAGGTCCTGATGCGGCTGGGCCGGCGGTTCCACCCCATCGGGTTCTTCATGCTGGAGTCGCCCACAGGCTGAGTTCCTGAATAAGAGCGCTATTTGTTTAGCTATAGGTAGCCTGATGACCTCGCGGTCGCCCAGAGGCCTAGCGCCGGCAATCGACCGCCTTGGAAAGCGCGTCGCAGATAGCGGCCATCGTGGCCGGTGAGGCCCGGCCCACACGGCGGTCGAGATTTGAACGGGCCACCAGTTGCACGTTGTCGAGGTTCGCCACCGATCGGAGCCGAACTCCATCGTCGGGCCCCAGGGCGACTTCGGTCGACAGGCCCCGAACGGTGGTCGTGACGGGCGCGGCGATCACGGCATGGAGGTGCCGTCCCATCGGATCGCGAGTCAGGACGATCACCGGACGAACCTTGTCGAGCCGCGCGAGCCACACCTCCCCGCGACGCGGCGCTGGATCGCTCACCGTTCGTCTTCCGGGTACAAGGCCTCCCAGTCGGTGTCGTCCTCGAGATCGGTGGTGTCCGCAAGAGTTGCCAGCTCCACCTCGGCATCGGTCGGAGGGATGCGGCGGTAGGCGGCGATGTCACGACGGATGTGTTCGGTTCGGATGAGGTGGTCGAGCGCGACTTCGATCACCTCTGAGGTCGAACCCGCTCGGACCAGCGACTTGGCGGTCTCGGCCTTCGACCGATCGAGTGTGATGGTGACCTTCTCCTTGGCCATACCGCAGATAGTACCGCAGAGCCTTACCAGTGGTGTGGCTGGGCCGATTCCACAGGCTGATGAGGCCTCGATGTCGATGGACGTACGTCCTCCTGTGCGGTTGGGAGCTGCCCATACTTCCGCAAGCTGCCGGGCCCGCGTTCCCCGTTTCCGTGGGAGAGTTCCAATGGCAGTTCGACCACGACCAGGAAGGGCCCCGATGCGAAACTCCACAGACCCAGGGTTCGGCATCCACCGCACGGGCGCGGCCAGGCCCGGAGGGCCGCAGGACCGGCGCCCCCGGGCTCCGGCGCCGCCGCCCCCGCCGAAGTGGCATGGCTACCTGATCTGGATCGGGGTCGCCGCGACCGTGCTCCTGCTGCTGCGGCCGCTCATGAGCGGGCAGGCCCCGACAACCCTGACCTACTCCCAGTTCATCACCGACATCTCCCAGGGCAAGGTGCGCTCGGTGTCGATCGACGCGAACGGCGCCGTTTCCGGCGTGCTGAAGAACGGCAACGAGCGGTTCGAGTCGCAGATCCCCGTGGCGGTGCAGGACACCGCCCTGCTGCCGCTGCTGCGGCGCAACCACGTGCAGATCACGGCGGAGCCGCCGGGTACCAGTTCGGCCCTCTCGGTCATCCTGAGCTTCCTGCCGTTCCTGCTGCTGATCGGGGTGTACGTGTACATCGGGCGGCGGACCAAGCGGGCCATGGCCGGGGGGATCGGGGGGATCATCGGCTCGCGGGCGAAGGTCTACGACGCGGACAAGCCGGCCACGCGGTTCGGCGATGTCGCCGGCTACGAGGGCGCCAAGCGGGAGATCGCCGAGGTCGTCGACTTCCTCAAGAACCCGGACCGCTACGCGAAGGTCGGGGCGAAGGGTCCCCGGGGCGTGCTGCTGGTGGGCCCACCCGGCACCGGCAAGACCCTCATGGCCCGGGCCGTGGCCGGCGAGGCCGAGGTCCCGTTCTTCAGCGTGACCGGTTCGGGCTTCGTCGAGCTGTTCGTCGGCGTGGGCGCGGCCCGGGTGCGCGACCTGTTCAACGACGCCCGCAAGCGGGCACCCTCGATCGTCTTCATCGACGAGATCGACGCCATCGGGCAGCGCCGGGGCGGGGCCATCGTGTCGAACGACGAACGCGAACAGACCCTCAACCAGATGCTGGCGGAGATGGACGGGTTCGACCCCTCGACGGGCATCGTGGTGATCGCCGCGACCAACCGGCCGGAGACGCTCGACCCCGCGCTGCTGCGGCCGGGGCGGTTCGACCGGCAGATCGAGATCCCCCTGCCGAACCTGAAGGAGCGGGCGGCCATCCTGGCGGTGCACGCCCGGGGGAAGAAGCTCGGGCCCGACGTGGACCTGGAGGTGGTGGCGCGAGGCACGCCCGGGTTCTCCGGAGCCGACCTGGCGAACCTGGTCAACGAGGCCGCCATCGTGGCCGTGCGGGCGGGGCGTGATGTGATCTCGGCGACCGACTTCGCCGAGGCTCGCGACCGCATCCTCCTGGGCCGGCGGGAGGCCACCAACGCCCTGCTGCCCGACGAGAAGAAGGCGGTGGCCGTGCACGAGTCGGGGCACGCCCTGGTGGCCGCGCTGTCGGAGCACGCCGACCCGGTGGTGAAGGTCACGATCCTCCCCGCCGGTCAGGCGCTGGGCGTGACCGAACAGTTGCCGGTGGACGAACGCCACCTGTACCCGGAGAGCTACCTGCGGGAGTCGCTGGCCATCCGGGTGGGTGGCCGGGTGGCGGAGATCCTGGTGCAGGGCGAGGCCTCGACCGGTGCGGCGAACGACCTGGCGGGGGCGACCCAGCTCGCCACGAGGATGGTTCGGGAGTTCGGCATGAGCCCGAAGCTCGGGCCGGTTGGCTACTCGAGCGGCTTGCCCATGTACCTGGGCGACCAGGAGGTCTCGCGACGGTCCTACGCCGAGGCCACCCAGCGGGTCATCGACGAGGAGGTCACGCGGCTGCTGAACGAGGCCCAGGAGCATGCCCGCCAGTTGCTCTCGGAGCATCGTGAGGAGCTGGGCCGCCTGGTCGACCTGTTGCTCGAACGAGAGACGGCGGACGGCGAGGACGTCTACGCGATCCTGGGCCGCCCGATGCCCGGCCGCCGAGAGGAAGCCGAACCCGCCGTCGCCCACGCCACGTCCGAGACGACCGGGCCGGCGTGAGGAATGGCGGCAGATGAACCGGATTTGGAGTTCAGCTTGAGGCAGAGCTTCTTGGTGGTCTATGACTATGGTCAAGGGGGTGTGTGGGCATTCGTTCTCGCTGAGTCCAAGGAACGGCTCAAGTTGATGTTCCCGGAGCTGCAGGTCTTCGATCGGCCTCCATCTTGGATGACCGAATCCCAACTGGTTGGGATCAGCGCCGAGCGCACGATTGAACATCGCAGATCGGGAGAGTTGGCTGCTCCCGGAGATCATCAGGGGGAGACCTGACCCAGGTGAGTAGCAGCTGAGAGGTTTCGCAATTCGTCCGTACGCACAATTGTAGATGTAGGATTTCAAAGGTGGTTGCGGCGGGTCTCCTCGACAAGGCGCTCGGGTTCCTCAGTGGGCTCTTTGCCATCGTCGGCTTCGTGAGTTATGTGATCGCTACCAGGCGCGCGTCGCGCCTGAAGTTCCTTGGTGGGCCTGGTGGGGCGGTGCGATCGCCTTCGGCCTCGACGCGGTCGGCAATGGGAGCTACATGAGGGTAGTTCTCGTTGCTTTCGCAGCGGCTATGTTGGGGGTCGGCTTGGCTGACTTTGTCCCGAAGTTCCGGAACCACGAGATCCATCTTCGTAGGCCTCCTACTCGACGCTACGACGACTTGGCGGAAGCCGATTGGGTCCAAGGAACGAATCTTGTTCACATCACGAGCGTCGCCGGTTCCTTTCGCCTAGGCGAACCCCCGCACGTCATGTTCACCACCCAATTGCTGAATGGCAGCGTGCACGATTTCCTGCTCAGTGGGCGAATCAGTGGTCACATCGAGGTGGAGCAGCCCAGCGGTGGAGTATTGGAGCTAGGGGAATCACCGGAGTTGGAAGAGTTCTGGGGCAGCATGGGAAGGCGAATCATTAGAGGGCCAGTTTCCTCCCAGGCCCCCCTTCTGGTGCCACGCAACTATCCAACGATCATTGAGGTCCGTCAGCGACTATCCGACATGGCCGTGCGTTGGCTCAAGGAGCGCGAAGCGGGAGGGTTCAAATTCTACTTCACGGCGTTGAACATAGAAGCCACATTCATTCGCGCAGGAAACGGACGACAGGAGCAGCGAAACCCAGAGGGCCTACTCTTCCCACAGTCGCCCTACATATTGGCAGTGAGGCCATGAACCAGGTCCCGTACGGGGCGCTCTCTCCTTCGACCCCCCTGAGCAACGTATCCCGGACCATTTCCTCGCAGTTGTTGAATCGGAACTCGAACCGTGAGGTGCAAGGCTAGTGCGCTGGGCTGACAAAGCCGGAAATGATCGATAGGTCGCTGTTCTCGAAGCGGCTCGAGTTGCGTTCGATGTCTCCGGCCTTCATCGAAGCGCTGCTCTCCGGTGACCGTGCGCGGGCGGAGGAGAGCCTCGGCGCGCCGGTTCCTCCCGAGTGGCCCGAGGACATCGGGCACATGCTCACGCTTCGGCTCCAGCAGATGCGGGCCGACCCTTCGGAGCAGGAGTGGCTGGCCCGGGCGATGGTGCTTCGGAGCGACGGGCGGACCGTCGTCGGCAACATCGGGTTCCACGCGCGGCCGGACGGCCGCGGGATGGTGGAGGTCGGCTACACCGTCCTCCCCGAGCATCGCCGCCGGGGCTACGCCGAGGAAGCCGTGCGGGCGTTGTTCGACTGGGCCCGCCGCACCCATGGAATCCGGATCTTCCGGGCGTCGGTCGGCCCGGCCAACGAGCCCTCGCTGGCGTTGGTCCGCAAGCTCGGGTTCGTCCAGACCGGTGTGCAGTGGGACGAGATCGACGGCGAGGAGCTGGTGTTCGAGCACCTACCCGAGATCAACTGAACGTGGATGGGCCGCCTTTGGGTTCCCGCGTACAGTCCAGGGCAAGGAGCGACGGGAAGGAGAAGGCCATGGACGAGCTGTGGAGGCGGGGAGCGAGCGAGTTGGCTGCGGCCCTCCGGAGCAGGGAGGTTTCGAGCCGGGAGGTGGTCGAGGCGCACCTCGAACGGATCGAGACGCTGAACCCGAAGGTGAACGCGGTCACCGTGACGCTGGCGGAGCAGTCGCTCCAGGCGGCGGATGAGGCCGACCGGCGACTGGCCGCCGGTCACGAGGTCGGCCCGCTGCACGGCGTTCCGTTCACGGTCAAGGAGAACGTCGATGTGACCGGCACCGCCACCACCTGGGGGCTGGCCGCCGCGGCCGGGGCCATCGCCGACACCGACGCCCCCCAGGTGGCGCACCTGCGGGCGGCCGGGGCCATCCCCATCGGACGGACCAACATGCCGGACTTCGCGCTGCGATGGCACACGGACAACGCGCTGCACGGCCCGACGGTGAACCCGTGGGACGCGGGACGGACCCCCGGCGGGTCCAGCGGCGGGGAGGCCGCCGCCCTGGCCACGGGGATGTCGCCGCTGGGCGTGGGCAACGACCTGGGGGGTTCGCTCCGGTGGCCCTCCCAGTGCTGCGGGGTCACCGCGATCCGGCCCACCCTCGGCCGGGTGCCCGGGGCCAGCGTGGTCGAACCCATCAACGCCCCCATCGGGATCCAGCTGTTCAACTCGCAGGGGCCGATGGCGCGAAGGGTCGCCGACCTGCGGGTCGCCCTCGAGGTGATGAGCCGGCCCAGCCCCCGTGACCCGTGGTACGTGCCGGCTCCGATCACTGGTCCGCCGGTCGAGGGGCCGGTGAAGGTCGCGGTGGTGCGCGACCCGGGCGGGATCGGCGTCGATCCGCAGGTGGCCGGGGGCGTGGACCGGACGGCCCGGGAGCTCTCGGCGGCGGGGTACGCCGTCGAGGAGATCGAACCCCCCTCGATCATGGAGGCCTTTCAGGGGTGGTCCCAGCTGATCAGCTGGGACTTCGAGGCGCTCCGGGCGGTGTTCGAGGCGCTGGGGTCGCCGGACGCCCTGACCTTCTACTCGATCTCGCGGCAGTCGCTGCCGCCGCCGGAGGTGGGCAGCCTGGCCTCGCTGTTCGTCACCCGGCAGGCCCTGATCCGGCAGTGGTCCGAGTTCCTGGACCACCACCCGTTGGTGCTGGCCCCGGTGGCCACAGTGCCGCCGTTCCCGCTGGGGACCGACCTGGACTCGATGGGCGTGGCGCAGTTCGTCATGGCCATGCGGATGGTGGTGGCGGTGAACTTCCTGGGCCTGCCCTCCGCGGCGGTCCCGGTGGGGGTGGCCGATGGGCTGCCCCAGGCGGTCCAGCTCATCGGGGCCCGGTTCCGAGAGGACGTCTGCCTGGACGCGGCGGAAGCGCTGGAGGGCCGGGTGGGAACGCTCGCCCCGATCGATCCGCGGTAGGCGCGGTCGGGGCCGAACGCCCGCACCACGTCGGTGACCATCGACAGCGCGGCGAGCAGTTCGGCCGGCCGAACCTGGCCCGGTTCGATCCCGGAAGATCCCACGTGCAGCCCGAAGCCTACCCGGGCGGTCCGGAGGAACCGGCCATCCGGCTACCTACGTGACGACGTTGTGTGCCGGGAAGACCTGGGGCTCGACCTGGGGGATCCCCGCCGGCTCCAGCAGGGGCATGAGCATCTGGCCGAACCGCCCGAAGGACTCCTCCGAATCCCACACGTCGACCACCCGCCAGCCGTGGGCAGTCGGACCGGCCACGTGCGACACGATGCCCTCGACCGGCCAGTCCGAGATCTGATGCAGGCCGCCCTCGTGAAGCAGGCTGCACACCGCGTCGTATTGCTCTGCCGTCACGCCCGGGAACTCGAACACCACACCGATGGCCATCGACCATCCCCCCCTTTCGGCTCGGAGCGCCACTCTACTCGGGGCCGCCCTCGGCGACGCCGGCCTCGACCAGTTCCCCTTGTTCGCCGGGCCCGTCGTCCCGGATCACCCGCATGGACAGCGCGGCCAGCCCGGCCAGCCCGGCGAGGACGGCGATCACGCCGCCCCCGGCCAGCCCGACCCTCGCGTTGAGGTGCTGGCCCACCCAGCCCGACAGCGTGCCCCCGATGGGCGTGCTGCCCAGGAACACCACCGAGTACAGCGCCATCACCCGGCCCCGCATCTCGTCGGACGAGTTGAGCTGCAGCGTCGAGTTCGCCGTGATGGCGAACGAGATCCCGGCCGCGCCGAGCAACGCCATCAACGGCCACTCCAGGGCAAGGCTGCGGACCAGCGCCACCGCGGTGGTCACGGCCCCCACGCCGACCGCAAGCAGGGCCAGGTTCCGAACGTTCGCCCTGGCCGAGCGAGACGCCATGAACAGCGCGCCGAACAGCGAGCCCACACCGAACAGCGACAGCAGCCGCCCATAGGTGCCGGCGTTCCCGTGGAACGTCCGCACGGCCAGCAGCGGCAGCAGCACCGAGAAGTTGTAGGTGAACAGGAACACCACGGCCATGATCAGCAGGGGAAGCCGGAGCCGTTCGGTTCGCCATGCGTAGCGGATGCCCTCCCGGACCTGCCCGGGCTTGCGTTCGGCCCTCCGGCGGGCCCGCAGCTCGTTCGGCCTGATCATGAGCAAGGCCACGATCACGGCCCCGTAGGTGATGCCGTTGATCAGGAAGACCGGTCCCACGCCGAACGCGCCGATCAGCAGTCCCCCGACGGCGGCGCCGAGGATCCTCGAGCCGGTGAAGGTCGCTGTGTTCAGGCTCATGGCGTTGGTGAGGTCCTCCGGCCCCACCATCTCCAGGTAGAAGCTCTGGCGGGTGGGCATGTCCACCGCGGTGACGCACCCGGTGAGGAACGAGAGCGCGTACACCATCCAGACGTGCACCACGCCGGTGAGGACCAGCAGCCACAGCGCCACGGCCAGCGAGCCGTACGCGGCCTGCGTCAGGATCTGGACCCGCCGGTTGTCGAACCGGTCGGCCACGAGCCCTCCCCACGCCCCCACCAGCAGGATGGGCAGGAACGTCAGGGCCGTGTCGAACCCCAGGGCCACGCCCGAGTGCGTGAGCTGCAGGACCAGGAAGGGCTGGGCCACGGACTGCATCCACGTGCCCCCGGTCGACAGCAGTTGGCCCCCGATGAACAGCCGGAAGTTTCGAACCCGCAGCGACTTGAACGTGCGCCGAAGCTGCCCGTCCGCCATCTGCGGAACCGCCTCGCCCTCGGGCCTCATCGCGGGCCAGCGTATCGCGCCGGGAGGGCGGCGCGATCTCGGGTCGGGGTGGGCTGCATGGAGACCGCCCGCCGCATGAGGAGGAGGAGCTCCGAACCGTTCTTCATGGGGTAGGGATGTATGCTGTAAGACGTCATGCGGCGGAGGACGCAGCTCTATCTGGAGGAAGACCAATACCGGTGGCTCAAGCGGCAGGCCGGGCGGGGGGCCATGGCCGACGTGGTCCGACGGTTGATCGACGAGGCTCGGGGGCGGACGTCTCCTTCGAAGGGGGACCCATTCATCCGGTATCTGCTCGAGGAACCGCCAGGGCGAGGAGGACGAACGACCTCGGTGGCGACCCTCGATGAGGACGTGTATGGCGAGTGACTCGAGTATTCATCGACACGGGAGCGTTCGTCGCCCTTCGTAATCGCAGAGAGCGGGAGCACGTGCCGGCGCGCAAGGCCCTGGAGGCCTTGGTGCGCGAGGGCGTGTCACTGTTCACGACGAACTACGTGTTCGCCGAAACGTACACAGCCCTCCTGGTCCGGGTGAGCCGACACGAGGCGATCTCCTGGGGTCGCCGATTCCGTGCGGGCCGGGCGATCGAGCTCATCAGGGTCGATGAGGAGGTCGAAGAGGAGGCATGGAGCATCCTCCAGTCGCACGAGGACAAGGCTTGGAGCTACGTCGACGCGACATCGTTCGTCGTGATGCAGCGTGAACGTTCAACTCGCGCCTTCACGTTCGACCACAACTTCTCCCAGCGCGGGCTGGACATGGTTCCATCGCCACGCTGAGGCGTCCCCATCCCCTGCCGTCCGGGTGGGGGTCGTACGCTGTTCCGAGCGGACTCACAGGAATCTCACAGCGTCCCGTCTTACGATTCGGCTGTGAACGACAACGGAAGCACCTCGACGGAAGACACGCGGATCCTCGTCGTCGACGACGAGGAGAGCATCACCGACCTCCTGGCGACCGCCCTGAAGTACGAACGGTTCGACGTGGCCGTGGCCCACACCGGCCGGGAGGCGCTCCGGCAGGTCGGGTCGTTCCGGCCCCACCTCATGGTGCTCGACGTGATGCTTCCCGACTGGGACGGGTTCGAGGTGGCCAAGCGCCTGGCCGACCAGCGCGACCGCATCCCGGTCCTGTTCCTCACGGCGCGGGACGCCACGGGCGACCGGGTCAAGGGCCTCACCCTGGGCGGTGACGACTACGTGACCAAGCCCTTCAGCCTGGAGGAGTTGATCGCCCGCATTCGAGCCATCCTCCGGCGAACCCACGGGACCGCCGACGGCTCGGCCCGCCTCAAGTACGGCGACCTCGAGATGGACGATGACATGCACCAGGTGTGGCGGGCCGGCCGGCCCATCGAGCTCACCGCCACCGAGTACAAGCTCCTTCGATATCTCATCGCGAACGCTCCGCGGGTGCTCAGCAAGTCGCAGATCCTCGACCACGTGTGGAACTACGACTTCGGCGGCGAGGGCAACGTGGTCGAGACCTACATCAGCTACCTCCGGAAGAAGGTGGACCGGGAGGGGCCGTCCCTGATCCACACCGTCCGGGGCGTCGGCTACGCCCTGCGCCAGCCAGCCGAATAGACCATGCCCCTCAGGCTGAAGCTGCTCATCGCGGTGATCGTGCTGGTGTTCGCGGGCCTGGGCGTGGCCGACGTGGTGACCTACACCCAGCTCCGGTCGTCCCTGCTGCAGCGGGTCGACCAGCAGCTCGGCGCGGCCGTCTTCCCCGTGGCGCATTCGATCGGCGAGGGGCAGCCTCCTCCGGCGAACCCCGGCGGCATCGGAAACTCGGCCCTGCCTCCGGGGACGTTCGGTGAGGTGCTCGATCCCTCCGGGGGCCGCATCGGAGATCCGGTCCGGTACAGCTACGAGGGGCCGCAGCTTCCCGATCCGGCGCTCCCTTCCACCCTCCCATCGATCGGCTCGGGACCCGACGACTACGCCACCTTCACCGCTGGGGCGGTGGGAGGTTCGTCGTTGCGCTACCGGGTGCGGGTGCAGAACGTCGTGGTGCAGTCCTTCGGGCAGCCCCTCGGCGTGAACGCCCGGCTGGTCATCGCCATCCCACTGACCGAGGCCGACAAGACCCTGAGCCAGCTCCGGGCCATCGAGGTCCTGGTCACCCTGGCCATCCTGCTGGGGCTGGGGTTCCTGTCGTGGTGGATCGTCCGGCGGGGGCTTCGCCCGCTGGACGAGATCGGGGATACGGCCGGGGCCATCGCCGCGGGCGACCTGTCCCGGCGGGTGCCCTACGAGGACTCCCGAACCGAGATCGGCCGGCTGGGCGTGGCCCTGAACGCGATGCTGGCCCAGATCGAGCGGGCCTTCGCGGAGCGAAAGGCCTCCGAGGACCGCCTCCGCCGCTTCCTGGCCGACGCCTCGCACGAGCTCCGCACGCCCCTCACCTCGATCCGGGGCTACGCGGAGCTGTTCCGCCGCGGGGCCAGTGAGAACGAACACGACCTGGCCAAGTCCATGCGCCGGATCGAGGACGAATCCGCCCGGTTGGGCGTCATGGTCGAGGACCTCCTGCTGCTGGCCCGGCTGGACCAGGACCGGCCACTCGAGCTCGGGGAGATCGACCTGGCCGAGCTGGCCGCAGACGCGGTTCAGGACGCCAGGGCGTCGGGCTCGGATCGCCCGATCGCCCTGGAGGCCCCGGCCCCCGTGCCGATGCTCGGGGACGAGGCGAGGCTTCGGCAGGTGGCGGCCAACCTCGTGGCGAACGCCATCCAGCACACCCCGCCGGGCACCCCGGTGACGGTGCGGGCTTCGGCCAACGGCGCCGGAGCGGTCCTGGAGGTGGCCGACCGCGGTCCCGGGCTCTCGGAGCAGGAGGTGGGGAGGGCGTTCGAGCCCTTCTACCGGTCCGACCCGTCGAGGGACCGCTCCACCGGTGGGGCCGGCCTGGGCCTGGCCATCGTGGCGGCCATCGCCAAGGCCCACGGGGGGAGCGTGGAGGTCGGCCGGACCCCGGGAGGAGGGGCCACCTTCCGCGTGCTGCTCCCGCAGGCCAGCGGCTCGGGTTCGACCTCGGAGGGGCCGGGTTCGAGCTGACCCGGTCGCTCGTGGCATCCTGTGCGCGGCGTTCACCGGGAGGGGATGGCGATGGCGAGGACGGTGGTCTTCGTGCACGGCGCGTGGGTCGCGCCGGCGTGCTGGGACTCGTTCAGGAGCCGGTTCGAATCGCGCGGGTACTCGTGTCTGGCTCCGGCCTGGCCGTACGAGGGCCGGCCCATCGAGGAGCTCAGGTCGAACCCGGCACCCGAGCTGGGCCGGGTGGGCATCCCGGAGATCGTCGAGCATCACGCCAAGGTGGTGGCCGCCCTTCCTGAGCCGCCCGTCCTGGTGGGGCACTCGTTCGGAGGGCTGTTCGTCCAGATGCTGCTGGACCGGGGGCTCGGGGCGGCCGGCGTGGCCATCGATCCCGCGCCGCCGCGCGGCGTACTGCCGGGGCCGCACGCGTTCCGGTTCAGCCTCCCGGCGGTGGCCACGTGGCGCGGGTGGCGCAAGGTCCTGACCATCCCACCGGACCGCTTCGCCTGGGGGTTCTGCCACACCCTCCCGGAGGCAGAGCAGCGAAAGATCTACGAGCGGCACGTCGTCCCGACGCCCGGGCGCATCTTCTTCCAGGCCGCGGTGGGGGCGGGGACGAAGGTGAACTTCCGCAATGCCAGCCGGGCGCCGCTGCTGATCACGGCGGGGGAGCTTGATCGCGCGGTCGACGCGAGGATGAATCGTTCGAATTTCCGGAAGTACCGAAGGTCCCCGGCGGTCACCGACTTCGAGGAGTTCTCCGGCCGGACCCACTGGCTGATCGCCGGGCCCGGATGGGAGGAGGTGGCCGACGTCGTCCTCGACTGGCTGGACCGGTCAGGTCCCGCTCTGACCTCGATCCCTCAGGCCGACGTGGCCGACGGCGAGGCGGTGGCTCCCGGCCCCGACTGAGGCGGGTGGCCCGGGAAGGGCGGGCCCCATCCACCGCGGATCGCGCCGACGGTGGTCTCGTCGAACACGTCGACGGCGCTGTACTTCCCGTCCTTCACCAGGGCCATGATCCGAACTTCCCGTCCTTCACCAGGGCCATGATCCGAACCTCGTTCCCCGTCCTCACGTCGGAGATGCCCTGGCTTCCCGCGTTCACCAGGGTGTTGTCATCGACGACATAGGTCTTCGAGTAGCCGTCGTCGCTCTTCACCGTGATCGATGACGAGCTGACCGCGGTCACCGTGCCGTACTGCGAGCTACGGTTGCCTGATGATGCGGCGGCTGTTCCGGCACCGGGACGCCCGGTTGCTGCTGGCGGGCGAGAGCTTCTCCATGTTCGGGGACCGGGCCATGCTCCTGGTCCTGGGGATCTGGGCCAAGACGCTCACCGGGAGCAGCGCCGCGGCGGGCATGGTGTTCTTCGTCCTGGGCCTGCCGGCCCTGGCGGGGCCACTGGCGGGCCTGGTGGTCGATCGGGTGCGACGGCGGACGCTCATGATCGTGGTGGACCTGTTCATGGCGGCGGTGGTGCTGGCGCTGCTGTTCGTTCGGGGCCAGGGCCAGGTCTGGCTGGTCTACGTGGTGGCGGCCCTGTACGGGGCGTCGTTCGCGGTGTTCGGCTCCGCCCAGTCGGCCCTGCTCACCGTGATGCTCCCCGATGAGCTGTTGCCCGAGGCGAACTCGGCGTTCCAGACGGTCCGCGAGGGTCTTCGCCTGATCGCGCCGCTGGCGGGAGCGGCGCTGTTCGCGGCGTTCGGCGGCGGCATCGTTGCCGGGATCGACGCCGGAACCTTCGTCGTCTCCGCGGTGGCGCTGGCCGCCCTCCGGGTCCGGGAGCCGGAGCCGGTGGGGGCCGAGCATCGTCCCCGGTTCCGAACCGAGGCAGCCGCGGGAGTGCGGCACGTCGTTCGAACCCGGCCCCTCCGGCAGATCGTGGTCACGGTGGCCGGTCTGCTGCTGGTGGTGGGGTTCGCCGAGACGCTGATCTTCGCCGTGGTGGACCAGGGGCTGCACCGCTCACCGCCCTTCGTTGGCGTGCTCGGGGCGGCCCAGGGCGTGGGCGCGGTGATCGGCGGGCTCACCGCGGCGGCGGCCATCCGGCGGTTCGGCGACGGCGCGCTGGTCGGGTTCGGCATCGTGCTGTTCGTCGTCGGCGACGGCGGGCTGGCGGTCCCGAGCCTGGGAGGCGTGCTGCCGGGGATCGCCGTGGCGGGGGCGGGCATCTCGTGGATCGTGGTCGGGTTCTACACGGCCATCCAGCGCCGAACCCCCGCCGCCCTTCAGGGGCGCGTGTACTCGGCCGCGGACACGTTGGTGTCGGCGCCGCAGACGCTGTCGGTCGCGGTCGGCGCGGCCCTTTCCACCGTGGTGGACTACCGGATCCTCGTGGCGATCATGGCGGCGTTCGGCGCCCTGTGCGGCGCCTACCTGCTGACCCGGAGGATTCCCCCCATGGCGCCGGGCCCGGCCGGGGCACCGCCCGGAGCGCCCGAGGCGGCCATCGCGGTGGCGGGCGTGCCACCCGAGCCACCGCCGTAGGTCGCGAAGCGCCCGCCGGGCACGGCTCGGGGACGGGGCCGGGCCGAGCCGGCGATCCGCACGGCGGTCAGCACGACCACGACGGCGCATGCCGCGATCACGGCCGCCACGAACGGCCCCGACCGGGTATCGGTCCCGGCGGTCAGCGCGTGGACGGTGCTGGCGGCGAACAGGCCGAAGCTGCCGAAATGGACCCGTCGCCACAGCTTCTTCGGCAAGCGGGCCCGGGCCAGCGAGGTCAGCTCGACCGCAAGCAGCACGTAGAACCCCACGATGCCCCACGCCACCGCGCCCGGGTGCCACGTCCCGGTCAGCGGGACCAGCACGTTCAGCAGGCTGAAGTGCACGTAGGTGTCGAGCAGGATCGCCCCCACGTGGAGGCCGGTGAAGATCAGGGCCAGCCCTCCCAGGAACCGATGGAGGTCGAACAGCCACGCGGGCCGGGGCTTCCCGCCGAGGGCCCGGGTCGAGAGCGCCAGGCCCCACACCACCGACGCCGTGGCCAGGGCCCAGGCAACGATGCCCGAGGCGCGGGCGGCGTACCACGTGATCTGCGAGCTCACGGGGTCACGCTTCCTTCAGGGCCGGCGTCGGCTTCGCCTCGGTGAACCGGTGGAACCCGAAGCTGGGATATGCCGAACCCCGGTCGTCCACCAGCAGGCCCTCGGTCCCGGTCGAGGCGAGCACGAACAATCCCTCGGACAGGCCGGCCACGAAGGCGGCCTTCGCCACGACCTCCGCCTGCCACGCCTCGGCGGCCACCACGGTGGCGGAGGCCAGGCCGGTCCGGGCGGGCCGGCCCGTGGACGGGTCGATCAGGTGGTGCCGCCGATCGCCCGGCGGGCCCCACGCCCGGCGGGTCCGTGCGCTCGTGGCCACGGCGCCGCTTCGAAGCCCCACCGTCGCGACGGGCGTGCCCACGGACGGATGCTCGATGGCCACGGTCCAGGCCTCGCCGTTCGGGCCCTCGCCCTCCACCCGGAGGTCGCCGCCGACGTTCGCGCAGACGCCCGCCGCTCCCCGGGAGAGCAATTCCTCGGCCAGGAGGTCCGCGGCGTAGCCCTTGCCGATCCCGCCGGGGTCGAACCCGACGCCCTCGGGAAGGGCGACGGTGGAGGCGGCCTCGTCCAGCACGATCCGTTCGAACCCGAACCCGAGGGGCGAGCCCGAATCCAGGGTCGCGTCGGTGAGGAGCTCGAAGCTCCGGTCGTAGCCGGCCCGGATGACCGCCCCGAGGACCGTGGGGTCGAAGCGTCCCTCGGTGGCGCGGGCCCCCTCGATGGCCCGCCGAACCAACCCCATGGTGTGGGAGGAGACCCTGACCGGCACCCCGGCGAGCTGGTTCAGCAGGCTGATCTCGCTGGCCGGGCGGAACCGGCTCCACCGGGATTCGAGGCAGTCGACGAACGACCGGGCCGTCTCCAGGAGGGACGGCGAACCGCCCACGAGGACCACGTGGATGTCCGAGCCCATCGCCCGGAACCGCGTCTCAGCTTGCATGGCTGGTCGTCACCGCCTGGCCGGACGAAGGGGCGGCGGTGGCCGCCCACGAGGAGGAGTTCGACGCTGTCTCCGACG
>WNGK01001836.1_pt1 | contig 27561 bp, 16 predicted proteins | sample 5400601 | NCBI WGS metagenome assembly WNGK01 (sample SAMN13153376, study PRJNA577476) | soil metagenome | isolation source: 60 cm soil or saprolite under Garry oak tree replicate 1 | place: USA:California | collected 2016-06-15
AGGCAAGCGCACCAAAGTGGCAAATGAGCCACTCAAGGGATCAACATCAGCAAGAAAATCGCACATCATAGATAAGCAAAACTGATAAATGAAGACCGAAGCTCTATCAACGTCCAGTTTTTCAGCAGCCTGCTAGACCTCAGAGATGACTTGCACGGCAGTTTCACCTTTTCTCTTCAGAATCATTAGAAGCATGTCTTTGAGATTCTGCATCGCCCGCCTTCCCGCCGGTATCATCGCCAGAACCAATAGTGAGATTCCCACAGTGGTTCCGAAGGCGAGCATTAAGCGAATCACCAAATGTTGAAACATACCCAGCCATGGACGACAGACAACTAACACTGCCAATGTGGCTAAAGCGGTGACCACAGAAGGAGCAATGGTTCGGTAAATATCGACGGCCCGAACCGGCCCCTTGCGGCCGATATACCAGAACATAAGTGGCGTGCTGATACAGAGATCGGTTATGGCGTATGAAGCGGCCACGCCTGTCGCTCCCCAGGGCAGACCGACGACGATTGAAACGACGGCGATTACAGCGCCTGCGATTCCCCACTTGAACATCTCGCGCGAGCGCCCCTGTGTAATAAACAACCAAAGGCCGGTTTTGCTAACTGGTTGCATGATCGCCGCTATTCCCAGCAGCATGAAAATGCGGCCGGCGTCGCGCCACTTGGGTCCAAGCAGAAATATCATGAGCCAGTCAGACGTCGCGATCATAAATGCCACACTTGGCATCGTCAGCATGGCAATCTTTTCCAGAATTCTAAGATAGCCAGCGCGATAGCGCTCAGGCAAATCGGCCAATCGGCTGAGAGCAGGCACCGCGACAGCAGCCAGCGGAGTATTGATTTGGCCCATCGGCATAAGCAGCATTTGATAGGCCCTTGAGTAAATGCCCAGTTGATAAGCTCCCCAGAACCTGCCGATTAACGCGTTATCCAAATTCTGGGCGAAGAAGGTCGTGAAGTTATAGCCGGTGAGATTTCCCCCAAACTTAAGCATGGACCGCACCCCCGATCCACGCACCGGCAATCCCGGCCGCCACTTGCACGCGGTCCACGCTCCTACGATTGTGACTAGAGCGAACACAACTTGATTAAGCACCAGGGCCCAGTAACCGGCACCATTCAAGGCCGCTAGAATGGCGGCACCCGTGCCGATTGCGAGTGCGCTCACCTCGACAGCCGCAATAGCGGCAAAGCGCATCTGCCGCATGAGAATTGCCATGTGTTGAATCGAAATTCCCGTCAAGAAGATCACCAGCGAGTATCCGGCGGCAATTCCTAACAAGCGTGGTTCCTTATAGAACCAAACCAGTAAAGGAGCGCCAGCGAGAACTGCCAGCATAATCAGGGTGCTCAGCCCTACGTTTAACCAAAAAAGCGTGCTGACTTGAGCGTGACTAAGTTCCTTCCATTTTACTGTAGCTGCGGGTAGGCCCAGATACTGAAACAATCCCAGAAAGCTAATGAGGACCACAACCATACCCACTAGACCGTAGTCTTGTGGCGCCAGCAGTCGAGCGACCACGATTGTCGATGCAGTACTGATCAGAAACTTCACGATCTGAACGGCCAGAGTTATCGCGCCGCCGCGCATCGAGCGACTTCCCAAATCGTCGCCTAAGTGATCTGTCCGGAAGTGATGATTCTGGTCACCGGCGATAAACTGCTGCTGGTTTGAAATCTTTGTCAAAGTCTTGGAAAGCCTATCTCAGAGCGAAATAATCGAGGTTGCGGTGGATGGATCGTCAAAAAACTGCCTCGTATTATACATAATTTGAAAATTTCTTAAGGTGGTCTGGGGAACGGTCGTTAACCACAATTACTTAACACCGGAGCGTCCGATCGCTTGCTATCCAGAGTCTGAGCGCTCGCTCCCCCATTAGTTTCACTCGTTTGGGCTTCATAGATTCGGCGGAAGCAGACCGCATATCCGACTAGATAGTAGATAAACCAGTAGTACGCCACGGACACGAAGAAACTGCTGAACATGTAACCAACCAGACTTGCCTGCAGGCCCACAGCGATATAGTAGAAGCGAGAATCGCGGGCCATAGTCAGGGCCTCGCGCTCAATCTTTTTCAGTCGGTTTAGCGGACCTGTCACAAACATCGTGTACAGAAGAAGCGCACCCATTCCCATTTCAGCGGCGACCTGCGTGTATGAATTATGACTAACCATACTGTGCGCGGAGACGAGGGAGAAGTTTCCGATTCCGATGCCCAGCAACGGATGTCTGAGCGCCACCAGAAAGGATTGCTTGAGAAGCTCGGACCGGGGGCCGGATGAACCAAAGGCATCTAGACTGGGATCAAAAATCGACAAGAGACGGATCCAATATGATCCTGGGGCCGCAGCGATAAAGATCACGGTGCCAAGAATCAGTGAAACGATCACTACGCCGCGCCGGCGACGAGCGAGTTTCAAACTCATAACAACGGTTGCGGCCAGTAATCCAATGAATGCTCCGCGCGAGAAGGTAATTACCAGGGTTGCTATTGCGAGAAGGGCAATTGCCCAGTACAACATCTTTCCAAAAAAGTTGCGGGCAGCAAATCCTAGCATTAGGGCCAGTGGAAACATTGTTACGAGGTGAAGCCCCAGATCGTTTGCGTTGTCAAACATCCCACCGGTAATAGACCCACTGACGCGGTAACCCTCGACCGTCAGGTTTCCCAAGCGGTAATCGTTAAGTGCTGAGAAGCACAAAACACACGTCACGGCAAAGGCGACGTAGAACATCCCTTTCAAACGACGCTCCGTTCGCACCACATTAACAATGACGATGAAGATGATCACGGCCTTAATGAATGGCTCCCAAAACGTATGTAGGGCGTCGCCCGGACTGACTGCCAATGGGACCGACAACAATGCGGCGACACAGAGGAGCAGCAGCAGATTCACCTCCCTGGGACGCGCTCCGAGTGAGCCTTCCATGGCCAGTTGAGAAGGGATAAAAGCCAGCAGCGTTATGATCGCTGCGATCAAGGCAATCGGAACAGATGCAAGCTCAGGGAGGTATTCCTGGGGCCTGAAATATACGATGATGGTGAAGATCAATAGCGCGCAGTAAGTGAGCGTATGACCACGAGCCAGTCCGCGACCCCTATTGTGTGGTCTACGTTTATCAGTCGAGGTGACACGTTGTAAAAGCTCCTGAGCAGCTCCCTTGGCCGGCTCGGGTTCCGCTCTTGCCAACGTCTCCGCATGATCTCTGCTCAACAATGAAGGCGTTCGTTTCCGACGGGTGATGGGCTCGTAATCCACAAATCTGGTTGTATTAGCCATTCAACGTGTTTCAGGGCAGGAAATCCAAATAGCCGATATAAAAATGTTAGCTGCTAACTATTGTCAACCCAGCAGCATCACATTAGGTCCCGAGATGGTCGAAGACATGAACTATTCCCAACAAGACATTTAAGATCAGGCCGAACAACGCTCCATTCCCATAATAACAGCAGAATCCGTCCCGGACGCAAATATCACCTCGCAGACCAATTTGTAAGACAAGTTCTGCATCAGAACAATTGAGTTTTCTTAGAGTCGGCACTTCGTGCGATTATCTAAGCGAAAACGGACGTGTCCGGTAAGTTCACTGAAGACGAAAACGCCACTAATTCTTCTGATGCCCACAATCAAACTACTTGTCGTGATCGAGGCAACGACCGTAAGCGGGCCCGCCAAGAATCTCCTGGGATTCTTTCGTCTATTGCGCTCACCGGAATTCCAAAACGAAGATTTGCCGAGGATGGAGTTTTCCATAGTGACCTTTCACCGTTCCGGGCGTTTGAAGCTTGATGGCGATGGGTCCTCAGTCACAAAGCGACCGCAGAATGCCTTCGTGGCGGCGGCTCTAGCTCAGGGAGTTGAAGTGGACGTGATCTCTGAACGCTTCCTTTTCGACCCAGGAGTTATTGGCCAGTTGCGGAACTTTGTGGCGCGACGTGCGCCACACGTCGTGCAGACGCACATGGTGAAATCACACTTCCTTACAAAGCTTTCCGGAATCGGCCGTGAGTATCCGTGGGTGGCCTACCACCACGGTTATACAACCACCGACCTGAAAATGCGCGGCTACAATCAGCTCAACCGCTGGTCGTTGCCGTCGGCCTCACGGGTGATCACCGTATGCGGCGCATTTGCCAACGACTTGTCCCGCGCCGGCGTCAGGCCTAACCGCATTTCCGTATGCCATAACTCAGTCGAGCCACCGGTTTATGGATCTCCGGAAGACTCAAAAGGGTTACGCCAGAAGTTAGGCATTCATGAGGGCGAGCGGGTCGTGCTATCAGTTGGGCGGTTGTCGCGAGAGAAGGGTCATGTCGACCTGGTCAGAGCGCTCGCGGCTTTGCGCAAAATCTCTCCTTCGCTGCGTCCTAAACTAGTAATAGTGGGGGACGGGCCGGAACGAGAGCGAATCGCAACTGCGGCGAGAGCGGATGGTCTTACCGAGCAACTGATCTTTGCCGGTCATACCGCCGATGTACAGACATATTATGCGATTGCCGACATCTTAGCCTTGCCTTCTCACAGCGAAGGATCACCCAACGTGTTGCTCGAGGCTATGTCCGCGGGTTTGCCGGTAGTAGCAACGGCGGTCGGAGGCGTACCCGAGATTGCCTCCACAGAGGAGAATGCACTTCTGCTTGCGCGAAACGACACGTCCGGCTTCGCCCAAGCGCTGAGCCGCCTGCTAACGGATCGCGAGTTGGCCCAAAAACTGGGCCGGGCAGCAGCATTACACGTAAGAGAGAAGGTTGTCGTTCCTCTTTACAATAAAGCACCCTACGTGCGGCGCGCGCTCGTTTCAATCGCACAGCAGACCTTCAGCGATTTTGAAGTGATCGTAGTTAATGACGGTTCAACGGATGAAGGTGCGGAGATCGCGCGGTCATTTGCCGACCAGCGGATGCGTCTGGTGACACAGCCGAACCTCGGCCCTGGTGCCGCTCGCAATCGGGGCATCAAGGACGCTCGCGCCGACCTGGTTGCTTTCCTTGATGCCGACGACGAGTGGCTTCCTGAATACCTGGAAGAGGGCGTAGCGCTTTTGGATCGAGCCGAACCCGATGTAGCTTGTGTCACGTTGGGCTATAACACGGAACCTGAGGCCACTTCTCATCTCTCGCTGTGGCGACGACGTGGGTTAACTGAGGGAACGCATCGCATCACACCTGAGACTTCTGCCGAACTAGTGGTTCACATGCTCGCCTACATGTCCCCATGTTCAACCATTAGCCGCACGGAGGTGTTGAAAAGATTGGGTGGCTTTTACGCTAGCGGTAAATGCAATTATGGAGAAGACGCCCACCTATGGCTGAAAGTCTTGCTCAATGAAGGGGTGGAGTTTGGCTTTAAGCCGCTCGCGCGCTTTCACGTTGAAGATTCAAGTTTAAGCAATAATTTGCCGGGGGTTCGGCCAGTGGAACCGTTTCTTCTTCATCCAGAAGAACTGTACGCAGTATGTCCTCCAGAGTTAGAGCCCTTGCTAGCCGAAGTTCTGATGATTCGCGCCTTGAAAACCGCCTGTGTTCTCGGTTATTGGGGATACTGGCGGGAGGCCAAAGATCTGGTGCGAGGCTTCAATACGCCAAGCTCCTGGCGCTATCCCTATTACGCGCCCTCATTGATTTGCAGAACGCCGCTGGGCGGGGTGATCGGCCGGATGCTACGGAGAATTAGCCCAGCCGTTTTTCTATTCCTCAATATCGCCACGCATAGTAAATGAGTTTTAGGTACTCACCCGGGACTAACTTCCATCCCAGCTTATGCAGCCACCAAGTCGCCGGTCGGGGTGTTTGCAAGCCCGCAGGGGGACCTTCAATCCCGAGGGTTATTTCAGTCCCACTAAATACCCGTTCAAAGACCGAGAGGGCTCGCCGTGAATGATATGCAGAAGTGACAATTAAGAGGCTGCGTAGGTTGTGCCCGATTGAGTAAGCGCGCAAGAATGCTGCCTCTTGGTACGTGTTCTCGCCTAACTTAGTTATAACCTCGATCTTATCGTTCGGCACCCCGGCTCGCTTCAGTTCCGATTCTGCGAGCTCAACGAAAAAGGGATTACGGTCGAGTTCGTGGGAGTAACCTGCCTGAAGCCCATCATTCGTTAGGATTATTCTTGGGGCACGGCCTTCGTTGTATAAACGGGCTGCCCACTGCGCGCGCTCGACATAGGTCGACGAGCCGCTGAGGACCACAATCGCATCCGCGCGCTCCAACCTTTTGGTTACAATAAGTGCATTCGCGGCGACCCAGGCAAGGGACAGGCACAAAAGGACCAGCAAGACGCCAACCAGGAGCCCACCAACACGTCGTCTCTTTTTTCTTCCACTGTCCGCAGTCATTGACAGAAGTAAATTCTTTATAGACGAGGCCGCAAAGGATGTCGCTTCCGCAAACCATCCAGCAGAAATATCGACGCCGGTTGTCTAACTTGCCGGAGTCTTCTTAAGAATAGCGATAATTCCTGTTCGGAACTCTTTGAGACGGTCGGTTAATAGAAGCCTGATCCAGATCAACTCAACCAGAGCAATCGGTGGAACGACGGCAAAGAGAGCATCAGTGACAATGATGCGGATCTTAATGACTTCGAAGCCGCAAGTATCAGCCAAGGTACGAATCATCTCACGGCTGTTGGCTTTATAATGAGTTAGAAAAACATCCTCTTGTTTTCTTCCGTCAAGGAGATAAATCAACCTTCCCTTCAGAGACTCAGGAACTCTCCTCGCCAGAGCTATGAAGTATCCGGCCGAATTTGGCGTATGAAAAATAAAAACTCCTCCGGGTTTTAGAACCCTACTGATCTCGCGGAACTGCGACTCAGGATCACTGAGATGCTCAACGAGCATGTTGGCGGTGATCAGATCAAAGGAGTCATTTTGAAATGGTAGCAGCGTAATGTCCGCCCTGGCTTTCATATGTATATTTCGGTGTTTCTTGAGTGATGGCAAATCGTAGTCGATGCCCACAATCATTCGGCAATTCGCCACAAGGCGTTTCTCTTCATCCTCACGCCAAGCCGGAAGAATCTGATGGCCGCAACCAAGATCTAACCAGTTAACATCTGGTTTGACGTATTGAGAAAGTACGTCTTCATATAGGTACTGGGAATACCTCAGCGATGGTGCGATTAGCTTTCGTAGTTCTCCGTAAATCTTATAGAGAGTTGAGCGTGGATCCATCGCCATAATATGGTTTCTCCGCTACTCCTTTGATTCGCTGGAAGGGAGGCATACCGGTAAATACCTTCCCTACGGTGACGTGCCAAAGATGAAACCAGTTGCCCTTATGCACCTTCTCTGCTCGCCTGACTTATGCCTTCAGAAGCGCCGCGTCGCTCAGATTCAAGCAATTGTTCGTAGAGACCTTGCAGGAGCGTAACCTGGGCTTCCCACGAAAACTTCTTGGCTACCACCATCCGACCGCGCTCGCCCATTAGGCGCCCCTTCTCTGGTTCTCGAAGCAGCGAAATTATCTGTTCAGCCATGGCAACATCGTCGCCACTTGGCACGAGGTAGCCGGTTTCACCGTCGATTACTACTTCCCGCGCGCCGCCCACGTCGGTTGCAACCACGGGAAGCACGGCGGCCATGTATTCGAGAATCGAATTTGAGAAGCCTTCAGCCTTCGAACTGAGAACGCCCACGTCCGAGATACCCAGCAAATCCCCAACGCGATTGCAACGCCCAATAAAGAAAACGTCTTCCGTCAAACCGAGTTCGGCCGCGTAAGCCTGCAGGCTGTCCTTGAGTTGGCCTTGTCCGGCGATGACAAACGCTGCGTCAGGGATGGCACCGCGCACCCTCCGGGCGGCGCGCAGGAACATGGGATGGTCTTTCACCGGGTGTTGAATATTCGCCACGATGGTCACAAAGCGGCGGGGAGACTCGTATGGCAAACCAAAACCAGCGAGCACTTCTTCGCGGCGCGCTCTCAGGGTGGGTGCGACTCTCTGGAGGTCAATACCGTTATAAATAGTAATTAGTTTTCTGGGCGCGACGCCCTCCCGAATCATCTGCTTACGCACGGCCTCGGAGTTGGCGATGACCGCATGCGCGAGCCGGAAGGCACATCGTTCGGCGAATCTCTGACCTGGCGTGCGTGAAAAATCTGTTTCACCTTTGAAGGCAATACGGGCTGGCACGCCTGCCAGGGTTGCCCCGATCATGCCGAAGATGTTCGAGTAGAAATCCTGGGCATGCACTACGTCGATTTTCTTCTCTCGGAGGTACCTTGCGAAGCGAAGTAATTGCAAAAACATTGAACGGTTGTAAAAACTCGTGATGGGAAAACCGGGAACTTCCTCGCCCACTAGCTGTTCTGCCTCATTGAGCAAATCGCCAGTGCGGAGCAAACACGCGATGTGCACGCGATAACCACCGCTGTCCTTCATGCGCTTCGCCAACTGCAGCATTTGGTGCTCAGCGCCGCCTTCACCAAGGCCATATATGAAATAGAGTACGTTACGCTTCATCTGTGCAGTGAACCCTAACTTGATGTTGTCAGTTGGACCAAGGTAAAATGCGTCGGGATGATTGAGCTAGCGATCTTTCCCGGGAGTCACGGTCACTGACCCTGTCGGAAGGGGAGCCGGATCCTCCCTGGTCGGTTCCCAGTGCGCGTAACGATTACCCTTAACGAATTCATAGAACGCTAAGAACGCTGCGAGATTCGTGAGCACAAAATACCGCGGCAAGGCCAGCAGTTTTATGGAGACGCCAAAATGTTCCAGCAAGCCGAAAAGAGCGGCCGTCAGAAAGAAGAGCACCTGAGCGCCGGCGATTAAGGCATAGAAGATCGAAGTCTGCGCCAGCACGATTGAAGCGGCCAGGATCGTTAGCAAAAGAACTGGCACCAGGTAGCGCAGAACCTTGTGGGAAATCATTTGTACTGCATAGAAGCCGACCTTGAACGGGTTCAGCATCGATCGGTGCCGCCAAAGGTCGGTGTAGGTCTGCGTAATCACGCGGATGCGCATGCCCAGCTCTTTGTCAGGTCGACTGTTCGTCTCTTCAGTGCAAACCGCTGCCGGCTCGTAGACCGTGCGCAGTCCCTGCTCCACCATTTTCGTAGCAATAATGAAGTCGCTACACGCTTCATTGTAGAGTGGCAAATAGGCTGACCGGCGCACCGCATAAAGGCATCCCGAAGCACCGATCAAAGAGCACGCGCGGCTCTCATGACGCTTGAGAAAACTTTCATAGCCCCAATATGACTTCGCACCCTGCCCAACGTCTGACTCACTGGGATCGACGTAAATAAGCCGGCCGGCAACGCAGCCGACCGACAAGTCCGCGAAGTTTGGCACTATGTTCCGCAGCACATCCTGCTGGTAAAGAGTAGTCGCATCGGAAAAGAGGATGATTTCACTTTGCGCCGCTCGCACCGCCTCATTTTGGGCGGCGGTCTTGCCTAACCGCTCCGGTTGACGATGAAGACGAACACCGCGCGATCCAAACTCCCGAACAATTTCATCCGTTCTATCACTGGAACAGTCGGAGGCCACAATGATTTCGGTTTTCCCTGCGGGATAGTCGAGCGTCAGAGTATTCTGTAGCTTCTTCCTGAGATGACGTTCTTCGTTGTAGGCAGTGATGATTATGCTAACGGTGGGTTCAATAGCTCCACGCTGAACACTGTGCTCTCCAAACCGGCTCATGAGCCAGACGAGAACTGGATAGCCGAGATAAGTATAGCCAAGCGCCAACACGCTTATCCAAAAAGCACACTTTGCGATCGGTTCTAAACTCATAGCACACCGTTTGAGGCAACAATCCTACAATATAAACCTCGATCACCTGCAGGGTCCCAGTTCAATTAACCTCAGGCTTTTCAATTCTCAGCCTGCTGCCTTAGCTCTGGCGAACTCATTTCTCAGCCACGACTCAAGCACGAATAAGTACCACAGTTGTTTTCGAGCCCTGCCGGTTCGGGTCGACTCCTCCAGCCATTTTAATGTGGGCCCGGCCTGTATCCAACCATCCCTTGCGAAAATGGAATCGCGCAATGTCTCTGCAACTCTGGCCCGCAACTTTCCCGGCAGCCATCGCTCAACCGGTATTGATTGTCTTCAGCTGAGAGATCAAAAATCCTATGCCGAAGCGTCGAGCGGAGTGCCCACCGTGTATACCGTTATGTCGGTACCTAGCTTTGCAATGACCCCACACACCATCGTGCACCAGGAACACTTCCGCGCAGTGTATCCCATAAACCAAACGCAAACATACCTCTAATTCTCAACGCGAGCCCATCGATTCTCCATTCCCGCTAGCCATGGATGAGGATCTCTGTGTCAGCATGGCTCTCAAATCCGTAACCTTTACTCTCTAGCTCAATGCGAAGATCGCGGAAATTGTAAATCGCGACATTGAACACTACTCCAATCGTGCGGTCGGGAGACAGCATTTGGCTGACTGCTCGATTCGCTTAGATCAAAGATCGCCAATCGTTTATGGCCCAGCACTCCGCGATCCCAAACCTCAAGACCCTCACCATTTGGGCCTCTGCGTTCTATCTTTTATACAATCCGTAAGCAAAGTGAGGCTTGGATTTGACCGAGTAAGTTACCTGAGGTTTGGGGTAACCAAGAACAGAACTGCAGAGTTGCCGAACCAGATTCGTTCCAGATTTGTGAGTAAAGCTGTTAGCTGATTCGGCAGTGTCAAGCGCCTCGGGCTGCTTGCCTGGGGGGCGACTCGATTAGTCCCTGGATAACCTGGGCCACGTGAGAGAGCGGTTTAGGCTTCCTCAAAAATGCATCGGCACCACAACCTAGTGCCTCTTTTTCCATCTCGGCTGATCCATAAGCTGTAAGGACTATGATCCGGGTGTGGGGATTTTGCCCGCGGATGAATTTAATCAGCTCCAGGCCGTCCGGTTGTTGAGCTGGGCCCAACCTGAGATCCTGAATTACCACGTTATAGTCCGCAGCTTCAACCAGTTTTTCCGCCTCTTCCAAGTCCTGCGCAGTATCAACTTCATAGCCTTGCAAGGTGAAGTATTCTTTCATAGAAAAACAAATTGACTCTTCGCCATCAACGACTAAAAGACGGAGCATCTGCACTTCCTCTTCGGGTGTCAGGTCACGACCGACCCATATTCGTCTCAGCTTACCCGAGACCTTTTTCAACGTTCCAATTCTGCTTTGCTTCACGCCATACCGGAGCAGGGGTGCGGAGTCGAGTACACTGCGTAGCAACCCGCTGAATTTAAAATAAACAACTAGTGTCCTGTCTCTAAAGTGCGCTAACAAAATCGGGGCGTGCCAACGGGGCGCTAGCCCGACCGTCAGGGAGGGCTCATGTGTTAGCGGCGTGTAAACTGAGCCCTCCCTGACGGTCGGGCTAATGCACCGGTGATTGATCAATTAAGCGAATTTCTGGGACACCACACTAGAACCTACACAAACAATAAGGTGAAACCTGTTGTGCCTGTTACGAAAGACCGGCTCGTAAGGGGGCGAGGAAGAAATTATCGTTGGAAAGGAACTGTGCTTCCACCCGCGCAGAAGTCACAGATTACCAAGTGAGAAAGCTATCTTCGCGAAGCTTTCAGGCAAAAGCGAGCGGCCTGAAGTAGGTGCAGCTTATGCGACGATGGGGATTCTCGAGTCTTGGCAAACCTTTCAACCCCCCTTGAGCTCGTCGGTCCAATCTCCACACCTGTGATAAAACGCAGACAAGTAGCGGAAGCTAAACTATTTAATTGCTGACTTGCTTGGTTGTTATATTGCTATCGCAGCCCGCACATTGGGCCTTCGGGTCACGTGTGCTGGCTCATTACCCGATGAATTCGCTCCGGTTGATGCCTTGGCGATGATGTACATCAGAACCTCGCACACCTCTCGTGTGCCGGTTCCGATAGTATTCCCCTTCTCATCCTGAAGAGCATAAATCTTGCCCTGAATATCGAGGGGAAGGATGCTTGGTTTCGAATACATATACACTTCTCCTGGGCCGCCCGCACACTCGCGCGACGGGCGGCTCACAATTACGCTAAGGACCGTTCCTAGGACTTCCTGGAGCGGCGTCTTACTACCCCCGCCACTCCGAGCAATCCCGTGCCCAACAGCAACATCGTTGCCGGTTCAGGCACGGACCCGCCCGGCACACTATTCCCCGGTGCGGTACCGAATGAGAAGCTGACGTCGGTGATTTGCGTCGCGCTCGTCAGCCCTGCGATCGTCAGCGTGAACGTTGCGGTCTGATTCAAAAACGGGTTGTGCGGATCATTACCCGCGATCGAGTTGTTGGCATTGCTATAGATGCCGCCCGGGCCCGGTGGCCCGATGATGGTATATGCTGGCACGTTGGCAGCCGTCCCCAGCCCGTTCAAATGGAAGTCGGGCCCGCTACTATCGAGGACCCAGCCGGTCGAGCCTGAAGGCCCCGCGGAGGTTGTCCCGTCGGCAGCGACAAAAATCGTATTACCGAACGAACTGCTGAGCGTGCCGGTCAGGCCGGCAATGTGGAAGGATAGGTCGCTGATGTTCTGGCTAACGCTCAATGGGTTGGCGAGGGTATTCGTCAACACGATTGTCAGGGTGCCACCACTGACAGTGAATGTCGCCGTGGCGCCGACGGGTAGACCGGTACTATTTGTCGCGCCGGCTGCGGTGCTGAAGATGACTGTGTCAGCCGAAGCGGTGGCTGAACCTAGCGCAATCACCGCGAACGTAGCAATTGCAAGAACGAGACGTTGTAAATTAAATATCTGGGGCATTTCAAATTCTCCTTTTTCTTTCTAGAAGGAACCCCACTCGTTAAAATCTTTATGTGGAACCCTCAAAACGTAGATCTATTGTGGAAGGCTCGGGCTGCGAGAGCGACGCAGGGGCAAGTGCAGGCTCTAACAGACCCAGCCAACAGTTCTCTCGTAGTTGTTTACCACAAGAGCTAAACGTAGAATGGCACGTGCCGTCCGACAAGCAATCACCGGGCCGGAGTCTGCAAAAGTTGGAATTGGGAAGAACCCCAGTTATTTTGAGCTACTTTTGACATTGGGCAACTAACGGAGCGCGAGTCGTCTAATACTCAGACTTGGATTCCAGACTTTGGACAAGCTCAAGCGGTGAGAAGGTGCTGACAGGCTTCGCGCGTGGGACGTCAAAAGAAGCTCCGACCAAAAGGGGGCAAAAGGGTGCAGCCTAAGCTTTAGGCATGGAAATCTGGTGCTTCTTGATTTTCTGGTAGAGGGAACTGCGGGGGATACCTAATCGCTTTGCGGCCTTTTCTACTCGTCCACGCTCTTCCTGCAAGGCTCTTTGGATATGCTGCTTTTCGAGTTGAAGAAGGGTGAGCCGTGAATCAAGAGATGGCACTCCAACATTGGCATAGCCATCGAAATTAAGGTCTTTGAGACCAATACTCTTTTCGCCGCTCAGCAGTACGGCTCGCTCTATTACGTTGCGTAGCTCGCGGACATTTCCCGGCCACGCGTAAGCTTGCAAGGCCTTGACACAATCATCATCAAGCTGGATTTCACCCCGTCCTAAGTCGGCGGAGACTTTATTCAAGAGATACTGGGCCACGACCGGAATATCTTCAAGTCGTTCACGAAGAGGCGGAAAAAAAAGTGGGATTGTACTGATCCGAAAATAGAGATCATCCCGGAACTTCTTCTCACGAACGAGCTGGCTAAGGTCCTGATGCGTGGCCGCTATTAACCGAACGTCAACTTGCCGATCCCTGACATCTCCTACCCGTCTGAACCGATTGTCTTCAAGCACCTTGAGAAGCTTTGGTTGAATCTGAAGATCGACGTCACCGACCTCGTCAAGAAAAATCGTACCCCGATGGGCTACTTCGAAAAGTCCCTGCTTCGTGGCCGTAGCACTCGTAAAAGCACCTTTCTCATGGCCGAAAAGCTCTGTTTCGAGAAGCTCTCGGGAAAGGCCGGCGCAATTAAGGTCGACAAAAGCCTCCTCGGCCCTGGGACTGTTCTCATGCAGCCATCGCGCAAGTACGCCCTTGCCGGATCCTGTTTCGCCAAGGATCAAAACCGGACTCTCAGTTGTCAGAAACTTTCTGGCTTGTTCCGCCAGTGAACGAATCGCAGCGCTGGTCCCTATGAAGGGATCTAAGGTCTGTCGTACTTGGCGCGACTTAGTGGCCAGTTGCTTATGATGGCTTCGCTGCTTTTCGAGTAGTCGTTGCAGAATCACATGAAGTGTAGACAATTCGATGGGTTTGGTTAGGAACTGTTCTGCTCCCTCCTTGATTGCTCTGACTGCCAGGTCAATGGAGCCGTAGGCGGTCAAAATCAGCAAGGGGATTTCTGAATCAATATCTTTTAGACGGTGAAGCAAATCCAATGCGGTACCATCGGGCAACATGTAATCAGCGATGACGATGTCTGGTCTTGCAGTGCTGAAAATATGCCGGGCGTCCTTGCAGCTTTCAGCTTCTGTGATTTGATAGCCATGAAGCTCGAGAAACTCACGGATACCGAAACGCACGGCCGGCTCATCATCGACGATTAAGATTCGATTTCTAGCCATCAGCATTTACCTCAGTCGGCAGTGGGAATCTTGCAATCATACAAGCTCCGCCTTCCGGATTGTTACTGGCGAGTAGTTTGCCCCCGTGCTCTTCCATGGTTTTCTGAGCTATAGCGAGTCCGAGGCCTGTGCCGCCGCGCCGCCTGGAGAAGAAGGGCTCAAAGATCTTAGGAAAGTCCTCGTCCTGAATGCCGGGGCCAAGATCCTTAATGGCACACTCGAGCCACTCCTGATTACCTTCAGTGATTTTGTAGCCTTCAACCTTAACAACACCAGCTGGCGGCGAATTCTGAATCGCATTCTCGATCAGGTTTACGAATACCTTCGAAAGCCTGCGCCTATCAACCATAATTCGGGGCAATGAATCGCGCACGCCATTGACAAGCATTACGTGTGCTGCTTCCGCGGCCGGAAGGCAGACGCGAATCGATCTGCTAATCATTTCCTCGAGGGATACGAGATAGAGATCTCCAGGAAAAGGTTTACCGTATTCAAGCAGTTCTTCCATGAGCACGGTAAGCCGCTCAATTTCATCGCGGAGAACACCTGTGTAGCGCTGATACTCCGTCCGATCGCTGAAGCGCGTTTCAAAGGCATCCAGAATGGCAGAGAGACCGAAAAGCGGATTTCTTACTTCATGAGCTACGCCGGCGACCACGGATCCCAGCAGCGACATTATTTTGCTCCGTCGCAGCGAAGCTTCAAGTTCGGTTCTCTTGGTGATGTCCTGAGCAATAAGTATTGCCCTGTCACCGACTGAGCCAAATTCATTAATCAAAAAGACTGTAAGCGACCATGTTTTACCGGTTATCTCGTCTGTTACCTCTTCCGAAACTGGAAATCCGATCTCCCGAATCCTTTCTAACAGCTCGGCCGCTGTCTTCCATGGCTGACCTTCACCCAAACCAGCAACGTTCTGGCCAACGAGCCGTTCCTCTTCGGCACCCGCAATATGTTCAGCTGCCTCGTTAGAGCGGCCGATCCTTCCTTCAAGATCGACAATCAGTACTGGGAAATCAATTGCATTAAAAGTCTGTCGCCACTCCATTGCTGATTGTTGCAACGAAACGTGCAGGCGTTCCTGCTTCTCATCCAGTAGCTTTCTTTCAGTGATGTCGTTAATAATAACGAGTCTACTATTCTTGCCGTCAAAGACCACGGGATGCGATGTCATCTCAACATAGATGGTCTTCTTGTCTTTGGTTTGATGTCGCCACGGACTGGAAATGACTGGCTCATCCGTATTTTTAAACACCAGAGCCGGTATTTCTTCTTTTGCTCCGATATCATTTATGGTCATCGAAAGAAACTCATCTTTTGTGTAACCATAGGTGCGGGTAGCCGCCTCGTTTACCGTGAGAAATCCAAAAGTTTCTTCATCGTAGACCCATATAGGTTGTGGTGTCGATTCGAAAAGTAACCGATAGCGTTCTTCCGAATCGCGCAGTGCTAATTCGACCTGCTTACGCTCGGTGATGTCGCGGGCTAAACCACGAAAACCGACGGTTTCGCCCATCCTATCCCGGATGGGCGACATGGCGAGGTCAAGCCACCGTTCTTCACCAGACGCTCGTTTTGCTACGAATTGATGTCTAAACTCTTGGACGGTTTCAGGATGATTGAAGTAGGGTGCGAAACCATTGCTATTCGGGTCGAGACCGAGCAGACCGAAAACAGAAGAGAACGACTCTCCAACAAGTTCCTGTGACTCTCGGCCTACAAACCTGGCTCCGGCAATATTCATGCTGGTTAACCGCCCGGACAGATCTTGAGTGAAAATAACATCGCTAGCCTGTTCGACGAGGTCCCGATAATTAGCTTCCAGGCGCGAGCGCTCCAGCAGCCTAGCCACCTTCGCCACCAGGCGCGAAGCATCAAAGGGTATCTCGAGATAATCGTCAGCGCCGGCGCGAAGACCCTCCACCACACTTGCAGAATCTTTCTGTAGCGCACTCACCAGCAGAATGGGTACCGAGCGAAGCTGATTATCGGCGCGGAGTAACCGGCAAAACTCCAAACCGCTTACGAGGGGCATGCGAACGTCGCTAATCACCAAATCAGGGCGTTTTTCCTTAGCTATATTGAAAGCTTCGAGACCGTCTTCCGCGGTGAGGACACAATAGCCTGCTTTACGCAGAAGCGCGTCCATTAGCATAAGTTGCTCGGGTAAGTCGTTGACGATCAGGACCGAATTCTCTTCGTGTCCATCGGAGAATTGTACCCCACGCATTTCCAACTGTACCTCAATCTGCTGTATGTTATAGGCTTGGAAACTAGGTAGTCATTGCGCCTGACTACCTTGCGGGAAATAGGCCATGCAGTATCCAGATTCGATAGCGGTTCAAGGGTATGTTGAGCTTTTTCATCGGGGACACTGTTTTCTATTTTTGCGCCGGGATAATAATTTGATAGCAAAAAAGTTGCATCGGACCGGAGTGCCCTTTTTGTCTGGCAGTATCCTGCCAGATTTCTTTCTTCAAACAAACCTGAACGATCCAACAAAGTCCGCTCACTTTAACCCGTATTGAAAGTCGATGAGCGACCCGTCGGCAAGGGTTATTCGGTAGATATAAGTCTGGTTCGCCGACAAGCTCTTCGTATTGATGTTAAAGATCCACTGCTGCGCAGTCGAATCCCAACGGAACGTCGTGTCCGGTGTAGTCGAATCAACAGTCTCGTTGGTAGTTGTTTGGGTTCCTGAGATTACCCGGATGGGATAGAAGTTCGTTACCACACCCGGCGTGCCAACTGAATTTCCATTGGCGTCGCAAACGCGGAACTTCGCCGGCACGGTGCTCTTCTGTTTGAAGACGCTTGAACCATCCACGTTAATGGGTTGCAGGATAGAATGTCCCGTTTCACCCAGGCACGTGCCAAGTGAGTAAAGGATGCTCGCGGTCGTAGTAGGCTGCGTCAGGGTATAGTTACCCGCATCTGAGCCACTAATGGTAAGGCCGGATACGGTAACTGTTTTGTTCGTGCCTACATTGCTGTTGTCAAAAGTGCCCGTCGCTCCACTTGCGTTGAGCGTGACGAGGTCACCGGCAACGACACCCACCAAGGCAGCACTGCCCGTGTTGAGCGTCGCCGTGGTGTTGCCATCATAGACTTTGTTGTTGGCGGTAATACCCGAAACAGTTAACCCTTTGGGTGTCATGTTGGCCGTCGTCATTGCGGTCCCGTTCACGGAATAATTGCTCGCGTCACCACCCGAGAGACTCAGCCCGGTAGCAGTCACGATCTTACCGTTGCCGACATTCTTATTAGCAAAAGTAGCGGCGCCGCCAACGTAGGTGACATCATCCAGACCGATGACGCCGCTGAGCGTGTGGGTCAAAATCGTGGCTGAGTTATTACCGTCATAGACCTTGTCGTCCGCGCTGATGCTGCCAGTCAAAGCCTTTGCTGTAATGTTGGCGCTGGCCGAGGTCGTCGTGTTGGTCAGATCGTAATTCCCAGCATCGATCCCCGAGATCGAGATTCCGGTCACTGTGATGCTCTTCCCGTTGCCCACGTTCTTATCTGCGAACGTAGCGCTCGTGTAGTTGTCAGTGAATACGTCGCCGACCACGCGGTCATCCGAGAGCGTCACCGTGGCGTTGGCGGTACCGTCGTAGACTTTGTCCACTCCCGTCGCCGTCACCGTCAGGTCACGCCTGGTGATATCAGCCGTAGTCGTCGACACTGAATCGAGCACATAGTTACCGGCATCGGTGCCCGCCAGGCTCGCTCCCGTCAGGGCCACGGTCTTAGCGGTGGCTACGGTCTTGTCACTGAAGGTGGCCGTGCCGCCACTCAGTTGCACATTATCGCTGCCGATCGTGCCGCTCAGATTACGCGTCAAGACTGTTGCCGAGTTGTTACCATCGTAGACTTTATTGCCGGCGGTGAAGCTACCCGTGATGTGCAGCGCTGTGATGTCGGCTGAGCCTGTGCCGCTGCCGCTGAACGTGTAGTTGCCCGCATCAGCGCCGCTCTTGCCCAATCCACCCGTCGTCACTGGCTTGGCCGTGCCTACATTCTTGTTGTCGAATGCGGCCGAATAACCGGTCGTCTCGCAGGTCACTGTGTCGCCGCCAATCACGCCGCCGAAGGAACAGCTGCTGATCGTCGCTGTAGCGTTGCCATCGTACGGCTTGTTGTTCGCGGCTACTGTCGCGGTCAGCGCAATGGCCGTGATGTCAGCCGTGGTTGTTGAAACTGAATCGAGCACGTAGTTGCCAGTATCAGCTCCCGTCAGACTTGCGCCGGTCAGGGTTACTGTCTTGCCGATGCCAACATTCTTGTTGTCGAAGATCGCGGTGCCACCATCCAGGCTTACCCCACCAACGTCGCCCACCGTCGAGCGCGTCAAGACGGTCGCCGAGTTGCTACCGTCGTAGACCTTATTCGAAGCCGTGAAGCTGCCCGTGATGTGCAGTGCCGTAATGTCGGCCGTGGTCGTCGCTACTGAATCGAGCACGTAGTTGCCGGCGTCAGCTCCGGTCAGACTTGCGCCGGTCAGGGTTACTGTCTTGCCAGTACCAACATTCTTATCGGCAAAGGTTGCAGTGCCCCCAGTCAGCGATACAGTGTCGCCGCCAAAGGCCCCGCTCAACGAACGCGTCAAGACTGCTGCTGAGTTGTTACCGTCATAGATCTTGTTCGAGGCCGTGAAGCTGCCTGTGATATGCAGTGCTGTAATGTCGGCCGTGGTCGTTGAAACTGAATCGAGCACATAGTTGCCGGCGTCAGCTCCGGTCAGACTTGCGCCGGTCAGGGTTACTGTCTTGCCAGTACCAACATTCTTATCGGCAAAGGTTGCCGTGCCCCCAGTCAGCGATACAGTGTCGCCGCCAAAAGCCCCGCTCAACGAACGCGTCAAGACTGTTGCCGAGTTGTTGCCGTCATAGATCTTGTTGTCCGCCGTGAAACTGCCCGTGATGTGCAGCGGCGTGATGTCGGCCGTGGTGGTGGCCACCGTGCCGAGCGCGTAGTTGCCGGCATCAGCGCCGCCAAGCGTGAAGCCCGCGCCGGTCACTGTCTTGCCGTTGGCCACATTCTTATCACTGAAGGTCGCCGTGCCACCGTTCAGTGTGACCACATCGCTGCCGACGATACCGGCAGGAGTGATGGTGCGGGTCAGGATCGTCGCTGAGTTGTTGCCATTATAGACCTTGTTGTCCGCCGTGAAGCTGCCCGTGACCGTCTTCTTGTTGACTGTCAAAGTAGCGGCATTCGACGTGGCCGTCTGCGGGCCGTCGCAGGTGTTGGCGAATACCGCTCGGTATTGGTTTGTGCTTAGGGAAACGGTCGGACTAGTGATCGTAAGTGTGCCAGTCGTTACGCCACTGTACGGCGCCGTGTTCGAAAGATCTGTGAAAGTACCACCGCCGTTGGTGCTCACTTGCCACTGCACTGTTGGTGCGGGCGTGCCGCTGGCCGTCGAGGAAAAGCTCACACTGGCTGCGCCATAGGTTACCGTCTGGCCGGTTGGCTGCGTGGTAACCGCCGGTGCGGTGCACGCAGGCACGTAGGTTCCAGTGACGATTGTCGTACTTTGGGCAGCGCCCGTCGTGAACGGGCTAGATGGAGAGCCGGAAGAGAAGTTGTACGTTGTTCCGCTGACAGTCACACTAGAAGGGAACGTGTAGCTGAAGCTGCTACCCGGCTGTGTTCCTGTATCCGCAGAAGGTAGAGGTGTAATGAACGTAACGCTCAAGGTCGAAGTATGCCCGCCATTATTCGTGAACGCAGTGTCGACCGTGATGCTAACCCCATCGGGCAGTCCACTAGTCGCAAAATTGACGTTCGCTGAAGCGGAATCATGAAAACTTGTCTGCGCGGTTAAGCCTGATGATTGGCCCACTGCCGCGACGATATAGCTCACGCCGAGATCAGCCTCTTCCGGCGCGTACTCCTGGAACGTGAAATTGCCATTGCCGTCGGCTTGCACAGTGAACGTATGGGGATTTTCAGTATCGACGTGTGGATCTTCGTGAAGCGTGATAGTGACTGATTCATTCGGCTGCCAGCCAGTGCCGCTGACGATCACAGGCGTGCCTGGAGGATAGTCGAGTTTGTCGGTCGTTACCGTTGCAGGCGAGCTATTCAGAACCGAGGATGAGCTTAAAAAATTGCCGTTACTATCTACGCCGCCGACAACCAGGGCCTGATTTGATCCCGGCAGCTCCGTAATGGTTTGGCCTTCCCTATTCAGCAATGCGCTAGAAGCACCGAGATGAAACATCGCCGCGCGCGTTGGCGAGCTGAGAATCTGCTGGACCAACTCCGGATGATCGTCACCCGTTGGGAAAACGTGCGCATGCGCGCCGAATGCATTGATCGCCGGATCGTAGATTTCCATGTCCTCATGATCGCTGCTCCCGACGACTTGTACCTTGCCGTCCGGCAGCACGCGCAGCGTCGGGCGCACATGCGAGTCTTCAGTGTCATTCGAAACCGCCGTGAAGCTCGCATTTGCCACATCCAGGATCTCACCCGACAGAACCTGGCTGCCGTCAGCCGCAGTTCCACCTGCAGAGAGGATTCGACCATCGTTGAGCAGCACGGCGCCATGCTGCGCTCGCGGCGCGAGCAGATTCGCCCCAAAAGAAGTAAACGCATTCGCCGAAGGCTCGAAGATCTCTACACTGCCGGCCGCGTCGCCGCCGACAAACACAATTCGGCCATCACTCAACGCAGTCGCGCTCTGGCCCGAGCGCGCGCTGTTCAAGTTCGGACCGGGCGTGAATGCACCGCTTGCCGGATCAAAAATCTCAGTTGAGTTCAAAGAGCCCAGCGCCCCACGGCCGCCGGCGATCAAAACACGACCGTCAGCGAGTCGCATAGCGGTATGGTCTGTGCGAGGAGTGTTAAGATTTCCCGAGAGTGAAAAGGTTCCGGTTGCCGGATCGAAAATCTCAGCCGCCGTCACAAAACCGTCGGCGTTTTCGCCGCCAACGATCAGCACCCGGCCGTCAGACAGTCTGGTGGCTGTATGGCCACGCCGCGCGACCGTCATCGTCGAGCTACCTGATTGCGGCGTCACTGCCAACAATGGATCGAACAGCGCCGCTTTAGGCTCCGGGACGTGACTGCGAGTCGCGCTCGCGGTAACTCCAAAGATAAGCTGCCGGAAGGCGCCTGCCGGCGAGGCCACTGCAGCCAGTGCCGTCGCCGCCATAGTGAGCGAGCCCAACAACACCAGCAATCGCGCCGGCCTGTCTTTGAGCCTGATTGTGTTGGTAACTAGTAAACGACAGAGAGAGGTAATAGGGGGCTGAATTCTCATCCTTAAGACTCCTGAGACAAATCCAAACAGGTGTCAGCCTGTTGGGGGCAGAAGGTTGCGCCATCACTCGCGATCCGCGAAGACCGCGGTGCGTTAATAACTCGCCCTCTCATGGTAGTAACCACGAAAGAACTACCCGGTGAATTGGCTCTTTGAATCTGCCTTATCGCGGGACCGCAAGGTCGGGTTGGTAAAGCGATCCCCGCACACGCGAAAGGAAACTAACGACCCCTTTATGAGCCCTTACCTTGAAGCGGCGGCTTTCAGATTGAGCTTGCTAAACATCCTGGTCCAATCAGTCAGCCTCCGGTCTTTCTAACTGCACTACTCGAAAATCTCTAACCACCGGTGAATTCCACAAGTGCGGCCCACTCCTATCGCAAAACGGGGGAAAGGAATACTGAGCGCACAACTAGTGTGGTGAGCAGGAACAGCAAACAGCACGCCAAAGCATGCAACCGCGAAGCTCGCGTTCGTGATGACCAGGATGCAATCGGGCGGAACTGCCTTGCGCCAGAGCAAGTTAAGGAAACAATGGTGAGGTTGCATCATCTCTTTTCAGCCCCTTGAGGAGTTTGGTTGGAACGTCAGCAACTGCTCGCTGGCGAGCAGTTGTAGCAGTCGGCAGTTGGCAATTTGCCGACGGCAAACAGGCACAGGAATCGTTCTTCTTGCATTATCGGATAACCAGCGGGCAGGGATGCCCGCGAACCGCCGACAGGATGTCGGCGCTCCTAAGGATGTTGGCGCTCCTAAAGATGTCGGCGCTCGTAAAGAGGAAACAGCCTCCGGTCGATAAGTAGACGTAACGAAGTTTGCGGAACTTCGCCGGTACCCGATCTTGCAGAGTGACTAGACTATATTCATCTTCGCGCGTGAGAGCCGGGGCAGTAGCCCGACCGTAAGGGAGGGCTCAGAAGGCCGAGCCCTCGCTGACGCGCGGGGCTAGTGCCCCGCTGTTCGCGCGTGAGAGCCGGGGCAGTAGCCCGACCGTAAGGGAGGGCTCAGAAGGCGGAGCCCTCGCTGACGCGCGGGCTAATGCCCCGCTGTTCGCGCGTGAGAGCCGGGGCAGTAGCCCGACCCCGGGGTCCCCGACCGAGCATCTCGGTTGGGGTGGGTAAGGGAGGGCTCAGAAGGCGGAGCCCTCGCTGACGCGCCCCGCTATGTCGGTTAACAACACGCTGATGAACTCTAAAGGAGTTCGCCAGGCGATTGGCAAGGCAATCGCCAACGCCTACAGCGTTCGGAATCCGTCATCGTTTTGCCAACCCAGGGGCAAAAAAGGATCTATCCTGGCATCTTGGCCACACCGTGAGCGAATGCGTAAATCACCAATTCGAGACGATCAGAAACGCCGAGCTTTGAGAATATCGAGCTGAGGTGATGAGTGACAGTCGTTTCGCTAATGAAGAGTCGTTCGGCAATCTGTTTGTTCTTAAGTCCTTCGGCGATCAGAGCAATTACCTCTTTTTCTCGGGCGGTAAGGCTGGCAATATTCGATACATCGGGAGCAGGTTTTTTATCGGCTTGCGTCATTTCGTTTAGGATGGTACCCATCATTGAACGATCAAGCCAGACCTCGCCCTGATGAACTTTCCTGATGGCTTTCAAAAGCACCTCGGCGGCGTGTTCCTTCAATACCAGCCCCACTGCTCCGAGGCGAGCCGCGCGTCGGTGCGCTTCGGCGTCTTTTACGCCGGTGAGTATTACTACCCGTGCGCCGGGCGCAGTTTCGCGCAGCTCCGGAAGAAAATCGAGACCGTTTTCACTGCCCAGTTCAATGTCGAGCAAGATCATGTTCGGTTTTTTGCTGGCCGCCAGAGCTAAAGCTTCAGCACGGTTGGCGGCCTTGCCGACGACTTTCATTCCTGGTTGGCTTTCAATCAGCATGCGCAGACCTGTCCTGACCACCAGGTGATCGTCAACTATTAGAATTCGAATTTCGTCTTTCGTATTACTGCCCATTGTTCCCGCGTCAGTTCCGCGTCGGAAAGGTTCATCTGCCCTCAATCCTATTTACCCAGATAAAGGATAATTGAAATGATTGAGCTTTTCTTAAGAAATACTTGAGGCTCATCTTCAACACAATCGGAGCATTACCTCCAGGGTGTGGAGATTTAAGAGCGTTCCTTCTAAAAGCAGGTATAGCCAAAGTCGAAACTGAGACTGTTGTTAGCGGCTGTTCTATAACATTTTCGAGACAAAACTGGTAGGGCTGGCGGTCAGATTTTGGTAGTGGGTCATTTTTCAATTCAAATGTCCGACAAACTTCAGTTTGTCGCCCAAGTTCGACAAGCTGACGCTTGTCGGACATCCAAACTGACCCACCACTCAGATTTTTGACATACCTACGAGCCAACGGTGCGGAAGATTAACTGCTTCCAGCGTCCGGCAAGAGCCTATTGCCGGAATTCGGGCTCGGTTGGGCCCCCAGGGCGAGTTGGTCGATGAGTCAGTTTAGAGTTCATCAACCTGTAGCTTGTAAATAGAAAGACAACTAAAGAACTCTGAACGGGAACTCAGCAGTACGAGCCCGTCCCAATTTACGTTAATTGTTGGGGCATTGGCGGTATCCTGCCAATTGTGGCTTTTGGAAAGGGCAGAATCCTGCCATGCAGAACGGCATGACAGTCCGTTGCAACTTTTTTGCAACGCAATTATCATTCGGCCGGAATTTTTCCAGAGCCCGCCCAAGCAAAAAAGGGCTACCCGGTCTGCAGAGCGTCCCCGTTAAGGTTTAACGTTCAAGTCAAGCCCGCCGAGGGATCGAACTGATATTGAAGCTCAGTCGTTCCCGGCGGTTGTTTTTACAAGGAGTATAAATGCCCCCCCGTCACGAACTTCTGCCCCGACTTGTGCCCCGTGCCCGGTTCAGGTACTGCTTCAGTTTGAGCAAGTGGCACGGGCGTCTCGCCCGTGAAACCACGCGCAGGATGCGCGTGCCACCTCAAACTGAACCACTACCCCGGTTCAGAAATCCAAATTTGCTGGCGCGTTACGGCAGCGCGGTAGCCATTACGACGCTGGCAACAATTCTTACCTACCTGATGTGGGCCAGCCTCGGCTCAACTATCTCACCACTGTTTTTCATTGGCGTACTATTTGTTTCCTGGTATGGCGGCCTCAGACCAGGGCTCCTCTCCGCAATTCTTTCCGCCGCAGCATGCAACTTCGTTTTTGTTCAGCCGCCGGGACACCTGGCGCTGGGTGCTGACGATCTGCTGCGACTGGTGGCTTTCATGATTGGGGCGGTATTTGTCGGCTCGCTCACGTTGGCCAGACGCCAGGCGGAAAAGGCGGCGCTCGATGCTGAAAAGCAACTCAACATCACGCTGAAAAGCATCGGCGATGCAGTGATCACCACTGATGCCAGCGGCCGCATCACGTTCATGAACGCCATCGCCCAGTCTCTAACTGGTTGGCGGCAACATGAGGCCAACGGCCGGCAAATCGAAGAGCTCTTTCGGATCGTGGACGCGGAAACAGGTTGCGAAGTTGAGACAGTCGTAACCCGCGTGCTTAGAGACAACGTAGTGCTTGGACTGGGTGGCCCGGTGTTCATGGTTACGCGTGACGGCACTGAGATGCCGGTCGATCAGATAGCCACGCCGATGCGAGACAACCTGGGCCACATCAACGGCATTGTTTTAGTGCTGCGAAGCGTCCCTGATCCTAGAGCCAAAGCCCCGGAGCGGGGGCTCGCTGAAACGATTGCCCTGTTGGATGCGGTAGATGCAAGCCTGTTGGCCGTGGATCTCAACGGTTGCTGCGCGTTCGCAAGTCAGTCGGCAGCCCAACTCCTGGGCTATCAATCGTACGAGTTGATTGGAAAGGATATCCGCGAGCTGGCACCTTCGAGCAAAGATGGCGACTGGACTTATGCGGAGCAGCAGTGGACCGAAACCGGTACTCTGAAAGCAGAGATGGGCGCTCTGTTGACAACCGAAACGCTGGCGCGGCGTGATGCCACGCAAGTGCCGGTTGAGATATCTCGGGCACCGCTGATTGTGGGCGAACAGATCGTTGGAACGGTCGTAACTATCACCGATTTGACTGAACGCCGGCGCGCGCAAGAGGCGATCACCAGATTAGAGTCGATTGCGGACTCAGTCGATGAAGCAATCATTACCCACACAGCGGATGGCATAATCACCTCATGGAACCGTGCGGCCGAGCGAATTTACGGTTACCTTGAAGAAGAAGTCCTCGGTCGTCATATCTCGATTGTTCACCCTCCGGGCTACAAGCAGGAGTTGAAGACGCTATTCGAGCGCGTAGTGCGACAGGAACAGGTCGACGCTTTTGAAACAGTCCGCATCAAGAAGGGTGGCGAGCGGATCTTCGTCTCGATAAATGCTGTCCCGCTCAACAATGGAATCGGCTCACCTGTCTGTGTGGCCCAGATTGTGTCCGATCTAACGGAACGGAAAAAAGCCGAAGAAGCGGCGCTGCGCACGAGTGGAGAACGGGCCGCGATTCCTGCTGGTCTGCGACGTGCGGCCGCGGTTGATTATCGTTCACCTGAGACCGCGTCGGCGGCCAACGCCAAAGTAATAAGTCAAACTGTAGTCGAGCCAGGAACGCATCCTGATAAAGCAGCATCCGCGATCTTTGTCGGACGGTCGCCCCTAATGAAGAAGCTGTTCGCGACCGTAGAACGCGTCGCGCCATCTGACAGCTCGATCCTGATCACCGGAGCGACGGGAACCGGTAAGGAACTTGTCGCTCGTGCTATCCACGAAAAGAGCCGGCGCGCGAGTGGTCCATTCGTCGACGTCAACTGCTCGGCAATTCCGGAGACGCTGATCGAAGCCGAGCTCTTCGGGCATCAACGCGGAACTTTTACCGGCGCTCATGAGAATCGCGCAGGTCTTTTTGAAGCAGCTTCAGGCGGCACAATTTTTCTTGATGAAGTGGACGCCCTGCCGCTGGCGGCTCAGGCCAAGCTGCTGCGCGTGCTTCAGGACAAGCGCGTTCGTCGCGTAGGCGGCCGCACAAATATCGCCGTCGATGTGCGCATTATCTCAGCCACTAACTGCGATTTGAGCGCTGCGATCACTGAAGGTCGCTTTCGCGCTGATCTTTTTTACCGACTGCGCGTTTTCCCCATACAGACTCCGGAGCTTCAGCATCGTCAAGGCGACGTTGAGTTATTGATCGACTATTTCCTGGAACGTCACGCGGATCAGCAGGCAGTCACGCCGCGACGGTTCAGTTCGGAAGCGATGACGGCCCTGTTGCAATATTCCTGGCCCGGAAATGTGCGCGAGCTGGAGAGTGCCGTTGGATATGCATTGGCAATTGGCCTGCAGGAAGAGCTTGGGATTGAGGATTTGCCGCCCGAGTTTTCGCAGCAAACTCGACAAACCGCTACCAACCTGAAACAGGTTTTGGAGGGCTATCGAAACGATGGTGCGCCTCTGGCAGACATTGAAAAGCACTACATCCTCTCGGTTCTTGAGCAGTTTGATGGAAATCAGGTGAGGGCCGCCGCGGCGCTGGGGATTGATCGAAGCAAACTTTATCGCCGCCTGAAGCAGTACGGAGTCAAGGCGGTCAGGTTTTTGCAGGAAGAAGATCGCGATGGGATGCAACTGCTCTCGAACCGCAAAGACGAATCCAGCAATTCAGTCAGCGAAGGCGAGATCAGGCTGTCGCATCGAACGGCCTCTGTTGGATAGCCGCTGTCAGTACCACCCGCGTCAGCGGGTGGACCACAGAGTCATCCAATCAGTACCACCTGCGTGAGCGGGTGGGCCATAGAGTCATCCCGCAGTCAGTACCAC
>WNGK01001221.1_pt1 | contig 27549 bp, 26 predicted proteins | sample 5400601 | NCBI WGS metagenome assembly WNGK01 (sample SAMN13153376, study PRJNA577476) | soil metagenome | isolation source: 60 cm soil or saprolite under Garry oak tree replicate 1 | place: USA:California | collected 2016-06-15
TCGGAATGGATTAGCGAACGTCCTGGTAATGGAGACGGACCTCGCCCAATTAGCTAACGATCGATTTGAAATTGCCGACGCCCTGCATCGTTATGCTTTTGGTCTCGACCACGGCGATGCCGATTCGCTGGCGTCGGCACTGACGGAGGATTGCCGTTTCGATTTCAGACCGGCGGGAAGAAAACTCGAGATCGATTTTCCACTACTGATTGGTCGCGACGTTATCCTGAACGCGGTCCTTCCATTGATCGGTCCGCTCGATACCAGTCACAGTGTGAGCAATCTTCAAATCGAGATTGTCGGCGATACAGCTACGTTGTATGCCTACGTTTTGTCGCAGCATTTCATGCCGCGTGAAGGTTCGCGCCGTGGATCGGAATACGCGCTATTGATGAATCGCTACGATTGCAACCTGATGCGCGATCGCGACAAGTGGCGCTTCAAGAGCATGACGATTGATAATGCCTGGGCGCTCGGGAACCCGGAAATCCTCAATGCCCTGGCCAGTCAACTCGTCCTGAGAATAAAATCGAAAAAGACTGTGTAGAAGGAAGTCAGCGTCCGACACAGACGCGCTCCGTTAAAACGTTGAAGAGTCGAAGCGGGAAATCTTTTCGGCTTGGGGTCGGTGCGGAAAATTTCTGAAATCGAGGTTGTTTCTATGCGCGTCCCATTCCAACGTGAGAGAGATCATAAAGGTAAGAGGGGGGGCATAGATGACTGACGAGCGCATCGAGAAGACCAAAGCAGCTATTGAGTCTGCCGAAAATATCCCGGCTGATAGAAAAGCCGAGTTACTGGATCTGCTGTCGAAGCTCAAGCCAGCCATCGCCAAAGTTTCAGAGACGCATCACGAGGATGCACGGAGCATCGCTCGTCTGGTAGAGGCTTCGGCCCACGAAACAATTCGCACCCAGAACGAACCGCAACAAAGCCACAGACTCTTGCACGAACTGAAACAATCCGCGCAAAACTTCGAAGCGACGCATCCGCACCTGGCCGCGTTTGTGAATCAATACAGTACCTTGTTGTCCGCTTTGGGCATTTGACCGCAAATCCGAAAGCGTAATGCATTCGCGGCGTAATCGGCGCGCCGCATAAAAAGTGGCTATCGAAAAGGGAGAAGTGGCTTAACAATTCCGAGTGAGAGAGTCAGATCGCATGACTGCGAAATACCCAGGGGTTGATGGATACGTTGGGAACACGCCGTTGATTCGACTGCGACGGCTGTCCGAGTTGACTGGTTGCGAGATTCTGGGGAAGGCGGAATTCATGAATCCGGCCGGCTCGGTGAAAGATCGAGCCGCCTACGGGATCATCACTGACGCAGAGGGAGCGGGCCGGCTTAAGCCGGGCGCAACAATCGTTGAAGGAACCGCCGGTAACACTGGGATCGGTCTTGCCGTGATCGGACGCGCCAGAGGTTATCGCACCGTTATTGTGATTCCGAATAATCAGTCGCCGGAGAAAATGCATTTGCTTCGTACGCTCGGCGCGGAAGTAAAGGCGGTGCCGGAAAAACCATACAAGGATCCGGAAAATTACAATCACATCGCGCGTCGTCTTGCCGAGGACCGAGGGTGGTTCTGGGCGAACCAGTTCGATAACACGGCTAATCGTGACGCGCATTATCGCGGCACCGGCCCTGAAATCTGGAAACAAACCGATGGCAAGATCACAGCATTTGTCGCAGCCGTCGGCACCGGGGGCACGCTTGCCGGTGTCAGCAGTTATCTTAAGGAACAAAATCCGAAGATTCAGATCGTCTGCGCTGATCCGTACGGCGCGGCGATGTGGTCCTGGTTTACAAATGGTAATCTGGAGACGAACGACGGTGATTCTATTGCAGAAGGGATCGGTCAGGGCCGCGTCACGAAGAACATCGAAGGCATCATGGTCGATCGAGCTTATCGGGTTCCGGATCAGAGTGGCCTAACGATCGTTTACCAGCTGCTGCGTGAAGAAGGCTTATTCCTCGGCTTATCAAGCGGCATCAACGTCGCCGGTGCGGTGCGCTTCGCCAAGGAATCCGGCCCGGGCCAAACCATCGTTACGGTGCTTTGCGACTCGGGCCACAAATATCAATCAACGCTCTTCAATCGAGATTGGCTGGCGTCCAATCATCTCGATCCAGACCTTCCCCTGGCTGCTAATCTCTGATCAAAAAACCGGCCACGTTTTTGATCTTTTGAGGGGGCCGCGAAAGGGGCTGCATCCGATGTACTATTAGAGGGTGAGGCGTATTCTTACTAAGCGTCCAGGGAATCCTTCCAAGGGGCATTCGTCCCTCATGAACAACAAACAAAGAAGGGAATACTACAATGAAAAAGGTCCTGTTAATTGCATTGATGGCAGGTGGATTGGCTTTCGTCCCTGCGCAGCGTTCTGAGGCCCAGGTTTCAGTTGGAATCGGATTTGGTTATCCGGCTTACCGGTACGGATATTACAACTATCCGTACGGATACGGTTATTATCCGTATGGATACTACCGGCCCTACCGGTACTACGGCTATTCCAGAGGCCCCTCATACTACTACCGGCACCGCTACTACCGCCACCATCGGTATCATCACAACTACCGGTACTAAATTGATGTGAGGACATTGATGCCTCGGAGCTGGCTCGGGCACGAGTTCGAGCCAGCTCTTTTTTATCGGATCAAACCGAGGCATCAGAGTAGAAAACGCAGTCTTCTAATCCCTCGAAGAATAAGCCGCGTATACGGGAACCGCGCGACCGCCTGTATCCGATCTTGTGATGGAGGAGCGCTTCGACGCCGAGGAGATCCCTGGCAGAAGGTTACGGCCCTCCAAAACAAAAAATAAGAAGCGAGAATTTTATGAAAAAACTTCTCTTAATTGCAGTGGCGGTAAGTGGATTGGTAATTGTTCCCGCACAACGCTCCGGCGCTCAGCCCGCTGTCCTGGTTCCCAGACCCGGGGGACTTAGTTTTGGATTCCCCGGCGGTTACTCCGCTTATCCGACGTACCTGAATTATTATCCCTACGGGTACTATCGGCGCCCGTACGTACACTACTATCCTTATTCGTCTTATTACCGCTCCTCATCCTATGGGCACCGGGCCTATCCCCGTTACCATCGCCATCATTACCACTACCGTTAGCAACTGGCGGCATGACGCTGATTTCGACACGATTAATCGTTAAATCGCCCAAGTGAAAACCGGCGCCTGGTGTTAAAGCCACGTCTGAGCGAAGCCGGTAAAATTTGGCAGGAGATCGCCGGCAGCGTGGATGAGCATCACCGCAAACAGATTTTTCGTTCGCGCCCAGATGACACCGAAAGTCACTCCGCTTATTGCCAGGACAACGATCGAATAGGCCACCGCATCGAGCGCGCTCGGATTTGAGCCGAGTCCTTCAACTTCGCCAGCATGACGGAAAATAAATCCGGGAGCGTGCGCCAAACCAAAGATCAGCGACATCAACACAGTCCCGCTTACTTCAGATTTGAAGGCGGCGGCCAGGTGCGATTGGATGAGGGCGCGAAAGAAAAATTCTTCGACTAATCCGGCTTCGACGAAAAGCCAGATGAAGCAAAGCGGCAGACCGAGAAGCAACCGGTTGACGGTAAACTGTCCATGCCGGAAGGCAGCGCCGCCGCCGCTGACAAAATATTGGAACGCAAGAAAAGCGCCGCCAACAACAAGTACAACGGACAAATGACTGTGGCGAAGCGCGCGTAACCCCTCGGCCTGAATTCCGAAATCGCGAAGCTTATAACCGAAGCCGAATCGAAAGATCGCGAAAGGAATCGCAACGAAAACGACGAGCTTCTTTGCGAGCGTGATAAAGAAACTGGTCCGCGCGGAATCGATCCACGAGGAAGGAAGGTGTTGATCGATCCATTGCGGACCGCCTACCAGGTAAACCGACAAGACAACAATGTATCCGATTAGGACGATTAATTGGGATTTGCCCGGCCTTACGGAAATCGAGAGCGGAATGGCGCGCCGCGTGGCGATCCATCCGATGAACGGAAACACAATTCCGAAGACGATGAGCACGACGACAGCGCCGGCGACGTCGAAGCTCTTGTTCTGAAGGAGGATGGCGAAGGCGCAGGCATAAAGGATGAGGCCGCCGATAAGGATGCGGTTAGGAGCAAAACGCTGGGAGCTATTTGTAGTGTATGGCACTTTACCTGTTCGATGCACTACGGAGTGCCCGTAGATTCAAACAAAGAACCCGGACGGACAGTAGGGAAAAAAGTTCCGCTTAGTCGTTACTCAGAACCCGCTGAGACAACTGCCACCGCAATGTCTGTGCGGCTTACCAGTCAGTCATCTGCTTACTGTTTGTCGTAAACGACTACGTTCTTGAACTTTTTACCTTTTGGGGTGCTCCCGTTCAAGGTGACGGTGCGGCTTTTGCCATCGGCAGAGACAACAATCTTACCTGTGACTGTAACCTTGCCATTTTTCTTATTGGTGGTCGTCAGCGTGCGTTCATTCACCTTCGTGTAAGAGCGAGCGTCTGAGTTCGGGTCGCCAGTGACAGGATAATCTTTCCCGTCGAACTTGCCTGACCACTCTGTGTGCGAGGGTTTACCCTTGGCGTCGATGCCATCTGCCTTGATTTTCACCTGTCCGAACATGCTTGAGTAAACAACATTAGTGTTTTTCAAGGTTCCAGGTGTAATCTTCGATTTCGATTCGTTTAGCTTCCAAGTTCCCATCTGCGGATCGGCCGCGAAGCAGACTGCAACTCCCAAAAAGCAAAACGCCACTGTCAATCCAATCGCCTTTATTTTCATGTTCTCGATCAAAACAGGATTGCGAGTTTCCGTCAATATTTTTCTAACCTAACAGGCTGTAACAGAAGTAAGGTAGTCAGTTGTCAGATTGTCGGACAGCTCACAGCATCGATAATGATTTTTTAGACTTTGGTGGTGGAAATTCTCGATCGAGGTCCGCGAGATTTTCTTTGCTCAGTTTGATGTCGATTGATCGCGCGTTGTCGCGGACGTGCTTTTCCCTGCTCGCTTTGGGAATGGCAATGACTCCTGGCTGGCGTAGCACCCATGCAAGCGCGATTTGAGACGTGGTCACGTCATGGCGTTTGGCGATCTTTTTGAGGGTTGCGTTCTCGAGCAGCCCGCGCCCGTGACCAACCGGAGAGTAAGCCATCATGACTGGTTGATAGTTCTTAGTTGAGCGTTGATGGAGGAATGGCAGGAGACCGGATTCAATCTCCCGGTTTTCCAAATTGTAGAGAACCTGATTAGCGGCGCAGTTCCTGCCCTTTTCAATCGACCAGAGTTCTTGCATGTCATCGACATCGAAATTCGAGACGCCCCAGCGTTTGATCTTGCCAACGGCCCAAAGTTTCTCGAACGTCTCGACCGTTTTCGCGAGTTGCATGCTTCTTTCTCGCCAATGCAGTAGATAGAGATCGATCGCGTCGATTCGCAGACGTTTAAGACTGCGCTCACACGCTTTTGGTAATTCCGTTGATGACGCGTTATGCGGATAAACCTTCGTAACAACGAACACGCGATCGCGTTGACCCTCGATTGCATCGGCCACGACTTCTTCCGCACCGCCTTCGCCGTACATCTCGGCGGTATCGATCAGTGTCATGCCGAGCTCGATTCCGAGTCGCAAGGCGGCGACTTCATCCTTGTGCGCCCGTGAATTCTCACCCATGCGCCACGTGCCCTGACCCAGCACGGGAACGGATTCGCCATCGGGAAGCGGAATTGTCTTCATTTCCGTGTTGATGCATCGCGGGTCCCGTTTTCGTTGGCCTTGTCTTTTTGCGAGAACAGCCCGATTGAGAAAGTATGGCTAAGAAAATGCGCGCGGTGCAGGTTCCAAAGGCGAAGGGACCATTGGAATTGGTGGAGCGGGAGATTCCGGAACCCAAACCAGGTTGGGTCCGAGTGAAAGTGGAAGCGTGTGGGGTTTGTCACAGTGATTCGTTAGTCAAAGAAGGACTCTGGCCTGGGATCCAATATCCGAGGATTCCCGGTCATGAGGTGATCGGTGTGATCGATGCCGTGGGGCCCGACGTTCCGGATTGGAAATCGGGTCAACGGGTTGGCGTTGGGTGGCACGCGTCGCATTGCGGACATTGCGATCCGTGTCGGCGCGGCGATTTCTTTGCCTGTCAGGTGGAATTGCTCACGACCGGCATCTCGTTCGATGGCGGTTATGCCGAATACATGGTCGCACCGGCGAAAGCGCTCGCGTCTGTGCCGGACGATTTGAACTCAGTTGAGGGCGCGCCACTGATGTGCGCCGGAATCACAACGTTCAACGCATTGCGTAATAGCGGCGCGCGACCCGGAGATCTTGTCGGCGTACTTGGGATCGGCGGACTCGGTCATCTCGGTGTTCAATTCGCGGCCAAGATGGGGTTTGACACGGTGGCGATCGCGCGCGGAAAAGACAAGGAGCCATTGGCGAAAAAGCTCGGTGCGCGGGAGTATATCGACAGTCAATCGTCGGATCCGGCGGCGGAACTGAGCAAGTTAGGTGGTGCCAAAGTTATCATCGCGACGGTAACCAACGGCGACGCGATGGCCGCAGTGCTCGGCGGTCTTGGACCTAACGGAACGCTCATCGTGATCGGCGCGGCCGGTCCGCTCTCCGTCGATCCGATTCTGCTCATCATCGGACAGCGTTCCGTCAAGGGCTGGTACTCGGGCACATCGATTGACTCACAGGATACGCTCAAATTCAGCGCCTCGAATCATGTGCAGTCGATGAACGAAATTTTCCCGCTCGATAGAGCAGCGGAAGCCTATGATCGCATGATGAGCGGCAAAGCGCGCTTTCGCGTCGTGCTGCAAGTCGGCGCGAAAAGCTGAGAGCCGCGAGCCAACCCCGCTGCGCGGAGAAGAAAATGTGTTCGCTTGGCGTGCGCTCACACCAGCGTCTGGAAAATGAGAAAGCTGATAACGATCGTTTGGACGAGAAAGAAGATCGCGTAGAACTCATGATAGCGCTCGTTTCGTGTGATCGCAGCCGTCGTTAGGCCGGCGAAGTAAAGGGCATTGCTGATAAAATATGTCGGCCCTAGCGCAAGGAAGTGCGAGACGCCTTTGAGCAGCGAGTCAGCAATATCGACAGGTGTAAATAGAGCGAACAGAATAAAGAATGCACGATGGTTCGCGTAGTAGTGCGTCTTGTAATCAATGGCAGCGTCGATATCGCCTTCCCGTGGAAAGAGGAGAAGCGACGCGAGGTACAAGATGGTCGGCGAGATCAGGACGAACACGAATAGCAAGAATCTCCACGGTTCCTGAGTGCGCCATCGATAGAAGATCCACCAGGCGACCACGAGATACAGGAACAGGTTGATGATCCAGATGGCGTGCACCCAGTAGATCCGTCGATGGGAGCGGGCTTGCAGCATTTCGCCCACGCCGCCCAGCACGCGAGTCATACCCAGGGCGAGAATGATTGAGATAAGAACGGAAAGATACTCAAATGCAGCCATTGGCTGGAATGGTTTGGCTTGGGATTTTCGATGCAACCATGAACTCGCGACCTGATTCGAAATGATAACTCGCCATGAAATTGCATTGCGAGTGAGTTTTTTCTCACTGCTTCAAGTACTGATTTTGTCCGGCACTGGTTTTGGTGAGTCATACCTTATTTGCGTGCTGCCGCTTTTGTCGGATTCTTCCCCGGGTGAATAAGCGAACTAGACCGCAAAATTCCATCAATACCTCGTTAGGCATCGCTAAGTCGCTCCAATAATGGAAGCCAATGAATCGCCGCGATTTCATCCGACATGTTGACTTCATCAACAACATACTAAGGGCGCTCGCTTTATGAGCGTCCTGCGAGGCACCGTTAGATCAGGCAAGGGAAATTTTTCATTCTGGCTTGGCAAACTGGAAGGCTACTACACTCAAAAGACAGGGATGAAACTGTATCCAGGGACACTTAATCTCCACCTCAGCGATGCAATCTTTCCAACGCCAAAGGATGCAATTCGACTTGAGAAGGAAGAATATGGCGGGCGAGTCTCGGTGAGCATGGCCCCCTGCAGGATATTTGGCAGAAAAGCGTTCATCCTCCGGCCGGACACCGACGACGGAAAGTTCGGTGACCCGCCAGAGAAAATTCTTGAGATCGCTACCGATATCGGGATCAGAGACACGTATGGGGTCAAAGATGGTGATATTGTCGAGGTAGAGATCTCCTGATGAAAATCGGGGCGAAATACAACCCGACATTTTTTATCCATCGGCATTTCGTCTGCGTTTCACGTGGCGGAAGTGGCGCCGATACTGACCTGGAGCAATCTTTAGCGCGCGCTGAAAAACGTTGCGCATGGAATTCACGTTTCCGAAACCGCACTCGCTTGCGATCGACTCCATGCTGTTCTGGCTTTCTTCCAGACGGCGACGAGCAGTTTCGACACGAAGACGCTCGACGAATTTCGCCGGTGTGGTTTTCATTTCGTTGGCGAAGACGCGTGCGAAATTTCGCGGGCTCATTGCAACGTGTTGCGCCAGCACCGGCACAGTCAGCGGTTTGTTTAGATTATCGAGCACCCATGACTCGAGTTCGCGTAACGGTTCGCGGTCGGCCAGTTGCAGTGATAACGCAGCACTGAATTGCGATTGTCCGCCGGGCCGACGCAAATAGAGCACGAGATTACGCGCGACCTGCAACGCCAGTCGCGAGCCGTGGTCTTCTTCAACCAACGCGAGGGCAAGGTCCATTCCCGCGGTGACGCCGGCCGATGTATAGACATTTTTATCACGCACGAATATTGGATCGGGATCGACGTGTGTGCGCGGCGCACGCCGGATCAAAACCTCGCACCAGTTCCAGTGTGTTGTTGCGCGGCGGCCGTCGAGCAAACCGGATCGCGCCAGCAGCATGGCTCCGGTGCAGACGGACCCGATTCGCCGAACTCGTCCAGCGATGGTTTTCAACCATCGGATCACTTCGGCGCTTACTTCGTCGTTCTCAATCGCGCTGCCGCCCGCTACCAGCAGGGTGTCGATGTTTCCACGCAGCTCGCGAAAAGTCTTGTGCGCCGTGATTCGCACACCGCAGTTCGCGACAAACGAGCGGTGAGGGGAAGTGGTCACGATTTCGATAGAATAGATTGGTGATGCGTCTGGATTTTGCCTGACGAAGATTTCCGACGCTCGAGCAAAGACTTGCAACGGCCCAACCAGGTCGAGGATCTCGGTGCCGGGCGCAGCCACGAAAATGATTCGGCGCGTTGCGCGAGGTGGATTTTCAGTCATCGACTCCTCACCTTCATCCTCTCCTCGATCGAGGAGGAGAGGGGAAAATCGTGTCGCACTCGTGATGTCGACTTGTCACCTGTCGCTCGTCAAGCGTCACAAGCCTTTCCTGTCGGTATTCACAAATTTATCCGGCGCGGCATCGAATGTTTTCTTGTCGCCGTCGGAACAGAAATAGTAGGTCACTCCTTTAAAGGCCGATTTTGGAGCTGTCGCCGGATCGACGTCCATTCCGCACACCACACAGACGGGATGTTCAGCCGTGGAAACAGGCGCGGCGGCGTAAACCTGATTCGATTCGGAATTCATCCAGCCTTGCCCCTGATATTCCATGTTATAGGCCGTCTTCTCTGCGACCTCGCGGCCGAAATAGCGTTCAACGACGCGTAGTGCGAGATCGATTCCGGAGGAAAGCCCACCCGCCGTAGCAAGGTTTCCGTCTTCGACAAACCTGGCTCCACGTTTGAGCTGGATATCCGGAAATTCATTGGCGAAACGAACAAACGCACCGTGATAAGTAGTCGCAGCTTTGCCTGACAACAGTCCGGTTCTCGCAAGCACAAATGCGCCAGTGCAAACTGACATGGTCACATCGGTGGTCTTTGTCGACTTACGAATCCATTCCAGCGTTGCCTCGCCTGGCCGACTTTGGGCCGGGATAACGATTACCTTCGGCGCGGGAGCATTTTCAAAGGTGTAATCGGGGACAATCTTCATCCCGCCGCTTGTATGAATAGGCGACGTCGCTTCGGATACGGTATAAAGACGGAATGGTTGGTCCGCCCGTCCGGGAATCATGGCGTCTTGAAAAACTTCCCACGGCCCGGCGAAATCGATCACTTGTGCGCCTTCCGAAATAAGAAACGCAACAGGTATGCTGCCCTGGGCCGGTGGCTTGAGCGGGTTTGTTTTGACCGCGGGTTGGTCGTTCTCATGCCCGCTGGGAGCTTTGGCCGGATTTGAACCCGAAAGTTGACCCAGGACCGTAAGCGTAATTGCAACCAGTAAGCCGAATTCCGGTGCTGTTTTGAGTAATCCTCTCCAATTCATGGTGTGTGTTCGTGCATTCATGGCACCCAAGTTCTCGCCATGAATAGATGGCAGCAATGACATTTATCACCATATTTCTGCCACCGATAGCGAAACGAAGACGTTTTCACGCGATCGATCTCTCATGCCGTGCGTATGAGTCTTCCCCGCGCGGAAATGTTTGATATTTGCTTTGCGATGTTTGATGTAACCATGCGACCATGAAATCGCAGTACGATGTGGTAATTCTCGGCGACGGGCACCCGCCTTCGCCAAGGCTTCGGCGTGGCAAGCAACGGTAGAACGGCACACTCGATCCCCGAATGAAGTCGCAATATGATGTCGTGATCCTGGGAGCCGGGCACAACGGTCTTGTAGCAGCGAGCTACCTTGGGCGCGCAGGCCTGAGTGTTCTGCTCCTGGAAAAGAACAATTACATCGGCGGCGCTACGACTTCGCAGAAAGTCTTTCCCGATTACGATGCTCAACTGTCGCGATATTCGTACCTCGTCAGTTTGTTTCCGGAAAAAATCATCCGGGACCTCGGATTGAGCCTTGAATTGCGCCGGCGCGCGACGGGGTCGTTTACGCCGTATCTAAATCACGGACAGCACGACGGTTTGCTCTTGAGCAACGTGGACGAAGAAACAAGCCGTCAATCGATGCTAGAGCTGACTGGGAACAAGACGGAATTCGAGCAAATGAAAGCGTTTTACAATCTTTCGCGAGTTTTTGCCGAGAAGGTGTGGGACACGATGCTGGAGCCGTTGATTGCAAAGGGGGAGCTCCGGCGTCGTTTTGACGCCGATGATGTTTCCCGGGAAGCGTGGCGTAGTTTAGTCGAGGAACCGCTCGGATTTGCGATCGAGCGGTATTTACAGAACGACTTGGTGCGCGGTCTCGTCTTCACAGATGCAAAGATTGGTGTTCTGACGCATCCACACGATTCGTCGTTCTTGCAGAATCGTTGTTTCATTTATCACTTGGTCGGTAACAAGACAGGCGAATGGAAGGTGCCTGTCGGCGGCATGGGCGCTGTAGCGGGGGAACTGGAGCAGGCAGCGCGCAACGCCGGCGCGGAAATATTGACAAATGTCGACCTTCGCGCGCTCAGCCTGACCGGGAAGGGGCGTACAGTTGAATTTTACAAGGACGGAGAACAACAAACCGTCGAGGCGCGATACCTTCTGGTAAACTTTGGGCGCAACGTGTTGGCAAAGTATATCGGCCAGTTATACCAACCGGATGCCACAGACGAAGGGTCGGTGTTCAAGATCAACATGCTCCTGAGGCGATTGCCGAAATTAAAGGCGAAAAGGTATCAATCGGATCAGGCATGGTGCGGGACCTTTCACAGCGACGAAGGCTACGAGCAAATGAATGTCAGCTACGATCAGGCACGCAGCGGGCGGCTACCGAACAAAACACCATGCGAAGTTTATTGCCATACATTGACCGACGACAGCATTCTTGCGCCCGAGCTGCGTGAAAAAGGTTTCCATACGATGACGTTGTTCGGGTTGGATGCGCCATGGAACTTGTTCGTGCGCGATAACAGGACCATGCGAAAGCATGCGGAGAAAAAATTCGTCGAGAGCATTAATCAGTGGCTGGACGAGCCTCTGGAGGATTGCCTGGCTGTGGCGCGTGACGGCAGCCTCTGCATCGAAAGCAAAAGCCCCGTTGATATCGAAGACGCGCTCGGGATGTTCCAGGGTAACATTTTTCAGAACGCGCCGACGTTTCCTTTTGCTCAACGCAAAGAACAGGTCGGGACCTGGGGCGTCGAAACCGATTACGAGAATGTGTACTTTTGCGGGTCTAGCGCGCTTCGTGGCGGGGCTGTGAGCGGGATTCCAGGCCACAATGCCGCGATGAAGGTGCTGGACACAGCGAAGAAAACGTAGACCGTTCAACTCCGAAAGGATTCGCGAGCAGCAGCCCAGTGTTTTTAGATATGCCTGACGCCAATCCCAATGATGTCGCCTCCATCGACGCCATTATCGCCGCCACTTACGACGGGATTTCGGGCGCGGCCGGCGAGCAGCGTGATTGGGATCGAGAACGATCGTTGTTTTACCCGGGTGCGCGCCTGATTCCGACTGCTAAGCCTGGCGCGAACGACGGTCTCTCGCCGCAAATGTTAGACGTAGATGGTTTCATCGCCCGCGTGGAACCGTATTTTGCCGAGAACGGATTTTTCGAAAAAGAAATTGCCCGGCGCACCGAACAATTCGGACACATCGCTCACGTGTGGAGCACATATGAATCGCGTCATAACGCGGACGACCCCGAACCATTCATGCGTGGAATCAACACCATACAGTTGTTTTACGATGGCAATCGCTGGTGGATCGTAAATATCTATTGGCAGCAGGAGAGCGCAGAGGATCCAATTCCTGTAAAGTATTTGTAGCGAGTCCGCGCCGGCCCTAGCGCCGTACGGCAAACGCACCCACTTCTCTCGCGAACTTGTCGAGAGCTACGCCTGCAGGCTCAGGCGCATACCGTAGCGCTATGTACGTATTCGAGATTTCTCGAATGCGCTCCGATTCGCTAGGCAGCAAAAGCGCGGCGCGGCTTGAGAAATCTGATGGACCTTCCCATGGATCGCGCCGAACACCCAGACGGGCCGCTTTTCGGCAAAAACGCTCATACAACGCTTTGACCCGGTCCGCGCGTGAACGCGTGCGCAATTGCATCCAGGCGAAATAGATTACGAGCAGTGCGATTGCGACAATCAGGATTTCGATGATGAGCACGAACGGGCCGCGGTTCGCGAGTCCGATGGAATTCAGCATTACATCCTGTACATCAGCGTCGTAGGCGAGAATCCGGGTGTCCCACTCGTAACTGAGTGTTTCCCAGGCAAGACGAATGTCAGTGAACAGCGCTGACCGGGCTAATCGGATCACGAATCCGCTTCGGCGAACTTCTATTTGGCCCGAGGCCATGCCTCTTTCCAAAAATGAGTTCAGATCGAGACTCGCTCGTCCGGGTGCAACTGCGCTAGTTGGATCCACTCGCGTCCACCCGGTCTCTGGAAGCCACACTTCGCACCACGCATGCGCGTCTGCTTGTCGCACGAGAAAGAAATGGCCCAGATCGTTATACTCGCCGCCCAAATATCCGACAACCACCCGGGCAGGAATTCCTGCAAGGCGCATCAAAGTAGCAAAGCTGGCGGCGTAGTGTTCGCAAAAGCCAACCCGTCGATGAAAGAGAAATTGTTCCAGACCGTTCCTTCCGTACTCGCCAGGCGACAACGAATAGCTAAAACCTTGCGTCCCGAAAAACTGCAGCGCTGTATTCACTACCCCGCGTGGATTGGAGTTCTGCGTTATCCAGGATTGTGCCAACTCACGTACAGCCGGACCAATCGATGGCGGGACATCGAGTGCTTCCCGCCGTTCGGCGGGCGTCAATTCTTTTCCAGCCATCCCGACAGACGAAACGACTTCATATCGGCGCGCCTTTCGAATTGTCTGAATGCTCCAGAGGTAATGGCCACGCGCAAGGATCGCGCCGGGCGGAACTTCAAAGGGCCGATCGAGCGCAAACATCCAGCGTGCGCCGTGCGGGGCCAGCGTAATTCGCTGGCGAATTGTATTTCCCCTGGGAATTTGCCTGACTGAAGGAGAAATTAAGACCGGGACGTACGGCGCGCGCCATTCCATGCCGTCGCAATGCCACATGACTGCGCCACGCCAATACATCGAACCAGGCGGCGCTGCGGTGCTGCCTGGAAATTCCGCGCGAAAGGCAATATCCGAAGAAGTTGCAAGCGCTGCGATGCTGCCCGGAGAAAGATGGTCGGAGAAGCCGGTGCTTAACGAACCGACGGCACGAAAATCAAACCGCAGACCAGTATTTATCCGGGGAAACAAGATGAAAAAGAGGACGATTAGCGGGACCGCTTGAAGAAGAAGTTTGACCGTCGTGCCCACAGGTGGCCAGAAAGCGCCGGGTGAAGATCCGCGATAAAATTGGATCAACGCCACAAGCAACAACGCGAATGCGGTCAGGATGGAAAGCGCAATCACTAGGTCCTGCGAAAGAAAAAAACCACAAAGACAAAGCACCCATCCCATTAAAACCATCACTTGGAACTCGCGGGCCGTGTGCGCTTCCAGGATCTTGAGCGACATGAGCACGACGAGAAGCGATATGGGCGGTTCAACGCCTTTCATGGATCCATAACTGACGAAGATCGCGAGGAGCGCCGCGGCCGCGAGCAGCAGCTTCAAGGTTGCTAAGCGAAGGCGGTAACCCCTTGGCTCCATCCAGAATTTCATTGCGAGCGCGAGCAGGAAAACACACGGAACCCAGCTCACCAGAGAACCGAGCATGGGAGGCAGCGTGAAGAGCAATGCGGCAGCCAGCCAGAGCAACGGTCGCCGTGGAATGCTCCTATCCCTTTTATTCTCACTCATGCTCATGCTCCTGAGTCCAGGTCCCCGTTAGAGTCGGCCCTCCGCGCTCACTGGGCTCGAACAAACTGAGTGCCCGCAGGCACTGATGAAAATGCGCTTGTCCAACGGCCGGCAGAATTTCGGTGCCCGGAAGACGGAGAGCATAAGGACGCCGCGCGCGTTCTGCTTCAATCACCCAAAGGGCAAGTTGCGAGAGCTTTTCCTCCACATCAGCGGAGCGAAGAGCAGAAAAATCGAGATAGACGACGCCTTCCGCCTCAGCCGTGAATTGTTTCGTCACCAGCGGCTGCCCGCGAGCGACCGCTCTCCAATCGATATGACGCTGAGATTCGCCGTGAACGTACGCGCGTGTACCCGCGAAATCATCGCCTTCACCTAACTCCGTTAGCGGTCGTCCGGCGTGCGACCGTACGAAGCTTGATGGAAGCCGTACCTCGCCCGCCGGCTTGGGATAGACAATGTAGGTTTGAGAAAAGGAAAAATTTTGCAAGAAACGAATGAAACCGAGCGGGTAAGCACTCGTTAGGCGTAATGTTCCTACCTGATGTTGGCCACGCTGCCACGCAGGAAAACGCAACGTTATACGGGCCGCCTTGTGGGCTGGAATATGATCGATGCGTCGGCGCTCTCTGTCCGAGTCCGGCAGGGCCAACTCAATTCCATGGCGGGTTGCGCGGGAGTCGTTCATGATCTCGAGCGGCAGAGAAACCTCTTGCCCGACGAACGCGGGCTGCACGGATTCGAGTGTTACCGTTACACCTGCGAGATTGATCAGAGTGTGCGGAATCGAAACCAGAAAAACCGCCGTTAAGGCGAAAAAGAGCAGGTAAACCGCGGTGTTATTCTGGCTCGACGCCGCATACCACATCGCACCCAGCACGAAAAGCAGTCCGGCAAAAGCTGCAGTCGGATAAATAAGCGGAAGCTTTTTTGCTTTCACGGGACCGGCACGCTGTGAAGCAGATTATCAGCAAGCGTGCGCCCGCTCTGGCCGGGTTGTTCGATATCGTGTCCCAGGCGATGTCCCATGACCGCGATCCCCACAGCTTGAATGTCCTCGGGAAGAACCATGTCGCGTCCGTGCATCAGTGCCCACGCCTGGGAAGCGTGCATTAGCGCCAGGCCTGCGCGCGGTGACAATCCGGTGCTGTGACGTTGCCGCGATGCGTCGAGCAGATCCTGCAGGTAATCGAGCAGGGCAGGGGACGCGTGCACCTTTCGCACATTATCCTGAATCTCGACCAACGTTCGCGGGTTCATTACCGGCTTCAATTCCTTGAGCATGTCGCGGCGATCCATGCCCAGAAGCATTGCGCGTTCGCTGGCCCGATCCGGCACGCCCAGTTCGATCCGCATCAAGAACCGATCGAGCTGCGATTCGGGCAACGGAAAGGTGCCGACCGCATGTTGCGGATTCTGCGTCGCGATCACAAAGAACGGCTCGGGCAACTCGTAGGTCACGCCGTCGATGGAAATGCGGTGTTCTTCCATTGCTTCCAGCAGCGCGCTTTGTGTTTTTGCCGTGGCGCGATTAACCTCGTCGATCAGCACCATCTGCGAGAAAAGCGGACCGCGATGAAACACGAAGCGTTGCTCGCTCCGATCGAAGATTGAATTGCCGAGAATATCCGCCGGCAACAGGTCACTGGTAAATTGGATGCGCTGAAATGCGAGAGCCAGCGAGCGGGCCAACGCCTGGGAGAGTGTTGTCTTGCCAACACCCGGGATGTCTTCGATCAAAAGGTGACCGCGCCCGAGCAAACAAGCGACAGCGAGTTTAACCGCCTGGTTCTTGCCTACAATAACTTCACAAATCTGCTTTGTGAACGCCTCAACGTGGTCGGTCACCCTGGAATCATCTGCGGGAACGCCGCGATTCGCAAACAAGATATGCAAGCTATAACCGGGGTGACCCCGGCGGCTGCCTCAGGGTCGTGCCCCGCTGGATGTTGCTTTCGCCGCTGAAGGAGGGGAGGGATGGGCGTCGCGATAACACTTTGTAACAAAACCGAGCACTAACGCCGCGAGAACAAACGCGACCACTCGTTTTTCCCTAGAAGTGAGACGGAATCTCTGTCTTGCTTGATCAAGTTTGGAGCGCCAGCGTTTCTTCAACCTTGTTCTTTCTGTTGCGACCGCACTATTTCATTGGCGTACAAGCGATGCACTCAACAGCAGTGGCATTGTCCGGACACTGATGATTTGAAAAGTGGTGAGTTCATTTCGTTTTTTGTAATGAGTGGCAAAACGCGGCTTGCCACTGTGCAGCGTTTTAACGCATTATTCTCTCTATGGAGCAAGAAATCGATTGCAAGATGCTATCTGATTCTCGTTAGGTCTTACAAATCTCTCTTAGATATTTTGAGATACGCCAGCTACAGTGATCATCGGCAAAATTACGTTTGAATTTCCCATTCGCGCCCGCGCGAGCTTGCTGGTCGGTGTTGCTCTCCTAATCGCAGCGTGCTCGCGGCCTGGTTCCACGGCCGGCTCGTCGGCACTTAAGCCCATCGACAAGGCTGCGCTAGAGACCATGGTAGACACGACCGCGAAGGAGCTCCTGATCCCCGGCGCCGTGGTTCTCTTGCGCACACCCCAGGGCGACTTCACGATTACCTACGGCACCACGTTACTAGGCGCGGCAAGCCCACCCCGCGCCGACACCTACTTCAGGATCGCCTCCAATACCAAGACGATGACGGCCGCGGTGATCATGCAACTGGCCCAGGAGAGCAAACTCAGTCTCGACGATCCAGTCTCGAAGTACGTCACCGGAGTGCCCAACGGCGACAACATCACCATCGCCGAGCTTCTGGAAATGCGTAGCGGCCTCTACAATTATACCAATGACCCCGTAATCTCGGCGACCATAGACACAGACCCAGCCAAGGTTTGGACTCCCGCCGAGTTACTGGCAATTGCATTCGCGCACCCACCCAATTTCCCGCCGGGTGCAAAGTACGAGTACGTCAACACCAACTATGCGCTTCTCGGTGTCGTCGCTGAAAAAGTCGACGGCAAGCCGCTGGCGCAGACGATGCAGGATCGATTGTTCGGCCCGCTGGGATTGCAACACACCCTGCTTCCCGCCAGCACCGTGAACACCATCCCCGAACTCTACTCGCACGGCTATCTGTATGGCAGTTCCTCGGTCGCATTGGTGGGCGAACCGCCTTACACCCCCGAGGTTCAGGCTGCAGCACGAGCTGGCACCCTCCTGCCCAAGGACTATACCGAAGTGAACCATTCCTTCGCCGCGGCCGCCGGCGGTGTCATTTCCACTGCCGACGATGTCGCCACCTGGGTCAAGGCACTAGTTGCGGGCCGCGTGCTCGACCCCGCCTACCAGCGCCGCTGGCTCGACAGCTTGCAACCCGAGGACCCGAGCAAGCCCGAAGGCCAAAAGTACGGGTACGGCATCGCCCAAGTTAGCTGGGGACCGAACACGATTTATTTTCACGGCGGCGAGACCGCTGGTTATAACTCGAAAATCAGCTACGACCCGGCCAACGACATGACGCTCATCGTGTGGACCAATCTGCCTGTATCACTCGACGACCAGCAGACCGCCAATACTCTTTGGGTGAAGGTGCTCGATCACATCTACAAAGTGTCACCGCTGGCGCCCTCTTCATCGCCGAAAAATTGAGTAAAGCCAGTTGGAATTGGGCTGCGTTGCAACGAGCGCGCACAGATATAAAGAATCCGATCGAAAAGATAGAGGCTAAGGCTGGGCCAAGCCGATTTGACTCCTGCGACCCTACGGTATCTTCTCCGCTTAAATCAGCACATCCTAAATATCCCGCATATTATGAACCAATCCTTACGTCTTCCTTCGCTTCTCCTGTTGTTCCCACTTCCCTTCGTGGCGCAACCGCTCCTACCCGCCAATCTGCGGGCGGCGGAGGAGAAAAAAATAGAGTTCCCCGCTGTCAGCCAGCACTCGGTGGTAAAACAGCGTGTCGGGCTGACCGATGTCGAGGTGGATTATTCGCGCCCAAACAAGAACGACCGCGAGATTTTCGGTGGCCTGGTGCCTTACGGTAAGCTCTGGCGCACGGGCGCCAACGCGGTCACAAAAATTAAGTTTAGCAACGCGGTAACGCTGGGCGGCAAGGAGATCCCGGCCGGTGAGTACGCACTCTTCACGATTCCGACAGCGAACGAGTGGACCATCATCGTTTCGAAGGATGCGAAGGCGCAGAGCACGGCCGATTATAAGCAGGAGAGCGATGCCGCCCGTCTCACGGCAAAGCCGGAACCCCTTCCGGTCACAATCGAGACGTTCACCATAGGGCTAGCTGATGTAAAAGGCGCTTCCGCAACGCTTAATTTCCTTTGGGATAAAACGCGCGTGCCGGTGAAGTTGACCACAGATGATGTCGAGCAGGTAAGCAAGCAACTCGATGCAGTTGCTAGCGCAGCAACTCCGCTCGACCCGCGCACCGCCTATCAGGCCGCCGCCTTTTACTACGACAACGACAAGGACATGAACCAGGCGGCGAAATGGATCGACCAGGCGCTGGAGAAGAACCCGGATGCCTACTTCATGCACTACAAGAAGGCGCAGATTCAGGCGAAGCTTGGCAACAAGAAAGAAGCCACTGCCTCGGCGCAAAAGACCATCGATATCCTGAGGAAAAACAAATCGCCGGACGAGTCCGCTATTAAGAACGCGCAGCAGATCATCGACGGCTCGAAGTGAGGATCATCTGCCACCTAAGCGACCGAAAAACCGTGATGCGACTGGCACCTAACCAGGCGACTCAGCTATGCATATCGAGCGAAGACATAACGTCGGCAAACAAGAAGCAATCCACAAGATCGACTCCTTTCTTGACGATTTAATGCGCCGCCAGTTTCCGGGCGATGTTGCGATTAAAGAAGCCTCCAAGAGTTGGTCTGATGACGTCATGCGCTTCTCTTTCAAAGCCAAGAAGAGTTTCTTCGGAGCCACAATTTCCGGCGTCATCCGCGTAAATGACAACTCCGTTGTTATGGACTCCGACTTGCCGGGGTTGGTTACTACGTTTGTTTCCGAAGACCAAATCCGGAACGTGATCAACGAACAGCTGGACGGCTTATTTTCGGCTTAAGCCCCTTGAGACTGTATGTTTTGCGCGACGTTGCCGAGCGCTACGCACTCGTGCGCAGAGTGATCTAACCGCCGCCTAACCAATTTGATGAAGCCAACAGCCCCATCTCAAGACCACGAATTGTCTTCTTTTCTGAATCCAATGACAACTGAATCGCATCATAAATGCTAAATGTCTGCACGAAGCCTTCCTGCAGTAGAACCAGCAAAGGGTTGGCAACCTTGGGGCGCTCTGGTACCTTTTCTCGGGATCGCCTTTGTGGCGTCGACTGTAATTAGCCTAACGACGGTTCTCCAGTATCCGGGCCTGGTCGATGACAAGGAGAATCCCATTGGGTTGATCGGATTCATCTGCTTTCTGCTATTTCCCTTTGTAGCGCTCGGCATTGTGGTTCTGGGCTGGGTTTGCCTCGTGGAACGGCGCCCGCTGGCGGCGATCGGATTGGGAGGTACACATCGCATCCGAACATTTCTGTCCGGCCACCTCGCAGGCGTGGCGATGGTGATGGCGATCGTCGCAGGAATCTGGATTGCAGGCGGTTTTCACGTGGTCGCTTTCGGGCGTGCTTTTCACTCATTCGTCTCGCTAGGAAGTATCGCCATCCTTCTGATTTGTTTCGCGCTGCAGTCCAGCGTGGAGGACCTTCTCTTCCGTGGTTGGATGCTTTCCGCCATCACCGCCAAGTTCGGTTTCGTCTTAGCAGTCGTGCTCTCGTAGTTGGTCTTCGAACTTCTACACTTCGATTCCCGTGCGAATTGGATCTTTGTGACGAACGTGTTTCTCTTTGCAGTGTTCGCCTGTTGCTGGGTCATCCGCACCGGCAATGTCTGGGGTGTCATGGGTTGGCACAGCGGATGGAATTGGCTGCTGGCTGTTAGGTTCGAACTGCGCGTGACAGCACTAGACACCCACCTGCCGGCTCTCTTTGTGAAACTTACCCCTGTTGGGCTCGATTATCTGACCGGTGGAATCCAAGGTCCCGAAGGCAGCATCGTCTGCACCTTGGCCCTTACTTGTGGAATCGCCTATCACCTTTTGCGTGCAAGACGAAAGCGCCGTCATTTCCCAAGCGGCGTCGAGACTTCAGTGCCGGGCGGAGGTGTAAATTCGCTTCGCTGTAGCCGTGGACCTGGTTCGACAACGCCGTGCACTTCTCTTTCAAGCCTAACAAGGGTTTCGTTGACACGACGATTTCCGGCGTGATCAACGAACAGTTGGACAGCTTATTCCTGCCTACGTAAACCTATAGCCCTCGTCTGCCTTGAATCAGGTTAATGATCAGGATGACGACGGCAATTACGAGGAGAAGATGGATCAAACCGCCGCCAATGTGACCGATGAAGCCAAGAAGCCAGAGGATGACCAGGATGACAATTATAGTCCAGAGCATGGGTATTCCTTTTGATCGAGTTAAACTTTCGTCCGCCTATTTATCCAAAGATTTATCCAGTCGCCAAGCTTTTTCAGAACATTAGAGCTCTCCTCGCCCCGATAAAAAAAGCATAAAAAAGCGACCAAAGGCCTCGACATTTTCGTCTTGATTATTTGGGGGCAGTTCCAAACTCCCGTCACTAAAATTCAACTCTTCATTGGAAAATATATGAAAACTTCTTTCTGGTTCAGTCGAAATGCCGTCCTCTCACATCTGCGTATTGCAGTTACAGTCGTACTAATCTTCGCCGCGGCGACAATGGCTCTCTTCGCGGCGTTCGCGCCGACGGCCGGCCGTGCAGACGCGCAGGCATTACCCAAACCGATGCCCCACCCGCCGATCCCGCCGAAAAAGGGCGCCGGCGCCGCACCTGTTGCCCTCGCCGCAACTCCCGCTCTCGCTCCCAACTCGCCATGGCAATTACTGACAAACCAACCTCCGGTTCTTGACTATACTGATTGCGGCCCTGGCAACCCGATTTTACTCACCGACGGCACTGTTATGCTGCAAGATGACGGCTGCCAGGATTGGTGGAAACTGACCCCCGATGCGTTCGGCAGCTACGTGAATGGGACGTGGACCCAGTTGGCCTCAACACCAGCGGGATACAGCCCGCTTTATCACTCGTCAGCCGTACTCCCTGACGGCCGGGTCATCATCGAGGGTGGGGAATACAACTTCCTGCAACCTGTCTGGAGCAATTTGGGCGCGATCTATGACCCCCTAGCTGATACTTGGACGATGGTAAATCCTCCAGCGGGTTGGTCCACGATTGGTGATGCCCAAGCCGTCGTTCGCGCCGACGGTACGTTCATGCAGGCCAATTGCTGCACGACTGAAGCAGCCCTGCTGAACCCGACGACCTTGACGTGGACACCGACGGGCGCAGGGAAGTTCACTGTTAATGATGAGGAAGGGTGGACACTGTTGCCCAACAGACAGGTGCTGACGGTGGATTGCTACGTCTTTTCGTACGACGCTAGAGGCATGAACTCCGAAATCTACGACCCCGCGACGGGCGCGTGGTCTAGCGCTGGCAGTACGATTGTGCAGCTCTGGGACTCTGCCGCAATGTGTGGCGGCAGGAACCACGCTTCGTACGAAATCGGACCCGCAGTCCTGCGGCCCGATGGGACCGTGTTCTACACTGGAGCGAACCGTTGCGGTGCGGGTCACAACGCAATCTACAACTCGAATACCGGTGTCTGGACACCGGGTCCGGATTTCCCGGACTCACTGGACATCGCCGATGGTCCCGCCGCGCTGGAGCCTAACGGAAAGGTTCTGATGATGGCTAGCCCAGGAATCTTTAGGACCGGATCGAGGTTCTTCGAGTGGGATGGATCGAGCCTGACGGAAGTTTCTCCGGCGCCTCACGCATCGAGCGACTCGTCGTTCTATGGCAACTTCGTCGTCCTCCCCACCGGCCAGATTCTCTTCACCGACTTTTTCTTCGTCTCAGTTTACAACCCTTCGGGAACCTACATCCCGGCATGGGCGCCGAGGATCCAATCTGCCCCTACCCACGTTGTGCCCGGCGGGTCGTACCTCATCTCGGGGTATCTTTTCAACGGTATGTCGGAAGGAGCTGCTTACGGAGACGATCAGCAATCCTCGACCAACTTTCCCCTGGTGCGCATAAAGAATAATAGAACCGGTCACGTGTTTTATAGCCGGACGCACGACCACAGCAGCATGGCCGTTGCTTCCAGCAACTTGGTGTCTACTCATTTCGATGTGCCGACAACCGAAGAGCGGGGACCCAGCCAACTTGTTGTGGTCGCGAACGGAATCCCTTCTGCTCCGATTGCCGTTACTGTGGATTGAAGATCCCGGCGACGAGTTTCGCGCAAAGTTTACCGACGCCTTTTTTTGCAGCTCGTCCTTTCCTGCCATCATTGCCCAAGCGGCGTCGAGATTTCCGTGCCGGACGGCGGCGTAAATTCGAACATTGATGTAGGAACAGGCTCGCGTGTCTGATTTGAATACGTGGTTACGATCCGGTCGCCGTTCGGCAACAGCATGTCGGTACGTTCGACCCGCAACTGATCGTTGATTCGTAGTTCAAGCTTTTGAAACACGCGTTTCATCGACGGCGCGCGCGGTAGCAGTCGAAGCTCATATCCGTTACCAGTCTTTGCCGCAGCGATCTGGAAATTATTTTCGACGTCCTCCAGGTTCAATGACGAATTGATCGCTGCCACTGTGGAATCAAGAGGTGATCCTTTGCCCAGTGGATAACGCTCCGCCGATTTAAAGTTCGGGTAATAAATCCAGAGCTGACGGCCGTCACTCACGGTCAGGCTGGGCGAGCTGCCTTTCACTTCGCGCCGGAATTTGTTAGGCGGCTGGAACCAAACTTTTCCCGAGCTCAGGATTGGGTTCTTCATCAGGTGAATCACTCTTTGTTCCTGAAAATCGGCCTGTCTGATCCGGTTCTGCCGAATGCCGGCGAGAAGATTCTTGAGATCAGCCTCCGAAACCGGTGCGCTGTTCGCAATGCATGTCAGTGATAGAAGAAGAAAAATTGGATATAAAACAGTGCGCATGCGCTGATTTTATACGGCCAGATCAAATTCTCAAAGTAGGTTACCCGACGTGTGATCGTCGGCCTGCGGAAAGTGACAACAGAGTTACTTTTACGGTGCAGCAACCCAAGACAAATGGTTGTCAATTGCTGCCATGAAAATTACCACTTCACTGCACGTTCGCGCTTCTCGTTTCTTCAGTGATCGATACGCCTACAGAGCCCAGGCCAATTACTTATCTGAGTTCGTCGCCTTCGCCGTGATTGCGGCCGTCATCATATGGCCAATTCTTTTGTTGGCTGACGCGATGGCAATGACATTTAAATAGACGCAACCAAGTCATCGTACACTGAAAAGCGAACTACGTTTGTGGCCAAAATCATAAACTGGCATCCCTCTAAAGGCATAGAACTAAAGTCCTATGTCGGAATCCGCCGGGAGCGTTGTCAAACTTTCAAAGGGGCCTTTATGAAAAACAAAAAAACTACGTTATGACCTCAACCCCGACCCTTACGCAAAGTGGACTGCTAGCCGCGTTGTTGCAACGCCAGCGCCGCAAAACGACCGAGTTGACTCCCGAGCACGGACGCTCGCTCTTTGGGAATTATTGGCGCGTGCTCCTTGGTGCCGGTGCCGGTTGGCTATTCCGGCGAGGCTTTGGAAGAACTGTTCCGCGACACACTTAAATCCTTCAACCGAGTCACCGACGATGCGCCACGAAATCCATACTTACTCAGCGCTACTGCGACAGATCCACAATGATCTGCGGGTCCAACATCCCGAATGGATCCAGCCAAATGGTGAGTCGCCGTTGTGTGATTCTTACGAGGCGCGCCTGATGGAATTACTCACTGCCTCGATAGGAAGTGGACCCAGCGAGACCACCGCTGGACTGAGTCTTTGAATACGGACGAACCCAAATTTGACGCTTACATCTAGTTCACTGGCAAATTCGGAGCGATTCCGTAATCGAATTGGCGAGAGTAGAAGGACTGCGAAATTTAGGCTTGCAATTGTGGCCCAAAGCACGCCATAAGGCCCGAATGGATAAGCACTCTCGTGCCTTCGGTCGACCCGTTAAGGGAAAACGAAGGCGCCCCTCTACCCATGAAAGAAAACGACGCTCTGGAAAGGAAGCTATTCCGGATGAGCTGGTCGAGTTGGCAAGGGATGCCATACGAGACGGTCAGACTACCGTCGCCACATTCCTTGCCCCGTTTCATCCCGACCTGAGATTCACAGCTTTCCGAGCTTATGCTGCTGCCATGTTGGCCTTCATGCCAAAGCGGCGACGCTAAATTCAGTTCTCAATCTGTAGCTTCATCACGGGATGAATTTCCCATGCGGCGTACCTTGAAGATCGCCTCTACGGTTTGATTGATCTACAGAAGCGTATCCGATGTGTGATTCGTACGAGGCTCGTTTGATAGAATTGCTTGACCCATCGATACAAAGAACACCCGATGAGACTGCCGCTGTTCCGGACTACTCCCTTGAATGCGGTCAATGCGGAGTCGAAGCCCCAACAAAGGCAAACTAAAGCGCTTACTGAGGGCCTGGAGAAGGTTAGCGCACAGCTACAAACGAGCAAGCCAGGTTGTGAACAATCAGTAAAGCTTTCGGCTAGCCGAAGCGCTGAGTGCCCAGCCAACGGTTAGTTCCAGCGATTGGTTAAGTCTCATTTTCGACAAAGTCGTGTCCTTAGCTTGCCCAACGCGAGCCAAGGCAGCGGTGGTAGGACTCTGCCACCACCCAGCCGCCGGTGGTCAGTGCCCACGAAACGACGAACTCAGTCCGTTGGGAGGCGTTGGCGCCCCCGGCCACAACCGGTACCCACACCACCAGCGTGAACAGACCCATCTGCAGCGCCGAGAGTGTGGCCGCCATTCTTGCATAGACACCGATAAGCACTGCTAAGCCCGCCGCGATGAAGGTAGAGCCCGTGAAATACGCCCAGGCCACATGCGCTGGCAACCAGCCAGGCACCAGGTCTGCAGTCAGCTGGAGATAGATGAAATGAGCCAGGCCAAAAGGAATCAAAGCCAAGCCGTAGAGCACCCTCGCGATGCGCATGCCATTGTCGCCGGTGGCGAAGCTGAGGTGCCTTCTGTCCCAGTCGGTAGCGAACCAGTCATAGAGCACCCAGGCTGCTGCCGTCATCGTCGCGGTCTTGCAGCTTGCCCACCAGACGCCAACGGTGGGCGAAACGAAAATGAGGGGCACTCTCAATACCAGCAACCAAAGCAGGAGATAGGCGAGCAGTACGCGGGCGGCTGCGGCGGCTGCGCGTTGCCAGAGCAGGCCTATGCCGCACGCCAGGGGAATGAGAGCGCAGAGATAGATCAGTACCTCGCGTGCGGGCACACTTTTGGGTCCCGGCTGCCATAACGCGGCAAAATCGCGTTTGATCAGACCCAAGATTCCGAAAGTGATCATGGTCGCAGCAAAGGCGGCATGACCCACGCTTGCGATGCGAATGGCCCTTCCTCTGTTGGTATTCCAGTTCATCGACCCGGTTGCTGCATATTCAAACTGTGGCCTAACGAGAATCGAGCAGATTGGGAATCTGCGAGATGGACGGGATAGCCCGCGAGGGCGAATGAGCTGGGAAGATCATGAGTCAAAGAGATAAGCCACGGCTGGTAAAGCCCCTTGTTATAGCAGTGCCGGGCCACGGCGGAACGCTAGGAACTCCGGACCACCATTACCCTGGGGCTGCCCAATGCCAGAAGTGAAGACGGTTTGGCTGCCGTTCGTTGGGAATTTCAGAATATCGCCTGGGGCTGCTGCTTTTAGTTCGGCCACAAGAAGATCGCTCGAAGGGTCAAAAGCGAGACCGACGGGAAATTGGACGCCTGTGAAAGCTGTCGGCCCGACAAAAGTATTTTTCATATTTGTTTTTGTTGGTTAGTCAGGTTCTCCATTGGAGAGAGGCTACCAATGACCAGATCGCGCTAAGAAGGGTGACCAGTTTCGCTTGTCGCGGGAACAAAGACCTTTGAGCTGCGCAGCATCGAAGAATTGTGCAGCATCTCATCTTGAGAAAGCATTCTCTGGATGCGAAAGTCGCATCGTGAAAATGAATGGTGCGATCTACGGGCGCACAGTTTCATCGGTCCCAAAGCGGCGCCGGCGTTGTTTGGTCATGTCGTTCGAAATGGTGCGGCTGGATCGCGCGTCGTCCGAGCCGCTTTACCAACAACTCTATCGTCAAATACGAGAAGAAATTGAAAGCGGCAGTTTTGATTCAAGCGCTTCCCGTGTCCCGTCCTCACGAGTTCTCGCTGCAACTCTGGGGATTTCGAGACCGACCGTAAACCAGGCGTTCTTAAAGCTGCTTGAAGAGGGCTATCTTCAAGCCCGGAAACGATCTGGTATCTTTGTCGCTGATCATCTACCGGCAACTTTTCTGAAGGCTGCCAGGCCGGCAACGACCGCGCGCACCGAGCATTCCCTGCGTGTCGCCCAACGAGTGACCAGAATGACCGATTTTCGCAGCGGCCGACAACTTGATGTCGGCGTTGGCGGTCCGCCGAGCGTCACGTTGATCGCGGGGTTGCCGGCCGTGGATGAATTCCCCATTGCTGTTTGGGAACGCTTGCGCGAGCAGGTTTTGGCAAAAAAGGGAGCGCACCTATTGCGTTATGCGTCGAGCCGTGGCGAGATCGAACTGCGGAAGGCAATCGCTGCTTACTTGTGCGACTTCCGCGGCGCCAATTGTCATCCCGATCAAATCGTGGTCGTGGGCGGCATGCAGCAGGCGATGCTGGCCTGCGCGCTCGCGTTAATCA
>WNGK01001222.1_pt1 | contig 27546 bp, 24 predicted proteins | sample 5400601 | NCBI WGS metagenome assembly WNGK01 (sample SAMN13153376, study PRJNA577476) | soil metagenome | isolation source: 60 cm soil or saprolite under Garry oak tree replicate 1 | place: USA:California | collected 2016-06-15
CAGGAGAGATCATGGCAAGCACCGCAACCCACGCCGACTTCGTCACTCTCGTAGCCCAGGAAATCGCCTTCGGCATCGATCACGCGCTGGATCACTGGCTGGGGCGCATTGAAATGGAGTTGGTGGACGCCAAACTGTCGGTCAGAACCGGCCATCGGGGAGGGACCGCGCCCGACCCCGCTAGTCTGCACCCGCCGCTGGTAGAATCGCATCTACTAAGCTCATGCTGCTGAAAAACCTGAGTCCCCTGTTTCCCTACCTCAAAAAGTACCGCAGCGCCTACGTCTGGGGGACAGTTTGCGTTCTTCTCATGAACGGCATTTGGATCCTTTTCCCGTTGGTGCTTCGGCGCGCCATTGACGATCTGCGGACCGGCGTAACTCTACACAAGCTCTGGATCAGCGCCGCTCTGCTTTTGGCCGTGGCCGGAATCAAAGGGATTTTTCAGTTTCTCACCCGCTGGATCGTGATCGGCGCCTCCCGCGAGATCGAATTCGATCTTCGCAATGATATGTTTCGCCACCTGGAAAGCTTGTCCTATAGCTTTTACCAGCGCACCCGCACCGGCGACATTATGGCGCGTTCTACCAACGACTTGAACGCGGTGCGCATGTTGCTAGGACCCGGCCTCATGTATCCCGCCAGCACCTTCGTTTTTATGGCCGGAGCGCTGGCCTTCATGCTGTCCATTAGCCCCAAACTGACTCTATACGCGTTTCTACCGCTGCCCATTCTCAGCATCATCGTGCAGTATTTTGGACGCCGCATCCACGACCGCTTTGAGCGTATTCAAGCCATGTTTTCCGAGATTTCTGCCCGCGCCCAGGAGAATTTTTCCGGCGTTCGCGTCATCCGCGCCTACGCGCAGGAAGACGCCGAGATCGCAAGCTTCGAAACTTCAAATCGCGAATACATCGCCCGCAGCCTGAAGCTAGTGCGCTTGATGGGCATGCTTTGGCCCACGCTCGAAACCATGCTCGGCCTGGCAATCGTGCTGGTGCTGTGGATCGGGGGCAGGGAAGTGCTGCACGGCAAAATCACGGTCGGCGATTTCGTCGCCTTCAACACTTACATGGTCCAGCTCACGTTCCCCGTGATCGCCATGGGGTGGATCATCAGCATCTACCAGCGCGGCACTGCCTCGCTCTTACGCATTCATCAGCTGATGATGGAAAAGCCCGAGATCGAGGACGAGCCCGGCATTCAGCCTGCCTCGGAAGAAGTCCAAGGCGAAATCGAATTCCGCAACCTGACTTTTTCTTATAATGGCACCCCCAACGCCGCACCCGTCCTCCGCGATATCAATCTGCGCATTCCCGCCGGCAGCAGCCTGGCGATCGTCGGCCCCACCGGATCGGGGAAGACCACGCTAGTCAGCCTGATTCCGCGAATCTACGACGCCGAGCCGGGCGCGGTGCGGATCGACGGCAAGCCGGTCTGCGAGTACGCGCTCGCCGACCTGCGCCGCAACATCGGCTTCGTCCCCCAGGAAACCTTTCTCTTCAGCGAGACCATCCGCGAGAACATCGCGTTTGGCGTACAGAACGCAGCCGATGACGACGTGCACTGGGCCGCCGAAGCCGCCAACATCGCCGCCGACATTGAAGAATTTCCCGAGAAGTACAAAACCATCGTCGGCGAGCGCGGTATCACCCTCTCCGGGGGCCAGAAGCAACGCACCGCCATCGCCCGCGCCCTAATTCGCAGACCGCGCATCCTAATCCTCGACGACGCTCTCTCCAGCGTTGATACCCACACCGAAGACAAAATCCTCAACCACCTCCGCGAAGTCATGCAGGGAAGGACAACGATTTTTATTTCCCACCGCGTCTCCACCGTCCGCAACGCCGATAGGATCGCCGTCCTCCACAGCGGCCGCATCGTAGAACTCGGCACCCACGACGAGCTAATCGCCCGCAACGGCTACTACACCGACCTCTACAACAAACAGTTGCTGGAAGAAGAGCTGGCGGAAGTCTAAGTCCTCACCGCGGAGGCGCGGAGAAAAGCGAAATAGGGACTATCTCATGAATGGGATATGTAGCGGTTGCCAATGCTATGGCGATCTTACGCCAACAACCGCATCGTTTCCGAATTGCCGACGTCCATCCGCATGCCGACATCCATCCGCACGCTGGCGTGGTTTTCTGGTTGCCGACAATCGCGTCCCGAATCGTCGGACCCACTGTGCACCGATGAAAGCGAAATCCGGATTGCCTCGCGCACGAGTTTACTGCTATACGCGGGATGCGCCGCGTTACTATGCAAAATCAAACGGGCGCAGAATGCTCTCGTTGGCCCATGCCCCTCAAGGGCGCGGCTGGATGAACACTCTGTTTGTGTTTCCCTCGTGATCTTCTGTTTGCCTGGAGCGCGTCGATGAACTCTCCAAAGCTACGCGGGTTAGGCATCGCCCTCGGAATGTTCCTCGCAGTCTATGGCCCCGCATTCGTGGCAGTATCGCTCACTCGTCCGCCGGTGCAGGGTGCTATCCCTCTTATCATCGCCATCAGTCTTGCAATAGCGTTGGTCTTGATATTTACGTTGGCGCGACGGACTGCAGGCGTTGCAGAATTCGGCTTTAGCATTCCGAAATTCCGATATGCAGGATTAGCAGTCTTGCTTGGCCTGCCCCTGGCATTTGCGGCGGCCTGGCTTAGTCACCTCTTTCCATCAAAAGCTCCCATTGACACTTCGGGGTTTGCTCATTGGATGCTATGGCTCTACTTCGGTGTGGGCGCCTCGATCCAGGAAGAAGTCATTTTTAGAGGCCTGCTCCAATCGTTTTTGGAGCAGCGATGGATGACCCTTTTCTTGGTGTTCGGGGCTTCCCTGTCGCCTGCTGTCTTATTCGCAGCTACTTTGTTCGGCATTATCCACCTGGGGAGTGGTCCCATTGTCCTTGCTGGCGCAATCGTGCTCGGCCTTGTTGCGGGTGAACTACGGCGGCGTAGCGGCAGCCTCCTTCCGGCTGTGATAGTCCATGCTCTTTTCAATCTACCGGGCCTGTTGTGGCCGTAGGTGTAGCCATCAGCGATTACACCAATTGTCGAATCCTAAGCGAATGCCGGTCCGTCTCCGTGGTGAGAACTACTTGTCAACGCAGGATGACACCGCGCCCGTCCGTATCCGATAAAATCCTGCCTGTGAAAAGGCGTCCCACACCCGAGCTGCTGGACACAGATTCCGGAAGCCCCGCAGAAATTGCCGGATCCCTCGCCGATCTGCATTTCATCAACCGCTGGTTTGGCGGAGTCGCAACCACCCGCGGCCTGATTGAGACGGTGGCCCGCCAGACCAGAAAGTCAGAGTTCTCTCTACTCGAAGTCGCAGCCGGTGACGGCTCCCTCGCTCAAGACGTCAGCGCTAGTTTGCAGCGTCGCGGAATCCGCCTAAATGTAACTCTTCTGGATCGTGCCGCCTCACATCTGCCAGCATTCTCAAATGCAAATCACAGCGGAACACTGTCATCCCGAGCGAAGCCGAATGATTCGCTTCGCGAATCGTCCGGCGCAGTCGAGGGACCTGCTTTTGGCAGCGCCGTAGTCGCCGACGCGCTCCACTTGCCCTTTCCCGACTCAACTTTCGATCTTATTTCCTGCTCCCTCTTCGCGCACCATTTGCCCCCTGCGCAGGTCGCCTCATTCGCGCGCGAATCCCTGCGCGTTTGCCGTCACGCCGTCCTGGTGAACGACTTGGTTCGCCATCCCCTGCACCTGGCCCTGGTCTATGCCGGCGCGCCCCTCTATCGCAGCCGCATCACCCGCCACGACGCCCCCGCCTCAGTCCGTCAGGCATATACCATCGAAGAAATGCAGGCATTCTTTCAGCAAGCCAGAGCCGCAACCATCGAGATGCAGCGCCACTATCTCTACCGAATGGGCGTCATCGCCTGGAAACGCGGCCCGTCGCATGATCTTTGACCTGATCGTCATTGGTGGCGGCCCGGCCGGTGGTGCCGCGGTCATAAGCGTCGCCCGCAGCGGCGCGAGCGTGCTGCTTCTCGAACGTGGGCGGTTTCCTCGGCACAAGGTCTGCGGAGAGTTCGTTTCTGCCGAGTCGCTCGATCTGCTGCAAAGTCTCCTCGCTCCCGCTCATCGCAGCTTGATTCACCAGGCTCCGCGAATCGTTCGCGGAAGGATCTTTGTTGATGGCACAGAACTGCGCGCGGAAATAAGCCCCGCGGCCGCCAGCATCACCCGCTTCGCTCTCGATGCCGCGCTTTGGGATTCGTGCGCCTGCGCCGGTGTCGAGACGCGCACGGACTGCGTCGTACAGTCAGTGGAAGGCACAGGGCCTTTTCGCGTGACCACGCAAGCCGAGTCCTTCGAAGCCAGAGCCCTAATCAACGCCACCGGCCGCTGGTCGAATCTCACCAGCGCCGCGATCCGTGCCCGCGTGACCCCCGTCCGCGTAAATAAAGACCTCTGGATCGGAGTCAAAGCGCACTTCCGCGAGGTCTCCGCTCCGGCCTCGCCTTCCGCTTCCGTGGACCTGTACTTTTTCGACGGCGGATATTGCGGCGTGCAGCCCGTTAGTACCGCAGGTCAGAACGGTTCGGGCATGGTCGTAAACGCCTGCGCGATGGTGCGCGCCAATGTTGCGACCGATCTGACCGCCGTACTGAAGCTCCATCCCGCCCTGCGAGAGCGTAGCCGGACTTGGCAGCCATTGATGGATCCAGTGAGCACGTCGCCTCTGGTGTTTCACTCGCCGGAGCCAGCCCAAAATGGAATGTTCCAGGTGGGCGATGCCGCCACCTTCGTTGACCCATTCATCGGCGACGGAATTTCGCTGGCCCTCCGCAGCGGCGACCTCGCCGGAAATTGCCTCTCCCGTTTCTTCCGCGATGAAGGTTCACTTGAGTCAGCAGTGGCGGACTACTCGAGGTTGTACCAAGCCCGCCTCGTTCCCATTTTTCGCGCCTCATCGAGACTGCGGAACCTGCTCCGCTGGCCTGGAGTAGTACGCAAACCCGTGCTATCGTTGTTGGAAAAGACTCCAGCAATCACGCGACGCCTGGTCAAAATGACGCGCTAGGACTAATTGTGATTTTGATCGCGTGGGGACAGCCGCCCCCGGCTGTCCGTCGAGCGCAGCTCGACTTTTTCGATTTGATTGCAGCGCCTACCGCACCACCAGCACTTCCCGAATATTATCCCGGGAAAGAAAAAATTTGATCGAGCCAAAATCTCGAAACAAGTTTTCCACGTGGCGATTGTTGAAGACCCTTTGCAGAGTGAACGGCCGGCCCCCGGCGGCGTTCACCGACTCCTTGCGTTGCCCCTGTTTTGGAGACATCGCCTGCATTTCCAGCGTGTCTTTACCCGAGATGTGATAACGATAGCAAGGCGCGTCTGGGCCGGCTTCCCGAGTGTGGAAAAAAGCTAGCATCATCCCTCCCGGCTTCATCACCGTCCATAGCCGTGCGACCACCGGCTTCACCAGGCTTTCGTCCATATAGTCAGCCAGGTTCCAGCAGAACACAGCGTCAAACTGCCCGGCGGGATAGACCAGATTTTCCTCGAGAAATTTCTTGCTGTCGAGCATCGGCAGCCCTTGCTCATCGTGTACCCGCAACTCCGGGTCAGTCGAGGCCTCCAGCAAATCTTCGCTGTAAATTCGGTGCCCGCGTCCCGTGAACAAGCGGATATTCGTCGCCGAAGTCGCCCCGATATCCAGCACGCAAAGTGTTTCTTCGGAGGCGAAAACTTTCGAGAGTTCCGCCAGTGCGCTAGACCGCCGGGTCAGCCGTTCCTGCGCTCTTTGTGCCGGAGCCGAGTCCGGGGTGCTGCGAAAGAATTTCATGAGGTTGCGTGCTGCAGATCCCATAACTGCCAGACCATCGTGCCGGATTGCGAATCAGATACACCGGCGAAGGATCACTTGTTCTGTTCGAAAGTGCTGCCACCCGATGCGCCGCTGCCAGAAGCGGCCGAAGCCGCAACCGCCCCGGGGCTGGTTTCACGCTTGCTCTCCGCCACAATCTCAAGCTTGCCTTTGAAAAAAGCTCCTTCCTCAATGGCAATCCGCTTGGTCTGCACGTCGCCCCTGGCGACCGCGGTTTTGCGAAACTCAGTGCGTTCACCAGCCACGATGTTGCCATCAAGCGTACCCCCCACCACAACGTTCTTGGCGGAGATATTCGCTCGCACCCGGCCGTTGGAACCAATGGTCAGATTATTTCCGCTGAGGTGAATGCTGCCCTCGACCTGCCCGTCCACATAAATGTCTTCGCTGCCGGACAGTTCTCCCTTGATAAATACCGACTTGCCAATGTGGGCAAATTCCCCTGATGTGGGCATGCTCATGGACTAACCTCCCTCGAAGCGGCGCAAATTCAGCAGAGAATTGGATTGTAAATCATTCCCGGCCGCAGCACGAGCTACAGAAAGCACCAATGGCCCATAAACTGGCCTGCGGATGCTGCCTTACAGCAGGTTGACCCTTTTATAAAGCTGGGTTAACGACCACCCGCCACAATAAAAGCCGCCCCGAAGAGCGGCTCGAACACGTGCAGGATCTGAAAGCTACTTGCCCACTGAGTAAGTGCCGTCACAATTCCAGGTGGAAGAACCATCCGGATTGCCCTTGCCTTTGCATCCGCCTTCACCCTTCACTCCCTTGAATTTACCGGTGCCGCTTCCAAGGGTCCAGGTGTTGGTGCCGGCGTCCATCTTGCCGTCTTTCGCTGTCTGGGTCCCGTGATAGTTGTAGAAAACCTTGTCACCGCTGGCCAGCGTGACCACAAACACTCCGTGGTTCCGGGTGGCGCTGCCGGCGATGTCATCAAACTCGGTCCACGTCCCTTCTTGCTCCTTCACATCTCCCATGGCGCCCTTTTCGGACGCGCACTTTCCCTGGCCAATGTGGTAGGCATGACCGTCTCTATCTCCTACGGCGATGCTGTGTTCGTCGCCAGCCTTGGCATCGCATTTCCATTGCGAGGAGATCTTGTCTTTTGCCGCAGCTACGGTTACCCACAGAACCAACGAGCACACAACGAGCACAAGTTTGCGCATGACTGTTTTCCTCCTTTAACCGCAGAAGCCTCTTTTGTTGCTCCAAACACTCTTGACAACATGTTTTTCGCACAAGAGGCTTTTCGCGCTTTCAACTTCGCGAATAAAATGCAGGCTAGCACCCGCCATTAGCGCTTCTCAAAGACTTCCACGTCGTTGATAGTCTGGCCGCGCGCGTTGGTGCCCTTGGACGTGATGGTCATCACTTTGCCATCGGGGGAGATCGTTCGCGTCCCGGTAATGACAACCTTGCCGGCCCTTTTCTGGGTAAACTTCGCACTGAAGGCATTGACACGTTTCAGCGAGAGCGTATCTGCGTTTGGATTCCCGGTTTCTGGACGATCTTTGCCATCGTAGTTGACAGTCCACGATGCGGCTGTTGGCTTCCCGGTACCATCCAGCCCTTTCGAACTGGCCTCGATATCTTGGCCCGCAACCACATATGTGCGCGTCTCACTTTGCGGTGCTGGACCAGGGGTGTATTTCGATTTGGCGACGTTGAGTTCCCACGTGCCGACAAGAGGGTCGGTGCCTTGAGCAGCCAATTCCACGGCTGCCGCCGCGATTACGATCATCACAAGAGCGGTTGCCCGCAGCAATCTGTGCATTGATGCCTCCATTTCAGTCACACTATGTAGACAATTCCGTCTACTGTTCGGCATTCGTCGGCCCAACGCTCCGCGTAAGCGGCGCCGCCCCTCAAACGACGTACCATGCCCTGTCGAACCATCCGTCAAAGGGTCTTGCGGCGGAAAAAATGTCCGACAGGAACGGTGCGATCATACGCTACCGGTAATTGACCTTCAACTAGTATGTTGGTAGCGTGCTGCTGATGCGACCCAGATACGCACCTCCGCCATGGGCGCCAGGACTCATGGCTATTGCTCTGACTCTCAGTCCAGCGGCGGCAAGTGCGCAGGTCTCCGCCGCTATGCCGGCAGAACTGGTGCGCCGCTCCGTCCAGAACGAAATTCGCCAGAACACCGACGCCAACACGCATTTCATGTTCAAGGACCAAAGGAAAACCGCCAACACATGGCACACCAAGTTGATCGTCGAAACCCGTGACGCCGCCGCGGGCATGATTATTGAGCAGGATGGCCATCCCTTGTCTCCACAGCAGCAACAGGCTGAGGAAGCGCGCCTCCAGAGTTACATACGGCACCCCGAAGAGCTCGCCCGAAAACGCAAGCAGGAGAGGGAAGACGCCGAGCGCACCATGCGAGTCGTCAAAGCCCTGCCCGATGCATTTCTGTACGAAGCTGACGGCACAGCACCGGGCTCGGCCACCGTGGCAAAGCCCGGTGTCACCCTGGTTCGCTTGAAGTTTCATCCCAACCCGGCCTATGATCCGCCTTCCCGTGAAGAGCAGGTCCTTACCGGAATGCGGGGCCATTTGCTGGTAGATCCCATTGCCAACAGGATTGCGGAGATTGACGCCACTCTTGAGAATGAGGTCGCCTTCGGCTGGGGCATCCTTGGCCACCTAGACCGCGGTGGACATTTTCTGGTGCAGCAGGCCGAGGTGAGCAATCACCAATGGGACCTGACCCGCATGGAGCTTTCTTTCACCGGAAAAATTCTTCTCTTCAAGAACCTGGCCATCCACTCCCGTGACGTGTTTTCTGATTTCCGGCCTGTCCCGGCGGACCTTACTTTCCCCCAGGGAGTCGAACTGCTGCACAAAGCACTCGCAGCCGAGAACGCTGCAAAAGCAAAACCACAACAGGGGGCTAAACCCGACCGAGACCAGAGTCCTTGCTGCAATCGCTAGCTGCTACTGAGCCATGACTAGGCGGAGCAGGCGTTTCAGGCCTGTATAAGTTGGGTGGAGCAGGCCTTCCAGGCCTGCATAAACAGCGCCAGCTGCATGAGGTACTTCGCGCTGACTTGGCCAAAACGCCCGCGGCTGAAGCCTGCAATCGCGAATCATACTGGCCTTGAGGATCACTGATTAGCGAATCGTCTCCGCCCTCACCGTGAGCTTCTGAATCAACTCCGTCCTGATCTCGTGTCCGGTGCCCGCGACATCCCGTACCGGAATCGTTCCCCGTGGGGTAACCTCAATCTCCGGCTCCACAATGTCCTCCGCCCAGTAACGTTTTGAGGCTGAGACATCCCCCGGCAACCGGAAATTCGGCAAAGTCGAAAGCGCGATATTGTGGGCGCGGCCGATCCCCGTTTCGAGCATGCCTCCGCACCAGACTGGAATGCCGTGTTTCTGGCAAAGATCGTGGATGGCGACTGCTTCACTAAATCCTCCCACTCGTCCCACCTTGATATTCACAATGCGGCACGCTCTCAGTTCGATCGCCTCTTCAGCAGCTCGCGCTTGGCGGATGGATTCATCCAGACAGATGGATGTCTTCAACTCCCGCTGCAGTCTGGAATGCTGGTAAATATCGTCGTCCCACAGCGGCTGCTCGATCATGAGGAGATCGAAATCGTCGAACTTGCGTAAGTGCGCGAGATCACTCGGGCGATACGCCGAATTCGCGTCGCAGCTCAGCAAAATCTTCGGCCAGCGCTGGCGAATCTTGCTCAGCACATCCAGGTCCCACCCCGGTTTCACTTTCACTTTGATTCGCTGATAGCCCGCATTCAGCTCAGTCTCTATTTTGCCGAACAGTTGCTCGTGCGAATCCTGAATGCCGATGGAAACCCCGCAGGCAATCTCTCTGACGGTGCCGCCCAACAGCTTCCATAGCGGCTGCTGCTTCTGGCGCGCCTCCGCATCCCACAGAGCATTCTCCAATGCAGCCTTTGCCATATTGTGCCCGCGCACCCGCGACATCAGTGCCGCCGACTCTTTGGCTGCCGAAAGAATCGCGCCAACCATTGCGGGAGCCAGAAAGTCGCGCAGCGTCGCCCACGCCGTTTCAACCCACTCGTAACTAAAAAACGGCCCATCGCCGGCCACGCACTCGGCCCAGCCATCCACCCCTTCGCAGTGCGCGGTCACCAGCAACACGCGGCGGCTTACGGTGCGGCCAAAGCTGGTCTCAAAGAAATACTTCAACGGCATGCGAAGTTCGCGGATGGTGACGGCTTCAACCTTCATGAGTTTTTAGGGATAGCGGAACTACGCGCAGGTTCTCGCTCCTGTTGTTTGGCCTGTTGCCAGAGCGATTCCAATTCCTCCATCGTCGCCTGCTGCGGAGTCCGGCCGCCAGCACGCAATTGCTCTTCCATCCACTGAAAGCGCCGTTTGAACTTGCGATTGGTTTTCTTCAGCGCCGACTCAGGATCAAGTGAAAGATATCGCGCGATGTTTACCAGAACGAAGAACATGTCCCCGACTTCTTCTTCAAGCCGTGGACGAAGCTCCTCGGGAACTCGCGGCTCGCCCGACCCCTCCACTCCGCTAGCTTTAGGTTGCGAGGGCAAAGAAAGAGGCGAGGGCGAAGAAATAACCGTCGAAGAAGGAAGCTGCCGCAGTTCGGCTTTCAGTTCGGTGGCTTCTTCCTCGAGCTTGTCGAACAGCCCGCCGATCTCCGGCCAATCAAATCCAACATGCGCCGCTCGCGAGCTCAGCTTGTGCGCCTCAAGCAGCGCCGGCAGCGCCGACGAAACCCCCGTCAGCACCGATTCCACAGACTCGGTCTTAGCCGCTTTACCACCACCCGCCTCCAGCCGTTTCTTCTTTTCCTCAGCCTTAATCGCCTCCCAGTTCCGCAGGACATCAGCCGAAGTCTCAGCCGTCACATCTCCAAACACATGCGGATGCCGATTCACGAGCTTGGTGGAAAGCCGTTCCAGCACATCGTCAATCGAAAACTTGCTCTCCTCCCGCGCCATCTGCGAATAGAAGAGCACTTGCAGCAGCAAATCGCCCAGTTCGCCCCGCAGCTCATCCCAATCGCGATTATCAATCGCTTCCAGGACCTCGTAAGCCTCCTCCAGCGTGTACGGCTTGATGGAATCGAACGTCTGCTCGCGGTCCCACGGACAGCCTCCCGGGCCGCGCAAGCGAGCCATGATGGAAACCGCGCGCTCAAATCGTTCTCCGGTACTGGTACTAGGCATGAAAGTGCTAGGCATCAAAGAACTGTAAATGAGTGACCGAGTCAGCAGCAATCAGGGGAAGGAAAAAAGAAGATCGCCGCTCCCAGGGAGGTTAGCACGATTGCCCGAACACACACGACTCACGCTTAATCGTTTAATCCGCTACGCCGTCGGAGCCCTAGTGTCGGAGCCGCAGTTACGAGCGGTTGGTGCCACACTCATCGAACCGTCGTGCGACTCCGTGGGATCGGACGACCGCACCGGACGGCCTCTTGTGTTTCTCGCAGTTCTTTGCAGCTCTGGCAATTTGGGTCAGAACAATACGGCGACCCCTGCGATTGAAGCTGCCGATCAGACGGAGAGTTGGAAGGTGTTGCCATTGCCGCCTCCTATCGAACAGTAGTCAGTAGCGCTTCAGCGATTCCCGCCTGCGGCGCGAATCACTCAGACCACGCCTCGTCCCTAGTCCACTTCATTCCACACGTACAGGAAATTCTCATCGGTTGCAGTTGCTACCGTCCGACCTGCTTTGCGTGTGGCCCGATTCAACGCCGATCGCACCTTTTCTTTCCCCTCCGCCAGGTCGGCCAAAGGCACCTTGAGGGCGACGCCATCCTGCACCTGATCGAGATCGGAAAGAATCTTGGTGACGATTTGTTTGTGCTTTCCATTTCGGCCTTGTGGAACATCCAGTTGCGCCATGGTTCTGAAGTTCATGGGGGTTTTCTTCGTTTGTGAGCTCACTTACAACCTCCGGCGGAGCGACATAACATTAAACTAACGTGACGCTAAATATACGACAACTTAGAAAGTTCTGCAACTACAATATTTACTCGTCACGCTGTAGATTCGCGACAACACACTGTCTCCCCCAAAGTGTCGCGATAAGTCCCGCTAAATTAATAACTTAGGCGGACTTAATCGAAGCGTAGGGATCTTAAGGATATGACCCGTATTGCTTCTGGCCTGCTAGCCTTTGGTAGAAGGAGCAAGAGCACTAATGCGGAAGATCAAAACACATTTCGAACAAATCCCAGTAGAGATAGTGAAGAAGATCGTAGACGCGGAAGAGTCCAAGGAAAAGGGAATCGGAACGGCGGATGCGGTCGTGCAGAATCCACCGCCAAAAACCTCACCCTACGGCGCAGGCACTGGTCTGCATTGCCGAAATGGACTGTGAAATGAAAATGTCAAGAGCAATGGGACCACACGACCTTGCATACCCGGAGTGGCAGAAGCCTCTGCAAGAGGCGCATCGAGTTTGACCAGGATAAACTGCAAGCCCGCATGGCCGAGATAAAGACCGCAGTCTCAAATCGTCTTCAACTCATTTCGCAAAAAGGGGGCATCAAGCGGAACGCCTGGCCATCCGGGACGCGCTGGTACTCCTGCGGATACTTGAAAACGAAAACCTCAAGGCTTCCTGATGGATGGGTCGCTGGAGGAACCAGCCGCGTGTTTGCAGGCGACCGTCCCAACCCATCCTAGAGCCTGAAAAACTCAATTCCCAGCGGCGGAAGACTCAGCGATACCGAATACGGCCGCCCGTGCGTCGACACCGCCTCAGCCTCTTTCCCGCCCAAATTCCCAGCGCCGCTGCCGCCGTACTCAACCGCATCGCTATTCAGAATCTCCCGCCAGAACCCGCCAAACGGAACTCCAACGCGATATCCATCGCGCGGCACGGGAGTGAAATTGCACACCACCAGAATCGTATCCTCCGGCTTCTTGCCTTTGCGAAGCAGCGAAATCACGCTGGCTCCAGTGTCATTGCAATCTACCCACTCAAAACCTGCTGGCTCGTTGTCCAGTTCGTACAAAGCGGGCTCACTGCAATAAAGCCGATTCAGTTGCTCCACCCAGTTCTGCACCCCTTGGTGAACGCCAAACTGCAGCACGTGCCACTCCAGGCTGATGTCGTGTCCCCATTCCCGCACTTGCCCGAATTCATCGCCCATGAACAACAGCTTCTTTCCCGGCTGCGCAAACATGTAGCCATAGAGCAATCGCAGGTTGGCGAACCTCTGCCACTCGTCCCCCGGCATCTTTCCCACCAGCGATCCCTTGCCATGAACAACTTCATCGTGTGAAAGCGGCAAAACAAAATTTTCCGTGAATCCATAGAGCATTCGGAACGTCAGTAGATGATGATGAAACTGCCGGTGAATCGGATCATGCGCGAAATATGCCAGCGTGTCGTGCATCCATCCCATGTCCCATTTCATGCCAAAACCGAGACCGCCTACATAAGTGGGCCGCGACACCATCGGCCACGCCGTGGACTCCTCCGCATAAGTCTGAATGTCCGGATGCTCCTTGTACGCTTCCTGATTGAGCTGCCGCAAAAATTCAATCGCGTCCAGATTCTCGCGGCCGCCGTATTTGTTGGGAATCCATTCGCCCTCGCGGCGCGAGTAATCGAGATACAGCATGGAAGCAACCGCATCCACGCGTAGGCCGTCGGCGTGGAATTCGTCTAGCCAGAACATCGCACTCGACATCAAAAAACTGCGCACCTCATTGCGCCCGTAGTTGTAGATGTACGTATTCCAATCGGGATGAAATCCGCTGCGCCAGTCGGCATGTTCAAACAGATGCGTGCCGTCAAAGTAAGCCAGGCCATGCGCGTCGGAAGGGAAGTGCGAAGGCACCCAGTCGAGGATCACGCCAATCCCGTGCTGGTGCAGGTAGTCCACAAAGTACATGAAATCCTGCGGCGTCCCATAACGCGAAGTCGGAGCAAAATATCCAGTCGTCTGATAGCCCCATGATGCATAGAACGGATGCTCCATGATCGGCAGCAGCTCGACGTGCGTAAACTTCATGCGCTCCGCGTATTCAGCCAAACGCGGTGCGATCTCACGATAATTCAGAGACCGGTTGCCCTCTTCCGGAAGCCGCATCCAGGATCCAAGGTGGAGTTCATAAATTGAAATTGGAGAGTGCAGCGACTGACGGCCGCCGCGTGACTGCATCCATGCTTGATCCGACCATTGATAATCCAAGTCCCATACCACTGAGGCCGTGCGTGGCGGCTGCTCGTGATAAATCCCGAACGGATCCGCTTTTTCTCCGACATGCCCATGACTGTGCGAGACGATACGGAATTTGTAGAGGGCCCCCTTGCCCACGCCTGTAATGAATCCTTCCCAGATTCCCGACGATCCTCGGGGTTCCAGCTTGTGCGAGTTCTGGTTCCAATCGTTAAAGCTGCCGATCAGTGAAACCTTGCGGGCATTCGGCGCCCATACGCTGAAGCAGGTTCCGGCCACTCCGTCAAAGCTTGCCGGATGCGCTCCCAATTGCCGGTAGGCGCGATAGTTCCGTCCTTCGTTAAACAAATAAAGATCGTCTGCTGAAAGCAGCGAGACATCGTGGCGCACTGAAGCGGCGAGACCAGCTTTAGTTTTCATTCGTATCCAGCAAGCAAATGCGACCGCAGATTTTAGAGTTCAGATTGCGGATTGTTCCGACCTGCATACACTCGCTCAAATCTAAAATCTGCAATCTTGGATTCTTCTTCCCCCATGCTAGACTGCATACCAAATTCATTCTAATCAGGAATCGCGCCACCAATGCCTGTTCTCCGCGTTGTTGTGCTTTGGCACCAGCATCAGCCTTTCTACAAAGACCTGATCACCGGAGAATACCGCCTGCCCTGGGTGCGTCTGCACGCGCTTAAAGATTACTACGGGATGGTGAAATTACTGGAAGAGTTTCCCATCGTCCATCAAACCTTCAACCTGGTCCCATCGCTGATTACTCAGATTCAGGATTACGCCGAGGGCACGGCGCATGATCCCTTTTTCCGCGTAGCGTCGCGTCCCGCCGGAGACTTGACTGCCGATGAGAGCCGCTTTGCCTTGCAATATCTGTTTCAAGCCAACCAGGAACACTTGATCGGACGCTATCCCCGCTATGCCGAGCTGTTGGAACGCTTTCAGAGCGCCGGTTTCGCCCCAGAACGCGTCGAGAGATATTTCCAGCCCCAGGATTTCACCGACCTTCAGGTGCTTTCGCAGCTTGCATGGTTTGATGAATTCTTTCTCCGCGAACCTGAGATTGCCGCGCTGGTCCGCAAAGGACGCAGTTTTTCACTCGAAGACCAGAATTTTGTAATCAACCACCAACGTGATTTGATCAGCAAAGTTCTGCCCGCACATCTCGATGCCGCGAAGGCGGGAAGAATTGAGATCTCGACTTCGCCTTTCTATCATTCCATTCTGCCGCTGGTCTGCGATACCAACGCCGGCGCAGCTTCCACTCCCGGCCTGCCGCTGCCGCAGAATCGCTTCCGCCATCCCGAGGACGCCAAGGAGCAACTCCAGCGCGGCCTCGATTTGCACGAGAGAGTCTTCGGCCTGCGGCCAAAGGGGGTCTGGCCTTCCGAAGGCAGCGTTTCCGAAGAGGTTTTGGCGATCGCCGCCAGCCTGGGCGTGCAATGGATGGCCACCGACGAAGGCGTCCTGTCGCGGACCCTCGGCATGTCCTTCATGCGCGACGGCCACCGCCGCCTGCCCGACGCCTCCGCCGAAAAGCTCTACACCACCCACCGCTACGAGAACAGTCAGACCCGCATGAATCTGGTCTTTCGCGACCATGCTATCTCCGACCTGATCGGCTTCGTGTATTCCGGAATGCCCCCGGCAGAAGCCGCGTCTCACTTAATCCATAACATTAAGGAATCCGCCCAACCACTGTTAAGACAGGGCAAAGACGCAGTCATGCCCATCATCCTCGATGGTGAGAATGCATGGGAATACTTCCCCGAGTCCGGCCGCGAGTTCCTCCGGCGTTTCTATGATGCTCTCCAGAAGGACCATTCCATCGAAGCCGTGACCGTTTCCGAAGCCATCGAGCGCCATCGCAATTTCAATACTCTGGGCTCCCTGGTCCCCGGCTCGTGGATTAATGCCAACTTCAACGTGTGGATCGGCGCGCCCGAAGATAACCGCTCCTGGGACTATCTCTACCACGCGCGCAATTTCTATGCGCAAGCCTCGCCCAACTGTTCCGAGGAACAACGCAAGCTGGCACTCGAAGAACTGTTGATTGCCGAGGGTAGCGACTGGAACTGGTGGTATGGTCCCGAACACCACTCGGTCAACGACCGCGAATTTGACGAGCTCTATCGCAAGCACCTCTCGAATGTTTACCAGGCGCTTGGGGCAACCCCTCCGGACTACCTGGCGCAGCCCATCATGGGCGGCACCGCGCGGCCGTCCTTCTTGCCGCAGACCCATTACATCCGCCCCCGCATCAGCGGCAAGATGGTCCGCTACTTTGAGTGGATGGGCGCCGCTCTCTACACCGCCGATCGGCGTTCCGGAGCCATGCACGGCAAAGTCTTTCTGCTGGATTCGATCTATGCCGGCATAGACGAGGCCAGCGTGTATGGCCGCATGGATTTTGCCGGGCAGATTCCCGAAAGTGATTTCGAAATCATAGTCAACCTGGAATCGTGGGCAGATAACGCCAGCCGCCCCCGGCGCGCCCTGCGGCTGCATGTGGAAGTTGCAAACGGAAAGATTTCGACCCGGAAGATTTCCGACAACGGAGACCCATTTCCGCCGAACGGCGATGCCGTCGTAGCGCTGGAGCGCAACTTCGAATTCAAGTTGCCGCTGGCCGTGCTCTACGCCCTTCCCCGCGAATCTTCAACGGCAGAAGCCAGTCCGGCTGCCACCAGGCTTCGTCTTCGCTTCAGCCTTTGGCAGAACCGCCTTCCCGTGGACGCGCTCCCCGTCGAAGGCTGGATGGAACTCCTGCTCCTGCCCGAGGATGAACTCGTAGCGCTCGCGCACTGAGTCTTTTGCGGTTGAATCGCCCTACGCTCCCGAATGTGGGGACAGCCGCCCTCGGCTGTCTGTCGAGCGCAGCTCGACTCTTGGTTCGCCAGGCATCATTTATAATCGCAAGCTTCCAGAACACAACCAGGACTCATACGGATATCGGATATCTGAACCAAGACAGCTTTTTCAAAATAGGGGAGAAAAGCAATCATGAGCACGATTACACAAGTTCGCGGCCGTCAAGTATTGGACTCGCGCGGCAATCCCACAGTAGAAGCCGAGGTCGGACTGGCCGACGGTACCCGCGGCCGCGCCATCGTCCCCAGCGGCGCGTCCACCGGCGAACACGAAGCCGTCGAGCTTCGCGATGACGACAAACAGAACTATCTCGGAAAGAGCGTGCTGAAAGCCGTCGAAAACGTGAATGGCGAAATCAGCGCCGCCGTCGGCGGAATGGATGCCGCCGATCAGCGCACGCTCGACCTGAAGATGATCGAACTCGACGGCACCGAAAACAAAGGCCGCCTGGGCGCAAATGCGATTCTTGCGGTCTCAATGGCGACCGCGCGCGCCGCAGCCAACTCCTTCCAACTCCCGCTTTATCGCTACCTCGGCGGCGCCGGTGCGAACACACTCCCGACGCCGATGATGAACATCCTCAACGGCGGCGCCCATGCCGACAACAACGTGGACTTCCAGGAATTCATGGTCATGCCCGTCGGCGCCGAGTCGTTTTCCGACGCTTTGCGCTGGGGCGTCGAGGTTTTTCATACGCTCAAAGGCGTCCTCAAGAAGCGCGGCTACAACACCGCCGTTGGCGACGAAGGCGGTTTCGCGCCATCGGTGAAGTCAAACGTCGAAGCCATCGAAGTCGTCCTCGAAGCCATCACCCAGGCCGGGTACAAGCCTGGAGAGGAAATTGCCATCGCTCTCGACCCCGCCGCCAGCGAGTTCTTCCAGGACGGCAAATACGTCTTCAAAAAATCCGACAAGTCTTCGAAGAGTTCCGACGACATGGTCCACTTCTACGCCAAGTGGGTGAACGACTATCCCATCGTTTCCCTCGAAGACGGCCTCGCCGAAAACGATTGGGACGGCTGGCAGAACCTGACCAAAGAACTCGGCAGCAAGATTCAGCTAGTCGGCGACGATCTCTTCGTCACCAATGTCCAATTCCTGCAGGAAGGAATCGATAAGCACGTTGCCAACTCCATCCTGATCAAAGTCAATCAAATCGGCACCGTCAGCGAAACCCTCGACGCCATCGACCTAGCCCGACGCAACGGATACACCTCCGTTATCTCCCACCGCTCCGGCGAAACCGAGGACACCTTCATTGCCGATCTGGCGGTAGCCACCGGCGCCGGCCAAATCAAGACAGGCTCCGCCTCCCGCACCGACCGCGTTGCAAAGTACAACCAGTTGCTTCGGATTGAGGAAGAGTTGGGTAGTGGCGCGAGGTTCTGGGGGTTGAAGGCGCTGAACTACGGAGGCCGAGGTCTAGCCTGAATGTAGTCACCCGTTCTTGTGATCATGCGTACAATGCACAAAATAGCAAATCGCGGCTCGATTAACCGCCTTCGATCACTTCTTGCGCTTGGTCTGGTGCTTTTCTACGCAGGATGCAGCCATAATGCTGTCCGGGGTATTAATGGCATGGCAGACAGGGTGTTGATTCTCAAATCCAACCGAACTATGACTCTGATGAGTGGATCGAACGTCCTCAGGGTATACAAGGTGGCGATCGGTCGCAGTCCCGTGGGACCAAAGACCAGAGCCGGAGATCATAAAACTCCTGAAGGCGTGTACACAGTGGATGCAAAGAAGAACCCTAGCCGGTTCCACCTTGCCTTCCATCTTTCGTATCCCAATCAGGCAGATCTTGAACGTGCGCGCCAGCTTGGCGTAAACCCGGGTGGCGACATCGAAATCCATGGCACCGAGAACGGTTTGGAGTGGATCGGTAGCTTGCATAGGGTGTTCGATTGCACAGATGGATGCATAGCGGTCACTGACCAGGAGATCGAAGAGGCCTGGCGGGTCGTGCCAGTCGGGACGGTTGTTGAGATTAGGCCTTAAAGCCAATGGGAGCCCTCGGGGTTCAACAAATCCGGGCGCGGTATAATCCCAGATATGCCGGAAACTGAGATCATCTTTTCCGTCCAGGAGTCGCCGAAAGGCGGCTACGAGGCACGCGCATTGGGCTACTCAATTTTCACCCAAGCCGAAAATATGGATGAGTTGAAGCAAAATGTCCGCGAAGCGGTTCACTGCCACTTTGATGAAGGTGAAGCTCCCTCAATTATCCGGCTGCATTTGGTCAAAGACGAGGTGATTTCAGCTTGAGATTACCTCGTGATCTTTCTGGTCACGAACTCATTAAGCTGCTCAAGCGATACGGCTACGAGGTAACACGGCAGGTGGGCAGTCACATTCGATTGCAGTCCACGCTGCGCGGTTCTGCTCATCACATTACCGTCCCCGATCATCGCAGTTTGAGAGTCGGAACTCTTAGCACAATCCTTTCTGATGTGGCAGATTATCTGGGATCGAACGTTCAAGATTGGAACAGGAACTCTTTCAAAGATGACCCACCCAAAACCCCTAATCCTCATCATCCTGGACGGCTGGGGCTACCGCGCCGAAACCAAAGCCAACGCCATCGCCCTTGCCCGCAAGCCGGTTTATGATCGACTGCTGCGCGAATATCCCAACACGCTGATTCACACCAGCGGTCAATATGTCGGGCTGCCGGACAATCAAATGGGCAACAGCGAAGTTGGCCATCTGAATATCGGCGCCGGTCGCATCGTCCACATGGACTCGACCCGCATCGAGCTGATGATCCAGAACGCCGAATTCTTTCAACATCCCGTCTTGCTCAGTGCGATGAAGAACGCCCGCACCAGAGGCCGTCAGCTTCATCTCTTCGGCCTGCTCTCTGACGGCGGCGTGCATTCCTACCAAACCCATCTTCACGCGCTGCTGAAAATGGCCAAGCAAAACGAAGTCGAGCGCGTTTTCGTCCACGCCTTCATGGACGGCCGCGATACCCTCCCCACCAACGGCGCTGGATATCTCGAACAACTGCAGCAGGCTATGCGCGAATACAACACCGGCAAAATCGCCACCGTCAGCGGACGCTACTACGCCATGGACCGTGACCGCCGCTGGGAGCGCATCGCGAAAGCTTATGGCGCCCTGGTCTTCGGCGAAGCCGAAGGCGACAAGTACACCGACGCAGTTCAGGGCGTGAAAGACGCGTACAACAACGGCATCACCGATGAGTTCATAATTCCGTTCGTTCGCACCGATGCCAAAGGCCAGCCGCTCTCCACTATTCGTGACGACGATTCCTGCATCTGTTTCAACTTCCGCGCCGACCGCGTCCGCGAAATCACCCGCGCCCTAACCCGCAACAGCGGCCTCAACGACCAGGCCGGACGCGACCTCCCCGGAGCCGAAGATCTAGACGCCACCATTCCACGCGACCGTGTCCCCAAAAACCTGCACTACGTCTGCATGACCCAATACGACAAAAAGTTCAGCCTGCCCGTCGTCATCCCGCCGGAGTCGTTGGATAACATTCTTGCCAACGTAATGGGCGAGAGTAACATGCGCAACCTGCGCGTCGCCGAAACCGAAAAATATGCGCACGTCACATATTTCTTCAACGGCGGAGTCGAGCAGCCATTTCCCGGCGAAGAGCGCACGGTCGTGCCTTCGCCGAAGGTCGCCACTTACGATTTGAAGCCAGAAATGAGCGCCGCTGGAATCGCCGATACCGTCGTGAGGGCCGTGGAAGATGGCACGTTCGATGTGCTGATTGTGAACTTCGCCAACGCCGACATGGTTGGCCACTCCGGCAAAATCGAGCCGACCATCAAAGCCGTTGAAACGGTTGACGCCTGCCTGGGCCGCATTGAGCTCGCCGTACGCGCCAAAAGCGGAGCCATGCTGATCACCGCCGATCACGGCAACGCCGAAATGATGATTGACCCCGCCACCGGCGGTCCGCACACCGCGCATACCAGCAATCCAGTTCCGTTCATCGTCATGGCAGAAAATGCGAAGCAATTTACTCTGAAGTCGGGGGGCTCTCTGCGCGACATTTCGCCGACGATCCTCGGCATGTTAGAACTTCCCGAGCCCACGGAGATGACGGGCAGCGATCTAAGAGTCAAGAGGATCGGGTGATCTGATGATCGCGCCATCTGCTCATCTGAAAGTCAACGGCCCTTAGTCAATATTGGTGACCCACTCTCCACCACACGGCTGGTAGATAATAAAGATCACCCGATGACCCGATCGCCAGATCACCCGACGAAAAAGCTGCTCATTGCCACCAATCACCGCCTCGATCTCTGGACTGCTCCCGCATGGTTCTCCGACCGCCTCAGACGCGACTTCCCAGGGGTCAACGTAGTCAGGCTCACCAACAACGAAAACATCGCACAGGAAATCTCCGACTCCGAAGTAGCATTCACCTTCGCCCTCCGCCCCGAGCAGCTTCAGGCCGCGAGAAAGCTTCGCTGGATTCACTCCCCTGCGGCCGCCGTCCATCAGTTTCTATTTCCCGAATTCGTGAACAGTGATGTCATCCTCACCAACGCCCGCGACGTCCACGGCCCAGTCGTAGCCGAGCACGTAATCGCGCTGATCTTTGCTCTCGCTAAGAAAATTCCGCTGGCCGTGCGCTTTCAGCAGCAGCACGTCTGGGGACAGGAAATTGCATGGCGTGCCCGTCAGCGTCCGCGAGAAGTCGCCGGGTCCATCCTTGGCCTGGTCGGCCTGGGCAGCATCGGACGCGCCGTCGCCAAACACGCCGCCGGGCTCGGCATGTACGTCATTAGCGCCCGCGAACACCCAGCGAACCCGAAGCCAGAGTTCGTCCACGAAGTTCTGCCGTCGTCTCGTCTCGACGAACTTCTCGCGCGCTCCGATTATGTAGTCCTTGCCGCTCCTGTGACCCGTGCGACTCAGGGCATGATCGGCCGTTCACAACTCGCCAAAATGAAACCTGACGCCTACCTCATCAATGTCGGTCGTGGAGCACTCATAGACGAAGCCGCATTGACCGACGCCCTGCGCGAACGCAAAATCGCCGGCGCAGCCCTGGATGTTTTCGAGCAGGAACCGCTGCCCTCCGATTCTCCGCTGTGGAATCTCGAAAATCTGCTGATCACGCCGCATACCGCCGGCATGACCGAAAAACTCTGGGAACGCCACTATGCTCTGTTCTCAGAAAATCTCCGCCGCTACCTGAATGGCCAGCCGCTAATCGCATTGGTGAACAAGAAAAGCGGCTACTGAAGCTCAGACGAAAGAATCAAAATCGGCCACGGATTACACCGATTTCCGCGGATTCAAACACATGAATCTGAAGAATTTGGTTGCTCTTGATTTTGATCCGTCGTAATCCGTGGCTGCCTTGGCTCTATTTCGTGGCGGAGCCCATGCTAGACTCCAGCTATTCGCTCCATGCGTATTTTCACCCGATATATCCTCGGCGAAGTCACCTCGCACGCCCTCATTGGCACCGCGATTTTTACCTTCATTATCTTCAGCCGGGAACTCGGCCAGATTCTCGAGCTGGTAGTGCGCAACAGCGCTCCGCTCCCCAGCGCGGCAGAACTGTTTGTGCTCACCCTTCCTGAAGCGCTCACCCTCACGCTCCCCGCAGGAGTGCTGATCGGCATCCTGATCGGACTCAGCCGCCTCGCCGCCGACAGTGAAATTACCGCCATGAAGGCCAGCGGCATTGGCATCTGGAATTTTCTGCGCATTCTTTCGATCTTCTTTCTGACAGCCTGGGTGCTGGCTCTGGCCAACAACGTATATCTCGCTCCCCGGGCGCAGGCCGCGTTGTCGCGGTTGCAGGATCGGCTCAAAGGATCGCAGGTCTCTTTCCAAATCCAGCCGCGGGTGTTCTACGAAGGCTTTCCGAAAAAGGTGCTCTATGTCAACGACGCAAAGAGCGCGCAGGGGGCCGCCATCTGGAAAGGCGTCTTCATCGCCGATACCAGCACTCCCGGCGCTCCCAAGATTACTTTGGCAGAGCAGGGAATCCTGGTGAGCGAAGGTAATAACACGCTCCACCTCCATCTGATGAACGGATCCTTGCACGAAAGCGATCCCGCTACGCCGGACAAATATCAGGTTTCCACCTTCGAGGAAACTGACCTGCCCATCACTCTGCCCGAGAGCAGCGCGGCAAAGGACCAGCCACCCTCGTCGCTCGCCCAGATACCCACATTTCAGTTGCCGCAGGTAGCGCGCTCGAAAAAGGACCCGGTGGTCGCCCGTTGGTACGATATTGAGTTTCACCGCCGCTTTGCTTTGCCCACGGCGTGCATCGTGCTTGCGCTGGTGGGCTTTCCGCTCGGGCTATCCGCAAAGAAAGGCGGGAAGTCCGCCGGATTTGTCCTCACCATCATTCTGGTTTTCGCGTACTACTTCGTTTCGCTGACCGGGATTTCTCTGGCGCGGCAGGGAAGAATCTCTCCCGCCCTCGGAGTGTGGCTGGCCAACATCGTGTGCGTAGCCGTGGCTGCGTTTCTGCTGTGGCGGTCGGAGCGGCGTCCCTTTGAAATTGCTGCGTTAAAAGGAACGTGGACCTCGCTCAAGGCAAAGATTCAGGGGGGCACACTGCTCATGCCCTCTGCGCCCGAGAACGCTTTCGAGCGGGCAGCGACCAGAAAGCGCGTCTTCCCCTCCAGCTTTCCCATGATCCTGGATGATTTTGTACTGCGGGATTTCGTGCTGAATCTCTCCTTGATGCTGGCCGCAATGCTGTTGCTGTCGCTCGTCTTTACCGTATTTGAGTTGTTCGGTGACATTTTGCGCAACCAGGTTTCTCCCTGGATTGTGGGCGAGTATCTGCTGAATGTGACTCCCTACTTTCTGTACAACAGCGCGCAATACGGAGTGCTGCTGGCGGTCCTGATTACGCTGGGCATGATGCAGCGCTACAACGAAGTTACCGCGCTGAAAGCCACCGGTATAAGCATTTATCGCATCATCGTTCCGGTGCTGGTCGCGGCCGTGCTGGTGGCCGGCGGACTCTTCCTCTCCGACCAATTTTATCTACCCCACGCCAACAAGCGTCAGGACGCGTTGCTCAACACCATCAAAGGCAAGCCGCCTCAGACTTACGTGAACCCGTACCGCAAGTGGATTTTCGGCCAGCACTCCACCATCTACTACTACCAGTTCTTCGACCCCGACAAGAACCAATTCGGCGATCTTTCCGTTTTCCAGTTCAATCCGGCAACGTTTCAAATGGTGAACCGGATCTACGCCGGCCGCGCCACCTGGGACGATCGTCTGCATCGCTGGGTCTGCTCCCAGGGTTGGCAGCGATCCTTCCACAATGCCGCCATCCAGGACTTCCACACCTTCGACGTCTCGACTTTCACCGCTGTCTCCGAACCCCCGACCTACTTCAGAAAAGAAGTAAAGCAATCTCTTGAGATGAACTACGAACAGCTCAGAAGCTATATCCACGACTTGCAGCAAAGCGGCTTCGAAGTTGTGCGGCTGCGAGTGCAACTGCAGAAGAAGCTTGCCTTCCCCGTCATCACCTTCGTGATGGCGCTGCTGGCGATCCCGTTTGCGCTCTCCGCCGGCAAGCGCGGCGCAGTTGCAGGAGTGGCGACGGCCATCGGCATCGCGGCAGTTTACTCATTGATATCGGGATTATTCGAAGCCATGGGAAACATCAGCCAGCTCCCGCCGGTGTTGGCCGCTTGGTCTCCAGATGTGATCTTCGCGCTGGTTGGCGGGTATCTGATTCTGAAGGTGCCAACGTGAAAACCTGGTTTCACCGCAGATCACAGAAGGAACCCCGGGTAGGGAACGGCGCCTTCACCGGTCCGCGCGGACCACAAGCCCGGTTCCTCTTCACGGCAGAATCGGCGAGCAGCAAGGCTTCTCGATCGGCTTCGGCTCCATCAACTCCGCCCGCGTCAGGTTCGGATCATACAAATTGAGCTGCCACTTTCCATCGCGCCCAATCTGCGGCGGCTCAACATTCTTCATTCCGCGCTTCAGTATTTCCTGATACGCATCCTTCACGCTCGGCACTCCCAACGAAAAATGATGCATCACTCCCAGCGTCCGCGGATCAGGATCATGCACATTCAACATGTACTCCAGCCAGTCCGGGCCATCGGGGACGCGCATCGCCACCCAATCCGTGTCGGTGTCTTTCATTCCGCCGTACCACTGCAGCTTGAATCCAAGAATGTCTTTATAAAAATGGTCCGCAGCCTCGCGGTCTTTCACCATCACGCCCACGTGAATGATTCTTTCCGAAATCCGCCGCGCCCCCAGATGCTTGCCAAAATCATTCGAATACAGCGACCCCGGCCGGTACTCGACAAACTCCACCAGATGCCCGTCCGGATCATGGACCTCAAATGCGAGACTTCCATTCTGCCCGGGCTCAAGTTTCGCTGCCGGCACTTCCGCAACGCCCTTGCCGGCCATGTAAGCGCGAAGCTGCTCGGCGTCGGTAGTCTCAAAACAAATATGATTCAGCCGGTCTTGCGTGGGCGACTTCAGCTCAGGGAACACTTGAATGAACTGGTGATCATCTACTTTGAAGTTAGCGAGCATCAGGCTGCCGTCCGGCTTGTTCATGCTGAAGGCTTCTTCAAATCCCAGCACCCCGGTATAAAACTTGCGGGATGCATTCATGTCGTCCGTATTCAGCCCAATATGCGACACCCCCACAATCGGCGGCCGCTTGATTTCCTTGTCGGCAGCGGGAGTTTGTGCCTGAACGACGAAAAAAGAAGTCGTCGGGAGGAAGAAGAGAAGTCCAGCCTTGAGCGCGAGTTTCATGATCAGGAGATGCTGCGCCGGCGTCGGCTGGATGTCAAGCCTGAGGGTGTAGGCCTGAGGGTGTAGGAAAGACCAAGTGGGGACAGCCGTCCTCGGCTGTCCTGGCGAGATTGCTCGCCAATTGTTGTAGCATCGGCTCTCGCTTCGACCTAGAGTGGCAGTCAGCTTCCAAAATTGACGTGGAAGATGTCTTCTTCTGAATCCGTAACAAAATTACCATGGCTGAGAAACTATGCCCGAATTCAGTATCGTTCCGAAGCAGCCCGTAAACGGAGGGCCGGAGAGAGTATATGCGAAGCTATCTGCCAATTCTGTTGTCGATTGCCGTCCTGGGAACCGCAGGCATGGTTTATGCAGAAACTTGCGATGCCGGGAACGGGGGCAGAATCACCTGCAAAGACGGTTGTTCAGCGATTTACAACCAGGACACTGGAAGATGTTCGAAGGCGTGTGGCCCCGCAGCCCGCGCTTGCCAGTAAGTCTACTGACCTTGAGGCCAAGCACGACATAACTGTGACCGTAAAAGGTCTGAAGGGCTACGCCACGCAAGAAAAATAAAGCACACCCGACATTCGGAACCTGCTAAGACCCAGGCCAAACCCTGAGTACTTATGCCGGGGGGACGAAGTCCCGCCTTTGAAAACCGCAAAGGGCGTGCCCTGAGCGAAGTCGAAGGGGTGGGGCAGCCCCACTTCGCGTGAGGTAAAGGTTGGTCCAGCCCGCCGAATGCCCGTCTGTCCCCCCGTATCCCTTGAACCAAGGTAACGGAACACACATCTGAAGGTGCGCTTGCGGGCAGACTGGACGACAACTGCTCGTGTAATGTTGTCGCCATGAACCAGCACGACGACAGCATTGACAAGGTTCTCGATCGACTCAACGACATGCGCGAAGAACTGGTATCCATTGAACGCTCCCTTGAACGGATACAGGCTTCCAAGCTGCGCGATAGTTTTGGCCAGGTTTCGCTCGGTATGAAGAACAAAGGTTAAGTTGGTCGATACAGGGGCGTCATTTAGGTAAGAGAATCCGTTGGTCTGCATGGCAAAAACCAGACTTCCGAAATCTGGAGTGTTCCCAATCAATCCGCTAACTCTTCGCTGTCCATACTGCAAGGTTAGGCCCGGTGTTGATTGCGAAACCAGATCGGGCGGATTCTCTCTTCTACATGTGGCAAGGATTGAGGCAGCTGCTGTATTTGACGCGGCAAATAAACTTACGCCTTAGGCGGCAAAGCGGGCGGGCGCGTTTGAAATCCCGCAATCGAGGCTTCCCACCCTTCGCAGTGTTCGAAGGTGGGGAACCACAGGCCTCGGCAATGTCCGCCCGTGATGCCTGACTAATGCTTCTCTCTCGGCGGAGCAGGACGGGCCTCCGGCTGTCTTTGCTGCAACCGCTGCTGCTGCTGGGAGTGTCTTTGCGTCAGTTGTTCTGTTTGTTGCTGGTGCCGTTGTTCCACCTGCTGCTTCCTGGCTTGGTCCGCGTTTTGTCTTGCGAGTTGCTGGTGTTCTTTTTCCTGTTGCTGCTGGAGTTTCTGCCGCTCTCTGTCCTGTTGTGTGTATAGCTTTTCCTGCTGCTGCTGGTACTTCTGGTCCAACTTCGGGTTCCCGGTGTTTGGACGACCGGGGCGCTCGGCAGGCGGCAGCTCGTTCGGATGCACCGCGCCAGTGCGACGCGGGTTGTTCCCCGGCCCTGCATTTTCTCGACCCGCATTCCCACGACCTGCATTCCCTGGTGCCGGATGATGAATCGCACCTGCTTCTCGAGCCGGCACGACTCCGCGTTCGTTAAACGCCGCCGGTTTGGGAGTAGCTGCAATTGGCGGCTTGCCACGATTTACGGAAGCCCGTAGCTGCGGATTAGAGCGGGCAGCCTGCACG
>WNGK01001526.1_pt1 | contig 27533 bp, 25 predicted proteins | sample 5400601 | NCBI WGS metagenome assembly WNGK01 (sample SAMN13153376, study PRJNA577476) | soil metagenome | isolation source: 60 cm soil or saprolite under Garry oak tree replicate 1 | place: USA:California | collected 2016-06-15
TGTGGCGCTACCCGTGTACGCGCCGTTGATGGCGCTGCTACTGATCGCATAGGTTCCCGGTGCCGCAGTCGTCGCCACGGTCTCCGTTAGAGTGGCCGATGCGCTTTGGCCCGGGCTGATGGTTAGCGACGCAACGGAAGATGAGCCCACCCATCCGCTAGGCTGCGTTGAGACGAGGCTGAACATACTTGCAGGACAACTTGGGGCGTCGTTGTTTTTCACGGACACGGTGTAGTTGACGCTGGACCCTGCGGAGACGGTCGGGTTGGTCGGCGACATGCTAACGCTGGGGTTGGCGTGCGTGCAGGACACCGTCCCACTATAGGCCACGCTGACCGTCAGCCCGCTGGCGGTTGCGCTCTGCACAGAGATCGAAAGATTGGAATACGGGTCGCTCCAGGTCTGGCCGGCAGCCAGAGCAGGGTCGTAAAAGCCATAAGCGGACGTGGGCGTGAAATCCAGCAAGTCGCTGTGAGCAGAAGTTGTGAGCGAGTCTTCATAATGGATCACTGCGCCAGAGAATACTTGATTTGCCCACGGATCCCAGGGATCGTTAGGTCTGTAGTAATCGATGTCATAATTGCCTATCGGTTGCCGGTATTCGATCCACAGCCAGGCGTTGTTGCCAGTCCCGCGCTGGATTTTGAGGGCCTGGACTCCGCCTGTGACTAGCTCAAGCGGTTGGATGGTATACGTTCCGCCACTCTGGACTACTTGGTAGTTCGGGAGCCAGTGCAAAATTTCAACCTTGTGCGGGGCCGTATAGTGACCCGAACCTCCGTTTGACATCGCGGAGAAACCGTCACCGTACTCTGTAACCGTTCCAGCCGATCCCAAAGAGCCCAGAACCTCGCTTCCAAAGGCGCGAGAATTGGAGTGGTTCAGGCCCAGGTTGTGTCCCGCCTCGTGCATGATCGTCAGGGCAGCGGTAACAGTGTCGTTACTCCAGTTCGTCCCATTGATGTAGGACCAGTATGCCGTTATGGAGTTCGTGGTGACGGCTCCGATGCTGGCCAAACCCGACCACCCGCATTCGTATTGGGGTGCGACGAAGCTGAAGCTCGTGTAGTTCTGCAGATTCACACCGGCCCCACTCGCTTGGTTGAACGTCTCGGTGACCATGGCGTTGAAATCGGTATTTGTTGTGCAACCGTATGAAGTTGAGAGCGTATACCAACCCAACACATCTCCTTTGGCCGACGTCTGCCCGTAGGACGCTTCTCGCCAGTATGAATCCAGAGACCGGCCGGTACCAAAATATGAGGCGTACACGTTTTGCGCTGTTAAGTACGATGGCGGTGTGACTCCTGGAAACGTGATCAGAAACACAGCTATGTTTTGCACACCGGTGGTGCTGCAACACACCGTGGATGCGGTCGCCGTTGCATCCCGGGTCGTCACCGGAAACATCGTCGACGTGTCAGTCGTGCTTGCTGCCAGAGCTGTTGCCGACTCGACGCTCGCGTTCTTACCAACAACCTGAGAACCGACGCGCACACCAGTCACCGACAGAACAACCCCGCTCTGCAGCCCAACTGGTTCACCCGCCGCGAAATGAATCTCGATGGTTTCTCTTCCGGAGTGCATCAAGTGGACGGTCCGGTGCGAACCGTCGTCGTAATCCATCGCCCAGGACTGTATTGTTCCTTGCCAGACGCCGTGAGCTTCCAATAAGGAGGCCGACTCGGGAAACTTGGTTGCAATGTCGTTCAGCAAGTCGGGTGAAAACGCGAACGACAGCGCTTGATTCGGATCTTCCTGAATCAGCGCGGACAGTGCTGCGGCCCGCTTGCTCAACACTTTGGTGGTTTGGCTGCGCAAGGCTTCGGCGTCGTTTAAGCCCGCTTCCTGAATCAATCCGTGAATCCCCAAAACTTCATTATTAAGTTCGCGCATTTGATTTGCGCGCGTGGCGTGGCGTGTTGTAGTAGCTACGGCCCGGGAAGAGGACAGCGCCGATAGAAGGATTCCAAGAACAATGGAAATCTTCAACATTCTTCTCTTCAATTCGCAGATCCACTCGATCATTAGAAATACTCGCTGGTAGGCCCCGCACCGCACGAGGAAGGCCATCCGCGCTAGGACTAGATGAGTCCGACGCCCAAAACGGGGCTCGCGTCAGCCACTACTCGTAGAATTGTCAGATCTTTGAACAGGACACAGAGGTGCGGCCAAACCTTTGAGGAAAGGATCACCGCTCCGACTGGGGTTTAGACGCAGACCCAGATCGTTTTCTGCCAGAAAGTTGATAGAGATTGATCCAGTTCGTGGACACTAGGAATCTCGCCTTTCATCCAACTCTGGGGCTGAATCCAATTGCTTGAATCGGTGGGCCAACACCCATTCACGAACCTCTTGAGTCAATCGCATCGAGACGTAACTAGAGCTAGACGATGGTAGCCCGAACGACGGAACGCCCACAGGGCCATCATCGGTGTGGCAGTTTAAATCACCGATCTTTCAAAGGCATTACTCATTAGTCATCCATCAATTCTCATTTTCAAAAAACTTCTCTAGGGACCCCACAGACTATCGCGGCTCTATGTTCGCTTCCTGTGCCCTATCGCGGTTGCGCTTCGCGGGTGGCACTCCTCCTGACGAGAGGAGAATGAGCCGGGAGCTTTTTCTCCCCCTGAGCGGGGAAACCGAGAGGCAAGAGGGCGGAGGGGGCGGTTCTTATTGGACCGCCAGTCGTGGCACCTTCGGGGGATACCGCGGCACCGCTTTGTTGTAGAACACTTGCCTATAACTGACGGGCTTTTCTCGGAGAGGTACGTAAACCTGATGTGACTGAATTGGGCCCAAGAGAGCCGTGAGTGGAGGTCGGTGTTTTTATCGCAAGACTTGGATGGAAGGGGTGGTCGTGTCGACTGGGCTAGAGGGGGCAGATAAGACTGCATATGAAGATATCCTTTCGTCGTCAGCGTTGACGCAGGGCGTTCAGCCGGTTCGAGAGATTGAACCTGGGGATAGCCTGGAGCTGGCGGAGCTTTTGCGCACTCAGGCGATCATGCTCGATCAGACGCACGACGCCATCATCGTACGCAATCGCGAGGACCACATTCAGTTCTGGAATCGGGGCGCAGAACGTCTCTATGGCTGGTCTGCGAATGAAGCGATCGGCAAGAACATGTATGAGCTGCTGTCTCTAACATCGATTTACGAAAACCCAGGTATTTTCGCCGAGAACGGCGAGTGTGCGGTTGAGATGCGTCAAGTCACTAAAGACTCCAGGCAAGTCATCGTTGAGAGCCGATCGAGGGTCCTGCGTGACGAAACTGGTCATCCGACGTCTGTTCTGATCGTCAACACCGACGTTACCGAATCAAAACTGCTCGAGTCTCAGTTCCTCCGTGCGCAACGTATGGAAACCATTGGCAGATTGGCAAGCGGCATCGTGCACGATTTGAACAAAGTGTTGTCGCCGATGCTGCTGGCGACTCGCATCCTTCGGGCGAAAAAGATGGAACGCGAGGATCGACAATGGCTGGATACGCTGAAGATCAACGCGGAACATGCGGGAGGCCTCATCACCCAACTGATGTCTCTGGCCAGGGGAATTGAAGGAGAACGCACTCCCATTCAGCTGCGGCATTTGATTCATGAAACTGTGGGAGTCCTAAAGCGCGTTTTTCCAGAATCCATCAGCATTAAAACCCGGATCGCCACAGATCTCTGGACTATCGTGGGCAACGCAACACACGTTTATCAAGTCTTGGTGAACCTTTGCGTCAACGCTCGTGATGCTATGCCCAGAGGTGGTGCGTTGACGATCGAAGCTCATAATACAGTCTTTGATGGCGCTCCATCTTCGGGCTACGACGGAGAGAAAGGGAGCAGACATGTTCTGATCAAGGTCTCGGACACTGGGGTCGGAATACCTGCCGAGATCATCGACAAAGTCTTCGAACCGTTCTTTTCAACGAAACACGCAAAGAATGGAACGGGTCTTGGGCTATCGACGGTGCTGCGGATCGTTACAAGTCACAAAGGAGTAATTACCGTTTCCAGTAAACCGGGACAGGGGACGGAATTCAAGATGTTCTTTCCGGTTGAAGATCCCGCCAATGCAAGTAATGCCGAGGCCACCTCCGAGCAGTTGCCTGCGGACGAGCCCCAGGGGATATCCGGTGAGGATGCGGCTCGTGAAGCCGTTGTGAACACGAAAAATGAGTCACCAGGCCGGCGACCTGGCCGTCGTACAAATACAGCCGCGAGAGCAAAGGCAGGGAGCAGAAAACAAAGGTGAGAGCTGAGGGTATGTTACTGAGATGCCGGCGTGCAAGGGGAGCCGACGGGCAGTCAGCACAACTTAAGTCGTGGAAGAGGGAGGTTATTGGGATAAATCCCAGCCAACAATGATGTATCAGTCGGAGACCGCTATTCGCATCCTGTTAGTCGATGATCACCAGATCTTTTTGGCCGGGTTGCGGCTGCTGATCGAAAAAGAACCGGATATGATCGTCGTCGGAACGGCGAGCAATCGAGCCGAAGCTCTCGCCCTGATGCAGGAGCACCCCGATATTGTTCTCCTCGACCTGGATCTTGGGAATGAGAGTGGGATCGACTTTCTGCCTCAATTGATCGAGCCCGAAGAGCCACCACGCGTGATCATCGTGACAGGCGTGCCTGATCCCGAACTTCATCTTCGTGCGGTGCGCCTAGGAGCCCTGGGCGTTGTGCTCAAGCTGGATTCGGCGGGTTCCCTTGTCAAGGCGATTCGCAAGGTCCATGGCGGAGAGATGTGGCTCAATCGTCCGATGATCTCAACGGTAATGACGGAACTCATCCACGCGCGGGCGAAGAAAATGGATTCCGAAGCCCTAAAGATCGCGGAGCTCACCGTGCGCGAGCGTGAAGTCACTGCCCTGGTTGCGGAGGGTATGAGGAACAAACAGATCGGTGAACGGCTGTTTATTTCTGAAAAAACGGTCCGTCACTACCTCACCTCCGTCTTTGACAAGCTCGGAGTCGCGGATCGCCTGGCTCTGATGATCTATGCCTTCCAACATGGGCTCGCCAAAATACCAACCGCTGATCCTCAAGTGGAACGGACAAAAACCGTATTGCGAACGAGTTGAGGCGCAGTTTAACGCTTCCATGTGAGAACAAGCTCGATAGCGGCTGCAAACGCTAAATAATGTGGCGGCCGCCGTCGACGTGGACGATCTCGCCGGTGATGTAATCATTCTCAATGAGGAACATCACGGCATTCACAATATCCTGCGGGCTGCCTGCGCGTTTGAGGAGGGTACGATCGATAGCGGCCTGCTTTTGTTCTTCCGTGTAGTAGTCGGGAAACAACACAGGTCCGGGCGCGACGGCATTGACCTGGATGTCGGGCGCGAATGCTTTTGCGAGGCCGCGATTTACGGCAATCAACGCTGCTTTTGAAACGCTGTACGGCAGGTACGCCTGCCAAATCAATTCGCCGGCGACATCCGCAATGTTGATGATTTTGCCCGCGCCGCGGGCTCGCATGAGGGGCGCCGCGCGCTGGGCGAGAAAAAACGGCGCCTTGGCATTGATATCCATCTGCAAGTCCCAATGAGCCGGCGTCGCATCGTCTGCGGTTGCAGGCGAAAATACGGACGCGCTGTTGATGAGAATATCCAGGCCGCCGAACGTCGCTTCAATCCCGAGAAACATGTTTTCGACGGCGGCGCCATCTCTGAGGTCGGCGTGAAATGCAGCGCCATCACGGCCCGCGACCTGTTTCGCTTCAGCCTCACCGGACCGGTAATGGACCGCGATCCGCGCTCCTCTGCGGGCGAACTCGAGCGCGATCTCTCTTCCAATCCGTTTTGCCGAGCCTGTGATTAATGCTACCTTGCCCCTTATGTTCATGAACAAGGTTGCCATTATAACCGGCGCGCGCCGGGACGTCGGCTCACCGATACAGATCCTGCTCGGTCAGGGGAGGCGCGGGAGCTTCGCCCAGCCGGCCGGAACGAACGCGGGCGCCAAACATTGGACCGCGCGCCGGTTTTAGCTCCGCGAAGCGCATCATGCCGACAGAATGATTCATGTCGTCGTATATGGCTTCCATCCCACCGCGCATGAAATAAGTCTCGTGCCAAAATCCGGTTCCCCCGGAGTCTTTCAGGAAGTTCTGCCACCAGATGCGATGCGGTTCCGAGCGCGTCCACCGCTCGAGGGATTCGAAATCGCGCCAATACTGGCGCATGCCGAAATGGGGCGGAAACAAACTGAAGAGAAGATTCTCGTGAAGCAGCAACCCCTCCGGCTTTGCGTCGACGGATTGCCGGATTCGAGGACCAAAGCCAATCATCGTCTTCAGGCCGCGAAGCATGTTCATCCGCATGCCAAGATAGATGACGACTAGATCCGGATATTTCGACAGATCGACAGTCTGGCGATTCACACGGCTCATCGGACCTCCTGAAGCGTCAATTGAACAATCACACGGAAACAGTGCGCCGATGATTTGACACACCGCACCTTTGCTCATAAGATCAAAAGCAACTATGGCGAAATCCAAAAAATCTTCACTTGGCCGCCGCCGTTTCTTGAAGGGCGCGGCAGCCGGTGCTGCCACCTTCGTCGCGAATCCACAGGGCGGGCAGGCGCAGCACGGGCAAGAACACGACCACGATCACGACCATCAAGCAGTTCCTTCGGATCTGACGCTTCGCGTAAAAGCGCTGGAATCTCTTCTCGTCGAAAAAGGACTGGTCGATCGAGCTGCACTCGATGCGATCGTCGACACGTACGAGCATAAAGTCGGCCCGCATATCGGTGCCCGCATTGTCGCACGCGCGTGGGTGGATGCGGAATATAAGCGCCGTCTCCTGACCGATGCGGACGCGGCGATTACCGAGCTTGGCTTGGGAGGCCAGGAGGGCCAAAGTATGCGCGTTATCGAGAATACGCCGAAGATGCACAACGTCGTCGTCTGCACGTTGTGCTCTTGTTACCCCTGGTCCGTGCTCGGACTGCCGCCTGTCTGGTACAAATCCACTGCATACCGCGCGCGTGCCGTTATCGACCCGCGAGCCGTTCTACGCGAGTTTGGGTTGGAAGTCACCGACGATGTGCAGGTCCGAGTTTGGGACAGTACGGCGGAACTGCGCTACCTGGTTTTGCCGGAACGGCCGCCCGGCACCGAACACTTGAGCGAAAGCGAGCTCGCCGCTCTGGTTACGCGGGATTCCATGATTGGAACGCGCAAGGTAAATTCGCCGGGTTCATCCAGCGGGCCGCGGGGGAAATCATGAACGGGGTACATGACGTCGGCGGCATGCAAGACATGGGACCGATCCATATCGAGACAAACGAACCCGTTTTTCATGCGCGTTGGGAGGGGCGGGTCTACGCTCTCAATCGCGCTCTCGGGGCATGGCGGAAATGGAATCTGGACAATTCGCGCTGGACCCAGGAAATGCTGCCTCCGGCCGAATACTTCACCATGAGCTACTACGAACGATGGTATCACCGCATGCTCAAGCAGCTCGTTGAAAGCAAACTGCTCACGCGTGCGGAGATCGAAACGGGAAAACCTGCCAAAGGCTCGTCCAAACTGACGCCGGCGCTGCGAGCCGAGGAAGTCACCGCGACCTTCACGAAGGCGCGATTCGAGGGTCGCAGTCGCGCCGGTGCTCCGCCCCGGTTCACAGCCGGCCAGCGTGTCCGCGCGCGCAACATCCATCCTCCCGGCCACACGCGCCTGCCCCGCTATGCGCGAGGGCACGTCGGCACCATCGAGGCAGATCAGGGCGTTTTTGCCCTGCCCGACACCAACGCAGCGTTTCAAGGAGAAAATCCACAGCACGTCTATTCGGTTCGATTCGAGGCTCGCGAATTGTGGGGAGAACAAGCCAAACCGCAGGACGTGGTCTACATCGACATGTGGGACTCATATCTCGATCCCGCCTGACGGCTCCTGTAGCGGCGGTCCCAGTCAGGACTCGTCGGGATATTCGTAAACACCCTTACCGACTTTTTTACCGAGCCGTCCTGCTTTGACGTATTCGACAAGCAGGGGACAAGGCCGATACTTCTCGCCAAGGGTCTGATGAAGGAAATTCAGAATACTCAGGCGCGTGTCGAGGCCGACGAGGTCGATCATTTCGAACGGTCCCATCGGGTGGTTCAAACCGAGCTTCAAGGCCTTGTCAATGTCTCGCGCGCTTGAGATTCCTTCCTGCAGCATATAGAACGCCTCGTTGCCGATGAGCGCATTAATCCGCGAGGTCACAAAGCCGGGCGATTCCTTCACCTCGACGGTGTCTTTGCCCATTTTTCTAGACACCGTCTCGGCGATGGCGAACGTGTCGTCGTCGGTTTCCAGGCCGCGAATGATTTCGACCAGTTTCATTTTATGAACCGGATTGAAGAAGTGCATCCCGATGAACTGGTGCGGCCGGCGGGTCGCGGCGGCCATTTCCGTGATACTGAGCGACGAAGTATTGGATGCGAGAACGGCCTGATTCGCGCATGCCTGATCGAGTCGGCTGAAGAGGTCGAGTTTCAATTCCATTTTCTCGGGCACGGCCTCGATGACCAGCTCTGCGCTCTCTGCGGCGCGTTCCAGGTTATTGTCGAGAGTCAGGCGGGCGAGGGCTGCATCCATATCGGAATCGGTCAACTTGCCGATGCTGACTGCTTTGTGCAGGTCCTGACGAATTCGAGACTGCGCTTTTTGTAAAAGCTCATCGGACACGTCGTTCAATACGGTCTGGAAACAGCCCAGGGCGGCGACATGAGCGATTCCGCGGCCCATAATGCCCGCGCCAATTACCGCAACGATCGAGACGTCTTTTTTAATCCCCATGCCGCGTAGGATAGACTAAGGACTCTTATGAAAGCAGTCGTTTTTGAAAAACATGGCGGTCCTGAGGTCCTCGAATACGAAGACGTGCCCGAACCAAACGCTGGACCGGGCGAAGTTCTCATCCAGGTTAAAGCCACGTCTATCAACCACATCGATATCTTCCTCCGGCGGGGGATGCCGGGAATTAAAGTCCCCCTGCCGAAAATTGTGGGCAGCGATGCCGCTGGAATCATTCGAGAGGTTGGACCCGACGTTTCGGGGCTAGAGCTGGGGCAACGCGTGACGATCAATCCCGGCATCAGTTGTGGCCGGTGCGAGTTTTGCGCTGCCGGATTCGGAGGTCAATGTACGTCCTATGCCATGGTCGGTGAAAATAGAGACGGCGCTTACGCCGAACTGGTTGCCGTTCCGGCCCACATCGTTTTGCCGATTCCCGATTCCGTCTCCTTCGAGGAAGCCGCGGCCGCCCCGCTCGTTTTCTTGACCGCCTGGAGCATGATGGTGACGAAGGGAAACATCCGTCCTGGTGAAGATGTGTTGATCCTCGGCGCCGGTGCGGGCGTCGGAACGGCGGCAATTCCAATCGCGAAGATGACCGGTTGCCGCGTATTTGCTGCGGCAAGCACCTATGAAAAGCTGGAGAGAGCGCGCAAGCTTGGCGTTGATTTCCTGATTAATTACAAGACCGAAGAGTTCGACAAGAAGATTCGGGAACTCACCAGCAAGCGCGGCGTCGATGTCGTAGTGGATTATATCGGGGCCGACACCTGGGTCCGCAGTCTCCGATCGGCGCGCCGCGGCGGCCGCGTGCTCACCTGCGGCGCAACAACGGGCTTCGCTCCGCAGACCGATCTGCGGCAGATTTTCTTTCGTCAAGTTCAGGTGATCGGATCAACAATGGGCAGCCATCGTGATTTTCTCGATGTGATGAAGTGCGTGCTTCGCGGGCAACTGAGGCCGGTGATCGATCGAGTCCTGCCGCTCCGGGAAGCAAGACGAGGGCACGAACTGATCGAAGCCCGCGCGGTCTTCGGCAAAATCGTATTTAAACCCTGACCCGCTCGGGATGCGAGTACACATTCATGGAGTGTCCGCGGAGGAACCCAATTGCGGTCATCCCAAAATCATCAGCAAGCTCCACGGCCAAACTGGATGGGGCTGAAATCGAAGCGACGATCGGTACTCCCGCGATCAGCGCCTTCTGAGCGATCTCGAATCCCAAACGTCCGCTGACCATCATTACCATCTCCGCATTAAGAAACCCGCCCATGAGTGCCGCACCCAGAACCTTATCCACGGCATTGTGGCGGCCAATGTCTTCGCGCAGGGCCAGCAGACTGCCTTGCGCATCGAAAAGAGCGACGGCATGGATTCCGCCACTACGTTCGAAGTTGGCCTGAGCGTTGCGCAAGCGCGAAGGCAGCGCGTAAAGGACAGCATGCGTGACCGATATAGCGCTCTGGACCGGCTGGCAGATCCGGCGGATGGCATCCAGTGTTGCTTTACCGCATAAGCCGCAACTGGAGTTCGACCACAGGCGCCGCGACGATTCGATTCTGCGTCCGGGCTCGGTGAGCACCACATTCACGACGTTCTTTAATTCCGGTTGGTCTTCGTCAGGACAATACGCAATCGTGCCGATTTCATCGTAAGACCGAATGATCCCTTCCGTAAAGAGCAGTCCGATAGCGAGATCGAAGTCGTTGCCCGGAGTTCTCATCGTCACGGATAGGCTTTCACCGTTCACTCGAATCTCCAGCGGTTCTTCCACGACGACCTCATCTTCGATATGCTTCAGGTGTTCTTCATCAATTTTTAGGACTCGACGAAGTTTCAAATCACGCATAGACCTGCATTATAGGAGAAAGGACCATGTCGAAAGCAGAGAGTGCCGCTCTGAAGGTCGGACAAAAAGCGCCGGATTTCACCGTATTAAACGACCTGGGTGAGAAGGTGAAACTTTCCGATTTCAGGGGCAAGAAAGTTGTTTTGTATTTCTACCCGAAGGACGATACGCCGGGTTGTACGAAAGAGGCTTGCGCGTTTCGCGACGGAATCGATGAGATCAAGAGCCGCGGCGCGGTTGTCCTGGGGATCAGCGTTGATTCCGTCGAATCCCACAAGAAGTTCAAAAAGAAATTTGATCTGAACTTTCCTTTGTTAGCCGATACAGAGAAGGACGTTGTCGAGGCGTATGGGACCTGGAAGGAAAAATCAATGTACGGAAAGAAATTTATGGGCATCGAGAGAACGACGTTCATCATCGATGCTCAAGGCAAGATTTCGCACATCTTTCCCAAAGTCAAGGTTGAAGAGCACTACGACGAGGTCGTCGACGCTCTGGAAGAGTAATTCGAGGGACGCACCCCGAATTCGCGGAATTCGGGGTGCGTCCCTCGAATTACCTATTCCTCCAGGCCGGCGGCCGTTTTTCCAGGAAGGCGTTCATTCCTTCGACCATGTCTTCGGTCCTGGTCAGATCGCGCAGGTAGAGCTCCTGTGAACGATCGAGAGCCTTTTCGAAATGGTGTCCGGCGCCTTCACGGAGGGCCTGTTTGGTCAACGCCAACACCGTTGAACTCTTGGCGAGAAGCTTAGCAACGTACGCATCAACGGCTTCGCTGAGATTTGTGCGAGGCACGACCCTATTAACCAAACCCGCGCGTTCAGCCTCAGCGGCATGGATCGGTTCGCCCATCAGTACCATCTCTGAAGCCCTGTGGAAACCAATCGCGCCGGGCAAGTAGGCCGCAGCCACCGGCGGATAACATCCTAGGGAAATCTCAGGTTGCCCGATCTGGGTCTCGCCGGCGGCGATGACGAGATCGCACACCATGGCAAGCTCCGCGCCGCCTCCGAAGGTGTAACCATGAATTGCGGCGATCGTGATGCAGTCGGATTTCCGGATCCGCCGAATGAGATGATGAAACTTCTCGATCATGCTTTCGATTTTTCCCGGCATGTGATCCGCGACATCCACACCAGCCGAAAATGCCCGATCGCCGGCCGAGGAGAGAACCGCCACCTGGGCCTTCAGGTCCTCGACCTCGGACCATGCGGCGTTCAATTCATCCAACATTTCAAGATTGATGATGTTCAGCGGCGGACGATTCAAGACAATGCTCGCGACACGCGGGCCGGGATGAAACTGAATCGTCGAGTAGCTCATGGGCGCTTAGCCGGCGCCGGTTGGCCGGGTACAGCGGGAGGGTTTCCGAAGCCAAATGGCTGTTGACCCTGCTGTGGTCCTGGAGGAGACCCGAAAGGCATCGTAGGCCCGAAAGGTGCCGTACCCGGCTGCGGACCAAATGGCGAAGCCGAAGGCGAACCCGGAATCGGCGTTGGGAACGGAGTGGGCTGGCCTTGGGAACCCTGCCCGGGTACCTGACCGGGTTGTACCGGCTGTTGCCCCGCGGGCTGCTGGCCACGCAGCCCTTGCGGGCCGCCTAGCCCGAGAATCGCGAGGAATTCCCACTCACTGTACTTCTGCCGTTGGTTGTACACCATGACGGAAGCTTCATCACTATCCGAACCGACACCAATAATGCCGCCCGCTGCAACAGGCGTCCCTCCGCCACTACCGATCGGACTGAATGGACTCTGCCCGCCCGGCTGCCCCGGGCGCTGTACCGGCTGTTGCGATGGTTGCACCGGCGATTGCTGACCGAAGGATCCCTGGGGTTGCTGACCGAAGGGTAGCGGCTGTTGGGGCAGCGGCTGTTGACCGCCCTGCTGTGGTGGTTGCTGCGGTTGTTGCATGCCCGGTTGTTGCATGCCCGGTTGCGCTCCCGGCTGTTGTCCGAAAATTTGCGTATTACCAAATAGGGACTGGGGGTTCACATTCTGCGCAAACAGCTTTGAGCCGCTAAGACTGCCGTCCGGGTTGATACGAATGAGTCTAAAGTCTTTTCCCGTGATCGGATCCTTGTACGCGCGGCGCAAGAAGCGCAGGCCGTTGGTCTGGACCAGCTGATCGATAGAACCCGGATTAACACCGAACTTTCGTTGATACTTCTGAATGGCGCGCGTGTACTCTTCCCCTCGAAAGATCAGCTCCTTTTCACGCTCGCGCTTGGCTTGCATTTGATAGGCCGGGACGGCGGCGGCAGCGAGGATGGAAGCGGCGGTTGCGAAAAAAATCAGCGCTGCGAGCGAAAATCCAGCATCTCGTCGACGTTTTTTCATGCCTACTTCAACAATGGCAGTGTTTGCCGCCGATTGGTCTCGAGATCTTCAACCTCAACAGAAGCCGTCGAGATTTGATTGATGCGATAACGCCCCATGAGAATTTCGGAGGGCGTGACATTGTAATGACGGGATGCGTCGTCGGTAAGGAAAGCCGTCATCTGTCCTCCGGGTGCGCTCTCAGCGGCATAGCCCTGATACTTCAGCGGAATCGGTGGCGGTCCCGGCTGTGCTGCGGATGCGGAGGAACCGCTTGTGGTTGGTGGCAAGCCGACCGATGGCGGAGCAGGCTGCTCTGAGCCCGGCCTCGTTGACGCCGAACCGCCAGACCCAGGAACTGGAGGACGGGAAGCCGGCGGCTTCTGGTATTGGAAAACATTTTTTCGTCCGATTTCTTCCTGCGAACCCTCAGCCTTTTCGATCAGATCCAGCCGGATTCGCGCATCGGTGGGAGCGGGTGGATTCGCGGAGGTTTTCGTCTCAGGAACCTGTACGGCCGCCGTCGTGGGCGGCTGGTTCATGCGATAGCCCAACACGGCGGTCATGCCCAGAACAACCAGGAGCACCATGAGAATGCTGAACTTTTGACGATCCTGTTTACTCATTGATAAAAAAACGTCTCGACGTTCAACCCGAGCGAAATGTCCGACGATTCCGACGCCGGTGAATCGGTCCCGTGCAGATCGATGGAGTCGATGATAAAGAATGTCTCGGAATCTTCGAGATCCTTAATGAAATTCACCACCTCCGGATAGGCACCCACCACCGGTATCCTTATTTTAACGGAATACAGTCCATATTGCGGAGCCTGATCGATACCATAATCCTTGTGCGTATTCTGAACTTCCGCCTCTCGAACCATAGCGTCGAGCCGTACCAGTATTTCCGACCAGCCCGCATTGCGCGGGATGAAATGCATCGAGAACAACCGCTGGCGATCTTGCTCCAAGGTCGCAAGCTGCGCATTCAGCCGTTCCAGCAGGTCGATTCGTTGGCGGCGCGCGTCGATTTCGCGGCGAAAACCTTCGACGGAATCCTGCAACCGGTAATATTCCGAACGCGCAGGCTGATAAAGAATGAAAAAAAACAGCAGATTAACGACACCAACCACGGCCAGCAAGCCTGCGAACAAAAATTGTTTGCGTTGCCGCCGGTAGGTCCTCACTGAACTTGCCTTTCTGGACGATAGACGACGCTGAGTTTGACGTTGAAATCTACGGTTTTCAGCTGACGTTTCTGTTCGGTGCTAACCGAAATATTTTGAAAAACAGGCGACTTCTCCAACCTGTGGATGAATTCCGAAATGTCGGCGATGCTTCGGCCCAGTAAGTCGATTTGCAAGGTGATCGCCCCGTTCGCACCTATTTCCGGAGCCAGATTCACCAGGTGAACATTGTTGGGGACCAACGTCTCGAGGTCCGCCAGCAGCCGCGTCCACGAGAAATTCTTTCGCGCAATCAAGCGATTCAGAAATCCGATCTCGTTGAGCTTGGCGGTTGCTTCGGGACGGTCTAATCGCGACTCGAGTTCAGCACCGCGTTTGCCCAGGGATTTGGCTTCAATTCGCGTTTCCACTTCCGCCGTACGGATGGCTCTCGCCAATCTGGAGAACCGGAAAAAGCCCATTGTTTGCCAGAGCGAAAGGGCCAGCAGCAGCACGAGGATGCTTGCCAGCGCAATGTTGATGAGCCGGTACGGCGGGAAGGGTCTTGTTGAAAGATTTAGGTCAAATTCTGCCACGTAATTAAGTCCCGCTATGGATTAATTTTGACTCGACGGGGCCGTCCCGTGGAGTCGACGAAGAACCGGAGCGGAAGTTATAATGCACGCTCCCGAGTGCGGGCTTGAAAATATCATCGACGTTCACCGGTCCGATTCGCTGCGGAGATAAGCCGAGTTTTTCGTGAAGCTCAGACAATGCTGGGCGGATATCCAAATCATAGCCGCACACAAATAAATGTTGGAGACCTGTCCCTCCTAACTTGTCCTGGTAATACATCACAGTCGGATAAGATGCGTCGTACAGAGACGCCTCAGTCACGCGGCGGTAAAACTGAATGCGCTGGTCTTTAAAAACGGTCGTCGTTACACAGTCCGAGGCGATCTTTAAAAACAGACTATCGCCGGCCGGAGCGCGGAACAGATTCAGTGTGGCGAGCGTTGAAGGCACGACCATGCCGGCATGAATGTCCAGCGAATCGAATAAATTTTCGTATTCCTCGACGACGGCCCGCGGCGAGAGCGCGACGAGAATATCCACCCCCCCACGGCCGCTCTGAGGCCCCAAAATACGATATGCAATTTGAGCGGAATCGACATCAAAGGGTATCGCCTTCTTGAGTTTCCAGCGGATGAAGGTGCGCTGCTCTTCCGGATCTTTAGAGGGATTCTCCGCCGTTAAGAATGCGATCCGGCTTGCATCGTCCGGCAGAACCAACACGATCTCGCTTCCAGCAAATCCAGCCTGGCTCAAAATTTCCTTCACGGCGGACCGCACCGATGCGGAATCCCGGATGTTGGTCTCGGAGTGCGAGGTCGACAGAAGACCGGCAGGTAAATTGGATGCGACCGTCGCTCTAATTCCGTTGCGGCTGCGGTCCACCCCGGCCAGGATGACGTGCCTGGACGTCAGCTCGCAGGCCCACAAAGGCACCTGGGGTTTGAAAACATCCGTAAGCTTTTCAGCGAGTCCCTTATCCAATGAATGTGACCTTGTTAATTTCTTTCAGTGTCGTGATGCCGGCTAATGCTTTTTCGAGAGCGGACTCACGAAGAAACGTCATGCCCTCGTCATGCGCCGCGCGCTTGATTTCCGAAGCAGGCCGTTTTTCGACGATCATCTCGCGAATGTGATCGGAAAGATCGAGCAACTCCTGGATCGCGGTCCTGCCGCGATATCCCGTACCGTTGCAGTCCAGGCAGCCTTCTCCTTCATGGAAGGTGAAGTCCAGGTACTGTTCAGGCTTTAGTCCGGATTCGATCAATAGCTGTTCGCCGTAGCGAACGGGCTTGCGGCAGTTTCCGCAAATGACTCGCACCAGCCGCTGTGCCATGATGCAATTGAGAGCCGAGACAAAATTGTATGGGTCGACGCCCATATTCAAGAACCGGCCAAGAACGTCGACGACGTTGTTGGCGTGAACCGTTGTGAAGACGAGATGGCCTGTGAGCGCCGATTGAATGGCAATCTGAGCCGTCTCCACATCGCGAATTTCTCCGACCATGATCTTGTCCGGGTCATGACGGAGAATCGAGCGGAGGCCGCGGGCGAACGTCAGACCCTTCTTTTCATTGACGGGTATCTGTGTGATGCCCCGGATTTGATATTCCACGGGATCTTCGATCGTGAGAATCTTGTCTTCCTCGTTTTTGATCTCCATCAAGGCGGCGTAAAGCGTCGTGGTCTTGCCGCTGCCTGTCGGCCCCGTAACCAAAACCATTCCGTACGGTTCGCTGATGTAGCGGCGGAATTTCTTGACATCGCTGTCGGAAAATCCGACCACGTCGAGGCTCAGCGTACGGAATTTCTCGCTGAGCGATTCTTTATCTAGGATACGAATAACGGCATCTTCACCGTGAATCGAGGGCATGATCGACACCCGGAAGTCAATCGACCGTCCCTTGTACCGGGTCTTGAACCGCCCATCCTGGGGCACACGGCGTTCGGAAATATCCAGCTCCGACATGACTTTGATGCGGGAAATGATTGTCGAGTGATGCTCTTTCGCAATCGGAGCCATCGCCTCGTTGAGGGAACCATCGATACGGTATTTCACACCAACTTCCGTATCTCTTGTTTCAATATGAATGTCACTGGCGCGCCGCTCGAGTGCTGTAAAGATGATGGTGTCGACGAGCCGGATGATCGGACTGGATTCCCCCTGCGTGATCTTCTCAATGGTGATGGTCTCTTCGCCGCTTTCGTCTTCCCGGATCAGATCGAGCTTGAACCCCTCCGTCGCTTCCTCCAACATGCGCTGCGACGATTCGGATTTCTTCAGCAGGTCCTGAATTTCCGAAAGCGGCGCGACCTTGATAACCAGCGGGCGTCCCAACAGCGCTGAAACCTCGTCAACGACGACCAGGTCGCTGGGATCGGCCATGGCGACCACCAGTGCGTTGCCCTCCAGCCGCAACGGCACAAAGTTGTAGCGAAACATCAGATCAACCTGAATCGAGTGAAATAGCTCCAGATCGAGATGACTGCCCTTTAAGTCGACAAATTCGTACCGATACCTCTCCGCCAATTGCTTTGCTGCAGCGCGGTCCTTTTCTTTGTTTTCCAGAATCTCTTTCATGTTTGCAATGACGTTCCAATGCTAAAGATCGGCATATACAGCGAAATCAGAACGAAGGCAATGAACCCAGCGACGAAGAGCAGGATCACCGGCTCAACCCAGCTCAAGAGGGCGGTGGACCGGAGGTTGACGTCTTCATCATAAAAATCCGCAACGTGGTTCAGCATGTCGGGCAATGATCCGGTTTGTTCTCCCACTCTAATCATTTCCAACGCCAGATCCGGGAAATGCCTCGTCTTTTCTAAACTGTCGGAAAGCGTCTTTCCTTCGAGAACCTGTGTCATGGCTTCCCGGAGCGAATCCCCGATTACACGATTGCCTGCGGCATCGCGCGCTACTTCCAGCGCGGAAACCAGTGGAATCCCGCCCTGAAGTAATGTTGCCAGCGTCCGCGAAAGCTGAGCCATAGAAAACATCGTCCACAGGTTGCCTAGAACGGGCAGGGTCAACTTCAGTTCATCCAGCAAACGGCGGCCACCGCCGGTGCCCGCCCAAATCTTGAGAACGACGGCCGCCCCCACGAGGACTGGCACGATCAGCACCAGGTGCCCCTGAATCGCTCCCGAAACAGCGATCAAGAATCGCGTTGTAACGGGCAGCGGCGTATTCAAATCTGCGTATAGTTGGGCGAATTTGGGTATGACATACGTCATAATGACCCCAACCATCACAATTGCAAGGACAACCAGAAAGGCCGGATAGATCAAGGAATTTAAAAATCTCTTGCGGACGCTCAATACGATCTTCTCGTATTGAATGTAGCGATTGATGACCTCAACCAGATTTCCGCTACGCTCGCCGGCAAAGACCGATGCCGTATAGACGGACGGGAACACGCCCTGGGCCCGGAGTGCCTCCGACAATAAAGAGCCGGAATGAACGCGATCGCGCACATTCACGATGTGATGTTGTAACAAAGGGTTACGGATCTGATCTTTGAGCAAATCTAGAGATTTCAGAATCGGCAACCCCGCTCGAATAAGAGCCACGAACTGCTGATTAAAAAGGATGAAATCTTCGTCCTTGATCGCCTGCGGACGTCTCCGCGGCCGGAGTGACAGAGACCAACCCCGAGGACGGATGTCCATCGGCAGCACTCCCTGCTCCTGAAGGTGATGACGCACCTCCTCAATATTCTGACCGACCAAGACCGCTTTGATTACCTCGCCGCTTGGCTTGGCATACTTACATGTAAATTCCATTGCGGAGTTTACTGTCCGAGTCCTTGTACAACATCAACGCCTGGCGGGACCTTGAAATCAAACAATGAAGACCGAAGGCCCGTGTTGGTCCGGATACTCAAGAAGATGAATTCTGATCGCGATCCGTCGGAATGCGCGAACCGGAGGCGGCGTATTTGGTAATTCGAAGGGTCCACTTCCATGACAATTTCTTGGAAATCGGTCTTTCGCTTCGGATACATCCGCACGACTTTGAGGCCCTCAAAAAATGGCTTTGTATTGAGCAACTCAAAGCGAGTGAACTCGTTGCGAAGATTCGCCTGCCCGAGCAAAAACATCATAGGAATCCGGTCATCAAAAGATTGTTTGACGGCTTCCTTGTTGACCTGCCGGTCAGCGGGCACATAGAAATAAACAGTCTTACCATCGGAGATGAAGAGCTTGTCCTCCGGATTCTTGTATTCCCATCGCATCATCCTCGGCCGCATCAGATACAAATGACCTGACTCCTGCTGCTTTCGGTTCAAAGCATCTTCAAAAATTTGAATAAAATCCGATGAGAAGTCCTTCATATGGGCAAATGAGTCCTCAACACCTTGAATGATATCGGAAAGACCCATCTGCTGCGGTCCGGCGCCGGCAGACCCGAGCAACGCCAGGCAAAACGTGAGGAAGTAACTCATATATTTGAGATTAAGCCAATTGAACTGTGCAGATCAATGAGTCGATACCTTCAGGCGTTTCGTCGCAGATTGTATTTAGCAATGCAATAAAGTGCGGCAATTCCATCCTTCCAGGTGATTTTCTTTCCCTCGCTGTAATCTCTGCCGAAGTAGGAAATCGGCACTTCATAGACCCGGCAGCGGAGCTTGGCGATTTTCGCTGTGATCTCGGGTTCAAAGCCAAACCGGTTTTCCTCAATCCCGATTTTCGAAAATACCTCGCGGCGGAATGCTTTGTAGCCGGTTTCCATATCGGTCAGGTTCAGGTCCGTCATCATATTGGAGAGGAGCGTCAGGATCCGGTTACCGAGAGAATGCCAGAAGAACAGCACGCGGTGAGGACCTGAAAGAAATCGGGATCCGTACACGACGTCAGCCAAGCCGCCGGCGATGGGTTCAATCAGTGTGCCGTATTGAGCCGGGTCGTACTCGAGGTCGGCGTCCTGGACGATAACGATGTCCCCGGTCGCCGCCGCAATGCCGGTGCGAAGCGCGGCGCCCTTTCCTTGATTCAAAGAATGATAGAAGAAGCGGGCCGAAGGGAAGCGGCCGCAGATCTCCATCTGGTGAAGGATTTCTCGTGTACCGTCTTTGGAGTAATCATCGACAATGATGATTTCTTTTTCGTAGGGTGTTTTGCCGATTCGCTCCAGGATCTGATCGATCGTGCGCTTTTCGTTATAAACAGGAACGACAATGGACAGCTTCATCGGTAGTCTGGCCGGCTTATAGTTTTGCGGAGTGCTTCTATTTTTTGTTGGAAAAAGCGATTTTCAGGTTCAATGAGCGCTGCGCGCTCATACGCGGCGATCGCATCAGTGCTCTGGCCTGAATTCTCCAGCGATACACCCCACATGAAGTAAAGCATGGCATCGGGATTGGGAATGCTTTGTGCCGCCTGGCGATACATCGATTCGGCTTCGCTCACGCGGCCTTCCTTAAGGTAACAATCGGCCATGCGCCGCTGCGTATCGGCGTGTTTGGGATCGATCTGTATTGCGCGATTCAAGAGCGGCCAGGCACGAGCACAGCTCGTTGATGTCGTCCTCGCCAGAGCCAGCACCGCCAGCAACTCGGGATAGTCCGGAATGATTCGCAGTCCGGCTTCAAGTTCGTGTTCCGCTTCATCATTTCGTCCAGCCTTCGTCAGCGCAAAGCCCCAACCCAGTCTCGCCTTCGCACTATTTGGAACGACTCGAACCATATTTTTGAAAAACGTAAAATCATCCCGCCGGATGTAATCATGGCTGTTGCAAAGGACAATCGCCGTGGACAAAGCACCGATGCCGACCAGCCGGCGAAGGCGGCGGTCTTCGAGCTGTGACAAAGCTGTAGCGCCGACTAAAGCAAGGCCTATCATTGGAAGGTATAGAAAACGCTCGGCCATTAGAATACTGATGGGCATGATCCAATTTGAAGCGGGGATGAACGCGATCAGAGCAAATGATAGACCGAGACTCACCGCCCAGTTGCGGTGACGATAGAAATAGGCCGTAACCACGGTTGCCGCGATCAATACAAGGCCAAGCCAGGCATCCCAATCCACGAAATTCGCGATCGGGATGGCATTGTAGTCGTAATCACCCGCAAGATGGAGTGGGTAAAAGGTCAGAATAAGGTATTCGATGAACACACGCCCCGACGTCAGCAACCGCTCGAAATAAGTGAGCCGCCCGCCCATGTACTGCGCCGATACGGGAATCCCCAGGCCGCCCAGCACGGAATATCGCATGGCGAGATAGGCGAGAGCGACAAAAATCATGGGTAGGAGACGAATCCATCTTCTCCCTCTGGGAGAGGTCAACAGAAGAATCGCCGGCAGCACGATGGCGTTTTCTTTTGAGAGCAAGGCCAAGAAGAATGCCAGCGCGGCCCAACCGGTACGGCCTTGTCGGAAAAGCAGCCAGGCGGCGAGAAGAAAACAAGCCGCAAACAATTCACTGCGGCCGACAATAGTCGTGACGGCCTCAGTGTGGACGGGATGCACGAGGTAGATGATCATCGCGATCAACGGCACGATTCCGGCGCCGGCGATGCTTTGATACAAGGAAAACACAAGAACACCATTGATCGCGTGCACCGCAAGGTTGGTCAGCCGGAACCCCGGCGCCCACCGTTTCCAAATCGCATAGTCAACGGATAGCGAAAATACGACGAAAGGGCGATAAATGCCTGCGTACTGTTGCTTAGTCCAATATGGCGATTTGAGAAACTGAATCGGACTAATCGTGCGAATAACAGGATTGGAACTTACAATCGGACCGTCGTCGAAAACGAAATCATTTGGCAGCGAGTTAACATAGCAGAGCGCGACTAACAGAAACGAGATGACAAAGGCACCCCGGGTACTAAACATCGCAGCCATAGCTCTGATAGGCATATTTTGTCTTCAGGCGCTGCTCGCCATACGCCGGTTGTCGGCGACTTCGGATGAGCCTATCCACCTCGCGGCAGGATACAGCTACTTGCAGACACGAGATTTTAGAATGAACCCGGAGCATCCGCCTTTGGCAAAATTGTTCGCTGCGCTGCCGCTCCTGGCGCTTCACCCCCGGTTCGATACTTCGGAACAAAACTGGAAGGCTGCGGTCCAAGACGCATTCGCCTTCCAGTTTCTTTACGGAAATGACGCGGACCGCTTGCTGTTCTGGTCCCGCGCGGTGATGGTGCTCATCGCGGCGCTCGGGGCTGCCGTTACTTTTCTGTGGGCTCGTGATCTGTTCGGTCCCGCAGCGGGCATATTCGCGGTGATGCTTTACGCGTTCTGTCCGAATCTCCTCGCACATGGAATGCTCGTTACCACGGATGTTCCAGTGGCGGCTTTCAGCATTTTGACGCTTTACCTGTTTTGGAAACGCGGAGAACAGCCGTCGTGGCTGAGCGACTTTTCGACTGGACTGGCTCTGGGTGCTGCAATGACGGTCAAATTCTCCGGCGCGCTGTTGCCGATTATCCTCGCCGGCTTCTGTCTTGTGCGGAAGCAGATAAAAAGCCTTTTCATCATGGCCGCGGCCTGCCTGCTGGTGATTGAAGCAGCTTATCTGTTTTCGTCCTCTCCGCTCCTGTACTTTCGAAACATGGGTTTCGTCAATGCCAATCATCTGAAAAATTATCCGTTTTATCTGTTCGGAGAGTTGAAGCCGGGGGGCTGGTGGTATTACTTCCTGGTTGCGTTTGCCTTCAAGGCAACGCTTCCCGTTGTGGTATTTGTCGTCGTGACTGCCGTCGAAGCAACTCGGGGCTTTGTTGACCGCTGGGGCGAGATGATCCTGCTGGTCAGCATCGCTCTTTTCCTTGTGGCCACGACGATTTTCGCCGATCAAGTCGGAGTTCGCTACATTCTTCCGGTGTTTCCGCTTGTTTTCGTCTGGGTGAGTCGCATCGTCCCGAGATTTCTGGCTGCGCGATCGGGAACGGTAGTACTGGCGGCGCTCGTTGCCTGGCACGCCTGGTCGAGTGTATCGGCTTTCCCGAACTATATTCCCTACTTCAACGAAATGGCCGGCGGCGCCGCAGGAGGACCGGCGCTGCTGGACGATTCGAATATCGATTGGGGACAAGGTCTGAAGCAGGCTGCCGAATACGTGCGAAAACGGCAACTGGAGAGCGTGAATATTGTGTTTTTCAATCCATTCGGAGGCCCCGGTTCCGAGTATTATGGCTTGCCCAAAAACTTTCGAGAGGGCGAAGTGGTCGACCGGATGTTGGTCCGCAGACCCACTCCTGGAACCTATATCATCAGTTCTCATTATGTGGCTCGTCTGAGTCATCTCAATCCCGCTTGGAAGTTGTACAAGCCAATCGATCGCATCGGTGAGTCGCTTTGGGTGTATGCATTCTAGTCGGATGCTGAAAACGTGGTATCGAGCAACTGTAGCGGTCTGTGACCGCTACAGTGCATTTTTCCCTGCGAAAGCATTCTTCAGCATCCTTCTAACGCGCATCCCTCAGCTGCCTCAGTTTGTTCTTGAAGCGTTCGTCCGCCGGAGCGATAAGCGCGGCTCGTTCATAAGCGGCAACTGCGGCTGGTGTGTTATCCATCGTCTCCAGAAGCTGTGCCCAAGAAGACAGCAGTTCAGCATCGGGAAAATCCGAATTTTGAATCGCGAGTCTGTAGCTCTGCTCAGCCTGTACTGTTTTACCCTCCATCCGGAAACAATCTCCTAGGGCCCACAAGCTCTGCCATTGTCCTGGTTCGATGGTGAAAGCTCGGGCCAGCAGCGGGCGAACGCGATCGCAGCTGTTATCGATACGCATCATTGTCCTTGCCAGACCGGCCACAAGCGGCGCGCTCTGCGGCATAATGCGAAGACCTGCTTCAAACTGAGCTTTCGCTTCGTCCGCTTTATTCATACGCAAAAGCACGAAACCGTATCCCAATCGTGCGCGGGCATTGTTCGGGACGATTCGTACGGCGTTCTCGTGAAACGTCAGCGTATCTTGCCAGAGGTAATTGTGGCTGATGCAAAGAAGCACCGCGACCGCCACGGTCCCGCTTGCGATAAGCCGTCGCAACCGCTGGTCTGGAATGGCCGCCCAAGCCGCGCCGGCAAGCAATGCAAATCCAAAAACCGGCATGTATAAAAACCTTTCAGCCATGAGCAGAGCAATCGGCATAATCCAGTTCGATACCGGAAGCAATGCCACAAAAAAGAAGAGAATGCCCAAAGTGACGGCGGGCCGCGTCTTGCGACAAAGGGCGGCAGTAACTATCGAGCCCACCACCAAAGCCAGCCCAAGCCATGCGTCCCAGTCGCCAGGCCGGGCGATGGGTATGGAATTGAAATCATAGTCTCCTGTGACCGTCACCGGCGCAAGAAGAAGTCGAAAGTATTGAATGAATACACGGCCTGAGGTTATCCATCTCTGAAAAAGAGTCAGCGTGCCGTTCAGGTACTGGCCTTTTTGGGGAATACCTAATCCTCCGAGCACATAAAACCTTAAGGCCAAATATCCAATTCCGGTCGCGGCCAATAAAATAAAACGGCGCCACGATTCCTTCAGTTTCTGAAAGCTTCCGGTTAAAGCAACTTCGAGCATTACGACTGCGGGAAATGTGATGGCGCTCTCCTTCGCCATCGCTGCGAAAAAATATGCCGCCGCCGACCAAGCGGTCCGGCCTTTCCGGAAGGCAAGCCACGCTGTGAAAAACAACGCCGCTGCCAGAAGTTCGCTCCTGCCGACGATGCTGACGACTGCTTCAGTTTGCACGGGATGAATGACATAGACGGCCGCAGAAGCCAGAGCTGCGAGCGGAGAACCTAACAGGCCTTGTGCAACGAGATACACCAGCCATCCGTTCAGCGCATGTAGCAGCAGGTTCGTGATGCGAAAACCAGGAGTCCAGAGCTGCCAGATCGAGTACTCAACAGAGAACGAAAATATCGTTAGGGGGCGATAGATCCCGAGGTGATTGAGGTCTCCCCAATATGGCTGTAACAGAAAGCGGAACGGCTGAACGTGCCGGATGCGTTCATTTGCCGCGACAATGAGAATGTCATCGAGTATGAACGCATTGGCAATCGAGTTCGCATAGCAGACTGCTACCAAGGCCAGGCATAGGAGCAGTGCGCGAACAGAAGAGTTGCGTTTATCGAACGGGTTCACCCGACAGTCCTGTCGGTGCCCGCGCGGGGTCAGTGGAGTAACGGATAACGTAATCGGGTCTTGTGTAGTAATCGAAGCGCCCGGCATTGACTGAGACTGCCGTCGCACTAGCCGTATAATCACCGGCAGACACGGCAGCAGTGAAGTTATAACCGGAAATCGACCCGACAAAACGGGAGTCAAGCCAACCTTGACCGATCAGCGAGGGGATATCGCCGTAGTTACCCTGATTGTTGGAGATATAGGAAACTTCCGATGTGTTAAACGTTCGGAGTTGTGAGACGGCAGAAGATTCCTGTGCGGACTGCCGCGAGCGTAGCAAGCTGGGGATAGCTATCGTTGCGATGATCAAAATGATCGCAACAACGATGAGTAACTCCAGTAGTGAAAATCCTTTGTTTCTCATAAGCCCTCGAAGCATCTGTGCTCCGATTCATTAGGACGACAGACCTACGTTTTACTGAATAGGAGAACCTGATCAATTCGTTCCAAGCACCGATTAAGCCGCGCTTTGATGTCTGGAAAACCAGGCGCTGGCTTGAGGAGCCAGCGCCAGAAAGTCTACGAACAAGGTTATTGTACGGGGGCGCCCGATAGATTCGTCGGGTAGCAAGGAACACAAGTACCACCTGACGAGCTCTGATAACGAATGACGGCGTCGGGCGCGCTCCAGTATCCAAATCGGCCCGCGTTGGTCGACGTCGGTGTCGCACTGACAGTGTAATCGCTACCCGACGCGTTGACGACGAAGTTATATCCCGAAACGGAACCTGCAAAGCGCGTATCCAACAAGCCTTGCGTGATCAGCTCCGGAATTTGTCCGTAGGAACCCTGATTGGAGGAGAGATACGTTATTTCTGCTGTGTTGACCGTCCTAACCTGGGCAACAGCCGACGATTCTTGCGCAGATTGTCGCGATCGCAGCAGGCTGGGAATCGCAATCGTCGCAATGATCAAAATGATCGCAACCACAATCAGCAATTCCAGCAGTGAAAAACCTCGATTATTCTTCATTCTTACGCTCCTGAATTGACGGGACGTGCCCGGTTTTTATTTGGCTGACATCGAAACACTGACATCGAATTCTCGGCTCACGAGGTTAGGTAAGTGCCAGACTCGTGTCAACCATCCAAAATTTGTTCAAACAACCATCATCAGTACAAAAGACGTGCTGTCTGATGCAAGCGGTTGGCCATGTCGTGCAGGCCTCAATTGCTGGACTTAGGTGCTCGCATCAGCGTCGGAATGACAAATTGCGTCAGTTGCATTACGCAATAACGGCAGTTCACAAGGGGTCAATTCACGAGCCTTTGATTTGGCGCGATGCTACAGTGGGGCTCATGCTCCAGCAATTGGGAATTGAATCTCGGCTGCAGCTCGCAATCACCTTATGTGTCGCGGCCCTGATCATCGTCACGACGCTGGGCACAAGCGGGGGCGCGCCCGTTGTATTTTTCATCTACCGGACGCTACTGATCTCGATTGCGATTCTTTGCACGATAGGTTCACGACGGGCGGATCTTCGAATCTCGGCGATGTTTCTCGCTTGGGTCACAGTCCTCTTTTTGTTGATGCTGATTTCGGTGATCAGGATCCCGGGATCCCACTTCGAAGGGTCCTACCTCTGGTATCGGTATGCATTCTTCGCATGGGCGTTTTTGAGTCTGGCTAATTACGCGCGGTATCAATCGGCGGGTTGGAAGGCCGTATTTCTATTAACAATTGTTGCAGTGGGCCTTGTCCATCTGGCGCCGGATCTCGCGCGCCGTGGCCCCGTCGTGGGATTCTCGCCCAACAACGCCGACTATTTTGCGACGTTTTTGCTGATCGGAGTTGCTGTGAACGTTGCTGCGGCAATATTCGCCGCGAATCTGGGGTGGCGGATAACAGCCGCTGGGGCAGCCGGCTTAATGTTCTTTGGCATCATTCGCACAGGCTCACGAGGCGCGACGCTGGCAAGTGTTGCCATTATCGTTGTGGCCGCTATCCGGGCTCGCGGCCGTATTCCGCGCCAGGTCTGGTTGGCTGCGGGCCTGGCAGCTCTGATAGCCGTCGTCGTCTTCAGTCCCTCTTTGATCGCCAAATTTCTGGATCGCAATCAATCCGATCCATACAACTACGCCCGGATAGGAATCTGGAAGAGCTCGCTCGATGTTATTGCGCAAAGACCAATGCTGGGAGTCGGCTTCGGACAGTTCGTTCACGTATCCAAACGGTTTACGTTTCCGGTTGATGGGCGGGTGGCGCGGTATTTGAAACGAATAGGAATCGCGCATTCGGAGTACCTCCAACACGTGGCCGAGCTTGGCATACCCGCCGCATTACTGCTATTCGGCCTGGTGGGATATTTAATCTATATCGTCTGGAAGCGCTCCCGCATGGCTTGGCCGGAGAATCGATGCTTTCACGAAGCCGCCATTTTTACGGCGGTTGGCGTTGGATCTCACGCTTTGGTCGACAACTGTTGGACAATCCCGGTCACCGCAGCATCGATGGTAGTGATATCTCTCGCAGATCCGCTTCCCTTGCGCCTGCGAGCAGCACAGCGCCGATGGCCTCCAATACCGCTGGCTTTTGCGGTGGCGCTGATAGGTTTGGTTTACGTTCACTCCGTGATTGTCCCAGGCTTGGGGCTTTACTACAACGACCTCGGCCACCAGGCTTACGAGAGAGACGATCCGGGAAACGCCGCGCGATACCACCTCAGAGCCCTCAAAATCATTCCAGATCATCCGGTATTTCTGGA
>WNGK01004132.1_pt1 | contig 27532 bp, 19 predicted proteins | sample 5400601 | NCBI WGS metagenome assembly WNGK01 (sample SAMN13153376, study PRJNA577476) | soil metagenome | isolation source: 60 cm soil or saprolite under Garry oak tree replicate 1 | place: USA:California | collected 2016-06-15
GCTAGGCAAACAGAGAAACCGGATGCGGAAGGCGGGAGCGCAACAAGCAGAAACGTAGTCTCGCGGATTCCCGCACCCTCTCATTTTCAGACGATACCGAATCCTAAACTGTATCAATCAGGTAAACCATGTAGGAAGTAGAAGCCAGAAGTAAGCTTCGTTCTAAGGTGTGCGCGATTAAACAATTTGCGGGTTTTCAACTGCAATGTGAAGCGCAGACTGGTTAGCATTGCCACGCCATGACGGGCAATGCTGTGCGATGATGGGGAGTTTCTAGACTAGAGGTTTGTGACCTGCGGGAATTGATCGGGCATATCTGAGGGAGGAATTGCTTCGCGTCTTTTCTTGTGCTCTGGAAGTGGGCCGATTACCCGTTTCCCCATTGCCCTCACTTCATTATTGTTGCCCAAGCTCTAGCGATGAAGCAAGACTCGACATTCACGCCGCAAAATCTATCTTCGTGATCGGTGGAGGCTCGTGCTTCTCTGCGATCTTGCCCTCGCTGCTAATCTTCGCGAGTTCGGAATTAAGTTCTGCTCCCACAAGCATGGCAAACCCGGTCCAATAAAGCCATGTCATTAGCGCAATGCCCGCGCCGAGAGTTCCGTAGGTTTTGTTGAAGTTTGCGAAATGCCGAAAATAGACACCCAGCAGATAAGAGAGCGTGATCCAGCAAGCTACGGCGAGGATTGCACCGGGTAGTGTTGCCAGGAACCGTTGCTTGACGTTCGGAGCAAGGAAGTAAAGAGCTTCCACCGCAAAGATTGCAAACCCTATCGCGATCGACCAATGAATGTACGGCCAGAGCAAAACGAACAATTTAGACAGATGGATCCGGCTTGCCAGCCATTCTCCAAACCTCGGGCCCACAATCATCACCGACAGTGCGACGAGCAGCAGAGTGCCGGCTAAGAAGGCTAGGCCTAGAGCCAAAGGACGGGTTTTCCAGAAGGGGCGGTCATCATTGACTTCATAGGCAATGTTTAATGCTTCGATCGCTGCCGAAAATCCACCGGATGCTGCCCAGAGACTGCCCAGGATTCCGAAAGAGAGGAATGTCCCCCTGTTGGGTGTGATTACGTCAGCCAGAACTCTGCGGACCAGGCCCATGCTATCCGGAGGTAAGAAGCGTGCCATAACGCCCAGCGCTTGGTTGAAAAGGTCCGGCACTGGCAAATACGCGACCACAGCGGACAAGAAGATGAGGGCCGGAAACAGCGACAAAACGAAGTAATACGAGAGCGCAGCAGCCATCTGCTTCGTATGGTTTCGGAGCACGTCTCCATACGTCCGTGCCAGCGCGTGCTTGATCCGTTCCGGTCGCACGACCGCTTGGATGCGGGTTTTTCGTTTCTGGGAGAAATGTGTGATTCGTTTGGCCATTAACTCAATGCGACCAAAAGCTTCAGCAACCATCCACAAAATCCGCGGGACTACTCTTGGCCATTTTCCCAGCCGTGTAGTACTGAACCGCCGCACTTGCGGGGGCCGTTCTGGAGCTCTGCTTTGCCAAAAAAACCGTGCCGTGACATCATCGTTACCATAGCAGTGCTCTTTCGCGATAGCTGTTCACTCCTGGGGTTAAGAGACGTGCCTGCTAGCTTTTGCTCTTGAAAACGTTAACTCACAACTGCACGCAGCACACGCCTGCGCGGACGCGGCCATTGGCCCGAGTCGTTGTTCGCTCAAATGACGACCGATGGGCTTAACGCGATGAAAGGTTTTTACGATTACCGCCTTGTCACGCTTTCCGTCCTGATCGCTATTTGTGCAGCCTACGCCGCTCTCGAACTCGCGAGCCGGACGGCAGCTGCGAAAGGCCGATCGCGCATCGCTTGGCTCGCGGGCGGCGCTACTGCGATGGGCTTGGGCATTTGGTCCATGCACTACATCGGAATGCTGGCTTTCAGCTTGCCGGTGCCGGTGCTATATGACTGGCCCACCGTGCTGCTGTCACTTCTCGCTGCTGTTTTCGCCTCCGCAGTTGCCTTGTTCGTAGTAAGCCGCAAAGAGATGGGCTGGATTCGTGCCCTGGCAGGCAGTGCAATCATGGGTGGCGGCATCTCCACCATGCACTACACGGGTATGGCGGCGATGCGATTGCGCGGGATGTGTTCTTATGATCCTTTGCTCCTGATTTTGTCCGTTGTGTTCGCCATCGCCATTTCGCTCATCGCGCTGTGGCTCACGTTTCATTTCCGAGAGGATGTGAAAACCTCGCCATGGTGGAAAACAGGTAGTGCCGTGGTGATGGGGGCTGCAATACCTGTGATGCATTACACAGGAATGGCCGCAGCACGGTTCACCCCCTCAACTGAGGTCCCGAACACCACTCATGCGGTCAGCACCTCCACTCTCGGATTTGCGGGTGTCAGCTCCGTCACATTGTTAGTCTTGGGCGTGGCTGTAATGACGTCGGCTGTCGATCGCCGGTTTTCCGCTCAAAGGTTGCGACTCGCCTCCAGCGAGCGACGATTCCGAGGGCTCCTGGAGGCAGCTCCGGACGCGATGTTGGTCGTGAATCGTGAGGGCCAGATTGTTCTGGCGAACGCGCAAGTGGAGAAGCTATTTGGCTACAGTCGAGAAGAGTTGTTAGGGCACACGCTTGAGATGCTGGTACCAGAACGCTTCCGGGAAAAGCATCCGTCCTATCGGGACGGTTTCTTCAGTGACCCTCAGATACGGCCAATGGGGGCCGGCTTAGAGCTTTACGGTCGGCATAAGGAAGGCCACGAATTTCCGGTCGAGATTAGCTTGAGCCCGTTGGAAACGGAGGAGGGCGTGCTGGTGACGAGTGCCATTCGCGACATCACGGAGCGCAAGCGAATAGAACTGAGCCTCCGTGAACTTTCGGGCCGGTTGCTGCAGCTGCAGGACGAGGAAAGAAGACACATAGCTCGCGAACTCCACGACAGTGCCGGGCAAATGCTCGCCGCATTGAGCATGCAATTGACTCCCCTAGCCGAAGACAGCGAGAGCACTCCTCGTTCCGCCAAGATAATTAAGGAGAGTCTGAGGCTTGTCGGCGAACTCTCCAACGAAGTGCGGACGATTTCTCATTTGTTGCATCCGCCTCTCTTGGATGAAATCGGGCTTTCCTCCGCTTTGCGGTTGTACCTGGAAGGATTCGCGGAGCGCAGCAAGATCAAAGTGGACTTGGAAATTCCTGGTGATTTTGGGCGCCTGTCGGCCGACTTGGAAACGGCCATTTTCCGGGTTGTCCAGGAATGCCTCACGAACATTCATCGCCATTCAGGGAGCACGGTTGCTAAGGTTCGGGTTTCCAAGCGTGACAGGGACCTGCGAATTGAAGTGGAGGACGAAGGCAAGGGTATATCGCCAGAGAAGCGAATAGAAATGGATCTGGCTGGCAAGGCGGGCGTTGGAATCAGAGGGATGCGAGAAAGAATCCGTCAGTTGGGCGGTAGCTTGGAAATCGGTACTCAGCTCAGCGGTAGCGGAACAGTCATAGTAGCCCGGCTGCCGATTGATGGGAGGCCGGTGGAATCCCCTGTCTGAAGGGAATGTCAGTACCACGGTTACAGCTGGTAAGCGGACGCATGCCATCGCCGCTACCTGCGTGTAGACCCGGACAATCGGCTGGTGGCCGATACGCTAGAAGCCGATTGGAATCGGAAGCTGCGCGCTCTTCAGGAAGCGCAGCAGGAGTACGAGCAGCAGCGCCAGAAAGATTGCATGGCAATCGATGAAGAGCTGCGCAGCCGGCTGCATACGCTGGCCACGGATTTTCCGCGCTTGTGGCGTGATCCCAACACTCCAGACCGAGAACGCAAGCGCTTGGCGCATCTCTTGCTGGAAGATGTGACCTTGATCAAACGTGAACAGCTGCTGATTCATATTCGCTTTCCCGGAGGAGCGACCCGAACGCTCGAACTGCCCCGTCCGCGCCGAGCGACGGTAACTCAACGATCCGTGATTGCCGAGGTCGATCGATTACTGGACGAGCATTCCCACGAGGCCATCGCCAATATCCTGAACTCGCGCGGTTCTTTATCCGGTTATGGCAAAGCATTTACTGGCCGCATGATCGGCCGCGTGAGGAGCAAATATGGACTGAAGAGTCGTTTCGAGCGGTTACGTGCGAAGGGAATGCTGACGCGGGTAGAGATGGCGCGACGGCTTGGCATCTCTACCAAGCAGGTCACAGCCTGGCGTGCTGCCGGTCTTCTGCGCGGCTATTTATGCAACGAGAAGGACGAGTACCTCTACGAGGACCCGGGATCCGAACCTCCAAGGAAAGCCAAAGGCGTGAGATTATCGAAAAGACTACGGTTCGAGAATGTCTCGCAACGACCGAGTGAGGTGCAGTGTGAAGCGTAAGCTATCACCACTTCCTCGACCTGCTGCACGATGAGCCATTCCGACAGCGCTCGCAACTGCTCAGGATTGCTGCCGTACCAGCGCCGCTCAAATTGATATTCCTCTTCGACTTCGACGTCGGCCACAACCACGGCCAGCTTCTTCTTATGCACATCGATTCCCGCTATCCTATATGGCATAGGCTTCCTCCCGGCGGAAGCGGAGAGCGTGCCCGAAATTTCATTAACCAGGGTCGCGGGCTATCGCCGCTCCCAAAGGGAGAGACAACGCACCATTTATTCGCTCGATCACGCACGCTCCGGATCAAACTTACATGCGGCTTCAGTATCTCCATTGTCCTTTCGATCTCGCCACTCCACGCCGTTCTGGATTATTGCTCGGATCTGAGCGATTTTCATGGAGTTTCGCGGGCCGCAGGCACCTAACCAACTTACATGGATGATCGGCCGTCAGTACACGTAAAGGGGCTCTTGACGTGCTATAGGCCAAAACGTCAATCACATGCCGTCTGGAAACCCGCCTTCGCCAGGCCCAGACCGAAGTGATGGTACCCATCGATCTGATCTATCGAAAGCGTCAGGTTCTCAGGCCCGCCCGCGAATGCCAATTGGGCGTTGCGAACATTGAAAAGGATGCTTCATAAGGCGGAGGAGTGGAGTCTGATCGGCTACTCGCTGCCTTCGGCAGAAGACCAAAAGATTTACATTCACGTGATTACGGGAGCTTCTGCTGGCGGCATGACCGCAGCTATTGCCGCGCAGCGCCTGCTTTACAAACCGACCGACCTGAGGGGGCCAAAGACTATGTTTTTTATAAAGCATGGGTGGAGCGAATCAATCTTTGGTCGCTGGTGAAGATGAAATGGAAGGCTGGGATCACTTGGAGTAGTTCCCCATGTGACTGGCTGATTTGACACAATCTTCATCTGGGCCGAGAGCACGAATTTGACAACGCCGTCCCGCAGTTCTAAGCTGTTGCGCCGTAACCCCATCGAGTAAGCTCACAGGTCCAATCTCGGAAGAAATAAGGAGGCAATCCATGAAGTGGAGATGCACTGGGTTCGTGATCGCATCAGTTTTGTCTCTCGCCGCGCTGCTCGGCCTGGCATGGGCCGCCAACGTGGAAGAAGAACTGAAGAAGCTCGAAACCGATCGCGCGGCGGCGGCCGTCAAAGGCGATGCGGCAACACTCGAAAAACAAACGTCCGACGACTACACATTCATCAACTTGTACGGCCAAATGTCGGACAAATCACAGATGGTAAACGCGTTCAAAACCGGCCAAACCAAGCTCACATCTGACGAGCTTTCCGATATGAAGGTGCGCGTGTATGGCAGCACCGCGGTAATCACCGGTAAGGCTGATGTCAAAGGAACTTTGGGAGGAAAAGATACCAACGGCCAAATCATGTTCACCCGGGTCTATGTGAAGAAAGGCGGCAGTTGGCAATCCGTCGCCTTCCAACAAACTCTTGTCTCAAATCCCTGAAGGTTTACGGACCGAGAGCTCTGGTGCTTTCGGTCTGAGTTTTATCCTTTCCATCATCAGCAAGCTAGTTTTTCTGTCCCGTTGCCATTTCGATCCTCCCTAAACAGTATTGACATTATATTGATGTCAATATATTGATAAACTAAGAGTTGGAAATTGATAAACTAAGAGTTGGAACGCTCGAGTATCTGTGCAGGTTTGGCAGAGAGAACAAATGGCGAATATGATAAATTGCCCATCGTGGCTCTCAAAGCCTGCACTGCCGTTGTTCACGATCCGAACGAGACCGCGCACGCGATCGACGTGACGGCCGAGTCCCTGTACGAAGCCATTGCCCAGGCCCTCGCCGCGTTACGCGGCCACGACTGGTCGGCGAGATCGGAACAGGACCGACCACCGTTACCGTGAAGGCCAGGCATCCGGAGGTTACGCATGTTGTCAAAATTCAGGATTTTGAAAACTGGCTGAACAGGGGCTGTAAGGGTCCTGCAGACACGATACTGAAGACAAGGTTGCGGCAGATGCTTGGTATCGACAAACAATAATAATAATAAGGAGATTCAATGGGGTGGGCCGGGAACTTGCGGTGGGAACTGAGCGCCAGCGAGATGCGACGAGCATTAGTCGAATGATCGGCCGTCAGCAGGACGACCGGTAATTCCATGAATCGTAATCGCTGTCGCACGTGTGCCAGATTCTCGACGTCCCAGCGTCATGCAGAGCTTGTGTTCTCAAGCTGATTTTGGCGTTAGCTGCGTGCAAACAGTCTGATCGGCGTCGTGTACGTCTACCTGAAATAGTGTCTCCCTACTTAGGATCAATTTCCGCTGTAATGGCTCAACACCTTTGTGAAGGCCTGAATTATGTCATCCTCGTCCGCGGACTTAAGGCATGAGGGAACGGGCATAATTATGCTTCGCTCGAACAGGCTGTCCGCGACCGGGCACATACCTTTGTCATAATGCTTTTCAGAAGCAGCGTTTTCGACAAGATTCCAGGGAAAGCCCGCCCGGTCTATGCTTCGCCTTCTAATAAGACTCACGATGTTGTAGTAAAGATGAAGGCCCCAATCTGTCATCATGATATTGCTTAGGCCTTGCGGGTAGGTCGTGATTCCTTCCGCGCGCAGGGCGTGGTTTATTTCTTTGGCAATCTCCGGTGCGTCATAAGTGGTGATGAGAAATGCTCCAGTGTCTCCGGTGGGATCAACAATTCGCCGAAGTTTCAAGCCAGGAAGCTGCTCAAGTGCCCTTCGGATTCGGTATTTGCTGTTTCGCATCTTTAGAATTATGGTGAGCATTTTTCTTAACTGTACGCGAAGAATAGCCCCACGAATTTCGTCAAGGCGGTACCCTCTTCCCCACACGCAGAGATCGGGATCATCAAACATTAAACGGCCCTGGTCGTCGCGTGAGTAACCGAGATCATGGACTGCCACAGCACGGCGATACAAGTGCAAGTCGCGAGTCACGACGCACCCGCCCTCGCCGGAAGTCATGTTCTTGTTCATTTGAAAGCTGAAGATGGCGATGTCGCCGAAGGTCCCCACCTTTTGACCAGCAATGCTGGCGCCATTGGCCTGTGCACAATCCTCAAGCAGAAACAGGCCGCGCTCGCGAGCAATCTGCGCGATAGGCTTGATATTTATTGGAGCTCCGCTCATGTGGACGGCAATGATGCCTCTGGTTCGGGGTGTAATCCGGGATCGCAAATCTTCGGGATTAATCCCGAAAGTGTCGTCAATGTCCGCCAGAATAGGAATTGCGCCCAGATTCACAACCGAAGCCACGACGGCAACCCACATGTATGCCGGCACAATAACTTCTTGTCCCGGGCCAACGCCCAGTGCAGACAGCGCAGTCTGCAGCGCGCCGGTTCCGCTGCTGACAGCAACGGCATAGGGTAGTCCCAAATAGTCGGCGAACTCCCTTTCAAACTGCTCCACTTCCCCACGTAGCTTCCCCCCGTAATACCGGAATGGCGAGCGGTCGCGCAGCACACGAACGGCAGCTTCGACTTCTTCTCCGTCCATGTAGTGGACCCCCGGGAACTCTAGCGGCAACGGTTCATTGCGAACGGGTGCGCCTCCATGGATCGCCAGTTGATTATTTTCGGCGCTTTGGTCGCCTGCCTGAACTTGTTCTTTTATCGTCACGAATCACCGTCTCCTAGTAGTCATGTGCTCATTCGGAAGCCGAGTCCGAACGTTCGACTTCCAGCATTCCTTTGGTCTTAATGTCTGCCGAGGATTGCCCAATCATGATGTCGAACACGCCCGGTACCATAACCCAGTGCGTGTCCTTATTCAGCAGCTTTAAATCTTCAGGACCGAGCGTGAAGGTCACTGTCTTCTTCTGCCCAGGATCGAGCGCCACCCGTTCAAATCCGCGCAGTTGCTCGACCGGAGTCGCCACCGGAGTGAATCGCTCGCGAATATAAAGTTGAGGAGTATCCACTCCCGCCTGCTTGCCTGTATTCTCGACATCTACACTCACATGCGTCTCGCCTTCAGTACGGATTTTCGATGGCTCGACACGAAGGTTGCTATATTGAAACTGGGTGTAACTCAATCCATATCCGAATGGATAAAGCGGCGTACCGGGCATATCAACATAGCCGTGTGTATGGGTCCAGCCGCCGTTGATCCAGTATGACTTCCATGGCTTGTAGTTGTAGTACGCGGGCAGCTGTCCCACGCCACGCGGAATGGTGATTGCCAACCGGCCACTCGGGTTGTAGTCGCCGAATAGGACATCAGCAACCGCCACGCTGCCGCGCTCGCCAGGTTCCCAAGCCTCGAGAATCGCGGGAACGTGTTCAGCCTCCCATCGAATTGAGAGTGGCCGGCCATTCACCAGCACTAGAACTATCGGAGTACCGGTTGCTTGAATCGCTTTTACAAGGTCTTCCTGAACACCAGTCAAGTCCAGACTGGCAACGTCATAACCTTCGCCGTCAGTAGGAGCTGGCAAGCCCTTTGCGTCATCTCCTTCTCTTCTGGACTGCTCACCCATTACCAGTACGGCCACATCAGCGCCTTTGGCGGCCTGCACGGCTTGTCCAAAGCCGCGTCTGTCCTGATCGTTAACGGCGCATCCTTTCACGTAAACGACGCGCGTTGAAGGCCCAACTTTACTCTTGATCCCATCCAGAATTGTGTTTACGTGCTGAAGAACAACCTGGGCCGAGTAATCACCGAACAGATTGGGCGCATTGTCTGCGTTAGGACCGATAACCGCAATTGATTTCAGGTTCTTTTTCAGTGGCAGAAGATTGCCGTCGTTTTTCAAAAGGACTATTCCTTCGCGCGCGGCATTCAGTGCCAGCTGCTGATGCTCGCTCGAATGCACGACTTGCTTCGCCTGGGCTAGGTCAACGTAGGGGTGCTCGAACAATCCCAACCGAAACTTTAGCTCGAGCACTCGTCGCACCGCGCGATCAATGAGCTCCATTGGGACCCGGCCTTCGTTTACATTCTCGATTAGTGGTCCCATGTACGCCGGTTCGTATGTGATGTTCAAATCGACGCCAGCCTTAAGGCTGAGAATGCCTGCTTCCTTCTGGGTCGGAACAATACCCTCATAGATCAGGGTTCCAAAGCCGTCGCCTTCGCTGACGACAATGCCCTTGAACCCGAGTTCATGCCGCAAGATGGCGGTTAGCCACTTTTCCGAGGCGTGTGCTGGAACGTCTTCAATTTCGGGATATCCCGCCATTACTCCCAACGCGCCGTTCTTTGTAATCGCCGCACTCCACGGCGGCAGGACATCCTGCCGAATGCCTCGCTCAGAAAGGGTAATGGCGCCGCGCTCTAGACCGCTCATCGGTTCACTTTGTGTGGGGAAATCGGTCATCAACGCAACGACTCGGTCCTGAGCGTTGATATTTGGACCTTGCGCTCCGCGCACGATGGCTTCGGCAATGTGCGAGCCAAGATTAGGGTCTTCGGTATAGCCCTCTTCATTGCGACCCATCCTGGGATCACGATCAAGCTCCAAAACGAGAGTTGAGAGCACGTGGATGCCTACAGCCCGCGACTCACGGGCAGCCGCGGCATAGATGGACTCCATGAGCGGCATATCAAATGTGCTGCCGAGGGCAAGACCTTCGGGAAAGATTGTTGCGCCCGAGAACATGCCACCATGAGTGCCCTCTTCATCTTGCAGTAGCGGAATCTTCAGCCGTGTTTGCGTAAGAGCAATTTTTTGTAGCTGATTAAAGTATTCGACCTGTTGCTCGGTTCCCTCATGGAGAATTGTGTCTGCGAGTGTAAAGAAGCCGGCACCCGGACCGATTTCACTCGTCTGCGTTCCAGCGGCAAATCTCTTGCAAGCCTCGAGCTTTTCAGGAATAGTTTTACCGAGATCATCCACGTAAACACAGGGCAAATTGAGCTGGCCAACTTTTTCTTTCAGCGTCATACGGCTCATCAGATCATTCACACGCACTTCGATTGGCTGTTGCGGATCTAGATAAATCGGCACGGATGATTGCGTGTGGAGGCCCCCCGGCAACACTAACGTGATGAGAATCGCGAGTACACCGAGACATCTGCGAAGACGCGCAGCGCTCGGGCGAAATTCGAAGATGACAGGCACACCACGATTCTCGAAGACAGGCTCTGGCATCAAGTCTCCTATCAAATGGACTAGAACAGAAATTTAATCGCCAGCTGCCCAATACGGGGATCTCTGGCTGAAGTCACGAAACCAAAGGACGAGTTAATGATGTCGCCCTCCGGAAGACCAAAATTCGCATGGTTGAAAATGTTGAAAAATTCGGCGCGAAATTCCAGTTTCTTGGCTTCGGTCAACGGAAGGTCCTTCAGCAGACCAAAATCCCAGTTCGCGATTCCTGGACCGTGAAAGAAGCGGCGGTTGGAATTTCCAAGCTGCCCCACATTCTCTGGGGTGAACAATGATGTGTTGAAGTATGGATTCCCGGAACGCGGATCTGTGAAATTCAACGGACCGCGTGTGAAGTTTGGAGTGTCTATGACCGAACAGGTGGGGCCGGTACAAAATGTCCCCAAAAGTGAATTGTCATCCTGTTCGTTAATCGTCACAGGAAAACCGGTTGCATAGCGCGTGATGCCGGTGACCGTCCAGCCTTTGGTCAGCCTGTTTGATGAAAAGAGCTTGTCGAAAGGCAACATGTACGAGTAGCTAACGACGAAGTTGTGGGTCAAATCAAAAGCCGATAGCGATCTGGACAATCTTGGATTGATCGGATTGAGCTGCTCGCCTGCATCGTTAACTCCCGGCCCCCAACTTGAAGCGTTGTCCATCGCTTTGCTGTAGGTGTAGGCAGCCAGGATCGCTGCACGCGTGCTGTTGTGGCGCAAACTAACTTGTAAGGCGTTGTAACCCGAGTTCGCTTCGGTGACGAATATTCCGTTGCTGCCCAGGCCATTCTGGAACACTGTCCGCGTCGAGCTGATTGTCTGCCCGTTCACAGTGTAAGTGCCATCCTCGGCGAATGGTCCGCAACCCTGCGAAGCAAGGCTGAGGCAGAGCGCTGGATCGCCAGGGTTAGATTCCTTATCGGCAAGCAGACGGTGCCCCTGGGTCCCGACGTAACTCAAGCTCAGCACGGTGTTGTTGCCCAGCTGTCGCTGAAGCGACAGCATGTAATCCTCTGAATAAGGAACGCGGTTCTTGTAGTAGAACCCTGGCGAACTCGAAATCGGAGCAAACTGTGACCAGTCAATGCTCGTGTCGGGGTGAGACGGCCCCGTATTCAGAGGAGGAAAGGGGACCGGGAAGCGTTGACCTTCAGGATTGCCCGTGCCACGATCAATGAACGGAGTGGTGAACAATGTAGGCTGTGGACTGCTGTAGAAATAGCCGTAAGGAGCATCGCCCACTTCGTTGAAGCTGGTAGCATCCTCGAAGGCCGTGTAGAACAAGCCATAACCCGCACGAATGCTGCTGTTGCCGGAAGAGCCGAAAAGCCAGTGCCAGATACCGTGGTCTCCCTTGGGGGAATATGCCAGACCAATCCGCGGGCCAAAATTTTTGTATCGGGTTGGCGCTAACGTCCGCGGGATTCCTGGATCGCCGGGGAAGACCCAGCCCTCTGGTGCTCCCGGGAAGACAACAGATTGCAATCCGGGCACGATGGTTTCGATTTGATTGTGTTTTTCGTACCACAGAGTGGTCACTTCCCAGCGAAGTCCATAATTGAGAATCAGATTCTGCTTGCTTCCCGTCTCTGACCCATCGAAGGTCCAGGTCCCGTTGTTCGCCCCACGATCGAAGATGTCAATCTGGCTTAAGTGAAAGCTCCCTCCAAACTTGAAGGTATGCGTTCCGTGAACCTTCGTGAAGTTATCCATCACCTGAGCCGTGTTATTGATCTGATATTCCGTCCACGGATACACACCCAGGAAGAATTCATTGGTTGCGATGCTGGGGACGCCTTCCAAGCTTGTATTTAGAACTACAACGCCCGGCGTAGTCGGCCCAGTAGGGATTCCGAATGAGCTTAACTTTGGCCCGATACCACCTGTGGGGAGCGGGTTGGTTGCTTCGCGCGTGTAGTTGATCCGAAATTCATTTACCGCAGTCGAGGAGAGAGTTTTCGTGTAGCTGAAGTTGCCCTGCTGCGAGCGTCCAAAGGTGGTAACGGCAAATCCCGGCAAATTTGCGCCCAAGTAGGGACTGTCAAGGCTATAGTCGTCAAAAAAATAGTACCCGGAGAACGTTCCTAATCCGGTATTGACGTCAATGCGAAAACCGAGCTTGTCGTCGCGCACGGTCTGATTGAAGGCGGAAGAGGAAAAGCAAGCACTGCCAACTGGGCAGTTCCCACCGATGAGATTCGGCTGGGGAATATATTGCAGCAGGGCCTGCGCTGGGGCTGAGATGGCCGATGCTGGAATCACTGCATTGGGAAACACGCACTGAGACGAACTGGTACATCCGCTAAAGTAGTACGCTTCACCACTGCTCACCGGATAGCTCAATTCTTGAGAAAGCATATTGGCCCAGGATGAGCCTCCCACTGTTCCCGTCAGCTGGCTGGAGACATCCAGCAAATTGCCGCTTCGATCCGCAGCAGAAAGAACAGGAACCACTCCGCTATCCTGACCGGCGATTTGGCGGGTCCCCTGATAATCCGCAAAAAAGAAGATCTTGTTGTGAACTATCGGCCCGCCAATTGTGCCGCCGAATTGGTTGCGGTGAAGAGCGCCACGGGTTGGAGAAAAGTAATTACGAGCATCCAAGTTAGGAAATCGCAAAAACTCGAACGCATCGCCATGGAATGTATTAGTCCCTGACTTGGTTACGACGTTCACCAGGCCGCCCATGTAGTTCCCGTATTCCGCGTCGAAATTATTGGTGAGAATGCGAAATTCGGCGATTGAATCGAGGTTGGGAATGACCGCCGCACCCATGTTGCCGCCTTCTTCGACGTCACCGCCATTCACCATAAAACCGTTAGCGGACTCGCGCATGCCGCTGACCGAGAGATTGCCAGGATTCAAGTCACCTGACGGAGAAAATCCTGCGCCATACTCGCCCGTCGATTGCGGTGCGACCCCAGGCTGTAGAGCAAGCAAGTCCGTAAACGAGCGCCCATTCAGGGGAATAGAAGTCATGGACTCGCCGGTAATTACTTCTCCCATCTGCGTGCTGGTGGTCTCTACTCGCACGGCAGTCGTGGAGACAGTCACTTGTTGCTGTACCGCGCCCACTTGCAGCTTCGCGTCAGCCCGGATAACGCTGTTTGCGTCGATGATGATGTTCTTCTCTTCGAAATCCTTGAAGCCTTCATGATGGACATGGATCGTGTAGGAGCCAACGGGAAGCGCAGGAAACGAATAGAAACCCTTCGCGTCAGTGGCGATGGTCTGCTCAACACCAGTTTGAACATTAGTGGCCTTGACAGACGCGCCAACGACCACTGCACCACCCGGATCCGTCACGATCCCTGATATTGTTCCGGTGATGCTGGCGAGCGCCGCCGTAGCCGAGAGCAGTACTAGAAAAACTCCGAGCTTATTCCACCTAGTCATAACCGCTCCTTTTCATTCCAACGCTCGAACTTGAAAAACATTCTGGCTTCGAGCGCATGCTCTCGCGTTCTAATTTCGCTCGGGAGCATCGCTGACCTTTCCTAAAAATTCGTAAACTCGCACCAATGCGTGCCTGAGCATCCGCTCGCCGGCCCCGACTTCCACATAGGTGTTCGAATCCGCTGCGCCATATCCGCCCTCGGCGGCCGCCTCAATCGTTGGCAGGTAATCGAAGTAACCGTTGGTGTAGCCGAGAAAAAAAGCGTCTTGTACCGGACAACGATCCCTCCAGTTGATTTGGAAGTTCACGAAAGGTTCGCCCGGCATTCCAATGAACGCAATTTGCTTATTCAGCAGCAGAGATGTGACGTGGAGTTGTAACTGCTCAGGCGGTGGATTGTGAGCAAACAGATCGGCGTGATCTTCAAAAATTTTGGAGCCATAGCTGTTGAGCAGCCCCGCGCGAAATTTGCCGGGGTCCCAGCGAGACCGAAAGCTCAACACGTCATCTGCAAAGTCAATAGCCGCCTCCCGAGGAACGCTGGTGTGGATCGTCTTGGCCACCCGGAGAGCTTCTCTGCCCAACTGCTCTCCGGTCCAGTCACGCTTCTCGACCGCACTATCTGCGAGAGCAGTGGTGGCATGGTATGGGTTAATGTCGCCTGCGGCGCCTTGTAAGAAGAAACATAGTGGTGTGCCTTCGAATGCCTTCTCCACTGTTGTCGCCATCGTGCCGACGAAATCCGCGGAATACTTGAGATTGTCGGCACCAAGAACGACCGGATGACATGCGTAATTGATAAGCAGGGCGAGTGGTGTGCCATTGTTGTCATCGATACGGATGACCAACGCCGATGGGTCCAGAGGCGCGGTGGGCTGCTTGGCAGGGTTTGTCCACAGCATGTTGACGCCGCCTGCGTTCACCTGCCGTCGGTTGTACCCGATATAAACTTCGCCGCGTCCGGTGCCAATTCGCGCGTCTTGTAAGTGTCTGCTCGCTTCCGAAACAGCCCGGACAATTTTTTCGATTGTCGTAACCTCCCAACCAGGCGAGCGATTCGCTGGATATTCATCGAGAATGTTCGGCCCAGAATGGGTATGCGAGGCGGTAATAATAAGGAAGGAGATTCTGGCAGAAGTCTTGACCTCCTGACGTAACTGGGATAGAACGGCCTCGTTAAATGTTCTTCCGAGGTCAAGGGTTACCAGTGCCAGGCGCCGCTCGCCGACTTCGATAACCAGTGCACGCGCGTAGAGCGGATCCAGCGTTCCAGTAGCAAGCTTATTGTCTTTTATGCGATCGAAAAAGCCGTACATTGGCAGGCCTGGAGGAGGAGTAATATCAACCTTCGCCACGCCGGCTCTGAAAGTAGCTCCTTGCAGACCAGTACAGCTGGCAACAAGAAGCAGACCTGTGCCCAAGGCACAACAGATCACTGCCCGCACACGTGTGTAGGCTGCACGGGAATCCGAGGGCGGGCGCCTTGTGCCGTGCTTCGATCCTCGATGCGTTGTGGATGCACTCACTTCTGAATATCCTCCGGAAGTTCATGCAGACGACCGAGCATCTGATTAATCCTGATAACACCCGTCTCCATCATTCGGTCCCCAGCCCCAATTTCGACCCAAGTGGCCGGATTGCCGGCTCCGTAACCGCCCAAAATTGCGCTGCGGATCGACGGAAAATATCCGTTGTAGCCGTTTGCGTAACCAACAAGAAATGCGTCGGATACTGGGCAGAGCTGCCGCCACCTGATTTGGTATTCCACAAATGGCTCGCCCGCCAGGCAGAGAATCGCGATTCTCTTATTGATCAGGACAGTTGTGACCGGAAGCCGAATTGCGTCTAACTGTGGCGCAAAGGGTTCGGATCCGTTAGCACCGAAAACCGCAAACATGGCTTCGCGCCATTTGTTCGAATCCCAACGCAAGTGAGCGGTCAGGATATCCTCTGCAAACTGCAGCTCCGGCTGAGGATCAGCATGGGTGTGAATCTCCTTTGCGATGCGCACAGCTTCGTTGCCTAAAATCCCGCCAGTTCGATCGCGCATTTCGATTGCGGCCTGCTCCTTCGGCGTGACCGCATAATATGGATTTATGTCGCCCGGTGCGCCTTGCAGAAAGAGACAAAGAGGCTTGCCTTCAAACGCGGCTTCTACGGTTCGAGCCATTGCGCCTGGAAAATCGGCTGAGTATTGAAGATTGTCGCTGCCAAAGATCACAGGGTGGCAGGCATAGTTCACAAGAATCGCCAGCGGTTTGCCATCCGTGCTATCCACGCGCAGAACAGAGACGGTGCCGTCCACCGGCGCAGTAGGAACCTGAGTGACATTGCGCTCGAACCAACTGACAGTTCCATCCGAGTTGATCCGAAGCCGGTTATGACCGATGAATGCGCTGCCATATCCAGTACCGATCTGGGCGTTTACAAGATGTTTGCACGCTTCCTCAACAGCGTTTGCGATTTTCTCGAGCGACGCAGTCTCCCAAGCCGGTGTGCCGCCCGGATATTCGTCCCGTATTACAGGTCCAGAATGTGTATGGGTAGCCGAAACAATAAGGAGGGAGACTTCATTGCGCGTTGCGCTTCGCAGGCGTTCCAGTGATGTCGGCCCGAACGGTCGGCCCACGTCGACAACGACGAGTGCAAGGCGTTGTCCGCTTGCTTCAAGCACCAGCACTCGCGCGTACAGCGGGTCGAGCACACCTGTTGAAGGGATCTTTCGATCACTGTAGCCCCATAAGGAAACGCCGGCCGGAGGAGTAATGTCTACCTTCTCGACTCCAGCCCTAAAGGTCGCGCCCCATACAATGATGTTGCTTGCAAGCAGAATCAGCGTTAACGCCAAGCGGCCGATGAGAGCCTTCACAGTAACTTCACCTGAACATGGCGACGAATGATTGTGAAGCATTTATTCATTTCTGAGCCAATTACACATTACTCGATGTGCTTTTCGAGTGCCCAGGTCGGGTTTATATAGCCCATGCTTACTGGTTGTCAAGGCAAATTCGATTACACATTTTGCCGTGCAATTATTTCACTTTTGAATCAACGTGCTAAAATAACGTTCGATCCGCTCACGAATGCATGCATGCAACGTAAACTGCAAGGCCATTGCGCTGGCTCGGCGAATAATACTTATGGGAAATCAGCACAGAAGGAACTTGCCGTTCTGCGGCTGATCCACAGAAAAAATAATGTGTCGCGAGTTGAGCTGGTGGAGCTCACAGGGTTCAGTGCCGGGCTGATCACGGGTATAACCCAGTCCCTCATCAGGAAGCGGCTTATAACGGAAACTCCGGGCCACACGAGCGCGGCCGGACGAAGACCCATTGCACTAAGTGTTCGGCATGACGCCGCATACGTCGTGGGAGTGGATCTAGGTTCCTTCTATTTGCGGGTAGTCGTTACCGACCTTCACGGCAAGTTGTTACAGAAGCTCCAAACGGAAACCAGCCTCTCCGAAGGACGCGAGAGAGTCCTAGAGAGGACTTTCACCGCCGTTCGTAGGGCAATAAAGGAATGCGGCATTCCGAGAGACAAGATTGGCGGTATTGGAATGGCGCACTCTGGAATCATCGACTCCGCAGCTGGAGTCGTGCTGTCGTACCCTCGTCCTGGGCAGATGACGGAGTGGAAGAACGTACCCTTGCGCCGGATGCTTGAGCAGGAGTTTGCTGCACCATGCATCCTGGAGGACAGTGTGCGTGCGATCGCAGTTGCAGAACGATGCTTTGGCACGGAAACAAACCTGGACGACTTTGTATATGTCGATGTCGGCATGGGCATAGGCGCAGGCATTTTTCTGAATGGAAATCTATATGAAGGCTTCGGCGGAGGAGCGGGCGAGTTCGGCCATATGACGGTGCAAGAGAACGGCCCGTTATGTTGCTGTGGGAATAGCGGTTGCCTGGAGATGATGGCATCGTGCGGAGCAATTATCCATGCGGCACGCAGCGCAATTGAACGTGGAGTCGATTCTAGAATACGAGAATTGGTCGGGGGCAAGCTGCAAAGCATTAGCATAGAAGTCATTACTCAAGCATCCCAGGAGAACGACAGCCTAGCTTTCCGGGTTCTCCACGAAGCCGTGTCACACATAGGGGTTGCGTTGGCTGATGTGGTCAATCTCCTAAACCCCAGAGTCGTAGTGTTTGGTGGGCCATTGTTTCGAGCGGCTCCATACCTTTTGGAATCATTGAAACGCGTCCTCAAACAGCGCGCTCTGGAGCGATCAGCAAATCAGGTGCAATTGATGGTCTCCAATCTTGGAAACGAAGCGGGCGCGCTAGGCGCCGCAAGAGTCATGTCGGAGAAAGTCATTGAAGCGCTGTTCAAGGAAGCGTGTTGACCGAGCACCCAAGAATCCCAAAAGTTCTCTCGATTTGAGGCGAGTTTCCGCAGATCAATCAACTGGTCGCGGAGGAGATCCGACTGCTTCCGTGACCGAGCCGGGAACTCAATCACGCGACTACAAGACGACTGTGCGAGGGGAAAATTCGACACCCTTGCGGGACACATCACAACCCACCGCGTGTGAGCTGTGGCCTTACGATTCAAATCTCCAGACTCCGCCGACCATGGTTCGTTCAACCTGGATTTTCAGAAGTTCAGACGGATCAGCCCCAAAAGGATCTTGAGCGAGCACCACCAGGTCAGCAAGTTGGCCAGGAACAATCATGCCCTTCAGATTTTCCTCGAAAGCGGCATAAGAGCCATTAACTGTGCCGCAGCTGATAGCCTCCGGCAACGCGATGCGCTGGTTTGCTCCCCAGACATTTCCTTTCATATCCGTGCGCGTGAGTTGCGACTGTAGCCACATCATCGGATCAGAAGGGCTAGCGGTGTAGTCGGAAGAGTCTGTCGGATGCAGTCCAGCGTCCAAAAAGCTGCGCATGGGGAACATGTTTTTAGTTCGCTCTTGACCATAGAAGTGCATCACGTCGCCATGAAAGTACACGTAGCAGGAAAACGGTGCCGGAATTACTTGCAACGCATGCATCCGCTGGATCAGTGGCTCCGTCGCCAAAGTGCAGTGCTCGATCCGGAACCGTGGGTCTTTCTTGGGCAGTTCCTTCTGGATTCGCTCGTAGACACTGAGGATCCGATCAATAGCGAGGTCACCGTTGGCGTGCGTAGCTAGTTGCCATCCTGCTGCATGCGCTTTGCGCCCGGTTTCGTATAACTGCTCAGCGCTTGAAAGCTGCAATCCAACATAATTATTCGGGATGCCAATATAAGGTTGCGACAGCCATGCCGTACGTTCAGAAATGGAACCATCAGCATATTGCTTCACTCCCCCGATGCGCACCCATTCGTCGCCGAACCCGGTGTGAATCCCCGCGGCAATAAACCGGTCGAGTGATTTGGCCGAGACATGGCAATACAGGCGCATCATCAACTCACCCGCATCGCGCGCGTCCTGATAGCCCTGCACGTCCTCAGGCGAGGCGTCCGCATCGCAGGCTGAGGTAACTCCTTTACTCGTAAGAAGCTTTGAAATTAACGCCGTGCCTCGGCGGTAATCCTCGCGTGGGTTGTTTTGGGGAATGAGGTTGAGAAAAACTTGCATTCCGGCATCACCCACGAAGCCGGTAAGGTGGCCTTCTGCATCGTGTTCAAACCGGCCGCCGCGCGGATCCGGCGTCTGGTCGGTGACGTTGGCCCGCTCCAGCGCTCTGGAATTCACGAACGCCGTGTGACCACCACGATGTTGCACCAGCAACGGATGGTCGCTCACCGCATCATCGAGGTCGTGTCGGTTAATCGGCCGTGGAGTCTTGCCATCGTCATACAAGAAGCCTAGCACCCACTGCCCTGGCGGTGTATTCTTCGCCCGCTCGCGCAGCAGTGCTTTGATTTGCTCAATGGAATCTTTATCGCACGCTACTTTACGGAGATGCTCCACGCCAGCTTCCACCGGGTGAGCGTGAGCATCGTTGAAACCAGGGAGGACAGTCTTGAATCCCAGGTCCAGCTTGCGGGTAAGGCCGGACGCCAGTCGCAGGACCTCTTTATTAGAGCCCGCTGCTATAAATTTGCCATCACTGATTGCCACCGCTTCGGCACGGGGCTGCATTTCATCTACTGTCCAGATGTTTCCGTTGTAGAGGATGATCTCTGGTTCCTCTCTGCGCAAGAGAGGCAGAGTGAGCACTCCGCCAACGCGCTGGAGAAAATTTCGACGAGATAGAGGTTCCACGCGGTCTTCCTAAAGGCTCAAAATCTTGTGCTGATCCGGAGAAACATTATGCCTCACGAGTGCAGATATGTGCCGGGCCGCCGCAACAGTCGAAGTCTTCAGGTGAGCGATGAATGCGCGGTGCGCGTCAAGACCGAAGTGCACCGTATGCGCTTCAACGGATTGATCGGCGACAAGCGGTTTGAACCTCATCGGATATCCCACTCTTTATGGGACAATACCTGTCATGAACGCGCCGATAACCCGGCGTGACTTCCTCGGTTCGACGCTACTAGCTTCCGGGGCGGCCCTTCTCGGAGGCGCCAGCCCCGCGGAGCTGCTTGCAGATAAAGACGAGTTCACCGGCTACGGAGGAGTCGGCGAATACGGCGCTTCAAACGGCAATACATTACCAGTCCTTCGGGCGGGCCACGCGATTCGCGACGGCCTTTATGATCCGCTGCCCAAGGAAATCATCGAGACTGGTGAGACCTATGATTGCGTGATCATCGGTGGTGGAATCAGCGGACTTGCGGCCGCCCTATTCTTTCAGCGGCAAGCAAGTAATCTGACGTGTTTGGTCCTTGAGAACCATCCCATATTCGGTGGCGAAGCTAAGCAAAACGAATTTCTCGTGGACGGCACGCGGTTGATCGTACATCAGGGTTCCGCCATCTATCAGCTCCAGTATCCATTTAGTTTCCTCGCACAGTTCTATGACTCGATCGGTCTGAAAGCACTTAAGCTCACATATCAGAAATGGGCTGGAACCCGGCCAGAATTGGTTCTTTCTAAGACCCCGTATGAAGCAGCAGGACTGGAGCATGGTCAGTACGGATTCTGGTTTGGTGCGAAGTTTGGTCAGAAACCCGGGATGTGGCTGATCGATCCTCTGGGAAAGAAGCTTGAGGGCGCTCCCGTCTCTCAAGCAACACGAATCGAATGGCTCCACTGGCTAAAGGGCGAGCCGGTGCAAGCGAAGAACTTCGAGCATCCCAAGGTTGAAGGGGATGCAATTTCCCGGTACCTCGATTCCATTACGCTCGAACAGCACTACATGGAACGCTTCGGGCTCACGCGTGAAACCGTTCGGGCCTTTCTCTCTCCAGTAGAAGGAGGAGGATCGGGTCTGGGCCCGGATGCGTTGTCTGCCTACTCGGACTACGCGTACGAAATGCTCCACCCTTTGACCGATGAAAGCAGTGGGACAGATCAGATGTTTCCGGGTGGCAACGCAACGATCGCGAGGTTGATGGTAAAGAGCCTGATCCCTTCCGCGGTCGATGGCCCGGACGGCGTAGAAGGGGTTTGCCGCAACAACGTGAACTTTTCCGCCTTGGATGTCCTCGGAAGTAAAGCAAGGATTCGTTTGTGCTCTACCGCCATTGCTGTCCAACACGACGGTGAGCCGAGCAAGGCGAACACGGTCACCGTCGTATATCTCAAGGAAGGCAAGTTACATCGACTCAAGGCGCGGTCCGCTGTAATGGCCGGCGGAAGTTGGACCACCAAACACATCGTGAAAGATCTTCCCGCAACGCATCACGAGGCCTACGCCCAGTTTTATCGCTCTCCTTGCATGATGGCCAACATTGCGGTGCGAAACTGGCGCTTTCTGTACAAGATGGGAATCAGTGGGTGTCGCTGGTTTGAAGGTATCGGCAATTACATGGAAGTACGCAGACTGGCCTTGACCGGTATTGAGAACCCCACGATTAGTCCTGAGTCGCCCGTTGTTCTTTCCGTGAAGGTCCTCTACTCATATCCAGGTGCCTCGACCGAAGAGCAAGGAAACCGGGGTCGGATCGAAATGATGAGCACGTCATTCCGGGACTATGAGACGCGAATTCGTGAACAGTTTACTGGTATGTTCGCAGCAGGTGGCTTTGATGCCAAACGAGATATCGCCGGAATCATACTGAATCGCTGGGGGCATGCTTATCTAAGCCCACAACCAGGATTCTTCTTTGGCAAGGATGGTAAACCTGCGCATCGCGAGATCCTGCGCAATGCGCCATTTGGTCGGATCGCGTTTGCTAATACTGATCTGGCCGGCGCGATGGACCATCGCTATTCCATACTAGAAGCAAAACGGGCTGTGGGGCAGCTAGTCGACCAGGTTCTGACATGAAATGATCTGACTGATTCTCCAATGCTCCGATAACACGGATGCCCTTGCATCTATACGCTGAAGTCAAACGGGCCGTTCGCCTGGATCCACACTCCATCACGTTCATGATCTTGGGAACTATGCTTTTCTTTGCGGCACGCCGATACGATCAGGCCGTCGAACAGTTGGAGAAGGCACTAGAAGTGGATGCCAGCCTGGCCCAGGCGCACTCAATGCTTGGGCTCACGTACGCATACCTGTCGAAGCCTGAGCCCGCAATCTCCCACGCGCGAAAGGCGGTTGAGCTGTCGAAGGGCGCTCCGTTTTTCGTGGCCTTCCTCGGAGCTGTTTATGCCACGGCTGGATATCGCGAGGAGGCGCAGAACATCTTGGACCAGTTGCAGGAACTCGCGAAGCAACGATATGTTCAGCCGTACGCTGTGGGCGTACTCTGCGCCGCTCTGGGAAAGGAAAATGAAGCCCTTCGTTGGCTGGAAACCGCCTGGCTGGGCCACGACGCACTAATGGTGTGTCTGAAGACCGATCCACGGTTCGATAACCTACGTTCTGACCCACGCCTCCAGGATCTGCTGCGCCGCATGAACTTTCCGGCGTAGGCCCATACTGACTTCACGATTTCGGCGCCAGGAAAAAGCGGGTTTTGTTAGACGCTCATAGTCAAATTGCGCGGTCCCTTTCCCCGAGAGGGGACACGTCCACGCGCCTATTTGCAGGCCGGGATTACCCATCACTCCCACAACGATGAACGCAGTTCGGTCTCATTCTGTATCCACTAACTAATCATGGTGTTCTGTTGCGAGTTCGTGTTGCAGGCGAATGCGTTTCTACAAGAGAAGCCCGCGCGGGAGTTCCTCGGAAACAGCACTCCCTGTCAATTTTCCGGCAAAGCAAGTTCCTCGTCTAGGTGGATTACTTCCGGATCCGTTATCCAACCACAATTCCGACGTGCCGCAAATTCACTGGCCATTTGCGAACGCCAACTGGCCACTTATGACTCTTCCGCGCGGTGGCAAGCAGGCGGCAAGATAGTCAGGTTGGAATGTGACCTCGGTCATTGCCGACATGTGCGGTAAGGGTTTTGAATCTTCATCAATGTGGCCCGGAGGAGGTCTACTCCGATGCCTACCACCCTCGATGATGTCCGTGAATTCCTCGCGCAACGACGCCTCGCCCTCGTCGGCCTATCAAGTGACCCGAAGGATTTCAGTCGCATGCTCTTCCGCTGATATGTGCCATAGAGGCTATGACATGGTCCCGGTAAAATCCGGTCGCGGGTGAATTGGGAGAGCCGGTTCTGCTTCGGTCGTGTACAAGGAGATAAATCCGCCCGCTGAGGGTGCACTGGTAATGACCGCACGATTCTCGACGAGTGGTTGGCATTGCGAGCGCCGCTCTTCAACCTCTAACTAAAAGCGGGCCAGTCTCCGCCGATTTAACAACGTGTCATAATGTTCGAGACCAGTGTTCCGCATGTCATGCGGATCAATTGATCATTGGTTGGTCGGACAAGGCATGGGTCATGTGGTGCGACACGGATTGGTAGATTATGTCAGTGGTGGTGGAGAGCATTGACCGGATCCTCGGTAACTCTGTGCCGCTTAGTAATGTATGAGAATCGCACTGATAGCGCCGCCATTTATTGCCGTTCCGCCGAAGGACTATGGAGGGACCGAGCTATTCATTGCCCAGCTGGCAGAGGGACTACAGAAAACTGGTGCCAATGTTGTCGTGTATGCAAACGGGGAATCGACTGTAAACGTAGAATGTCGTTGGACCTACGAGCACTCGCAATGGCCTATTCGGGGTCAGGATGACGCTTTGCTCAAAGACATGGATCACACGTCCTGGGCGGTGCAAGACGCAGCGCGGACCTGCAACGTGATCCACATGCAGACCGCCCAAGGACTAACCTGTTCCCGGTTCGTCAGCGTTCCAGTGGTCTATACGATTCATCATCCCCATCAGGCGAAACTCAGCGAATTTTATGCTCGCTATCCCGATGTTCATTACGTCGCCATCAGTGAGTTTCAGCGCAACCAAGAATCGATGCCCCGTATTCGCACGATTCTTCATGGAATAGATCTTTCGCAATACCGTTTGTGTGAACAGAAACAACAATACTTAAGTTTTATCGGTCGCATCGCTCCGATCAAGGGCACGCACCTTGCCATTGCTGTGGCGAAACGTGCGGGTATTCCACTGAAGATCGCCGGTGACATTCAGCCAATGCACCGGGAGTATTTTGAGGCGAAGATCAAACCCCACATCGATGGTAAGTTTATCGAATACATTGGCTTGTCAGATCTGGAAGCCAAGAACGAACTTCTTGGAAACTCGATGGCCATGCTGTTCCCTATCAAATGGGACGAGCCATTCGGCTTAGTCATGGTGGAGGCGATGGCGTGTGGCACCCCAGTCGTATCCCTGCCGGGTGGCTCCGTACCCGAGATCGTGCGCGACGGAATCTCTGGATATGTATGCCACTCGGTCTCCAAGATGGCGAAACGGGTTAAGAATATTCAGATTAGTCCTCGTGCTCTCCGCCAATATGTTGAGGAGAACTTCTCGCTTGAACGCATGGTCGCACAGTACGCGTCCCTATATGAGGAAGCTCCGTGCCAGGTTGACTCGCGCAAAACGGCATGATTGTTCCTCCAATTCCACAGAGGGTGCCTTGGACAAAGCGACCCACGGCAGCGTAAAACCTTAGGCGTGCCTCCTTGCGCACGTGCTTCACCTCTGTCTTTTGCGGGTCTCCGACTCTGTTCAAGAATCGCGGATTGTTGGCAAAGATCAGCAAAGCCTTTCTGGAATGTAGGAGCGCCGGCCCTCCTCCACGACCTCGCCGGATGCATCCAGAATGCCGTAATGTCTCCAGGAGTCGCCCACATCCGTACCAATGGTGGTCGGTGTTGTCGTGAACTTCTTCGTCGGTGCTAGTGAGGTGTAGATTATGCAGCGGGAGCACGGGCCGTAAAGAACGCGGAAACCTGGTCCGCGGATATTTCGCTGAAATCATTAATAACCCAGTTGGCCCCGTGTTGCTCCAGTGCACGGGTGTGGTTGCGGTCGACCCCGAGCACGAGTCCGAAGCCTCCGATCTGGCCTGCCTCTACACCGGAGATGGCATCCTCGACCACAGCTGCGCGTTGTGGATTTAGCGACCGGTCTAATTCGGCAAGGCACTCCAGGAAGATGTCCGGTTCAGGTTTGCCGTGGAGGTGAAGACGTTCGCTGACCAGACCATCTACAATTGCGTGGAACAGGTTCAGGATCCCCGCCTTCTGCAGAATAGGGACAGCATTTCTACTCGAGGATGCGAGCCCCACCCGAACGCCACGATTCCGTAACTCGTGGACAAACCGAACCGCTTCAGCGTCTATATCTGCACCGGTTTCATCGATTTTTCTGTTGAACAGGTCGTTCTTGCGGTTTCCCAAGCCGCACACAGTTTCGTCCCCCGGAGAATCCGATGGGCGGCCAGATGGAATGTCAATCGCTCGCGATTTCAGAAAGCTCTGCACGCCATCGTAGCGTGGCTTACCGTCGACATACGCGTAATAATCGGCTGCCGCATCGAATGGCCGAAACGGTGCTCCGATACGCGCGGCCTGGGCTCGCAAATAATCGTCGAACAATTCCTTCCAAGCGGCAGCATGCACGCGTGCCGTGAAGGTGATCACGCCGTCCAGATCAAAAATCACCGCGTCCGGGCCGTCGCCCATACGAACCTCCTGAACCGGCTAACCCTGAGCGACACCTGCATTCTCATTCTCCCGCCGAGTACACCAGCAGCACCGGACAGCCTGAAGTTCTGGTCACAACCCTTGTTGCGTGGTGCTCGGACCTCCACTTACCTCGCCAGGCCATTACCACCAGGTCGACGTCCCGCTCGCGAGCTAGTTGCGCGACTTCGGATCCAGGCTGCCCTCCGGTGACCAGGAGCTTGAACTGCACAGAAGAACATGGCGCTCCCATGGCCAGCATGCGATCCATGAATTCGCCGGCCCATGCAGGCCATTCATGCTGGGGCTGATCGATGTATCGGGGCGCAGGAAGGCTCCCCGGCTCCGGGTGAGGAGCCTTCCGAGCTGCGACATGCAAGGCGATGACCTCAGCACGGGCGGATTGCGCAATCTCGGCCGCGGGAGCCGTAGCGCAGTCGGAACTCGCGGTGCCATCATGCGCCAGCAAAACGCGCCGTATAACCCAGGCCCTATCACCGCGCTCGGGCGCCAACAGCACGATGCGCTCGGGGGCGACTCTGAGCACGGATTCGGCAACCGCGCCAAAGTCATCCGAACTTCTTTCAACACCGGTGTGGGTGCACATTACAAGCAGTGGAGACGGCAGCTGCTGAGCCGCACCCACTATTGCTTCGGCAGGGTCGCCGCTGCACGCGTCGAGCACAGCCCCTTGCATCTCCTCCGAAGTAAGCCCGAGATGGCTGAGCGCCTCTTTTGTATGCAGCACTTCCTGGCCCACAGTGACGACGTGGAGGGTAGCTCCGTACAGCTTCGACAAAGTGCGCGCGATCGGCAGGGCTAATCGTGACACTTGACTGCCGTCCAGGGGCAGGACGACATTCTTGATGGTACTCGGTTTCGGCTCCATTGGTTGCACGGTGCCGTGCCATTCGGACATCGTTGCGGTCACAAACACCTCCTTTCCGACTACGTGCTAACGAATGACTCGCCAAGGGTTCCAGCTGCCTCCTTGCACGTGTTCCGCCACATATTCGCGGCCGGGCTCCGCAAGGATTTGTGAGCCCGCAGTGAGGCCCAGGTTCAGCGGCTCTGATCCTTGCACTTTGACGCGCATCGCATTTGGGTCGATGCACACGCGGAGCTTGCGTTTGCGCCACTCGACGGGGAATGCCAGCCGGCGCCAATGTGGCAACAGCACGGGGCTGAAGGTTAGTCCATCAGGGGACATTTGCAGTCCCGCAAATCCGAACACTATTGCCTGCCAGAGCCCCCCGATCGCGGCGGCATGCACGCCGCCAGCCGCGTTGCCCATGTTGTTGCCCAGGTCTATCTCGGCCGCCTGGTTCAGATACTGCTGTGCCAGAGCCACCTCGCCGAGACGCGCGGCGAGCAAAGCATGAATCGACGGGCTGAGCGAACTGCCGTGTCCGGTCCGCGGCTCGTAGTAGCGGAAATTCGCGGCGCGCACATCGGCAGGAAGTTCTTCCCACAAAAGATATGTCGCCATGAGCACGTCGGCTTGCTTGACGACATTGGTCTTCTGGATTCCTTCGTGACCGAGGATCATATCCATGGCCGCGGAACGCGGTTCATAGCCTTTGAGATCGATTGGCTCCTTCTTGAGGTAGCCGCTGAACTGTTCGAAGAGGAGCGTCTGCGGGTC